>Ga0134122_10002040_pt1 | contig 14783 bp, 13 predicted proteins | sample KB302_FD_96461 | JGI IMG/M metagenome (GOLD analysis project Ga0134122, IMG submission 96461) | Terrestrial soil microbial communities without Nitrogen fertilizer from Kellogg Biological Station, Michigan, USA - KB3-0-2 | ecosystem: Environmental > Terrestrial > Soil > Unclassified ... | reverse complement strand
CCCCGCAAGGGCCAGGGGATCAACCTGAGCGACGACCGCTGCGACGCGTTCCACATCTACTGGAACCCGCGAAAGCAGAGGTTCGATTGGTGGCGTCTCTGAGATGGACATCGTCTGCCTGGACGACGCCGGCTGCCTGTACCTCTCCCCCAAGATCGAGGACTGGCGGTTCCTGGACGACCACGGCATCACGGTCGTCATCGATCTGGAGGGGGACCTCGATCACGGCGTGCCGACGATCCCCAACCACATCCTCTATCTCTACTTTCCCATCTACGACGAGGACCTGCCCGACCTGACGAAGCTCACCGCCGTGGCGCGCCTCGGCGCCTCGCTGGTGGAGAGCGGCCACAAGGTGCTCTCCCACTGCGGCATGGGGTTCAACCGCTCGGCCCTGGTGGCCGGGCTGATCCTCCTGCACCTGGGCAGGCCGGGCGAGGAGACGGTGAAGCTGCTGCGGCAGAAGCGGCCGGGAGCCCTGTTCAACGAGAGGTTCGCCGAGTACCTGCTGAATCACCCCGGCGTGCGTCCGTGAACGCGAGCTCGACGGGAGAATTCTGGTTCCTCTTCCGCGGCAGCGAGCTGCTGGTGCGCGAAGAGGAAGGCGCGGCTCAGGTGCCGAGCGGCGGCGAGCTGGACACGCTCGGGCTCGACGCGCACGAGCCGCAGACCGTCGGACATCTCGATGGCGCAGCTTGCTACGCCGCCGGCCTGCCCGCGGAGATCGAGCCCCCTCCCGGCATGGCCTTTCACGGCCTGCGCCGTCTGTGGGGACGGCTCGACGAGGCCGCCTGGAAGCTGGCCGGGCGGGCGGTGCAGATCGTGGAGTGGGACCGCAACCACCGGTTTTGCGGCCGCTGCGGCAGCGAGACGGCGCGCCAGCCGGCGGAGCTGGCGCGAACCTGCCCCAACTGCGGCCTGCAGCAGTTCCCGCGGATCTCCCCCGCCGTCATCGTACGCGTCGAGCGGGGAGACCGCATTCTCCTCGCCCGCTCGCCGCACTTCGCGCCCGGCGTCTACAGCACCCTCGCGGGATTCGTCGAGCCGGGAGAGTCGCTGGAGGAGACCGTCGTCCGCGAGGTGCGGGAGGAAGTGGGCATCGAGGTCTCCAACATCCGCTACTTCGGCAGCCAGCCCTGGCCTTTTCCCAACTCGCTGATGATCGGCTTCGTGGCCGACTACGAATCCGGCGAGCTGCGGCCGCAGGCGGGCGAGATCGAGGACGCCGGCTGGTTCGACGTGGACGACCTGCCCGGACTGCCGACGCACTTCTCCATCGCGCGGGCGCTCGTCGACGAGTTCATCGAGCGCCGCCGCCGATAGCCGGCTCCTTTGCGGCAGCTCAGCAGTTCCCCGCCCGGTGAGCGCAGACGTTGTTGAGCAGGCTGGTGAAACGGCTGTCCGGAATGGACGCTCCCTCCGTCTTGATCGCCGTCGAGTTGTTGAAGTAGGAGAGCACGCCGATGACGCGCGCCAGCGACGGATTGTCGCCGAAGTCCTGGATCAGCGGCCCTCCCGACGAGCCGCCACGCATGTCGGAGCCATACTCGACGTTGTTCGCCGAGGCGGCCTTGAAGGCCTGCGCGGTCACCTGGTGCATCTTCTCCCCGCTGTCGAAGTTGCTCGAGTAGGCCAGGATATGAGCGTGGTTCGGGCGCAGCTTCTGGGTCTGGTAGCCGAGGAAGCCGACCACGTCGCCGAGCTTGCGGTTGACGCCGCTGATCGACTGGTCCGCCACCTCGATCATGCCGTAGTCCGCGGCGTTGGGCAGGCTGCCGCCGCCCTGGCTCCAGGTGGTGTTGACGGTCACGAAGTTCCAGGTCCAGGTGCCGAACGGCGCCGCGCCGCTCCGGTACGCCGGCACGAAGCGGAAGTTGGTGAAGAACCCCGGGTTCGACGTGCCGCTGTGGATGCACTGCCCTGCGGTCAAGACGACGCGCGGCCGCAGCACCGCCGCCGAGCAATAGAAGTCGCCGTGGCCGGGGATGGTGAAGAAGAGCTTGCCGACGGTGCTGTAAGGGTACGCCAGGTCCGCCGCCGCCGGCACGAGGCGGGCGCTGGTGAAGTAGGCGCCGGTCGAGCCGCTGGCCGGCTCGCCGATGGGCCTGAGGCCCTTATGGGTCATTGCGGTCACGCCCTCGAGAGGCTCGAAGAGGCGGTTGCGCAGGTCCGGCCGGATTCCAGCCGTGGGGCCTCTGCCTTCGCCGAGGCCGGCGGGAAGGACAGCGCCGCTCTTCTCCGGCCCGCGGTCGAACGCATCGAGATCCACTTCGGCCCGTGGCAGAGGACGAGCGTCGCGGAAGCGCTCCGGCGTCCAGTAGCTCTCCGTATCACCTGGGCTCGGGTTGAACAGCTTTTCGAGATCCCCGGCTGCGGCGACGCCGGAGACCAGGGTCAGCGCCAGGCCTAGCGAGAGCACGCCCGGCAGAGCTTTACTTCTCATCATGACCTCCCTTGAGAAAGGCGAGAATGTTCCCCCTAGTCTACCCCGGACCTAGATACACGCGATATAGAGGATGTGCGCGTGGGGATACCCCGCGCCGATCTCCACCGCCTCGCAGCGCTCGAAGCCGGCCCGCAGCAGGCGGTCGCGGATCTGCTCGCGCGTCTCGAAGCTATGGGCCTCGCCGAGGGTCAGCCCGATGCGGTCGACCAGCCACTCCTGGAGGCGGTTCCAGCCGGCCTTCAGCCGGTGCTCGGGGTCCATCTCCTTGAGCAGGAACGCGCCGCCCGGCGCCAGCCGCTCGCGCACCGAGCGAAACAGCGCGTCCCACTCGGACGTCGGGAGCCGGTAGAGCACGTCCACCAGGGCCACGGCGTCGAAGCGGCCGGCCACCGCCGCGTCCGTGCCGCCCACCACGCGCAGCCGCGACCGCGGGAAGGTCAGGAAGATCTTGCGCCGGTCCGGCTCGACGGCGACGACGCTGCGGGCTCCCCCTTCGAGCGCCAAATGTGAGAAGATACCGTGCCCAGCTCCGAGATCCAGCAACCGAGCCCCTACAGGCAGGTGGTCGACCACCCGCCGGAATGGACACGTCAGGAAACGCCCGAGCACGTGGAAACGGGTGGAGGGCGGCGCGTTCCTGTAAATGCGGCGCACCAGAAGCAGGGCCTGGAAGTAGCCGATGGCAGACACTCGGACTCCATATCTTCCCGCGGCGGCGGTGTCAATCGCGCCTCCCCGGAAAATCTCGGCCACCGCCCTCGCGGGCTTCGCGGCGGTATTGCTGGCGCGCGCCCTGACGCTGCCGCGCAGCCTGTGGGAGATGGACGAGGTCCTCTTCGCGCGGGCCATCGAGCACTTCGATCCGCTGTCGCACCGTCCGCACCCGCCCGGCTATCCACTCCTCGTCGGTCTGGGCAAGCTGTTCGACCTGGTCTTCCACGATCCCTTCACCAGTCTGGTGGCCTTGAGCTTCGTCTCCTCGCTGGTGGGATACGTGGCGCTGGTCGCCGCCTTCCGGCGCATCGCCGGCGAGGGCTCCGAGCGCGTGGCAGTCGCCGGAGCGCTGCTCTTCCACCTCTCTCCGGTGATGCTCGTGCAAGCTCCGCTGCCGATGTCGGACCCGCCGGCGCTGATGTTCCTCTCCCTGGCGCTATGGGCGGGCGCGATCCTGGCTGGCGGCGGCCCGGTCGCGTCGGCGATCGTCCTCGGCGCCTGTTCCTCGGCGGCCATCGGTTGCCGGCCGCAGCTCGCGCTGGCCGTGCTCCCCATGCTGGGGGTAGCCCTCTGGCAAGCTCCGGGCTGGCGGCGGCGAGGCGAGGCGCTGGCGGCCTTCACGCTGGTCTCCCTCCTGTGGTTCGTTCCCCTGGTCGTCGCCACCGGCGGGCCCCGCGGCTTCCTCGACTACGAGCTGAAGCAGGCCTCGTACGTGGCGGCGCACGACGCGCGAACCTCCCGCCAAGGCTGCTCGCCGGCCAGGTTGGCCAAGCGCTTCATCTCCCATCCTTGGGGGCGCCGCGTGCTGGCGGCGCCGGTGCTCCTGCTGGCTCTCGCCGGAGCCGGCAGGCTCGCCTGGCTGCGCCGGAAGGCGGCACTGCCGCTGGCGGTACTGAGCCTCGTCCAGCTCGCCGTCTGCCTCACGGTGATGGATCCCGGCGATGCGGTGCGCTATGCCCTGCCCTGGGTGCTCGCCGTAGCCTTCGCGGCGGCCGCGGGATGCGAAGCCCTGGCGCGATTCGCGCGGCGGCCGGCGGCGGCCTGGATTCCGGTCGTGCTCATCCTCATCGGCTCGCTCCTCAGCGCCGCGCCGGTGCTCGAGGTGCGCTCCACGACTCTTTCGCCGCCGGTCCAGGCGGCGCAGTGGGTACAGCGGAACCTGCCGCCGAAGGCGATCATCCTGGTGGAGGAGGACATGGCCCCCCATGCCTCCTACCTGCTGCGAAACTTCGACCTCGCGCCGGTCGACGAGGGACTGCGCCGCGCCGCCAAGCGGCCCAAGGCTGCCGTCTATCTCCTCGCCGAGGGCGAGAGCGGCTGGAAGGGCGCGGTGACCTTCCGCTGGCCGCGCAGCGACGCCTATCGCCGGCTCACCCGCAACCACTACAGGGTGGTCTCGCTCAGCCCGATCACGCCGGGCTCTCGCTTCCAGGTCGTGCGCGGCGTCTACGATTGGGAGCCCAACATCCGTCGCGCGAAATGGCGCTGGATGGATGCCGACGCCGCCATCCGGCTGTTGCCGCGGGGCACTCGGGCCATCGCCGTCACCCTGGGGCTGGACCGGTCGGCGCCGCTGCCCTCGAACTCCGTGACCGTGCTGGTGAACGGCGCTCCTGCCGCCACGCTGGAGATCGCCCGCGGCACCTCCCGCCGGCTCGAGCTGCCGCGGCCTGCCGCCGGCGGGCTCATGGAGATCGGCTTCCGATCGTCCCGGTCGTTCGTCCCCGCCGGCGGCAGCCCCAAGGCCGACACGCGCCGGCTCGCCATCCAGCTCCTTGCCGTGGAGCGGATACCCGGCTAATCTGAGGGTCTTCGCCCATGCACGATAGCCCTTCGGTCTCGCTGGTGATCCCGATGTTCAACGAAGAGGAGAACATCGCTCACGCCCTCGGCTGCGCCACGGCGGCGCTGGACCGGCACAGTGGCGACTACGAGATCATCGTCGTCGACGACGCCTCGACCGATCGCTCTCCCGAGATCGTCGCCCGGGAGTCGGCCGCCAACCCGCGTATCCGGATGGTGCGCCACCCCGTGAACCGCAAGCTCGGGGCGTCCTTGAAGACAGGCTTCGCGGCGGCCCGCAAGGACCTCGTGCTCTACATGGACGCCGACCTGCCGTTCGATCCGGAAGCCCTCGGCCGGGCCATGCAGGCGATGAAGGTGACGCGCGCGGACCTGATCGCCGGCTACCGGCTCGACCGCACCACCGAAGGCTTCCGCCGCACCGTCTACTCCTATCTCTACAACTCGCTGATCGGCATCCTCTTCGGCTGGCCGCACCGGGACATCAACTTCTCCTTCAAGCTGATGCGGCGCGAGGTGCTGGAGGCCGTCGAGCTCAAGGCGGAGGGCTCGCTGATCGACGCCGAGCTCATCGTCAAGGCGAAGAACCTGGGATTCCTGATCCAGCAGCTCGGTCTCGACTACTTCCCTCGCACCCGCGGGAGCTCGACGCTATCGTCCCCTTCCGTCATCCTGAAGATCCTGCGGGAGCTGATCGCGCTCTACCCCGAGATGCGCCATCCACGCCGGCGAGACCGGCCCGCGGGCGCGACCGCGGCGGTCGAGGCGCCGACCGCGGGCCGTTGAGAACCCTCATCGTCACGGCCGACGACGTCGGCCTCCATCCCGGCATGACCCTCGGCGCCGTCAAGGCCCACGACGAGGGCATCGTCACCGCTTGCAGCGTCGTTGCCAACGGCCGTGCCTTCGAGCCCGCCGTGGAGATCCTGCGCGACCGGCCGGGGCTCGACGTCGGCGTCCATCTGACCCTGGTGGGAGAAAGACCGCTCTCACCGCCGGAGCGGGTGCGCTCTCTGGTGGATCGCACCGGCGCCTTCCTGCGGGACTTCCAGGCCTTCATGCAGAGATACCTCCTCGGCGGCATCGCCGCCGCCGAGGTCGAAGAGGAGCTGCGGCGGCAGATCGAGCGGCTGCTCGCCGCCGGGCTTCCAGTCGTCCATGTGAACGGCCACCAGCACCTGCACGTCCTGCCGCGGGTGTTCGAGATCGTCCTTCGCCTGGCGGAGGAGCACGGCATCTCCTTCGTCCGCATTCCCCGCGAGCCGGCTGTCCGCCGGCCGTCGCCGCGCTCCTTGCAGATCGGCATTCTCAACGGCATCGGCCGGACGGCTCGGAGGCGGCTGGAGGAGAGCGGCTTCATGAGATCGACGGACCGGACCGTCGGCATCCTCGACGCAGGCGGCCTGACCGCCGAAAGGCTCGTCCGCATCCTGGAGGACGTCGAAGGCGCGACCGAGCTGATCTGCCATCCGGGGCTGGGAGATGAGACGCTCGCCGCCGAGTACGACTGGGGCTACGGCTGGGACCGGGAAACGGCGGCGCTATGCGATGCGCGGGCTAAGGACGCGATTCAGAAAAGGGGGATCAGACTGACGTCGTTTTCGCGGCTCTGAGGACGGCGGGCACGTAGGCCCGCCGCTACGAACCGCGGCGCGGCCGAGAAATTCTTGCCGCGCCATCTCACGTCTGCTTCTCCTCCAGCTCCGCCCAGCGCGCGTACAGCCGCTCCACTTCCTGCCGAGCCGCCTCCAGAGTGGTGCAGCGTTCCTGCAGAGCCTTGGGGTCCGTCGCAACCGCAGGATCCTCCACCGCTTGCCGGGCGGCGGCGAGGCGGTCCTCGGCCTCCAGGATCTTCCCCTCGATCTGCTCCCACTCCTGCTTCTCGCGATAGGTCAGGCGCTTCGGATCTTTCGGCTTCGGCGGCGGGAGCTTGGGAGCGGCGGGCTTGGCGTCCTGCGGTCCGGCCGCGCGGGCAGCCTCCCACTGCGCGTAATCGGCGAAGAAGGTGGCGCCGCCGCGGCCGTCCAGGGCGAGGATCATGCTCGAGACGCTCTCCAACAGCAGCCGGTCGTGGGTTACCAGCACCAGGGCGCCGGGGAACTCCATCAGGCTCTCCTCCAGCACCTCCAGCGTCGGAATGTCCAGATCGTTCGTAGGCTCGTCGAGGATGAGGAGGTCCGCCGGCTGGAGCATGAGGCGGGCGATGAGGATGCGGGCCTGCTCGCCTCCGGAGAGCCGGGAGACCGGCGTGTCGAGCTGCTCGGAGCGGAAGAGAAACCGCCTGGCCCAGGAGGCGACGTGCACCGGCCGGTCCTGATAGATCACCGTGTCTCCCTCGGGAGCCAGGGCCCGGCGCAAGGTCGCGGTGCGGTCGAGCATGTCGCGGTTCTGCTCGAAGCGGACGACCTTCAGCCAGTCCGCCCGCTCGATGGTGCCGGCGTCGGGCTGAAGGGTGCCGTCGAGGAGCGAGAGGAGCGTCGTCTTGCCGCTGCCGTTCGGCCCGATGAGGCCGAGGCGGACGCCCGGCGTGAGCTTGAGGTCCAGCGCCTGGAGGATCTTGCGGTCAGCGAAGGATTTGGCGAGGCCGTGGGCCACCAGGAGCTTCTTGGTCTTGCGCTCCGAGGCGTTGAAGTCGATGCCGGCGCGGGCGTTGGCGGCCGCGCCGGTGCGGGCCTTCAGCTCCTCCAGCTCGGCGATGAGACGGTTCGCCTCGTGGATGCGCCCCTGGGCCTTGGTGGTACGCGCCTTGGCGCCGCGGCGCAGCCATTCCATCTCCCGCCGGACCTTGTTGGCGAGCGAGGCCTTGTACTCGCTCTGATTGCGCAAGATGACGTCCCGCTTCTCCAGAAAGTCGCTGTAGCTCCCCGCGGCCTGGAGAAGCCCTTCCGGATAACGACCGTCGAGCTCCAGAATGCGGCCGGCGACGTTCTCCAGGAACCAGCGGTCGTGGCTCACCACCAGGTAGGCCAGGGGCTCGCTCCGGAGCAGATCCTCCAGCCACAGGATGCCCTCCACGTCGAGATGGTTCGTCGGCTCGTCCATGAGCAGGACGTGCGGCTCCTTGGCCAGCTCGCGGGCGATGGCCAGGCGCTTGCGCCATCCTCCCGAGAGGACGTCCACGAGCTGCGCCGGATCGTCGAAGCCCGCCTTGCCCAGCGTGACGCCCACCCGTGCGGCCTTCGCGAAATCTTCGGCGAGATCGTCCACCAGGGCTTCGGAGACGACCTCCTCGACGGTCTTCCCGGGTGGGAACGTCGGGTCCTGGGGTACGTATCCAAGCCGCATTCCCCGCCGCAGCGAGCGGATTCCCGCGTCCGGCTCCTCCAGCCCGGCCAGGATGCGCAGCAGGGTCGTCTTTCCCGAGCCGTTCGGACCGACGAGCCCCGCCCGGTCTCCCTCGAAGATGCCGAAGGAGAGCTTCTCGAACAGGGGCCGAGCGCCGTAGCCTTTGGCGATGGAGTCGCAGCTCAGGAGGACGGTGGGGGGCATGACTCACGGGCTTCCTGCAGCAGCGCCTCTTTCTCGGCCTTCACCATCGCCTTGATCCGGCGCTCCTCCCGCAGCGCGAGGCTCCAGGAACGGACCCTGCGCTTCCAGACGAGCGTCACCGGCAGATGCGAGCGGGTATAGCGCGAGGCGTGGCCGGATCGGTGCTGCTCGAGCCGCCGGTCCAAGTCCTTGGCGATCCCGGTGTAGAGCGAGCCGTCGCCGCAGCGCAGGATGTAGACGAAGGGCACGCCGAGAGTATATTCAGGTGCGGCCAGCCGATCTCTCCAGATTTCTCCATGGTATAGTCTAGACTGAAGGAGAACGACGATGCGCCGTCATGTATTTCATGTGGTTGTCTTCGAAGACCGAGGCTGGTGGGTCGCTCAGTGCCTCGAGCGCAATCTGGTGACCGCTTCTCATGACCCGAGAGACCTGCCAAGAAAACTCGAGACTGTCTTAAAAGGGCAGATCGAGGCCGATCAGGAGGCTGGCAAGGAGCCTTTCAGCGCCCTGCCTCAGGCCCCGCGTCGTTTCTGGAAGATGTTCCAGGATGCCGAACCTTGGCGGATTGATGACAGCACGGCGGAACTACCCACTCGCACTCCGGTTTGGACCGAGTTGGCAATCGCCGCCTAATCATCCACAGGCGGATTGAGCCCCAGCAAAGTCGCATCAAAACCGAGATTTTCGCAGAGCACCTCCTGTTCTCTGGCTGACAGGAGGGCATTCGATCCCTTGTCCCCAATCGAAGTATTCTCCCCGTGTAGACCTTCCAGGTAGTACACGCCACTTCGCGTCCGCCGGAGGGACAGCTTCAGACCACTGAGATGATCCAGTTCGTCCATGAACTGCCGCACGGTTCGTACGTGGCTCAATACCTTGTCTCCGTCGGTCGAATTCGGGAAGACTAAATCACGAAGCATTGGCCGTCGCAAGGCTTTCTCCGGGGCCCTACCTATCGCAACTCCTTACGCTGGATACTGGGAAGCTATAGGATGTCCCACGTCCGACGAGGCCTGGGAGGCTTCATGACGAAGGCGGTTCGAGAGGTGATCGAAATCTTTGAGGCGCTTCCCGAAGCCGACAAGCCGTCTGTCGTCGGCGAAATTCTTCGCCGAGCCACAGCCGACGACTATCCAGCTCTGGAGGATGATGCCCTCATCCTTGCGGCGGATCAGGTCTTTCTCGAGCTTGATCGCTGCGAGGGTTCGCAGCGAAGGATGTAGACGAAGGGCACGCCTGAATTATAGGCGGGCGTGCCCTTCGCTCCCTGCGCTCAGTGGCTGAACGCGGCGCCGCAGACCTTGTTGCCGTTCATGGTCACCGTCGCCACGAACGGGAAGACCGGGTCCACGACGCAATCGCCGCTCCAGCCGGCGAAGACCGAGCCGTCCTCTTCCGCCCGCGCCGTCAGACGGACCGCGGTGCCCGGCGCGTACGAAGGCGTGCAGGTCCCCGAACAGGAGATGCCGGGCGGGGAGATGGTGACGCTGCCGCTGCCTGTGCCGCTCACGCTGAGCGTCAGCGCATACGTCGTCGCCGGTTGCAGGTTGAAGGTGGCGACGCAGCTCACGTCCCCGGCGCCTTCGAGAATACCGTCCAGGCAGTCGCCGCTGCCGCTCCAGCCGGCGAACACCGAGCCTGGATCGGCGATCGGAGTCAGCTCGACGCGCTGACGGGCGGGGAAAGTCGCCTGGCAGACGCCGCCGCAATCGATGCCTTCCGGATCGCTGACCACACGGCCGTTGCCCGTGCCGGCGGTGCTCACCGAGACGTGAACGTCGCCGCCCGGCGGCGCCTGCGGCTCGAAGGTGGCGGTGCAGCTCTTGTCGCCGTCCGGGGTCAACTGGCCGTCGGCGCAGTCCGCATCGCCGGACCAGCCGGTGAAGACCGATCCCTCGTCGGCGGCGGCGAAGAGGAAGATCGTCTCGGTGGAGCCGAAGCCGGCGGAGCAAACGGGGCCGCAGTCGATCCCCTCCGGCACGCTCGAGACCCTGCCGCTGCCCGCGCCGAGCTTGGTGATCGTCACCCGCAGGCTCGCCGGCCGCACGCTGATCGAGACCGTGCCGGTGTCGCAGCCGGCGCTGACGCAGGCGTCGAAGGTGAAGCTGTCCGGCCCGCTGTAGCCGGAGGCCGGCGTGTAGGTGACGAGCTGCGCGTTGGTGTCCATCGGATCGGGGGAGAGCGGTCCGAGCGCGCCGTGGGCGGGTGAGGTCGCGATGGTGATCTGCGCCGTCTCCTCGAGGGTGGTGGTGCCGCGCAGCACGATCTCGATCGGCACGTCCTGGTCGGTCGTCACCGACTGGTTGACGGCATTCACGACCTCGCTCCCGGTCTCGCTGCTGACGACGACGGTCACCACGGCTGTCGCCGTGCCGCCCGCGGTGTCTTCGACCTGGAAGGTGAAGGAGTCGGTGCCGGTGAAGCCCGACTCCGGCGTGTAGGTGGTCCTGGCGCTGGTGGGCGACTGCGCCGTCGGCGGCTGGGTGACGGAGCCATGCGCCGGATCGCCGACGATCGAGAAGGTGAGCGGCAGCCTGGAGGGCACCGCGCCGCCGGTCATGGTGATCACCACCGGCGTGTCGATCGCCGTCTCCACCGTCTGTGGATTGGCAAAGGTGGCGAAGGTCTGACGGATTTCGAGAGTCACCGTGGCGCTGTCGCAGAGCGTCGGTGCGCCGTCGTCGCAGACCTGGTAGACGAAGGAGTCGCTCTCGTCCGTGCCGCCGTCGTGGGTGTAGCTGAACGTGCCGTTGACGTTGAAGGTGAAGGCGGCCGCATGGGCCGGGCCGGAGACCAGGGACGCTGCGGCGAGGGCGCCGTCCGGATCGCTGTCGTTGGCGAGCACGCTGGCGGCGCCCGAGTCGAGCTGGCTCACCGTGCCGCCGCGGTTGACCGTGGCGCTGTCATCCACCGCCACCGGCGGCCGGTTGAAGAACGCGGTCGCCAGCGTCAGCTCCACGTTGATGCCGACGTCGACGTCGCGGGCGAGAAAGGCGCCGGTGGCCACGGTGCTCTGGCGCAGCCAGAGGGTGCCGTTGGGCACGTAGAAGTTGGCGCGCACGGTGTCGTTGATGCCGATCTTCGCCGCTTTCGGGTTCGCCCCGAGGTTGCCGTTGGCGCCGTTGACGCCTGCCACGTAGAAGACCACTTCGGAGGCCGCCACGCTGGAGGCCGCATTGGCACCGATGAAGGAGTCCTGCTCGACGCTGAGCTTGCCGGCCACCCGCACCTGGGAGGGCGCCAGGAACAGCAGCGACGTGGACTGGCCGGAGTCGATCTCGCGCAGGTTGTAGACGCCGCCGGTGAAGCGCACGACTCCCCCCTGCTTGACGGAGAGGAGGCCGTAGTTGCCGGGCGCGAGATTGATCGTCTGGTTCTTGCCCACCGTGACGTCGGGTCCGTTCGACGGGCCGGTGAAGAACTGCGGCAGGGCGTCGAACACCGGCAGCGAAAGCGGCGAGCAGGTGACGCTGCCGCTGTTGTCGTCGAGGTCGTTGCAGAAGACCGGACCGTGCACGTGGGCGCTGCTCTTGACCTGGATGCTGTCGGCCTTGAGCGTGGAGCCGGCCGGCACGTCGACGCTCAGCCCCACCGTCAGCTCCACGCCGGAGCTCAAGGTGGGGCCGGGGCTGGCGGCGTTGACCACCACGTCGCCGGAGACCACCGTCGAATTCTGTTCGAGGTAAACGCTGTTGGTGCCGAAGGCGACGGTGCTGGAGAAGCCCGCCGAGATGTGGGCGCTCGCGGCTGCCGGCGCGAGGAGCGCGATGACCGCGAGAAAGACGAGCCTGTGATTGGATCTGAACATGACTGAATCCTCCTTTTCCGAAAAGGCGTCGGGAGGGCGGATGCCGGGCAACCTCCACCAGGTGCCTCCGCAGCCGCCGGTCCGCGCTTTACAACGAAAAGGTTTAATATCGGTTCTAAAGACCTGCGGCTCAGGCCTTTAGAGCAAGATCGAACAACCCAGTCTTCCTTTACCACAGCCTCCGATCCGGCGCAAGCTCAGGCATGATTCGGCATGATTTTGATTCCTCGTGCCGGCACGCCACGATCCCTCTATTGCCGCCGCTCACCATGGCGGCCCGGATGCCGCCGCTTGCCTTTTCCGGCGGGGCCGGCAGGTGGAGGTTCTCCGCCGTCCTCCCGCCGCTGCCAGAGCTCGCCGCCGAACTGCTTCGCGACGCGCGCGTAATCCTTTCTCAAACGCTGCCGCAGCGGCGAGCGCGGCGGCATCCGCCAGGTGTAGATGGCGTCGATGAGGTCGCGGTTGATCCTCACCCGCAGCGTGCGCGGCTCCTTCACCACGCCGATGAGCTTGGGGTAGACGACGGAGCCGCGGTAACGTGTCTGAAAATACGTGAGCCGCGCTTCGTAGTTGTCCCAATCGATCAGACCTTTTTCCAGGGCCTTGTAGCCGATCGCGTGGCTGAGCACGTCCATCGGGTAGGTGCGCTCGAAAAGAACCCCGAGGACGCGAGTGTTCGGCCGCACGGCCTCCAGTCCGTTCAGGTACGCCTCCACGTCCCTGCCGCGCACGCCATACCCATGGACCAGATAGCCGAGGTTCAGCAGGGCCGCCGCGGCGAGCGCGGCCGTGCCAATCTTCCTCGACGCCGGCGCCAGATCCGGCGAGAGCCATGGAATCAGCATGAGGTAGGGATAGAGGCTGAGCCGCTGTTTGAGCAATCCGCCGCCTGCCAGCCCGCCCGGGCTGAAGAACAGGACCACCACGAAGAGGAGGGCGACGAGCAGGAAGGCGTCCGTCTCCTCCAGGAACGGCCGGCGGCGGCTCTTCCGCCGCAGGGTGTGGAGGAGCAGCAGCAGGAACAGGGCCGCCAGCGCCGCCGCGCACCAGCGCTGGACTTCGCCGAAGGTGACGAGCACCTGGAGCTGGGTGAAGTACCGCAGGAGCCGCGGCAGCGGCCACTTGGCGGGAATCGTCCTGCCGCCTTGCATCAGAAACCATAGCGGCAGGACGAGCTGGGGCAACAGGATGGGGATGTGCGCCAGGTGACGGCGCCAGCTCTCGCGCCGCAGCGTCGCCAGCCAGAGGATGCCGATGGCGGCCAGGGCGAGCACGAACGAGAGGATGTGCGAGAAGTAGCACAGCAACAGTAGCAGGTTGATCTTCCCCGCGAAGGCGAGGCCGGGCCGCGCGCGGTTCCGCCACCAGCAGCCGACCGCGAAAAAGAAGAACGCGAGGCTGATCGAGAAGTTGTAGAACCCGAACTGAAAGAGCTGGTTGTAGGCGAACGGGAAGGCAAGGAATGCGAGCCATCGCTCCCCCGGCCGCACCGAGCCCACGAGATACCAGGCGCCGCCGAGGAAGAGCAGCACGTAGCCGCTCACCAGCAGCTTCTCGGCGACGAGGGGAGGCACGACGAACATGAGGAGCGCCATGGTGCCGTGGCCGTTCCAGTTCGGATAGGGACGCCAGTTGATCTCGTAGTACTGCTGGAAAAGCGGATATTGCCCGGTATTGCCGTACTGGCGGAGAATCCAGGCGTTGTAGGTGTGGCAGGCCCCGTCCACGGTGGGCAAGTAGTGAACGGTCCAGAAGGGAAGGACGTACAGCAGGGCCAGCGCGAAGAACAGCCGGCGGAGCCAGACGAAGTCCTGGGTCCTGGGTCCTGGGTCTTGGGTCTTTTCAGGACCCAAGACCCAGGACCCAAGTTGGGCGGGCGAAGACATCAACCTTTATACCTCTCCCCCACCCGCCGATACGCATCGCGAAAAGGAATCCCTTCCTCCGTCACCAAACGGTACGCCTCCTCCGTGGCCCGAAGCCCGGGATCGAGACGAATGCGCTCGGGATGGAACCGCACCTCGGGGAGAGCGGCGGCCATGATGGCGAGGGTCTCCGCCGCGAGATCGATGCCGCGGAAGAGCGGCGCCTTGAGGAGCTGCAGGTCGCGGTGGTAGCCGGAGGGGAGCTTGGCGGTGACGGCCAGCGCTTCGAAGAGGCAGGCCTGCGCCGTGGCCGTCCGGCCGCGCACCAGCTCGAAGACGTCCGGGTTGCGCTTCTGCGGCATGATCGACGAGCCGGTGGTCATCCCCACCGGCAGGCTCACGAAACCGAGCTCCGAGGTGGCGAAGAGGACGAGGTCCGCGGCGAGCCGTCCGAGATCCTGCAGCAGCAGGGCGATCTCGAAGAGCACCTGCGCCTCCGCCTTGCCGCGCGAGAGCTGCACGGCCGTCACCGGCTCCTGGACCTCCGCGAAGCCCAGGCTCCGGCGGGTGGACTCGCGATCGATCGGCAGCAGCGGCACGCCATAGCCGGCCGCCGAGCCCAGCGGGTTCTTCTCGATGCGGCGCGCACAGGCCT
>Ga0134122_10002037_pt1 | contig 14790 bp, 13 predicted proteins | sample KB302_FD_96461 | JGI IMG/M metagenome (GOLD analysis project Ga0134122, IMG submission 96461) | Terrestrial soil microbial communities without Nitrogen fertilizer from Kellogg Biological Station, Michigan, USA - KB3-0-2 | ecosystem: Environmental > Terrestrial > Soil > Unclassified ... | reverse complement strand
GGTGAAAATGGCGCAGCCCACCGCGGAGCTGCGGCAGAAGGAAATCGCGTTCGGCAAAAAGTGGATCGACATGGCCGATGCGGTGGGCGCGAGCAGCGTCCGCGTCTTCGGCGGCGGGATTGCAAAGGGCGCGACCGAGACGCAGGCGGTGGAGTGGGCGGTCGAGGTTTACAAGCCGATCCTCGACTACGCGGCTGCGAAGGGTATCGTGCTCGGCCTCGAAGACGACGATGACTTGACGAGGACGTCGGCGCAGCTGCTGACGATCATCAAGCGGGTGAATCATCCGGCCGCGAGGATTGCGCTGGACTGCGGCAATTTCCGCAAGGACGGCTATAACGAGTGCGAGATCTGCGCTCCATACGCCGCCTCTACTCATGTCAAACCGCAGATGTCGACGCCGGACGGCAAACGGGAGCCGGCGGATTGGGCAAAACTATTCGGCATCCTTGCGAACGGCGGGTATCGCGGGTACGTGTCGCTCGAACTGTCAGCGCCCGACAATCCGGTGGCCACGTACGCGGCGGAGCTGATTCGCTGCGCGCGGATGTACTCGGGTGCGTAGCTGACTCACCCTGTGTCGCCGACATGAGCCTGCAATCAGTCCGAGCCTTTCTAGCCGAACGTGCGCCTGATCTCGAGATTGTGGAGAAATCCACCAGTACGGCCACCGTCGCGGAGGCGGCAGAAGCCCACGGTGTGCAGCCAGGGCAGATTGCGAAAACGCTGTCCTTCTGGCTGAAGGACGAAGTCGTTCTATTGGTGCTGGGTGGAGACGCACGAATCGACAATCAGAAGTTCAAGGCCCAGTTCAAGACCAAGGCCAGGATGCTCAGCGCGGACGAGGTCGCCTCGTGGACAGGTCATCCAGTCGGCGGCGTGTGCCCGTTCGGCCTGCCGCGTGCACTGAGGATCTTCGCCGACGAGACGCTGAAACGATTTGACTTCGTATTGCCCGCCGCCGGCGCGACCAACGCCGCTCTTTGCATCGCGCCTGATCGTCTGGCGCAACTCGTTCAAGCAACCTGGGTCGACGTCGCACAAGCGCAGCCTTAGAACGAAGCGACACTTTATCGCCTCCGCGACCGTCGTGCCCTTGAGAGTGCGTTTCAAAATTGCGCGCGGCTCTCGTAGCGCAGGCCTTTAGGCCTGCCCTCGAGCCGCGCGTGCAGCCCTGAAGGGCTGCGCTACGAGTGTTTTTGAAACCTGCCCTTATTGCGGTTCGAACGCGAGCAGCACGTTCCCCGGTGCGCCTGACAGAATCGCGTATCCCGATCCGGTGAACAGCATGCCGCCGGCAACCGTCGGTCCGGGTCCGCCGATCCCGCCGCCGTTCCCGGCGACACCGTTGACCGTGTCGAACGGCCGGCTGGTCTTGAACTCCCAGATGATCTTTCCGTCTTTCGACGAGAAGGCGCGCAGCGTGCCGTCGCGCGAGCCGGTGAACACGGCGCCGGGAATCGCGGTCGCTCCCGCCCAGTTCCCGGAGTGGCAGGTCTGGCGCGCGTTGGGATCGGGGCAGTCGGTCGGCTTCGGCAACTTCGTGTACCAGGCGCGCTCACCGGTCGCCGCCTTGATCGCGGCGACGGCGCCCGTCTGATCCGCGAACGGCAGCGGTTTGAAGTAGAGCTCACCGTCGAACGCGCCGCCGAATCCGCCGTTGGATGCCGCGAGCTCGTCACCGGCCTGCGCGACCCACAACACCTTGCCGCGGTTGTCGGGATCCACCGCGGTAATCCTGCCGCTCTCTTGTCCTTCGATGAGGATTCGACGCCCATCGGGCGCGGTGTACAACACCGGCGCTCCCGACGCGTCGTCGTCCCGGCCGTTGATGTAACCGGGGCAGTTGAGCCGGCGCTCTTCACCGTAGCCGCATCCTCCAGGGTGAGGATCCGGGCCGCCCATGTGCGTCCACCACAGCTTCTGACCGGTCTTCATGTCGAACGCCATGATCGCGTCGTCGGCGTCCGCGTTCGGCGAGACGATGTAGACGTTGCCGGTGCCGACATAGATCGCGTTGCGCTTGACGTCGATCGTCGCGGGATTCCAGACGCCGGCGCCTGCCGGGCCATAGAGCACCGTGCCGGCCGAATTCTTCCTGCCGATCGGTCGCGCCGCTTCCGGCAACGTGCTGGTCTTCCAGATCTGCTTTCCGGTCGCCGCCTCCAGGGCGACGACGCTGCCCTGGAAGGTGCAGCATTTGTAAGCCAGGTTCGGCGCCGGTATTTCCTCCCACGATGTGACGGGCACGAACAAGCGGCCGCTTGCGGGATCGAACACCAGCGAAGCGGTGATCTTCGCGCCCTCGTGTTGGTCGACGCGCTTCACCCAGATCTGCTTGCCCGACTCCGCGTCGACGGCATAGATGTTTCCGCGATAGTCGCCGAAGAACGCACCGTAGCGGACACCGGCAATTCCTTTCACGTCGCCGATCGTGATCGGCGATCGGACCTGGCCCTGGGCTTCGAAGGACCAGTGCACGCAGCCGGAGCGGGCATCGAGCGCGTAGACGAAGCCGTTGTCGCCGCCGATGAACACCTTGCCGCCGACCACGCTCGGCTGCGACCAGGCCATCGATGCCGAGCCCGGCACCGCAAAGGCCCACTTCAATTTCAACTGGGGCACTTGCTCGGCCGTGAGGCCGCCTTTCTGCGCCGACTGGAATCGCCAGCCGGTCTGGGAATCGGGATTCCCGCCGTTCCAGGACGACTGGGTCCACGGGTTGTTCAACGTCAGAGGGCTCTCGCAGCGGTTCTTCATCGCCGATGCCGCCCGCTCCGCCGATCCGCCGAACGGCTTGCCCGTCACCAGTTCGGCCATCGCCCGCTTCTCCAGCTCGCTGATGCCCGCGGCGTTGCTCGCCATGGATCCGGTCGTCAGCGCGGCAAGCACCCGTTCCGGCGTGAGCGCTCGAAGTGCCTCGCGACTCAGCGCCCGGCTGTCGGGCCCGGGATTGTCGTGACAGGTGGCGCACCGCCGCTCGAAAACAATCACCTGCTCCGCGGGTGACGATGGTTCGGTCGGTTGTGCGGGCGTGGGCGGCTGCGCCCAGCCGGCATTCGGATGAAGCGCCAGGAAAGCGGTCACGATCAGCATGAAGCGGGTCAGCATGCGGTGTTCCTCGCGCCGCTAGTCTACTCACAGCGGCGCCCGTTGGTGATTGAATCCCTCAGTCGCGTGCCATAGAATCGCGACCGTTATGAGCAAGACACTGAGTCGGCGCGAATTTGCCCGGACATCGGCTGCAGCCGGTGCGGCCGCGGCCGCGGCTGCGCTCCCCCAGGCTCTGTTGGGCGAGACCACCACGGCGGCGGTCAAAGGTGCGGAGGTTGCGAGAAGGCGGCTGGTGTCGCTGCCGCCGCAGGGCTTCGCCTACGGCGGCGACCCGGCGAGCTCGGTCGCGGAGTTTCGCGACAGCATTGTCTTCGCGAATTCGCCCGTAGTCTCCGCGGCAGGCGAACCGCAAGCGGTCCGCCTGCGCGGACACTATGCCAGCTCGATGGCCGTGCAGCCGGTGCCGCGCGACGGTTCATGGGGCGAGGGCCTGACCATCCCGTCGGAGTATTACGTCGACCCGAAGCACTTCGCGACCGATGAGCGCTTTCTCGCCGAGAACCTCTGGTTCATGGTCGATCACGAGAACCGCATCCCGAAGCCCGGCGACTACTTCGTCTTCGAGTACGGGAGCGGAGACAGTGTGATCATCCTTCGCGACAAGAAAGGCGCCGTTGCCGCGTTCCACAATGTCTGCCGGCACCGCGGGTCGCGCCTCTGCCGGCACGATGACGATCCGGCGCCGAAAGATGTCCGGCTCTCGGTCAAGCAACTCGGCTCGAACGGCAACACGCCGGTCTTCCGCTGCCCGTACCACGCGTGGACCTACGATCTGGCCGGCTCGCTGATCTCGGCGCCCAACGGCATGCCCGCCGATTTCAAGCTGGCAGAGAACGGTCTGAGGCCATGCCACGTCAAGACGAGCGAAGGATTCATCTTCGTCAACCTCGCGCACGGCGAGGCGCCGGATTTCGATTCCGTGGTCAAGAGCTTCGCGACGGTGGCGAAGGAGTACGGCACCGCCGATCTGAAAATCGTCGCGCGCGCCAGCGCGCCGACGAGAGCCAACTGGAAGCTCGTGCTCGAGAACTTCCTCGAGTGTTACCACTGCGGGCCGGCGCATCGAGCGCTGGTCACCGCGCATCCGTTCTGGGACGGTCAGATGTCCCAGGATCAGCGCACCAGGCTCGCGAAAGAGCTGGAGCGTTTTGCAACCGCTTCCGAACGGGGGGTTCAGGACAGCGGGCAGGCAGCAGGGATGGCACAAGCAGCGCCGGGTGTCGCGTACGGCGGCAACGTGCTCGGCGCCGGCATGGTCTCGGGCACGCTCGACGGCAAGGCGGCGGCTCCGCTCCTGCCCACACGTAAGGAATGGACGCACCGGTCACGACTGGTGAGCACGTCCTGGTCGACCGGCTATCTGCAGTGCTACGACGACCATGTCGCCGCCGTGCGCTTCACGCCCCGCCGCGTCGACCTGACCGACGCCGAGCTGTTCTGGCTGGTGCGCGCGGACGCGAAACCCAGGGACTACAGTGCCGAGAGGCTGAAGGGTCTCTGGGAGGTCACCTATCTCGAGGATCGCTGGATCACGGAGAACAACCACAAAGGCATCGAGTCGGGCCACTATTCTTCCGGCCGCTACGCGGCGGTGGAAACAGGGCCGTCGCGATTCATCAAGTGGTACATGACCGACGTCGTGCCTGCCGCGGCCAAAGCCAGGCAGACCGAGTGACCGTTCGACTCGCCGCTGACGATCGATCCGCTCGCTCAGGGCAGGCTACCGCTTCTTCGACGTCTCGATGCGAATCATGCGGAGCGCCGCGTCATCGTCTGGCAGCGGCGTGCGTCCGGCGGGGAACTTGTTCCTGTTGAAGATGAGCGCGACGACGTCCGCGTACTCCTGAGGGGTCAGGCTTCCCGGACTGTCTTGCGGCATCGTGCTGCGGATCTGCTCGAACAGCTCGCCGGCCGTCGCTCCGGTCCATTTGCGGAGAAAATCCGGGCCCACCAGCGCCGGCACGACATCCGCTCCGGTCAATGCCGCCGCGTGGCAGCTCGCGCACGCCTCGGCGTAGACGCCCTGACCGCGCTTGCGCTGTTCCTCTGTGTAGACGCCCTGCAGCACCGATCGATCCGCCTGGGGATCGCCGCCTGACCGCTGCTCCCCGGATGCGAGCCGCGCCGCCGCCCGAACCGGCGAACGGAACGATACGACGGCGACGACGACGAAGATCGGAAGCGCGGTCGTCAGCAGATGCGTCGGGCGCACGTCATGCTCCCCGGCGAGAAGCGTTCGGCGCGTCCGGCTCGAGCAGATCCGTCAGGATTTTAACGGCGAGCTGTTCTTCAGAGACGGCCTCGCCACGAAACAGCAATCGCAGCTGCCCGCCCAGAATCGTCAGGCCGACCGGCGCCTGATCCGTGATGCAGCTGCCGAAGTTCGTGCATCCGGTGCGCATCACCACGGACACGTGCCTCCCGGTTCGATCGAGCTGAAAAAACGCTTCCGCGCCGTCAGTCGTCAACCTCACCATCACACCTGCATCGAAGCTCTCGACCAGAAGCTGGTGAGCGCCAATCTCCTGGTTGAACCCTTCTGCGAAATGGCGGCACTCGTTCGTCAGGCGATCCCACAGGGGATCAATCTGTTGGTCGAAGAGGTCGAAGGCGCGCTGCGCCGCTGATGGCGTGCGGCTCTTCCGTCGTGCGGTACGACGCTTCGGTTGTGGCATCCCGCGTCCTCGGTCTGACGTGTGCGGCATCTTGTACCGTACACTTTTCGGCCGCTCAGCCCCACGGCATTCCGGAGGCTCTCCACAAATCTGGAAGACTCCCACCGGCAGATCTCCCGGATTGTACCGGCCAAGGTCTTGACGCGACTGAAGTAATCGCCGTTTGGCGATCGGGCACGATGCGTGCCCCTGACGCTCGGTGTTCGCGAAGCTCCTCAGCGGCTGGGGCCTGATGGCCCTGAACGTGGTGATTCACGCGATCGGCGTGACTGCCGCGTTGCGCTGGCTGCGCGCGCAGACGACCGTCGAGCGAACCATCTGGCTGGACGCCTGGCTGTTCATTCGCCTGGCGAGCTGGATCGTTCTCCTGCACCTCGTCGAAATCACGACGTGGGCATGGTTCTACGACTGGAAGGCAGCGATGACCGATCTTCAGTCGGCACTCTATTTCAGCGCCGTGACGTATACCACGACCGGCTACGGCGACCTCCTGCTGCCCGAAGCGTGGCGACTGGTCGGGGCGATCGAGGCGCTGACCGGCATTCTGATGTGCGGATGGTCGACCGGCTTCTTCTTCGCGGTCGTGAGCCGCATGGTCCGGGCGGAAGCCGACCCGGCTGATCGATGAGTATCGTGGAGCCCGCGCCGCGGCCCCGAGGCGGGCACATCGCGGCACTGCTGTCGGAACTTCGCGGCAACCCGCTGCTGTGGCTGCTCGCTCTGGTCCCGGCGGTGTTCGTCGTCGAGTCACTCGAGCCCGAAGCACACACGTTGCTGTTCGGACTCTCCGTTCTCGCGATCGTGCCGCTCGCCACGCTGCTGAGTCACGCGACCGAATCGGTGGCGGCCAAAACCGGCGACACCGTCGGCGGGCTGCTGAACGCGACGCTTGGAAACCTCACCGAACTGGTGATCGCGCTCGCCGCGTTGCGCTCGGGTCAGTACATGCTGGTCAAGGCGTCGATCGCGGGAGCGATTGTCACCAATGCGCTGTTCATGCTGGGCGCGTCGTTTCTGCTGGGCGGGCTGAAGTACCACCTGCAGGACTTCAATCGCGTCAGCGCCCGTCTCCAGGCGAGCCTGCTGTTCCTGGCGACGATCGCGTTGCTGATTCCGTCGGCAGTCAGGCAGGCCGATGCCGGGGCGTCAGCTGAATTCACGCAGCAATTGAGCCTCGGGTTGTCCGGTCTGCTGATCCTTGCGTACGCGCTCGGCATGGTGTTCTCCCTCATTACCCATCGGGAGCTGTTCGCGCCGGCGGAGCATGCCACACACGAAGAGGTGCCGTGGCCGATCGGGCTGGCGCTCGCGACGCTGGCCGGCGTCACGGTGCTGGTGGCGCTGGTGAGCGAGGTGTTCGTCGAATCGGTGCAGCAGGCGGCCGCGGCACTCGGGATGACTCCCGCGTTCGTCGGCTTCATCGTCGTCGCGCTGGTTGGTGGCGCGGCGGAGATGGCGTCGGCGTTCTCCGGCGCGCGCAAGAACCGGCTCGACCTGAGCGTCGGCATTGCCCTGGGGAGCGCCTCGCAGATCGCGTTGTTCGTCGCCCCGGTGCTCGTGCTCCTGAGCTATGTGATCGGTCCGGCGCCGATGGATCTGCGATTGTGGCCCGGCGCGGTGGTGATGATGCTGATCGCGACGCTCACCGCCTCGCTCGTGACCAACAGCGGACGATCCGCCTGGTTCGTCGGCGTGCTCGTCCTGATGGTCTATCTGATCTTCGCGATGACGCTGTACCTGTTACCACCCGCTCTCGGATGACATCATCGGCCTGCCGGCCCGGGTAGCCGAGCGCGCCCGCAGGCGATGACTGTTCTTCGCCATCGACCAGATTTGGCGTAGCATCCACTGACCATCTCCACGAAGGTTGATGCCGAAACCAATTCTGCTGACCGTCGCCGCCTTCGCCGGCGTCGGGTCGCTGCTGGTCGCAGGGGCCCGCGGACAGTCGCCTGTGTTGGTTGGCGATCCGGGCAACCGGAAGTACGCGGCGATCGACCTGATTGACGCGCGCAATGCCGGATCGCTCCGCATCGCGTGGCGGCGGCCGGCGGTCGCACGCGAGCTGACGCAGAAGTTTCCCGACCTCAACGTACCGAGGAACGTGCGATCGACGCCGGTCATGGCCGACGGCATCCTTTACGCGTCGAACGGCGTCGGGCTCGTCGAGGCGTTCGAGCCCGAGAGCGGGCGGCTGGTGTGGCTGCAGGAGCCGGCCGATCCGGGGATCGAGGGGGTGCGCGGTGTGCAGTCGGCGCGCAGCGTCGCGTACTGGCGCGACGGCGACAGCGCGCGGATTCTCAGCGTCCGCGGCAACTACTTGTACGCCCTCGATGCCCGGACGGGGAAGCCGATTGTCGGCTTCGGTGTCAACGGCCGGGTCGACCTGCGTCCCGGGCTCAGCCCCGAGACAACGAACTTCAACTGGACCGCGCCGTCACCGATCGTCGTGCGCGGCATCGTGATCGTCGGCGGCCAGGGCCGCACGGCGACGCCGGGAGAAGCCAACATCCCACCGGGTGATATTCGCGGCTACGACGTCAAGACCGGCACGCTGCGCTGGCAGTTCCACATCGTGCCGCGCGCCGGCGAGGATGGTGTCGAGACGTGGGACAAGGACTCCTGGAAATACACCGGCAGCGGCAAGACGTGGTCGGCGATGAGCGTCGACGAGGAGCTCGGCTACGTCTACGTGCCGACGAGCAGCGCCGCCAACGACTGGTACGGCGGCGAACGCCCCGGCGACAACCTGTTCACCGACAGCCTGCTGTGCCTCGACGCGCAGACCGGCAAACGGGTCTGGCATTTCCAGATGGTGCACCACGACCTCTGGGACTACGACAACCCGGCGGCGCCAATCCTCGGCGACATCACGGTGAACCGGCGACGGATCAAGGCGGTCATCCAGGTGACGAAGCAGGCGTTCACGTTTGTCTTCGACCGCGTGACCGGCGCGCCCGTGTGGCCGATCGAGGAACGGCCCGTGCCGGCGTCGACCGTGCCGCGCGAGCAGGCGGCGAGGACGCAGCCGTACCCGACGAAACCGAAGCCGTTCGACCGCCAGACATTCACGGCCGACGATCTCATCGACTTCACGCCGGCGCTTCACGCGGAAGCGGTCGAGATCGCGAAGCGGTTCCTCCTCGGTTCGCTGTTCACGCCGCCGACCTTGACGAGCGACGATCCGAACGGAAAGCAGGGCACTGCCTATCTTCCAGGCTGGGTGGGCGGCGCGAACTGGACCGGGGCCGCCTTCGATCCCGACACCGGGATTCTCTACGTTCCGTCGGTCACGTTCCCGTGGGTGGGCGGGCTCGTGAAGGGCGACGACCGTTTTGCGTATCGAAACAGGAGCGACCGAGTCGCCGAGAAAATCGGACCTCAGGGACTCCCGCTCGTCAAGCCGCCGTACGGGCGGATCACGGCGATCGATCTGAACACCGGCGACCACCTGTGGATGGTGCCGAACGGCGACGGCCCCCGCCATCACCCGGCGCTCGAGGCGCTCAATCTTCCGCCCCTCGGCAACCCCGGACGCGCAGCGCCGCTGCTCACCAAGACGCTCCTGTTCATGGGAGAGGGAAGCGCCGCAGGCCTGAGCGTTCCGCCGCACGGCGGCGGCAGGATGTTCCGGGCGTACGACAAGAAAACGGGCAAGGTCATCGCCGCGATCGAGCTGCCCGCCGGCACCACCGGTGCGCCGATGACGTTCGTCCACAACAAGACGCAGTACATCATCGTCGCCGTTGCCGGCGTCGATCACGAGCCGGAGTTCGTCGCGTTGACTGCCGGGCGCGCGGCCGGGTCGCAATAGTTGACGGAAGAAGCGCGCTATTCGGGCTCGAGTCGCAGCAGCATGCCGTCCGTGTCGTTGTTGCCGCGGGAGCGGCCCTCCGTCAAAAAATAAAGGAGCTCGTCGGGTCCCTGACGAACGTCGCGGAAGCGCACGTTGAGCTCGTGCAGCATTGAATCGCCGCTCACGACCATGCCCCGCGTGAGCGTCATCTGGACAACCTTTTTCGATCCCGCCCCGGCGACGATCGGGCTGTTCGTCCACTTCGCGAACTTGCGACCGGTATAGAAGATCATGTTCGCGGGGTTGATCACCGGGTTCCACTGGAACACCGGCATCTCCATGCCGGGACGAAACCACGGCTGGTCCGACACCGGCGTCCCGGTGTAGTTGCGGCCGGTGGACACGAGCGGCCACCCGTAGTTGTGCCCGGCGACGAGGACGTTGATCTCGTCGCCGCCTCTCGGACCGAATTCCGCTTCCCACAACGCGCCGGTCTGCGGGTGAAAGGCGAGGCCGTACGGGTTGCGGTGGCCGTAGGTGTAAATTTCAGCCTTCGCCTTCGGTTCCGTCACGAACGGATTGTCGGCCGGCACGCTTCCGTCGTCACGCAGGCGCAGAATCTTGCCGATGTGAGTGGCCAGGTTCTGCGCTTCCATCCGGATGTGCGGATCGTCGGTGCTCACCAGGTCGTCGCGATCGCCGACTGCGAGGTACAGCAAACGGTCGGGACCGAAGATCATCCGGCCGCCGTACGTTCCTACTTCGCCCGCCCAGGCATCGGCGACGAAGATGTCCTTCACATCGGCGAGACGGGTCCCGTCCAGACGCGCGCGGGCGACCGCGAGCGTGACGCCGCGATCGCCCTCCTTCGAGTAGGAGAGATAGAGAACGTGATTGGTCGCGAAATCCGGGTGCAGAACGAGGTCCTGCAATCCGCCGAGCGACACGTTGTTCAGCTTCGGCAGCTCCAGGATCGGATTCGGATCGAGCACCTCGTCCCTGACGATCCGCAGGCGGCCGGGGCGTTCGGTCAGAAGCATGGTGCGGTTGTCGGGCAGAAACACGAGGCCGTCGGGATGGGACAGTCCACGGGCGATGGGCACTACTCGCACGCGAACGCCGGCCTCGGTGGTGAGGACCACCGGCTTCTCGACCGGGACGGCCGTCAGCGGCACGGCCGGCGGCGCGGGCGGCCTGGGCCTTTCCTGCGCCACACCCACGATGCCGAGGGCGGCGCAAAACACCGAGGTCAGCGAACGACAGGAACGATTCACCGTGGCCTCAATGCCTCGACACGCTACTTGGATGCGATCGTCGGGTTCACCCAGCCGTTCTTCATCACGCCATGCGACGGACGGAAGCTGAGATAGTCCACGTGATCGGGAATATCCGCCCAGCCGTGGATCACGCCAGGCGGAACGATCAGCACGTCTCCGACCTTCAACTCGATCTTGCGCGCGCCAACCGCCAGGCCGCCGCAGCCCGGACCGTTCGGTCCGCCGTCAGGATTCGCCGTGCTCTTCCGGCCATTCACGACCTTGCCATCGATGAACGCCGTGCCGCCGCCGGAGACGATGTAATAGCCTTCGGTCTGGTTGTCGTGCGTGATGGCGCCGGGAATCGCGTCCGCCGGCGGCGTTGCCATGCGTTCTCCGCACGGGATGACCTGCGCATTGGCCGCCGCGGCGGCAGGGGCGGGCGGCGGGGTCCGGGTGGAGGCGCGATGAATGATGCCCAGCTCCATGCTCCAGCCGTCGCCGATATCGACAACCCTGGCGTTCTCGTCACGCGTCCGCTGCGATTGCAGGGTGGCGCTGATCTTGTCGATCTCGGCCTTGGTGATCACGGTCGCCGTGGTCGGATTCCCCGGCCTGGGCTGCGCGTAGACGACCAGAGGAATCAGAACCGCCGCCGTCAGCAGAACGTTCAGCGCAACGCTTTTCATGGTGTTCCTCCTGCAGGTGCAGTCGCGTCAGCATCCCGGATACTCGGGATCCGGCGAGATGGGAGACTACTGCATCGCCGCCCCCTGATCCAGCCCGCGTCTTCGCCGAAGCGTCTGCGCGTTGCTGCCGGTGTGGTCGTAGCGCTGTGGATATTCAGGAGGTACTTGATCGGCTGCGGCGAGACGCTTTAAACCTTGGAGACGGTGTCCCTGCAGAGCGCGCGTCTCGCGAACCCTCTTTATGTGCGCCGTCTAACGGCAGGCATCAGCGGCGGCGCACTGTGCGGTCCGCTGCATGCCGGGTTGGGCGTCACGCAAATCCGGCTCGGTCAGCTACTTCTCATCGGTCCGTCGCCGGGGAATGATCCGTGGAACCTCCCGTTGATACTGCCGATACTCTTCTCCGAAACGGTCGACGAGTTCTCGCTCCTCGAGCACCAACATCACGTATCCCGCCGGGAACAACCAAAGGATGAGGATATACATCCCTTCGTAGTTGATGACGAGCGCGTTGGCAATGGTCCCGATACCCGCGCTGAGGTACCGAGGATGTCGTACCACCCGATAAATTCCATCCTGCAGCAGTCTGCCCTTTCGATGCTCGGAGGGTGACAACTCCGGTACTCCTACCAATGTGGAGATGCTCAAGTGCCTCCAGTATTGAAGCTCGAGACGAGTCATCATGCCGTAGAGGAGCAAGGCCATCGCCATCAAAGGCCCGTTCGTTCCGAGATCCGCTCCTAGAAGCGGGCCGCGGAATCGAAACAGCAACGCACCAAAACCGACGACCAGCGGAAGAACGATCGCGTATGTTCGAATCGGGCCCTGTGTTCTCCACCAACGAGCCCAGGGGTGAATGACAAACCAAAAGAGCAGCCCCGATGGAAGGACGATGACGCTGACGACCGCGAGCAAATATCGAATGCGATCAATCACTTGACCACCAAGAGGGCCATGGGCCTTTGACGCCTAACGCCCAGAGTTGAGCCGCGGCGCAAGGTCGGTGGTCGTGCCGACGGCTCCAACTCGTGTTTTAGGTGGCTTCACTTGTATAGAACGTCTCCACCTCACCGTCACGGCAATCGCGACCGCTTTGTGATCGCCACAAGTTCGCTGCCGCCCATTGCCGTCTTCGACACCGTCAGACCAACGAGAGAGTAACGATCTGGCGACGACCCGCGCCGAGCGGGCCGCGAGCGCTGCTCGCGCGTCGTCGGGTCCATCGCCTGTTAGGCCGCCACTTCTACTGTGGCGTAAAAGTCGACTTGCCGCGGCCTCCGACGAGGCGTGACCGTGCGATGGCTTGGTCGCGGAACCGGAAGGCCGTCTTCGCGAAGCCCGCGCACGTGGATCTCGATCGCGCGCGCGATCCGGCGCAATGCACTATCGATTGTCTTGCCCGTTGCGACACATCCCGGCAAGTCCGGAACGGACGCCCCCCAGTCGCTGCTGGGATCACGATTGATGCGGACGAGATACTGGACCCTTCTCATGATTTCGGCACCTTGAATCCAGCCTGTCGTTTCACTGATGCGAGCGTCCCTTTGGGCATATCGTCGCCAAGACTTCCGCTCACGGTAACCCGGCCCGGCTTCGTTGGATGCTTGAACTGACGGTGGCTTCCTTCGGTACTGACCAGGACCCAGCCATCAGTCTCGAGCAACCGAATGACTTCGCGCACCTTCACAAAACGACGCTAACACAGACGACGCGACGCGTCCGGGGTGCTGCCAACACATCGGCGCAATTTCTTGGCGGCCTGACGCTCCGGCTTCAGCTGCGGCGGCCGCGCGCGGATTGTGCCACAGAAGCGCGCCGCCGCCGGCTGCGAGCCGTAGTTACGCTGCATCTGGCTATGTGTCTCGATCCTCGGACCACCAGAACGCATCGAGGTGCACCACCCGAAGTTTCCGCGCTCTGGCAATCTGAGTCGCAACGGCTTGGTAGTGCGCGCTGACTGTCGGAGTCAGACGTCCAACACCCGGCCACGCCGGCAACGCGGCCCCGTCGGCCGAGCCGCGGAGTTTCTTGGCGGTGATGGAGTCGAGAGGCACCTCGCAGAACGGCTCGATTTGCCCCAGGCTGTAAGCCGACCGAAGGTGTGCGCTGTAGACGCAATCACGCAGGTAGATATTGAGAAGCTTCCGTGCCACGCCCCATCGTCGGCCTCGTGCTGGCAGAGCGGCTTGCAGCCGAGTGGTTTCGCGATCAAGGGACTTTACAAACGCTACGCGGTTGCGTGCGCGGAACGAACGCAGAGGAACTTGCGCCAAGAAGCGGCGAGCCGCCTGTGCGGTCCCGCGAGGAGTCCCACGCACGGTGGACGGACCCACGGCTACTCGCGCAATGCGACTCCGGATCTCATGCAAGCACCTCAATCGAAGAGTGGCGTTGCTCATTGGGTGCGCGTAACGATCAGGACTGACCCGCGGCGCGTTCGCGATCAGCGCTCCGACGGTCCAGTCCGTCGTCAGCCGGAGTTCGGTAGGCTGGAGTTACGCCTGCGTGGCAGCCGCGCTGCCAGTGGCGAGCGCGCCAAGCTGTTGCAGCAGCTCGTACTTGTTCCAGGCAAAGTGCGCTTCGGTGATCCTGCCGGCATCGAGCCGGTAGATGGCAATGCCGTTCGGGACATCCACGCGCTTCCCGCTGGCGGGGATGTCGGCGAACGGACCGAGCTGCGTCCCGGTGAACCTCCATCGCACCACCACTTTGTCTTCTTCGGCGACGAGATCGTCGATCGTCAGGTGGAAATCCGGGAAGGCCGTCGAGTAGGCCTTCAACAGAAACGAGGCGCCGTCCAACCCGGTGAGCACGCCATCAGGTGTTTGCAGCGACACCGAGGGAGCGAACAATTCGGTCACGACCGCAGGATTCCTGGCGTTCCAGTGGTCCTCGAACAGACGACGGACGACGGCCTTGTTCTGCTCTGACATCGCAGCCTCCTTTGTGAGTTGGAAAGGTCGAGCATACTCGACCACGACCAAAGGGCGGCATCCTCAGTTGCGTCGCGTCGTCAGAACTTGGACAGCTCGTCGTACAGCCCGTTCAGGCCCTCAGGCGGAAACGGCCAGTCCAGATCCTCGAGTTTGACCTTGGCGGCGATGTCCGGCTTCCGGCCGCCGCCCTTGATGAACGCGGTCATGCGATCGTTGAGCGTCTGCATCTTGTTGCGAAAGACGCGGACCTGATCCTTGGTCAGCACCGGCCCGTGCCCGGGAATCGCCGCGTCGAAGTCGAGCGCGAGGATCTTGTCGAGGGTG
>Ga0134122_10002036_pt1 | contig 14793 bp, 11 predicted proteins | sample KB302_FD_96461 | JGI IMG/M metagenome (GOLD analysis project Ga0134122, IMG submission 96461) | Terrestrial soil microbial communities without Nitrogen fertilizer from Kellogg Biological Station, Michigan, USA - KB3-0-2 | ecosystem: Environmental > Terrestrial > Soil > Unclassified ... | reverse complement strand
TTGTGATTTGTTCGACGCAGGACATTTATGCGCTGCGCACGACGCTCGCTCGCATTCTCGGAATGCCTGCGGCACGCATTCGCGTTCAGTACTATGAAGGCTCGGGCACCTACGGACACAGCTGCCATGATGATGTGGCGGAAGCCGCGGCAATCCTCTCAAAGGAAGCCGGCAAACCCGTTCGGCTTCAGTTCATGCGATGGGACGAACTCGGCTGGGACAACTACGGTCCGGCTCATGTCGGAGAAGTTCGTGCCGCGGCCACTGCGGACGGCAAGATCGTCGCGTATGAGTATCACGGCTGGCAACACAACTGGTGCACCGTGGAAACCTCCGACCAGCTCGCGCTCGGCACCGCCGCGGCCGAACGCCCGGGAGCCGGAGCTCAAGGCGTGAACCCGCTCACGCTGGCGTCCATGTATGACATTCCTAATTTGAAGATCGTGAACCACCGCGTCAACGGACTCGAGTACCTGAAGGGTGCATGGCTTCGCTCGCCGCTGGACCTGTCGCTGTCGTTTGCCTCCGAGCAGGCCATCGACCAGCTCGCCTTTATTCTGAAGATGGATCCGTATGCCTTCCGTCAACGCAACATGACCGATATGCGATGGCTCGGCGTTCTGGATGCCGTTGCGAAAGCTTCGAAGTGGACGCCTCGGCAAGCGGCTTCGAATCTATCGAAGGCGAAAATTGTCTCCGGCCGTGGAATTGGCATCGGCACACACCTGGCGTCCTATGGCGCTGCAGTGGCCGAGATCGAAGTAAACAAGGAAACCGGCCGCGTCGTCGCGAAACATATGTATGGCGCAATCGATGCAGGCCTTGCGGTCAATCCCGGCAACATCGAGAACCAGATCAGCGGACAGCTGGTTCAAACCGCGAGCCGCATGTTCAAGGAGGAAGTGACGTTCAACAAAACCAACGTCACGAGTCTCGACTGGAACAGCTATCCGGTTCTTCGATTTGAAGAGTGCCCCGAAGTTACGCCGATCGTCGTGCAGCGGCTGAATGAAAGATCGACGGGCGCCGGCGAAGAAGTGATGGCGGGCGCCGCCGCGGCAATTGCGAATGCGTTCTTTGACGCCACGGGCGTGCGGATGACGCAGTTCCCGTTTACGCCGGGCCGCGTGCTGGCGGCTTTGAAATAATCGGCTGCACTGAGGCATCCAAGATGGGTTCGCTTCCAACGTTCATATATAGAGATAACGACCGGAATCCCCCGAATGTGACATGAAGAGTTGACACTGCCGCAATTGCTGAATACGATGCGAGGGAAATACCATGCAAATATCATGGAGGACGTTGGAGGGTACGATGAGCAATTCGCGGATCGGTCGGCTCGGAATGGCGGTCCTTGTCGTGGTAAGTATTGCTTTTGCTGCTTCGGATCTGGCAGCGCAGTTTCAGCCTGCGGGCACACTCGGTGTGCTGGCGCCGGCCAACATCGCAAAACCTCGTCCCAAGGCTCCGTTCGATCTCACAGGCACCTGGCTGCACATGACCGGGGAACCCGAGAGGTTCGATCCTCCGGCAGGTTTCAAGCTGACGCCGGAGGCCCAGAAGCATTACGATGCCGCGGCGGCGGCAACAAAAGCAGGAAAGGTTTATCGGAACGACATCGGGCTCTGCTGGCCTGCGGGCATGCCGATCATGTTGACGCGCGTGTGGCCCATCCAAATGATTCAGTTGCCCACGTCCATCTTCATGATCAGCGAATTGATGAACAGCTTGCGGATCGTGTACATGGACGGGCGCAGTCACATCGATCCGGACATCGTCGTGCGCAGTTTCAACGGCGAATCCATTGGGCACTGGGAAGGCGACACGCTGGTGATCGACACCACCGGCTTTGTCGATGAACATCACTGGATTCAGGACCGGGCTGGAATTCCGGCGAGCGACGCGCTGCACATCGTCGAGCGGATCAAAATGCAGAACGAGGGGAAGCGGCTCGAAATCGAGTTTACGCTCACCGATCCCAAGAGCTGGGTGGGTGACTGGAAATTGACGAAGCACTGGGACCGGGTCGACACTCGGGATATTGCCGAGGTCGAGTGCCTGCCCGATCTGAACGAGCACATGCCCAGCGTACATTCGCCCGACAATATAAGGTAGGAGGATACAGCAATGAAAAGTTTGCGAATCGGGGGTTTACTGGTAATCGCGCTTTGCCTCGCCGTCTCGGCCTTTGCGCATCACAATGCGGCCGGCGTCGATCAAACGACGACCGTCGCCCACGAAGGTATCGTCAAGGTTTTCAAGTGGGCGAATCCGCATTCCTACCTGGAAATTGCAGTCGTGAACGCCAAAGGCGTCACGGAGACCTGGAATCTGGAGATGCAACCGCCGTTCGTATTGGTGCCCGCGGGGTGGAAGTCCAGCACGGTGAAGCCCGGAGATAAGGTGAAGTTCACTGCCAGGCCCATGAAGAACGGCGATCCCGGCGGGCTTTTCGTTTCGATCACGCTGGCCGATGGAAAAACGCTGGGGCAGACTGCTCCGCGCGGCGGCGCCGCGGCTCCGGTGTACAACCAGAAGTAGCTGGGGCTGAAACATTACTTGGCCAACAGCGTGCCCCCGGTTGTCAAATGTCCGATGTCCGTTGTGTGCTGTCCAATGTACTTGTTTCGATGGCCCAATGGTCGATGGCCAGATTGAGGAGACCAATTCGGGGCCGTGCTACTCGAACCCCGAACTCTGAACTGCAAGTTCGGGATTCGAGTAGCACGGCCCCGAATTCGATTTGATCTTGCGAAGCTGGGGCTATTTGGACATTTGACAACGGGGGGGACGCCGTGGCTCCTCCGATCACTTCACTGCGCGGCGAGCTGGCTCCCTTCCCAGTGTTCGACAGCCTGAATCAATCGCTCCAACGAAGACACGCTCAGCACTATCGCAATTCGTCCACGGACTCCATCTTCGCGGATCTTAAACGTTGAATTGATGACAACGGCATATTGTATTTCGGTGCCCGCTACGGTGAGTGAGTTCAGAAACTGCTGGAGCGAATCGCGATGCAGCACGGGTACGGAAAACGAAACGTGCATCTGGAGCAGATTGCCGAATACGCCAAGACACGCGCTGAGCAGCATGTTCCCGATTTCAGTGAGGATTTCGCCCGAAGTGGTATCCAACTGCTGCGATTGAAGGTGTTCTTCAACCAGAAGATTGCTGAGTCGCATTGCGCCTTCAGGATTCAGGCACAAGATGGCGTCGCCTGAAAACGGCCCGCTGAAAACCTGATGTACGGAGACCACCTCTCCGCTTGCAAACACATCCATTTCCTTCGCAAAGCCGGCGATTGGATAACTGCCGATAACCGGCGGGTCCAGAAAAACACGATGGCCTGAAATGTCAGACAGCTTTGCAGCCGTAAGCCCAAACGCAATGTTGATGAGTTCCGCCAGTGCGTCCGACTGACGCTCATTCAGCGCTATCACTGGTTCAATCCTTCAAGGCCGGAAGTCACGGCGCTCAACAATTCTTCTTTTCGAATGGGCTTGTTCAGGAAGCCGCGCGATCCAGCCTGCGCCGCCATCTCGCGAGTTGAGGCCTGAATGTCTGCGGTCGCGACAATAACTCTGGCCTCACAGTCGTTTTCGCGCAATTTCTGCAACACCTCGAGGCCTCCCATGCCGCCCATCACCAAATCCAGCAGTACAAGATCGGGTTTTTCGAGTGAGTAACGGTCGATGGCGGCGATACCATCGGACGCCTCCGTTACCTCATGCCCGGCCGATTCCAGAAAACCCCGGACAATTCTTCGAGACAATGAAGAATCATCCACAATCAATATCTTCGCTTTCATACCACCTCCAAAATTGCGCTGGCCATCAAATCCAGGGGTACCGACCTGTCACTGAAACCCGCTTCGACGACGGAAGCCGGCATACCATAGACGACGCAGGTTTCTTCGGCTTCCGTAAAGATCTGACCGCCCTGCGCCTTGATGCAGGTAGCGCCCGCCAGGCCGTCGGATCCCATCCCGGTCATCACGATTCCCAGCGTGCGTGCCCCGAATACTTCTGCCGCGGATGCAAAAAGAACGTCAACGGAAGGCCTGTGCGGTGTGTCGAAAGGACGCAGGTCCAGGTGAACGGCCACCGTGTCATCGGCGGTGCGTCTGAACGTGAGATGCCGTCCTCCCGGCGCAATCAGCACCTCGCCCGGCCGGAGGAGGTCTCCTTCTTTGGCTTCCATGACCTTGACCTTCGAAAGCTTGTCGAGCTTGTCCGCAAACATCTCCGTGTATCCCACCGGCATGTGGAGAACGACCGCAAGAGGGACAGGAAAATCCTCAGCGAGCTGCGGGATCAAATATTTCAGACCCTGCGGTCCACCAGTTGAAATGCCGATGACGATCGCATCGATGCTTCCTTTTCGCCGAATTGGTACAGGACTGGCCTGAGGAGGCGGCGCCAACGCCGGCAACTCGAATCGCTTCATGCAAACCGCGCCGGCAGCCTTGACCTTTTCAATCAGCTCTTCACTCATTTCGAAAACTGTATCGGTTGCAAATTGCGAAGGCTTGTGGACAAAATCGACGGCGCCGGCCTCCAGTGCTTTGAGGACCAGGTCGTGTTGGCTGCCGGCGATACTCACCACAATAACCGGCAGCGGACTGAACGCCATCTGTCTTGTCAAGAATCCAAGCCCGTCCATTCCCGGCATCATGAGGTCCAGGGTTACGACGTCGGGTTGGAGTTCCCTCACCTTCTCGAGTGCCTCTTCTCCGTCTCCTGCAATGCCGACAACTTCAATGAACGGACTGCGCGACAAGATCCTGGCTACCGTCTTCCGCATGAAAGCCGAATCGTCCACAACCAGGACCCGCACGAGACCTTTCATGGTGCTGACGCCCTCAGTCTTACTGATTGACATCTGTATCATCCAGTAATTCTGGGACCATGCCCCGGCAAAGGCTGGTCACAATTGCACAATTGAGGAGTTTCATTTCAGCTCTTGACGTGTACAAAGGCGTCTCCCATGTCGCGAAGCTCAAAATCGGAAGTAAGCTTCATCATCGATTCGGCCATGCCGACGAAGAGGTAGCCCGGCCTCGGCATCGTTTCGGCAAAGGCGCGAACCGTCTTCCGGGCCGCGAATTCCGAAAAGTAGATGAACACGTTTCGACAGAAGACGACGGGCGATGCCATAGGCGCTAATGCGAGGTCGGCCTTTGACATGAGGTTCGCCATTCGCCAGTGAACCCGGGAATGCAAATTGCCGGAGATCCGCGACAACCCTGCATTTCCATCAGGTCCATCAACGGGAACAAAGTATTTCTCCCTCAATGCCGCTGGAAGCCTTCTGAAGGAATGTTCTCGATAAACGCCGTTTCGGGCCGCTCGAATGGCGCGCGGACTGGCGTCGCTTCCGTAAATGACAATCCTGGCCCGTTCAAACCAACCCGCCTCATCGAGAGCCATCGCAATGGTAAGCGGCTCATAACCGGCGGCGCATGCGGCACTCCATATGTTCAACGTTCGATCGGGATGGGCTCTGAAGTATTCCGGAACGATCTCATCCACGAGAGCGCGTATCTGCTCCATCTCACGCCAGAAGAAGGACTCCTGAACTGCGAGCGCATCAAAAAGCTTTCCCCACTCGTCCATCGCGCCCGAATCGCATCGGAGGAGGTCGTAGTAATCCAGGAGCGAGCCAAAGTCGCGCTCGTCAATCAGCGGCGAAAGCTTGTCCAGGAACTGGTCGACCTTGCTGTCGTCAAAATACAAACCCGTCTTCTCGTGGACAAGGTCCCGCAGAAGTTCGAATCCATGGCGAGGAAGATTGATGCTTTGCTTAAGAGCTGTACTCATTCTCATTGCCAGTTATGTGGGGAAGTGTGGGGACGAATCTACCACGCCGGCGCTTCGCGCCGGGGTGGTAGACTCGTCCCGGCATTTCCCTACTTTCCATTACCCGCTCTTGTGCGGCTCAATTTGGCCGAGCCCGATTTCGAAGCGGCGGCGGCGGAAAGAGACGTGACGATGGCCGCCGACGTACTGGAGTGCTCGCGGTTGGCGCGAGTGATTGCCATGATGTGACGCGAAACGTTCTCGGCGGCAGCCGTCATTGTTTTCACCGCGCGCGCCTGTTCCGACATTGTCTTTGCAACGTGACCGGATTGTTTCCGCGTTTCGATCGCCGCTTTTGCAATTTCGGTTGCCGACGAGGCTTGTTCCGATAAAGCGCGGGTTACTTTCGTAATCAGACCGGCCAGCCGGGAAGCCTCCAGGGAAACGATGTCTCCGGCCTTTGCCCGTTCCGCAAGCGCCTTGGATGTCGCCAGCGCCCCGCGGCGCATGTCCTGAATAGCCGACACAATTTGTTTGGCCGCGATCGCCTGTTCTGCTGTCGTGCCGCGCAGGAAAGTGGCGATCGAGGTCGTGTTCTGCGAAGCCTTGATCAGTTCGCGGGCCGCCTTGGCTTGCTCGCTCATGGCCTGGCTGACCTGCTTTGCAATCTTGCGCATCTGTGCACCGGCCTGCAGCACGCTGCGGACAGATTTGGCCTGCTCGGCAGTGGCCGTAGCGACCTGCCGGGACTGAGATGCCGTGGAGTTGATCGAATCGACGACGCTGTGCACCGCGTCCATCTGCTCATCCGTGGCCACAGCGATCTGGCCGACGACTTTTGCCGTTTCCTGAATTCCCGTGAGGATCTTTTTCAAGCCGTTCATTCCATCATCCGTCAGCCGTGCGTTGTCGTCGGCGATGCGCACGCCCTCGTTCGAGGCGGCAATCGCTTCCTGGATCACCTCTTGAATGCCACGGATAATTCCTGCGATATCCGACGTCGCGCGGGCGGACCGGTCTGCGAGATTACGGATCTCTTCGGCGACGACAGCAAAGCCGCGCCCTGCATCTCCGGCGCGCGCTGCTTCGATGGAAGCATTCAGCGAAAGAAGGTTGGTGCGTTCGGCTATCAGGTCGATGGTGTCGACAATGCTGCTGATCTCGCCCGCGCGCTTGCCCATTTCCCGGCTGACACCGGAAGACCGGGAAATGGATTCGCGGATGCGCGCGAGACTCTGAATGGATTTCTGTACGGCTGCACCGCTTTCCTCGGCATCGCGCACCACCCGGCCTGTCGTCTCGGTGGCCGCTTTTGTCAAAGATGTCACCGAACGGGCCGAACGATCCATCTGCGCTGCGCTCGACGCTGCGGCGCTGGCTTCGTCGGTAATCTTCAATGCGTTGATCGAGACACCTTCCACCGAGCGCGCCAGTTCTTCGGTGGAAATGAAGACCTGTTCCACGGTCGAAGCGAGGGACTCCGTCATCGCGCTGACCTGCTCAATGGATACGGCAGTTTCGTTGATGGATGCTGCCGTTTGTTCGGCAGACACCGTCAACTCCGCGGCATTGGAAGCAAGGCTCTGGATCGAACGCGTCATTTGTTCGATAGCGGCCGAAATCTCTTCGACCGAAACCGCGTAGGCTTCCGTATCGCCACTGACGTCGCGAAGGGAAACCGTAATTTCATTCATCGATGCGGTAACCTGCTGCGCCGATGCCGCCATTTCCTGCGCCATAACCGTCACGGACCGGATCGAGGCGCTGGACTCCTCAATCGCAACTGCAGTCTGATTTGCTGTTGACGCAAGGTTGGCCGCGCTTCCCGTTACCTGCTCGATGGACGCCGCCATTTCATTAACCGACGAAGCGAGTTCTTCCGCGGAGTCGGCCACCGATTCTGCAAGGCCTGCAGTCTCTTTCAGCGAGACGGCCATTTGATTCACGGTATCCGTGACGCGTACGTCGCGTTCGCTCATTCCTGCAATCTCACCGCCGCCGTTGCCACGGATATCTTTAAGCCGGATGGACATAATTTTTCTAAGCTCCCGCAATTATTTCGTCGAGGTTCAAAATGAAAACGACGCGCTTCCCAAGCGTTGCGACTCCCTCGACAAATCTGTCCATGAAGCCGCAATTCCCGGACCGATCGGCTGCGCCTGGAGACTGAATCGCATTCGGCGGTATGGAGACAAACTCCCGCACGCTGTCCACGAGCATTCCCGCAGTACGGCCTTTGGGCCGGACCACTAACATTCGTGCCCGCGGATCCATTGGAATTCTGGGAAATCCGAAGCGGACGCGCAGGTTAATGCTGGGTATGACCTGCCCGCGCGTGAAAGTGACGCCCTCGACAAAGGGCGCCGCATTTGGAACAGCAGTGACGTGTTCCACCATTTCCACGGACTGCACCGACTGACTTCGCACTCCGCAGGTGCTGCCGGCGAGTTCAAACAAGACAAACGATTCGGAATGGTTGAAGTTGCTCATGCTACAACAATCAATTCCGGCGCCAGATCCCGATGCGCACGCATGGCATCGACAATAGCGGCCACGTCCAGAATCAGTACTGGACGGCCATCGCCGAGTTCCGTAGCGCCTGCGATACCCGGCACTCGGACGAGAGCGTCGTCAACAGGCCGGGCTACAATCTCGCGTTGCCTTGCGATCCTGTCCACCGCAATCCCTATCGCGCTGGAATCGGCGTCGACAACGAGAACGTGAAAGGAGGTTCGGGGTTCACCGTTCATCCGGAAAAGCCGGCGTAGAAATACAATTGGAAGAACGCCGCCTCGATGAGGAATGACCTCATTGTCATCCATCACCGTCACAGCGTCCGTCTCGACGCGAAGCACTTCCTGAATCCGGGACCGGGGAACCGCAAACGGCTGATCATCCAGGTAAACGATCAGGGCTTCCATAATCGCCAGAGTCAGCGGCAACCGGATGGTGAACCGCGTCCCTTTGCCTGGCCGCGTGCTCATGGCAAGTGTGCCTCCGAGACCGCTGATCGTTGTTTTGACAATCGTCATCCCAACGCCGTGCCCCGCGCCCAGGTCTGCCTGCTCTCGGGTTGAAAAACCCGGCGAGCAGATCATCTGAAGAACGCGCGATTCATCGATACTCTCTCCGCGCTGGATCAAACCCGACGCACGAGACCGGTCCGCGACCTGTATGGTATCGACGCCGCGGCCGTCGTCCTCCAATTCGATGACTACAGTCTCAGCCTCCGTCCGGGCCCGAATCCAAATATGTCCCTCACCTGTCTTGCCCGATGCAATGCGCTCCTCCGCCGGTTCCAGCCCGTGTGTAACCGCATTGCGGACCATGTGCAGCAGAGGATCCATCAGTCTCTCGACGAGAAGCTTATCGATTTCCGTGTTCTCACCGGTCAACTCCAGGCGAACTTCCTTATGGCTCTCCCGCTCAAGACCCCGGATCACAAATCGCATGCGCTCGAAAGCGTTTCCGACAGGGACCATCCGCATGCGCATGACGCCTTCGCGAAGATTGCGGAGCTGACGCTGCAACAGGAAATTGGCTTCCTGAAGCTCGCGCCATGCGGAAGCCGGCAGGATGGCCTCGAGGCGCCGCAGCGTCTCGTCGACGTGGCCGCGGCTGATAACGAGGTCGCCCACCATCGTCATGAGCTGGTCCAGGCGCTTCATATCGACGCGGACCGCGCCGAATGGCGGCGGGACGCGCGCTGTTTCATGCGTTTCCGCCTCGGAAGCCGTAAGGCGAGATAGCACGGCATTAATATCCGGCGCCGGATTTTGCTCCCGCCGCGCTGCGACAATGTGGTCAATCGCGCTCGTGCCGCCGGCCAGCACTTCCATAAGATCTTCGGTTGGACCCGTGCCGGCCTGCTTCATTTCCCGTAGAGACGATTCCATGTCGTGCGCAATCTGCTCGGCGTCGTGAATACCCACCATGGCCGACAATCCCTTTAAGGAGTGCAGGGCCCGAAGCAACTCGTCCACGGCGGCTGTAACGCCTGGATCGAAGCGGTCCTGATCGACGAAACTTTCCAGCGTGAGGAGTTGGCGGCGTATCGCACCGAGGTGCTCCTCGGACTCCGCAAAATAATCGTCCAGGAATTCTGTAAAGGAAAGGTCTTCAGTGTTCACGGGAGTTGGAGTTGGCCCCATTTTCTGCGTCATCCCGTAGAACTACTTCGGTCAGGCGCTCTGCCTTCACCGTGAGATGACCTTTGTATTCGATGAGCCCCAGTTTTCTAAATTTGTTCATGAAGTGCGTCACGCGCGACCGTGTCGTGCCCACCATCTCGGCAAGCGTCTCGTGGCTCAATGTGGAAATTCTGGCTTCCGACGGATTGAGCTGATCCATGGTCGAGATCTTGATCAGGACTCGAGCCAGGCGCTTTTCACTGTCGTTGAAAAGCTGGCTGCATAGATCGTCTTCGAGATCCAGACTGCGGGACAAAAGAACGGCTGTGAATTTTTCGGAGAGGTCCGGCTGATCGCGAAGAGCACGAAGCATCGCCCGCTTTTCCACCTGAAACAGCGTTACGGCTTCGACGGCCGTTGCGGAACTGAGTCGCAAAATCTGGCCGACCAGGGCTCCTTCGCCAAAAAAGGCGTGAGGTCCAAGAAGGGCAAGCACCCCTTCTTTTCCTCCGGATGAGACTACGGAAACCTTTACTCTGCCGGACTCCACAAAATAAATGGAGTCGGCTTTGTCTCCCTGGGCAAAAATCATTTCATCTTTGGGCAGGTTCAAGACACGCTTGCCGTCGGCGATCTTTCCGAGAAGCGTCGACACATAAGGGTCTGTGGGTGGACGCGGTTGAACAGGTGCAAACTTGTGGTCTTTCAGCATGAGAAACGCATCCTTTTCTTCCTGGGCGCGGGGTAAATTCTTGCGACTTGGTTGGCCTCGATTTTACAGCCGAACGCACATCTGCCCTAGGACCGTTCGGGCCGAAAAATATGTTCCCGAATGTGAGCGTTATTGCACAGTATCAGTCCCGAAATGTCGCGTGATATCCATCTCGATTTCAGGCTGGGTCTCGAATTTTCCGCATGTCCAAATGTGAACATCTTCGATCTGCTTCGCTTTGATACGTTGTGCCAATTATCGAGTTCTCAAGGAGACAAAATGAATTCCACAATCAGCGACGTGGCCCTCGACCTCGGCGTATTCGCACTGGATAACGAAAGTGAAACTTACGGGATGGTTGATCCCTGCTCCGCGCTGCCATCGATCTCCCAATACGGAGGAGATTGTTGCGTGGCACCTGAGCCGGTCATCGGACAACGTTGGTTTCGATGAATCCCGGGACATCGGTGCGAGCCGCGGCCTGATCGCGAAATATCACTTCCGCGAAGTGTTCCTCTCGGTCATCAAGCAACGGGATGTACGTTTCGGTTTGCAATTCACCATCGACTGTCACACGGGTTTCCGCCCCTTCATTCGACAATCGCTGAATGGTGATGTGGTAAACCGTTTCCCGGTAGCGGTAATGCACCTTGAACGAATTCCAGGTGGAGGGAAGGCGGGGCGCGAAATGCAGTTTGTTCACATCGAGCCGAAGCCCGAGGAGGGATTCGGTGATGAGCTGATACATCCATCCGGCTGAGCCCGTATACCACGTCCATCCACCGCGCCCAGTGTGAGGCGGGCGGGAATAGACGTCGGCCGCGACGACGTAGGGCTCCACCCGATATATTGAAACATCCTGGGAGGATCCACCGCGGTTGACGGGATTGATCATCCGCATCAATTCCCAGGCCCGTTCGCTGTCCCCCAGCTTGCCGAATGCCATCGCCGCCCAGATTGCGGCGTGCGTGTACTGTCCACCATTCTCACGCACGCCGGGAACATATCCTTTTATATATCCCGGATCGGAGATGGACTTGTCGAACGGCGGATCCAGAAGCTGGACAAGCCTGCTTTTCCGGCGAACGAGACGCGCATCCACCGCAGTCATCGCCTTGCGAGCGCGGTCCGCGTCGCCGGCGCCGGACAGGACAGCCCAGCTTTGTGAAATCGAATCGATCTGACACTCGGTATTCATCGCCGAGCCCAGCGGCGAACCATCGTCGAAGTAGGCACGCCGGTACCATTCGCCGTCCCAACCGCCCTGTTCGATGCTTTCACGCAACTGCGCCAGCTCGATTCGGCAACGCTCTGAAACAATGGTGTCACCGCGCGTCTGCGCGACTTCGCCGAACTGCGTGAGAACTTCATGAAGGAAAAACGCCAGCCATACACTTTCGCCTTTACCGTGCTGGCCAACAAGGTTCATCCCGTCATTCCAGTCACCGGAGCCCATGAGCGGAAGTCCGTGCTCGCCGAATCGAAGCCCCCAGATAACGGCGCGCAGGCAATGATCGTAGAGGCTGGCTGCCGTTTCGGATCGTACGGGCAGGTCGTAGTAAGACTCCTCTTCGGGCTTTATCAAGCGGCCCTCGATGAATGGGACCCGTTCGTCCCAGATGCCCGTGTCGCCAGTGGCCATAACATAGCGGCAGGCTGCCAGAGGCAGCCAGAGATAATCGTCTGAACATCGAGTGCGGACACCTCGGTCTGAGGGCGGATGCCACCAGTGTTGAACGTCTCCTTCGCGAAACTGATGGGCGGCGCCAAGAAGCAGGTGTTCACGCACGAGACGGGGTTCGGCATGGATCAGCGCCATCGTATCCTGCAACTGATCGCGAAAACCGAATGCACCGCCCGGCTGATAGAAAGCGGTGCGTGCCCAAAAACGGCAGGCCAGCGTTTGATACACCAGCCAGCCATTCAACAGAACGTTGATTGAGGGATCCGGCGTTTCGACCTGTACTGTTCCGAGAGTCCGATTCCAGTACTGCCAAACCGCTTCGAGGGCAGCCCGAGCCGCTCCAGACTCACGGAATCGACGGGCAAGGCTTTGTGCCTCATCCCGATTCTGCCCGGCGCCGAGCGTGAAGACGATCTCTCGCTCCTGGTTGTCTGCGAGATCGAATGGAACCTGGACGGCGGTGCAGGGATCCAATCCTGGTCTCACCCTGCCGGACAGCCGCGAGCGTCTCATCGCGGCCGGATTGGAAAGCGTACCGTTGCGTCCCACAAACTCCGTACGATCTCCGCTGACCGTGTGCGTTGCGGCGTTCACCTGGAAGAACGCAACACGGCTGCAGAACTCGATGCTGTAGGGGTTGTTCGCGAAAGTCGTACCTGTATTCGCGTTCGATTCCGTAACGACATGCATCATCGACTTGGAACGCAGGTCCCCCAGCACCCACTCGACATAACCCGTCACCGAAAGACGCCGTGGCCGTCCGGATTTGTTTCGCAGTTTCAGTACCGTGAATTTGACCGCGGAGTCGATCGCAACATACATCCAGAGTTCCGATTGGATGCCGTCCTCTGTGTGCTCGTACACGGTGTACCCGAAGCCATGCCGGGTGACATACGGAGTCCTGCCGCCGCAGGGCAGCAGCGTCGGCGACCAGAAGTGACCGCTTTCTTCGTCCCGGACATAAAGGACCTCTCCGCTGGGATCGCTTACCGGATCGTTGGACCATGGCGTGAGGCGAAACTCGTGGGCGTTTTCGCTCCAGGTATTGGCCGCACCGGATTCCGAGACGACGGTTCCAAAAGTCCTGTTCGCGATGACATTTACCCATGGCGCCGGCGTCATCTTGCCGTGAGTCGTCGTGATGACATACTCATGGCCATCCGGTGTGAATCCCCCGTATCCGTTGAAGAAAATGAGACCGCGGGAATTTGGGGACAGAGAGGAAATTGCCTTTTCGGATTTCCTCCCTGTCCCCAAATTCCCCGGGCGGTCATAGACCGACCCAACTGCAGCAATGGCGATTTTTGGACTGACCTGTTCTTCAAGTGAGCCATCTCTATCCGCGATGATCACACGCGCAACCGTCTGGAGCAGTATTCGATCCTCCGGAGCAATATGATCGGAGCTACGCACCAGGATTCCGCCCGGGCGCTCCACGATATCGGCTTCAATCCCCGATGCAATCAATCCCATAATCTGGTCGTTAAGCGGCTGTCGATAACCGGACTGATCTTCGTTCCATATCACCAGATCGACAATCAAGCCCTTAAGGCGCCAGTAGGCATGCGCCTGCACAAGCTGGCGTACGAGTTCGATATGCGTTAAATCTGAGATTCGCAGCAGGACGATGGGCAAGTCCCCGGAAATGGTGTATCCCCACAGCCCCGATTGACTGCGCCGATTCTGAACAAGAACACTGGGATTGGCGCGCAGTGATGAATTGGCATAGATCACAGAACCGGCAAGCCGCCCATAAAGCTGTGCGTCGCGGTCAGTCGCATTGATTTGCCGCAGCTGAACCTGGCTGTGCGTCCATGCCAGATCGAAAGTCCGGTCCGCAAAATGAGGATCCTGGTATTTGTCGACGAGCTCCATGCACAGGACCCTGGTTTCAGCGATACCTGAGACGATGTTGATGCGTATGGACTCTTCCGGATCGAGCGTGATGCGATACCGGATCGCGACAATCGGGTCGAGCACGGAACCCTCGCTCCCCGTGAGTGGAGCGGAAAGTGCCCTTGGATCTGCCACCGTCTTTCCACGCCCGATGAACTGCATACGATCTGTTTCATAGGAAACTTCGCCACTCGTTGCACCCTCGGCAACCATGAGATGAAACATCCATGGAGTGTGTTCGGCGGCGGAGCGCGGACGGCGGCTGCAGAGAATCGCGCGTCGCTCCCGCAGGATCTCCGTCTGAACAAACAGATTGCTGAAAGCCGGATGCAATGCGTCTCCTGCCGGTGAGGCCAGAACAACTTCCGCATAGCTGGTCACATCCATCGTCCTGCGAGTTTTTGATGAATTTGTGATGCTGACGCGCCGCAGCTCGATGTCGTCTTCGGGAGAAACCGAAATCTCCGTGTGCGTGTCGATTCCCGTGTCACTGCGGCGGAACTCCACCCGGAACTCGGAAAAAATGGCTTCATAGTTTTCCGCTGGCTTGAGCGTCGGCTGGTGGGCGGAAGA
>Ga0134122_10002035_pt1 | contig 14798 bp, 14 predicted proteins | sample KB302_FD_96461 | JGI IMG/M metagenome (GOLD analysis project Ga0134122, IMG submission 96461) | Terrestrial soil microbial communities without Nitrogen fertilizer from Kellogg Biological Station, Michigan, USA - KB3-0-2 | ecosystem: Environmental > Terrestrial > Soil > Unclassified ... | reverse complement strand
GAGCCGGCGAGGAGCTGGCGGCGTGCGCGGCGGCCCACCTTGCGGTCGAGATCGTGCCGGGTATCACCGCCGCGCACGCCTGCGCGGCGCGCATCGGCTTGCCGCTGACCCTGCGCGAGCGCCGGCGTCAGTTCACGCTGCTGACGGCCAGCAGTGCCGAGGGCGTACCCGACCTCGATTGGCGCGCGCTGGCGGCCCCTGACGCGGCCTTTGCCATTTACATGGGGGTCACCAATGCGCCGCTGGTGCGCGAAAAGCTGCTCGCGGCGGGCGCCCCCGCGGAGACCCGCGTGGTGATCGTCGAGAACGGGACCGCGCCCGAGGAACGCGCCGTTGCCACGACGCTGCGCGACCTCACGGACGCCATCGACCAGCGTGCCATCACCGGCCCGGCCATCATCTTCGTCGGCCTCGATTGGGCGGCCGCAGGGCTGGCGCGTCCCCAAACGATAAAGGTCCATCGCCGTCGGCCGGGGCACCAGCCTCTGGCAACCAGCGATGCCATCGCCATCAGCGCGGAGGCCATCCTATGAGCAAGTCGAGCGGACACGTGCAGGTTCTGACCGCCAACCGTCTCGGCGACGGTGCCGTCGTGTTTCTCAATTTCGATGGCGACTGGGTGGCGACGCTGGCCGGCGCGGTGATCGCGCGTTCACCCGACGAGGCGCGCGGCCTCGTCGCGCGCGGCCTATTCGACGCCGGGCGCAACCTGGTGGTCGATCCCTATCTGGTCGAGATGCGCGAGGTCGCGGGCGCGCTCTTGCCCATCCGCCAGCGCGAGCGCGTGCGGCTCGATGGCCCCAGCATCCTCGACGACGTGCCGGGCTACACCGCGCCCGTCGAGCGCCCGCCCAACGCCGCCGCCAGGGGCGCGGAGGCCAACGCCGCCGAGGGTGCAGGGCCTCATCGTGGCGAAAGGCTGACCGGCGCGGAGGCCGCCTGAGCCATGTACCGCTACGACGAATTTGACGCCGCCTTCGTGCGCCAGCGCGTGGCGCAGTTTCGCGACCAGGTCGCCCGCCGCCTGAGCGGCGAGCTAACCGAGGACGAGTTCAAGCCGCTGCGCCTCAAGAATGGGGTCTATCTGCAGCTGCACGCCTACATGCTGCGCATCGCCATTCCCTATGGCACCATGTCGGCGCGGCAGCTGCGCAAGTTGGCCCACATCGCGCGCACCTACGACAGGGGTTTCGGCCACTTCACCACGCGCCAGAACCTGCAATTCAATTGGCCCAAACTCGCCGATATTCCCGATATTCTGGCGGAGCTGGCGGAGGTGGAGATGCACGCCATCCAGACCTCCGGCAACAATGTGCGCAACGTCACCGCCGATCATTTTGCCGGCGCCACCGCCGAGGAAGTCGCCGATCCGCGACCCTACGCGGAGATCATTCGGCAATGGTCATCGCTGCACCCCGAGTTCAGCTTTCTGCCGCGCAAGTTCAAGATCGGCATTACCGCCTCCGAGCACGACCGCAGCGCCATCAAGACCCATGACATCGGCCTGCATCTGAAGCGGCTGGGGGGCGGCGGGCTCGGTTTTGCCGTTTGGGTCGGCGGCGGCCAGGGGCGCACGCCCTATCTTGCCCAATTGATCCGCGATGCGCTGCCGGAAGCGGACCTGCTCAGCTACCTCGAGGCAATTCTGCGTGTGTACAACCTGCACGGCCGGCGCGACAACATCCACAAGGCCCGCATCAAGATCCTCATCAACGGCATCGGTCTTGAGGCCTTTCGCAGCGAAGTCGAGGCGGAGTGGATCCGCATCAAGGACGGTGTCCTCAAGCTACCCGAACAGGAGCTTGCGCGCATCGAGGCCTATTTCGCGCCACCTCAGTTCGCGGCGCGGCCGCCGCCGGCGGAGCTGCGCCCGGCCGATCGGAGCTTCGATCGTTGGGTGACGCGCAACACGCACGCCCATAAGCAACCGGGCTACGCCATCCTCACCATTACGCTCAAGCCCATCGGCGGCATTCCTGGCGACGCCTCGGCGGCGCAAATGGATGCCATTGCCGACATCGCCGAGCGCTTCTCCTGTGACGAGGTGCGGGTCAGCCACGAGCAAAACCTGGTGCTGCCGCACGTACGGCTCGGCGATTTGTGGTCGCTCTATCAGGAGCTGAAGGCGATCGGCCTGGCCGAGGCCAATGCCGGGCTCGCCACCGACATCATTGCCTGCCCCGGTCTCGACTACTGCGCGCTTGCCAATGCGCGCTCGATTCCCATTGCCCAACGCCTCTCTGCGCGCCTGGCGCCGCGCCAGGACCTGGTGGGTGACCTCAAAATCAAAATTTCCGGCTGCATCAACGCCTGCGGTCACCATCATGTCGGTGCCATCGGCATACTTGGCGTCGAGAAACGGGGCGAAGAGCACTACCAACTGTTGCTCGGGGGCTCGGGCACCGAAGCGGCAGCTCTGGCCAGCATCACCGGCCCAGGCTTTGGCCCCGATGGCATCATCAATGCGGTCGAGAAGGTGGTCGACACCTACCTGAGACTGCGCGCGGGGCCGCAGGAGGCGTTCCTGGCCGCCTACGCGCGTTTGGGCGCGGAACCCTTCAAAGAGGCGATCTATGCCAGCGCCTGATGCCCGCTCGGAGCGCCCGGCGCAGCCAAGCCTGACCGGGAAGGTCGATCCCGAAGGTGCGATCTGGAAGGAGGGTGCCTTTCGGCGCGATCCCTGGCGGCCGTCCCCGGCAGGCGAGCGCGGCGCCTCCCACTTGCTGCTCGACAAGGCTCGCTGGGCGGCCGAGCGGGGCACGCTTTTGTCGCGACCGGCGCCGATCGGCCTCACCCTGGGGGGTGGGGAAAGCGTCGACGACATCGCCGACGACCTTGCGTGCTTTGCCCTGATCGCTCTCAATTTTGCAAAATTCTCCGATGGGCGCCCCTTTTCCACGGCGCGGCTGCTGCGCGAGAAGTTCGGCTACGGCGGCGAGCTGCGCGCGGTCGGCAATGTCCTATCCGATCAAATCCCCTTCATGCGTAGGGTCGGGTTCGACGCCTTCGAGGTGCACCATGCGCCGACCCGACGCGCGCTCAGCGAGGGCCGCATCGCCGAGGTGCGCCTTTACTATCAGCCGGTCGGGCCGGCGCCGGGACCGGGCACGCGGACCTGGCTCCGCGGCAGCGTCGGCTAGCGGCGACACCCCGACTTTGGCCGGCGGTCCGGGGGGACGGCGCGCTTGCTTTTCGGGGCCGGCGATCACAAGCTCTCAACCGGCGCGCCGCGCGCGCCCTTGTGCCGCCTCACGCTCGCCCACGAGGAGCCTCGCCCGCCATGGACGATACCTACTCACGCGCCGGCAATCGTGCCGATCCGCCCTACCTGGCCGCCGACTATCGCTCCACCCGGGTGCGGGCACCGTCCCGCCCTCTGATCGTGATCCCGCAGACGCTTTCGGAGATCACTGGGCCGGTCTACGGCCACGCCGATGTTCGGCCGGAGGAGGCCGATCTCACCCGCCAGCATGCCGGCGAGCCGTTGGGTGAACGCATCCTCGTGCGCGGGCGCGTGCTCGACGAGGCCGGCAGGCCGGTACCGGAAACCTTGGTGGAAATCTGGCAATGCAATGCCGCCGGCCGCTACATCCACGTCGTCGACCAGCATCCCGCCCCGCTCGATCCCAACTTCACGGGTGCCGGCCGCTGCCTGACCGATGCCGACGGCGTCTATGAGTTTACCACCATCAAGCCGGGCGCTTACCCCTGGCGCAACCATGCCAACGCCTGGCGTCCTGCGCACATCCATTTCTCCCTGTTCGGGCCGTCCTTTCTCACCCGTCTGGTGACGCAAATGTATTTTCCGGGCGATCCTCTGTTTGCCTTCGATCCGATCTTCAATTCCGTCAGTGACGCCAAGGCGCGCGCGCGCATGGTGTGCCAATTCGATCTGGACACGACCCGTCCCGAGTGGGCGCTCGGCTACACCTTCGACATCGTGTTGCGCGGCCCTGACGCCACCCCGCAGGATGCCGATCATGCCTGAGCGCACGCCCTCGCAGACCGTCGGACCGTTTCTGCATCTCGGCCTCGCGCCGGCTGACTATAATTTTCGCCCCCTGTTTGCGCCGGTTGTGGCCGAGCCGGGCCTCGCCGGCACGCACATCCGCATCGAGGGTCGGATCAGCGACGGTGACGGCAACGGCCTGCCCGATGCCCTGATCGAAATCTGGCAGGCCGATGCGCAGGGTCGCTACGCGCATGCGGCCGACGGGCGGGCCTTGAGCTCCAACTCCTTTCGCGGCTTCGGCCGCGCGCCGACCGACCAGGCGGGCGAGTTCTTTTTTGCCACCGTCAAACCGGGTTCGGTGCCGGGTCCTCACGGCCGCCCGCAGGCACCGCATATCAACGTCGGCATCTTCGCGCGCGGCCTTCTTAAGCGGCTTTTCACGCGCCTCTACTTCGCGGGCGAGGCAATGAACGCCAGCGATCCGATCTTGGCGCTGGTGCCGCCCGGGCGCCGCCATACGCTGCTGGCCACGCCGGACGCCGCGCGCGGCGGCGTATTCCGCTTCGACATTCGCCTGCAGGGCCAAGATGAGACCGTGTTTTTCGACGCTTGAGGGAGGAAACAATGAAAGCCGCGGTGCTGCACGAGGTCAATCAGCCGCTGGTCATTGAAGAGGTCAGCATTAATAGGCCGGGGCCGCGCGAGGTGCTGCTGCGCACGGCCTACGCCGGCCTGTGCCATTCCGATCTACACTTCATCGAAGGCCTCTATCCGCATCCGCTGCCCGTCGTTCTCGGTCACGAATCGGCCGGTATCGTGGAGGCGGTCGGGTCCGAGGTGAGCTACGTGAAAAAAGGCGATCACGTCATCACCTGCTTGTCGGTGTTCTGCGGGACCTGTGAGAACTGCACGACCGGCCGACCGGCCATTTGCACCAACACCGACGTCAAGCTGCCGCCGGGTACCGCCAAGCGGCTGAGCCTCAACGGTAAGCCGCTGCACACCTTCACCAATCTTTCCTCCTATGCCGAGCAAATGTTGGTGCACGAGCACGCCGTGGTAAAAATTCGCAACGACTTTCCCCTCGACCGTGCCGCCCTGATCGGCTGCGCCGTCATCACCGGCTACGGCGCCGTAGTGAATACGGCCAAAGTCGCGCCGGGGGAGAGCGTGGCCGTGATCGGTTGCGGCGGCGTCGGCATGGCGGCCATCAACGGCGCCGCGATTGCCGGCGCCGGCCGCATCATCGCGGTCGATACCAATCCGGTGAAACTGCAGTTGGCGACCAAGCTCGGCGCCACCGATCTCGTCAATCCGCGGGACGGCGATCCGGTCCAGCGCATCAAGGACCTCACGCGCGGCGGCGTGCACCATGCCGTGGAGTGCCTCGGCACCAAGCCGACGGCCGAGCAGGCCTTCCAGATGCTCGCCATCGGCGGCACCGCCACCATCGTCGGCATGGTCCCCTTCGGCCAGAAAATCGAGTTGCACGGCTTCGACTTCTTGCGCGAGCGCAAGATCCAGGGCTCCTCGATGGGATCCAATCGCTTCCGCGTCGACATGCCGAGGCTGGTGGACTTCTACCTGCAGCGCAAACTGCATCTCGATGACTGGATCTCCGACCGCATCGGCCTCAGCATGATCAACGAGGGCTTCGCCAACATGAAGGCGGGCAAGGTCGTGCGCAGCGTGATCGCCTTCGACGCTTGAACGGCAGGGACGACGCGGGGGACGGCCTCCGGACCGCTAAAAGCTTGGGGAGATGGGGTCCCAAAATACTCGTGCGGTCCGCACGGGCCACACCGGCTTAGAACCGGTAGCCGTAGCGGATGCCGATGCCATCCATGCCCTCGTTGTAGCGGGCCGTTCCGGCATTGGAGGTGTGTTCGAAGTAGATGGACAGGCTTTGCCGGGCGTCGAGCCGGACACCGAGTTCCAGGGGGATGTGAAACAGGACCCGGGCGCCCAGGGCCTTGCGGTCTACTTCGCTGGGTCCCAGGTTGCCGTCGTGCAACGCGGCCCCCAAGCCCAGGCCCAGGAAGAGGCGGCTCGGCAGGTCGACCTCCCAGCGCAGATCCGCGTAGGCCTTGCTGGTATACCCTTGCGTATTGACCGAGCCGCCGATCGCGGGGCGCAGGCTGCCGCCGAGGATGGGAAGGCCGGCACCGAACAAAATCTCGCCGTTGACGTCGAGGCCGCGCTCGAGCCGAAACCCGCTCCACAGGTCCGGCACGTCGTGGGCCAATAGCCCGCCGCGGATCTCCACCACCGATCCGACCAGATCCTCGGCACCGGCAATCTCGCCGCCGCACAAGATGAGGATGAGGACGGCCATGGCAAGACCGACAATCTTCAAGGCGATCGTGCTCCGATAGGGTCGCCGGCATCGCGCCGGCGCGGCGAGCTTAGGTGACCCGCCGCCCCTGAGCCAAGCCGGGGATGGGGCCGCGGCGATGTTCCGCACGACCGGCGTGGCAAAACTGCCAGCCCGGCGCCGGCAAAACCCGAGCCCCGTGGCCCGTCATTCTTTACCCTTGGCAGCGGACCGCTTAGCCTCATCACAAACATTACAGGACGGCGCGGGCCTCGGCCAATGGGTCCCGCGAACCCGCGTGAGAGTAGGGGTGGCATGGAGGTGCTCGACGCGCTTCTGGTTGAGGGCATGCGCGTTCTATTCTCTAGCGCTCCGGCGGCGCTCTTCTTCTGGTTCAATCTCGCTTTCCTGATCGTGCTGGCGGCGTTCCTGCTGCCCGGGCGCCTGCGCAAGGCCCGGCGCCGGCGCCAGGTCGAGCGCCTGTTTCAAGCCTCCGCGCAGGCCAGCCGCGGTGAGCGCCGCGACAACGAGTTTGCCGCGTTCGCCCGCCACATCGGCCGGCTGGCCGAAGAATTCGGTGGCCGTCTCAAGGAGCTGCGCACCGACCGCATTCAGCTGGCCAAGATCTATATTGATCATTCCAATTTCACGAAAAATTGGAAGCGCGTCATCAACAACGACGCCCATAGCATCGAGCGCGATATTATTTGGTCGAAGCTGCCCGAACTCCTGTTGAGCGAAACCCGTCGCTGGCTCGCGGAAAGCCGCAAAGAGCCGCCGGCGCTGATCTATCGCGGCAGCAATTTGTACGGCACCCTGTTCGAGGAGGAGTATTTCGAGCTGCTCGACAACATGCTGCGGCTCGAGCGTTCGGCGCCGGAAAAGTTGCCGCTCAAGATCTATTTCCAAAAGGAGACCGTGGAGCGTTGGCGCCTGGAGAACGAGGCACAACGCGCCGAACTTACCGCGCTGCAGAACGAGTTTGGCTTTCTGGTGTTCGCCATTTCGCGGCGCACCCCGCGCCTCGATCGCCTGGGCTCGAGCAACTTCACGGTCGGCGGCATTCCGATCGCGCCCGAGAAGCAACTTGATACCCTGGTAACGACCGACCTGATCGCCGATGCCATGTACGACGTCTACGACATCGCCTTCCTGATCTCGGAGGACAGCGATTTCTGCCCGGCGGTCGAGTTCGTGCAGGAGACGCGCAACAAGCACGTCGTGCACGTTGGCTTTGGCTCCCACAGCAATGATTTGCGCTCCAAGTGCCGGCTGCGCATCGATCTTGCCGGCAAGGATCAGCTCTATCGTCGCATGCAGGCAAAGCCCGCCACGGATGCGGTGCCGGCGCGGGCCAAGAACGACAACGGCGGCGGCTGACCGCTGCTCAAGGCGTGAGCAGCTGATGCGGATCGACGTGGCCGAGATGCAGCGCATCCGCCACGGCGGGATGCACGACGTGACCTCGCATGATGTTGAGCCCATTGAGGAGATGCGGGTCGTCCAGCATCGCGCGCTGCGGCCCCTTGTTTGCTAGCGCCAGGATGAACGGCAAGGTCGCGTTGTTGAGCGCGAAGGTTGAGGTGCGCGCCACGGCACCGGGCATGTTCGTCACGCAGTAGTGCACGACGTCGTGCACGATGTAGGTGGGGTCGGCGTGCGTCGTCGGCCGCGACGTCTCCGAGCAGCCGCCTTGGTCGATCGAGATGTCGACGATGACTGAGCCGCGCGGCATGTCCTGGACGTGCTGCTCCGTGATCAGTTTGGGGGCGGCGGCACCGGGCACCAGCACGGCGCCGATCACCAGGTCCGCCTCGACCAGGTAGTCCTCCACGGCCTGCCGCGTCGAGAACACGGTATTGACGGCGGCGCCGAACTGCTGGTCGATGGCGTAAAGACGTTCGATGTTGATATCGAGCACGGTGGCCTGCGCCTCCAGGCCGATGGCCATGCGCACGGCGTTGACGCCGGCGACGCCGCCGCCCAGGACCACCACTTTGGCGGGCGCCACGCCGGCGACCCCGCCCAACAGCATGCCGCGGCCGCCGCGCTCCATCTCCAGACAATGCGCGCCCGCCTGCACGGCCATGCGGCCGGCGACCTCGCTCATCGGTGCCAGCAGCGGTAACCCGCCGCGCGGGCTCGTCACCGTCTCGTAGGCGATCGCGGTTACGCCGGCCTGGATCAGGGCGTTGGCCTGGGCGGGGTCCGGCGCCAGGTGCAAATAGGTGAAGAGCGTCTGGCCCTCGCGCAAGAGTGCGAGCTCTAGCGGCTGCGGCTCCTTGACCTTTACGATCAGGTCGGCCTTGGCGAAGACCTCCGCCGCCGTGTCGAGCACAATCGCGCCGGTGCGCTCGTAGTCGCGATCGGAGATGCCCTGGCGCAGGGCGGCATTGCGTTCGACAAACACCTGGTGACCGTGGGCCACCGCTTCGCGCACGCTACCGGGCGCCATGCCCACGCGATACTCGTGCACCTTGATTTCTTTCGGCACGCCGATGCGCATGAAGATCGCTCCCGAGCCTCGGTTGGCTCAATTTGCTTCGTCTCACCCTTGCACCAGGACCAGCTTTGGCTCCGGCACCTCTTGGACCTGATCGGCCAGGGCCTCGAGTCCACGCGGCACCGGGCCGCCGTAGGCCCAGTCGAGCAGCTCGACCGTGTGGGCGATCGGAATATCCATGCCAAAGGCCAGCTGCACGATGCAGCCGATGTTGCCGGCCGCCACCGCGTCGGGCCGCGCGCTCTTGATGTGGGTGACCTTGCGGTCGCGCAATTGAGCCGCGAGCTCAGGCTGCAGCACGTTGTAGGTCCCGGCCGAGCCGCAACAAATATGGCCTTCGGGAATCTCCATCACCGTGAAGCCGGCGTTGCGCAAAAGTTGACGCGGCTCCTCGATAAGGCGCTGGCCATGCTGCATCGAACAGGCGGCGTGATAGGCGATCCTGAGCGAGGACCAGCGCTTTGGCGGCCCCATCTCGTAGCCGGCCAGAAACTCGGTCACGTCGCGGGTCATGGCTGCGATCCGTTGTGCCCGATCCCGGTAACCGGCCTCGCCCTTGAGCAGGTGCGCGTAGTCCTTGACGGTGGTGCCGCAGCCCGAGGTGTTAACGATTACCGCATCGATCGGGCCAGCCTTATCGATCAGCCTGGTCCAGGCGTCGACGTTATTTTTTGCCATGGCGATGGCCGCTCGTTCGCGCCCCATGTGCTGCACAAGTGCGCCACAGCAGCCCGCCCCCGGCGCCACCTCGACGTCGACACCGCGGCGGGCGAGGAGGCGAATGGTGGCGTCGTTGATTTCCGGCCGCAGCACCTGTTGGGCGCAGCCGGCGAGCAAGATCACGCGTTTGCGGCGCTCGAGCTTGGTGATGGCGGTTCCGGGCCCGGCAAAGGCGGCACCCCGCAACAGGCCGGTGGGCGCCAGCTCCAACATCGCCACCAGTTCGCTGAGCCCAAGCCGACGCAAAATGCCGGCCAGCGGTTTGGCAAACCGCGCCGCGCGCAGGGCCAAGCGAAAGCGGTCCGGGTAAGGCAGCACGGCCGCCAGCATGGCCCGTAGCGCCCGCTCCTTGAGGCCGCGCTGGCCGGTCTCCTCGATGTGCACGCGGGCGTGATCGACGAGATGCATGTAGTCGACCCCGCTCGGACAGGTCGTCATGCAGGAGAGGCAGCTCAGGCAGCGATCGACATGGCGTTGCACTTCGGGGCTGGCCTTGCGTTCGTTCTCGAACATTTCCTTCATCAGGTAGATGCGCCCGCGCGGACTGTCGCGCTCGTCGCCCAACAAGAGGTAGGTGGGGCAGGTCGCCGTGCAGAAGCCGCAATGCACGCAGCGGCGCAGGATCTTCTCCGCTTCCGCCATGCGCGGGTTTTTCAGTTGCTTGGCGCTGAAATTGGTCTGCATGGGTGTCCGTTGACGTTCAAAAGTCCGCGTACATGCGGCCGGGGTTTAGGATGCCCGCCGGATCGAAGGCCGCCTTCAATTGTCGCGAGATTGTCCCGACACCGGCCTCCAACGGCTGGAATACGTCAACGGCTGCGCGCACCTCCGGCGCGGCTCGAATGAGGGTGGCGTGGCCTCCGTGCGTGGCGATGACACGGCGCACGTCGGCGGCGCCCGCATCCGTGGTCGGCAGCATCTCGAGCCAGATCAGCCCACCGGCCCAATCGTAGAAGGCACTACAGTCCATATAGCGGGCGATCGCTGCCACCACCTTCGGCCCGGCGCTCGGCGCTGTCGATATGCGCCACAGGGGTGCATCGCTCGCCTTGAGGAGCGTGAGGGCACGCAGTTCCTGCCACAGCGCCAGCGAATTGTCGTGGTCGAGATCGTGGATCTCGCCGTAGGCCTTGAGCAGCGCCTTCAGCTTGCCCTTGCGGTAGTCGACCGAGGCCTTGAAATTCTCAAGTCTGAGCGCCGTCACGGCCTGGCCTTGGCCGCGCAAACCCTCATGCTCCAGGCGCGCGACCATAGCAGGCTGCAGGTGCGCGGCACCGCTGACCTCGAAGGGCGTGCCCATGGCGGTACACAGCACTTCTATGGCGATCTCGTCCGGCAGACCGAGCAGCACCAGGGTCTCGGTATGCTCGGGCATCGGCAGTACCTTGAAGGTCACCTCGCTCATGACCGCCAGGGTTCCCCAGCTGCCGGCCAGGCCGCGGCAAAGGTCGACGCCGGTGACGTTCTTCATGACGCGCCCGCCGGCCTTGAAGATCTCGCCTCGCCCGTTCACTGCCCGCAGACCCAGGAGGTGGTCGCGGGCGGCCCCGACCATGATGCGCCTCGCCCCCGACAGGTTGGTGGCGAACACAGCACCGATGGTGGCGGCGCGCGCCTCGCCGCCGGCTGCGGCGCCCAGGCTCGCCGGCTCGAAGGCCAGCATCTGGCCGCGCTGGGCGAGGCTCTCTTCGAGCTGGGCCAGTGGCGTGCCCGACCGCGCCGCCATCACCATCTCGTTGGGTTCATAGAGCGTGATGCCGCGCAGGGCCCCGGTTGAAAGGCCAAGCGTGGTTGTCATCGGCCGGCCGATGTTGTGCTTGCTGCCGCCGCCCTTCAGCTCGAGCGGCGTTCTTGCCTGACCCGCCTCGCGCAAAATCTGCGCGAGCTCGCGTTCGTCGACCGGGCGCACGTCGCTTGGCACCAATCCTCTCCTCAGGCAGCCGCTTTCGGCTCTTTCGCTTGCGCCTCGGGGCGTCCTTCGAGCGGGAACACCTTGGCCGGATTGAGCAGCCAATTCGGATCAAACACGGTCTTGATGCGCATCTGCTGCGCAAGATCGCTGGCGTCGAATTGGACCCGCATCAGGTCGCGCTTTTCGATGCCGACGCCGTGCTCGCCGCTCAGGCAGCCGCCCACGGCCACGCACAACTCGAGCACCTCGGCCCCAGCCCGTTCGGCCTTGTCGGCCTGATCGGCATCGTTGGCGTCGTACAGGATCAGCGGATGCAAGTTGCCATCGCCGGCGTGGAAGATATTGGCGACCTTGAGGCCGTGCGCGTCGCAAATGCGCGAGATCTCGACCAGCACGTGGCCTAGCTTGCCGAGCGGGATCGTCCCATCCATGCAGTAGTAATCCGAGATGCGGCCGATGGCGCCGAAGGCCGACTTGCGGCCCTTCCAGATGGCGGCGCTTTCTTCGGCGCTCTGGCTGACGCGCAGCTCGCGCGGATCGAAGGGTTTGGCGAGCTCCGTGATCGCCTCGAGCAGCGCCTTGATCTCCGGGTCGGAGCCCTCCACCTCGACGATCAGCAGCGCCTCGACGTCGGGATAGCCGGCCTTGGCAAAGGCCTCGCACACACGAATGGCGGGCCGGTCCATGAATTCGATGGCCACCGGAATGATGCCCGAGCCGATGATGGCAGCGACGCATTGGCCGGCCGCCTCACTGGAATCGAAGCCGATCAGCATCGGCCGGGCGCCCTCGGCGGCGCGCAGGATGCGCACCGTTGCTTCCGTGACGATCCCAAACTGTCCCTCGGAGCCGACGATCAAGCCGATGAGATCATAGCCCGCCGCATCGAGATGTGGTCCGCCGAGTTCGACAATGCTGCCGTCGACCAGCACCATCTTGAGCCCGAGCACGTTGTTGGTCGTCACGCCATACTTGAGACAATGGGCGCCGCCCGAGTTCATGCCGATGTTGCCGGCAAGCGTACAGGCGAGCTGGCTCGAGGGATCGGGGGCATAAAAGTAGCCAGCGCTCTTGACGGCCTCGCTGATGGCGAGGTTGGTGATGCCAACCTCAACGCGCGCGATCCGGTTTACGTAGTCGACCTCGAGCACGCGGTTCATGCGCGAGACGGCGACCACCACCGCGTCCTCGGTCGGCAGCGCGCCGCCCGAAAGCGAGGTGCCGGCGCCGCGCGCCACCACCTTGATGCCCCATTGGTTACAGTAACGCAGGACGCGTGCGATCTGCTCCGTCGTGCTCGGCAGCACGACCGCCAGCGGCAGCCTGCGGTAGGCCGTCAGCGCATCGGTCTCGTAGGCGCGGCGGCCGACCTCGTCGGCAATGATCGCCTCCCCGCCGACCAGCCGTCGCAGATCCGCCACGATGCCTTCGCGCCGGGCAAGGATGGCGCGGTCGGGTTCCGGCAGGATCACGCGTGACATGTGGCTTTCATCTCCAGGGCGGGTAACACGCAATCGAAAGTATAGCTGCAAGCCACCTGCGTCGCCATTGCCACGCGTGTCTTGTCCCATTGTTGCGTGCGCGCACGCGTGGCCGGGAACGGGGGCGCCTCTGGAGACTTCGCCGGGCGCTGTGCGCTCGGGCAGCGCCAGGCGCCGAGCCTCGCCCGGGGCACGCACAGGGTTGGGGGGCGGCAATGGTTGGCCGCACCGACCTCAAGCGCCCCTGCGTGCCTCGTCATCGCCCCTCACCATCCCGGCCAACCGGTACGCCGCCGCGACGGCAAACGCCACGGCAGGGGGCCTGCAAGAAGTGCCGGGCCTGCCAGGACGTCGGACCGACGGCGAAGGACAAGGTGGTTCCTCCGTCCGGGCATCTTGGGGGCCACGCTGGTCGGAGGCCAGCAAGGCCACCGGCGCCACGGGGCTGGCCTGGAGCGAAGATGTCATGCTGACAGACCTGGAAAATCCCACGGGCGAGGTGCCGGGGACCAAAATGGCGTTTGCCGGCCACAAGGACGAGGGCGACCGTTGCGACGTGATCGCCTACTTGAAGAGCTTCCCGGAATGACCCTGGCCGATACGACCAGCGGCATGAGCCTGGGCCTGGCCGAGGCGGCCCGGGCCAGGTTCGAACGGAGCTAAGGCGGGGCTGCCCCCGGACAGCCCCGATCGGCGCCGGTTCGATTCGCGGCTGCGGATGCAACCTTCGAGGCAGCGCTGCAGCTGGACCTGGCAGCGCGAACGGTCGTGCGTTGACTTATAGCAGGCGCCGTAGGCGGCCCTGCAGCCCGACGAACAGGCATTCTGTGCCTGCACGCGCGACGGCCACACGCCGAAGCCCGCCAAAAGCGAGAGCGCCAGCAGCGCCGCGGCCAGCCACCGCCTTGGCGGGCGCATGCGGCCGACCTCGCCGCCCGTTGTCCGTGGCTGCGCCAGCGCCGGTCGAGGTAACATGAACCCCATCGCCGCATTGCTACGCTCGAAAGCATGAACGTCAGCTGAATGTGGCCGCTCGGTCGCCGCGGCGCAGGATAGGCCAGTTGCTAAAAGGCAAACTCAGTAAACATTGGATCAGTACTCCGGCCCCAAACCGTTTCGTAGCGGTCAAGCATTTCCTGGGCGGGCGTGCAGCCGTCCGCGACGATGGCCTCGGCGGGTTCGAGGAAGATCGTCTCGTCCTGCCCTTTGCCGTTCGCGCAGGCGCGCCGTGCCAGCCCCGCCCGGGCGATGGCGGTGGCCTGGCGCGCAATCTCAAGGGCGCTGGTACCGTGCACGGGGGAGGCCAAGGCCAGCTTCGGCACCGCGTCGCGCAACGCCTGGCGCTCCGGCGCGCTCCAGGCCTTGACCAAGTCCCAGGCCGCATCGAGCGCCGTGGCATCGTACAGCAGACCGGTCCAAAAGGCGGCCACCGCACAAATGCGGCGCCAGCGTCCGCCGTCGGCACCCCGCATCTCCAGAAACTGCTTCATGCGCACTTCGGGGAAGAGCGTCGTCAAGTGATCGGACCAATCAGCGATCGTCGGCCGCTCGCCTGGGAGCGCGGGCAGGCGGCCCTCCATAAAATCCTGGAACGAGGCGCCGGCCACGTCGATGTAGCGGCCGTCGCGATAAATGAAATACATCGGCACGCCGAGGGCGTAGTCGGCGTAGCGCTCGAAGCTCATGCCGGGCTGGAATGCGAACGGCAACATGCCCGTGCGCGCCTTGTCGGTGTCGCGCCACACCTCGCTGCGCAGCGATAAAAAGCCGTTCGGTTTGCGCTCGCTGAAAGGGGAACAGGCAAAGATCGCCGTGGCGATGGGCTGCAGCGCCAGCGATACGCGCAGCTTCTTGACCATGTCGGCCTCGTCGGCGAAGTCCAAATTCACCTGGATGGTGGCGGTGCGGTACATCAT
>Ga0134122_10002034_pt1 | contig 14803 bp, 9 predicted proteins | sample KB302_FD_96461 | JGI IMG/M metagenome (GOLD analysis project Ga0134122, IMG submission 96461) | Terrestrial soil microbial communities without Nitrogen fertilizer from Kellogg Biological Station, Michigan, USA - KB3-0-2 | ecosystem: Environmental > Terrestrial > Soil > Unclassified ... | reverse complement strand
GAGTGCGGTAGCCCCATTCATGAAGTGTCGGCGGCTCACCTGCGTTTGCTGTGCGAGTCGAACCATTGGGAATCTCCGATGACATGCGACAATACTAGGTGTGCAAGTAGACGAGGCCGCGTGCACTACCTTATGGCGCAGAATGGATAACCATGACGTTTTCATGTTCAGATTCAACTATGATTTGGCTTGGACAAGAGCTGCCCTACCCCGGAACAGTCATACAGTATCACGGGAAAAGAGACCTGCACTATTCAGTAGAGGTGAAACACTTTCTGGTTGGTAGTTCGAGGCGCCAATTCCGACGCTGGGCGCGTGGCATCGGGCGTACGCTGAGCTGCGCTGGGTGCCTCAAGTCGTTACTTGGAAAATCAAAGACTTCCACCAAATGCAGCACTGTCCTCTCTTAGAACCAATTGGCGGTATGCAAGAGTTGCCTGCAGCTGACTAAACGTCATTGGGATCAGCCAACGCGAGGCCGTACCTCTGGACCCCAGTGCTTGAGAGCGGGGGCCTTAAAAAAAGGATGCGGCGTTAGCCTCTCTCGTCCGTCCACCTAATCGCGCAGGACCATGGGCGTTGAAGCCAAATGGAAGCCGTTGTAGGCGGGCATTGGCACCTTCCGCGGCGGCAGGGGTACGTTGCGGGGCGCGCTGGGGGCGGCGCCATCGACCCGCAGGGTTGCCCCAGATATGAAGGCCGCCGCCTCGCTCAAGAGAAAGACAATGGCCGCGGCGACTTCGCTCTCGGTACCGAGGCGTCCGGCAGGAACGTGGCTTTTTAGGTTGCGAATCTTCTCCCGCATGTCCGATGGATAGCGGTCGAGGCCGGAGGAGGCGATCCATCCGGGTGCCACGGCATTGACCCGCACGTTGGAGCCCGACCACTCGAACGCCGCCGTCTTGGTGAAGTTGACCATGCCCGCCCTGGCCGCCCCCGAGTGCCCCATCAGGGGCACCCCCAGCCAGACGTCGGCGACAATATTGACGATGGCACCACCATGGTCGGCCATCCAGTGCGTATAGGCCTCCCGTGCCATCAAGAAGCCACCAGTCAGATTAGTCCGGACGACGGCCTCCCAACCCTTTTGCGTCATGTGGGCGAGAGGGGCTGCGAATTGGCCCCCCGCATTGTTGACGAGGCCATCGAGGCGGGAAAATCGCGCCAGCACGGCCGCGATCGTCTCCTTAACTTTGTTTTCCTCGCGGATATCGCAAACCCAGCGGTCCGCCTCACCACCGGCAGCGGCGATCTCCTCGCGTACGGCATCGAGCTTCTCGAGGTTGCGACCGATGAGGGCTACTTTGGCGCCGAGGGAGGCCAGTTCATGGGCTGTGCAGCGGCCAATGCCGCTGCCGCCGCCGGTCACGATCACAACCTGGTCATTGAACAGACCAGCGCGGAAAACCGACGCATAGCTCTTTGCCATCAAACCCTCCGCAATTGCCCTGATTCAGGGCTCACCCCTTTAGGGGCGAGGCGAGCCCGATCCTCCCTTATGACGACCCATTCACCCCGTGGGTGGTCGGGAAACGGACCACGGTCGAAAGTAAGCTCCCAGACCGTCGGTTAGTGTGAGCGCAACGGCTGCATCTGCCCTCAAAACTTTGTGCGGCTCGTGATCTGCAGCACACCTGGTCCCTGTCTGGGGTCTATAATAGTGACGCCGATTTTACCTCGTCATCAGATAGCCTTTGGAGTTGACGCACGGATTACCCATTAGACTAGCCAATCGGCTGCAGCCAAGATCCAAACCCGTGTAACGCGGTATCGGCAAAAATGTCGGCACGACAGGGGACGCACTGCCCACGCTGCGGATTGTCCAGTCCGAGGGGCGCCAAATTTTGTAGCGAATGCGGCAACGCCTTGGAGGTCCAAGGCTCGGCGCCGGCTGCGAGCCAAGCCTCCCGCAAGGTCGCCACCGTCCTGTTCGCCGATATCAAGGGGTCGACCAAAGCCATCAGTGCCATCGACGCTGAGGCGGCCATGCTGCGCATCAGGCCGATGATCAACGCCATGGCGGCGGCCGTCCGCGAGCAGGGTGGCACGGTCATCGAGGTCAGAGGTGACGGCATCCTTTCGGGTTTTGGCGCCTTGGATAGTCTGGAATACCATCCCCTCGCCGCCTGCCGGGCCGCACTTGTCATTCGGCAGGCCGCCAAGGGTGGCGCCTCGCCGGGCCTGCCGGTGCGCATCGGCATTCACACGGCGAGGTCATCGTTACGCCTGGCGAAGCCGGCAATTCCATGATGGGCGCCACGGTTCATTTGGCCAGCCGGCTCGAGGCGGCGGCCGAACCCAATACCATCCTGATCTCCGAAGATGTCTATCGTGCTGTCGCCACCGCGGCCGAGGTGCAACCCCGCGGCCGGTTCACATTCAAGGGCTTCGACCATCCCGTCGAAACCTGGGAACTGCTCGATGTCGAGCACCGCTCGCGCTGGGGTGCGCGGGCTCTGCTGGGACTGACGCCCTATTGCGGTCGCGGGCCCGAGCGCGCCCTCCTCAAGTCCTTTATGGAGCAGGCCAAACAGGGCGCCGGCGGCGTTCTCAGCATTACCGGCGCCCCCGGTGCCGGAAAGTCGCGCTTTATTCACGAGGCGCTGACCTCAGGTGGGGTCGATGACAGCACGATCTGGTTCGCCGAAAGCGAGCTGCCGGCGCGACATTCACCCTACGCCATCGCTCGATCGATTGCGCGCACCTGGCTCGGCCTGACGGACCACAACACCGCCCAGGATGTCGAACGCCGGCTCTCGGCGATTCTGCAACAATTTGCGGATACCATCCTCGACCACGCCCCCGCCCTCAAGGCGCTACTCAACGTCAGCGTCGCCGACACGGACTGGCCAAACCTCGACCTGATCGAGCGCAAACGTCGCCTGGCCGCCTGTTTTCTGGAAATTTCCCGGCTGCAGGCGCGTCACCGTCCGCTCTTTATTATTGTCGATGACGCGCAGTGGTGCGACCCGGAAACCCTGCAGCTCCTCGCTGAGGTCGCCCGTTACGTCCCCAACATGTCGGCGGGGCTGATCCTGCTCGAGCGCGCCGGCGCTGACGCCCCGGTGCTCGACCAATTCCCGAATGCCAACGCCATTCGCCTACGCGAACTTAGTGCGCTTGAGACCCAGGACTTTTTGACGGTCTTGCTGGGGTCCGATGCATCGCTGATCCCAGTCAAAGCCAAGTTGACGGAATTGGCGGGAGGATTGCCCTTCTTTTTGGAGGAGGCCGTCCGCTACCTCACGCGCAACGGCATTCTGGTGGGCGACGCCGGCCTGTATGCTGTCGTGGCCGCCGCCGGCGCCCTCAATATTCCCGAAACTGTCGAGGCGCTGGTCTCCTCGCGCATCTCGAGCTTGCCCTCCGACCTTCGCTCTGTGCTGTCGGCGGCCTCCATCGTCGGGCGCACCGGGCCGCTCGCCCTGATTGCGCGGATTTGCGACAGCTCGGTCGCCGACGTGCAGCCCAAGTTTGAAAACTTGGAGCGACAACACATCGTTGCCATTTCCGAACTCAAATCCGAGACGATCTTCGAGTTTCGGCACGACTTCTTCCGCCAGGTCGCCTACACCATGACCTTGAGCAGCGACCGGCGCGTGCTGCACGCCAAGACCTTGCGTGCGGCCGAAGTCCTGTTCGACAATCGCATCTCCGATTGGATTACCTTCCTCGCTTATCATGCGGCGCTGGCAAGCCTGCACGCCGATGCGGCACGCTACTGTCGCATTGCCGCCGAACACGCGGTCCATGCCTCCTCCTACAGCGCCGCTTCCGAGTTTTGCGAGCAGGCGGTCAAACACCTGGATCAGCTGCCGCAAACGGTCGAAAACATTCAGGCCTCGATCGACGTGCGCTTGCTGTTGCGCGTCGCCGCCGGCGGCACCTCCGATTTTCAGAGCTGGCTGCACCATTTGACCAAGTCGATCGAGCTCGCCGAGCAAATCGGGGATATGTCACGGCGCCTGCTGGCGCTCATTCACCGCACCTGGGCGCTCAACTTCTCGAGTTCGGCCGTCGATGCCGTGCGCGCCGGCGAGGCGGCGGTCGGGCTCGCCCAGGCCTTGCGCATCCCCTCGAGCGAGGCGCTGGCCCGCTTTGCCCTGGGACAGGCGCACTATGTCAATGGCGGCTACCGGGATGCCATCGAGACCTTGGCGCCCGCCTCCCAATGGCTGGCACAAGGGCGAGAGACCGAGCAGTTTGGGACGACGGGGACCACGCTCGTCCTCACCCACATGATGCAGGCCAATTCATTGGCGTCGATGGGACACTTCCAGGCCGCCGACCGCGAACTTTCCCGGCTGGAACACCTCGCGAACCAGACGGGGCGCGCCTACGACCAAGTGGCGCTCGCCTACTGCCGGGGCATGGTGTGGGGTGGCCAGGCCAAGCTCGATCCCACCATCAATGCGCTGGAGCAGGCCTACGAGCTTTGCCGCCGGCACGGCATCAACCTCTTCCTGCCCGTCATCGCCGCCGCGCTCAGCACGGCCTTGGTGACGGCGCGCAATTTTGCGCGCGCAAGCGAGGTGGCGCTGCTCGGCTTGGAGGTGGCGGAACGGCTTGGCCACAACGTCGCGCGCACGGCGACCACGGCGGCGCTTGCCGCCGTGCGCATTGCCGAAGGCAATCACCGCGAGGCTATTCGCCTCGCCAGCGAAGCGCGTTCGGCCGCCAACGCCTATGGCCATCGCGGCGTCGAGGTTGGGGCGACGCGTGTGCTGGCCCAGGCCTTCATGGCTGGCAATGCCGGCGACCTCGAGCGACCCTTGTACCTGTTGCGCGAGGCCATCGAGCTCGGGGAGACCATCGACGCGATCCCGTCGGTTGCCAACTGCGGCCTGCTCCTGGTCGCGACCTTGACCAAGAGCGGCCAGCGCGAGGACGCGCGCAAAGCCTGCAAGCATCTGATCGGCTTGACGGCGCAGCGGGATATGCCGGCGCAAACGACGCGCCTCAGGGGTCTCCTGGCCGAGTTGGGTGGGGACGCGATCCCCGCCTAGTTACTGGCTGGCAGCCTCCGTCGGCGGTGCCTCCTCGAGGAACTGCTGCACGGTGCGGAACAACAAGACCCGGTTCTTTTCCATCAGGATGGTGTGGGTCCCCTCGCTCAGGATGGCGAGCCGCTTCCAGGCCGCCTTGGTGAGCAACGGGAACAGCGTTTGCGCCATATAGGGCGGCGTATCCTTGTCCCATTCGCCGAGCACCAACAGCGTGGGGGCCACCAGCTTTTCCGGATCCCAATAGGGTATGGGCGGCGTCGCGGCCCAGAAGTCTTGGCCGTCTTGGATCACGCCGTTGGGGGCCCGCAGCGTCTTGCCGGCGCCCTTGGGATCGGTGGCAAAGGTCGCGTCCGCCCAGGCCTCGAACCAACCGGCCGGGATCAAGCTGGCCTTCTTGTCTTCGGGCACACCCGTGAGCCAGCGCGCCAGCGCCTGATCTCGACTGACCGTGCGATAGGCGCCGAGCTTACCCTGCACCTGTACCAGAGAGGGTGTCGTGCGCAGCCACACGGGTGCATAAAGGACGACGCGCTCGACGGTGTTGGCGCGCTCGGTGGCATAGCTGGCGACGATGGTGGTGCCCCAGGACCAGCCGACCAAGGTCACTTTCTCAGTACCGCGCCGTTTTAAGATGTGATCGACCACGGCGCCCACCGCCTTGACGGCGTCGGTGCCGCGGGTCAGGGGCGCGTTGTCTTCGGCTGCGACCTCCATGGCCGGCGCCCGCGTCGAGCGACCATAGCTTGGCAGGTCGAGCGCATAGGCGTCAAAGCCGCGCTCGGCCACGTAGTCCATCCAGGATTTGCCGCCGAGGGCCAAATCGAAGGCCGTGCCCGGGTAGGTCGCCCCGTGCACGAACAGGACAATGCGATCGACTGTGAAGGTCGCGACGCCGTCGGGACGCTTGTTGCGCACGAAGATCTGCCCGTCGCCGAACGGCACGGCCAGATCTTCGCTGGCGATCTTTGGCGCCTGCGCCAGCGCCGGCGAGATGAGGCCTGCTGCGATTACGAGCATCGCCGCCATCTTGAGCATGAGTTACCTCCCAAATCGTCTTTGTTTCTCTGACCTATCCTCGGCCGAGGCCGGAGCAGCCGTCAATGCCCGATCCGCGCGATCCTGCTAGGCGGCGTTAGGCACCTTCGGTGATGATCAGATTACCGAAACGATCGACGACGCCCACTTGCCCCGCAAGAATGAGCGTGGTGGCGTCGAGTTGGGTGATGATGGCGAGGCCCTTAACGCGCGCGCCGGCACCGAGACGCTCACGGGCATAGATCGTGGCTTGGGCCGCCCCGCTTTCGAGGAACACCGTGCGCGTGCCCCGGCGGGCGTCATCCAGGGCCGTGGCGGGCGGCAGCTCGTTGAGCCGTGGCGTCGGAAAGACACCCTGGGCATCGACCCTCAGGGTAACAAACTCAACCGGCGTGTCCTCCTGGGCAAAGGTGTAGAGGCGCTCATGCAACCGGTGGAAGGCGGTAACGGTCGCGCTGGCGGTGGCCTCGGTCACCTCGTGGCCGCCCCAGGGGACCGTGAGTTCGAAGCCTTGGTGTTGGTAGCGCAGGCTGGCGTACCAAAGGATGCGCCGCGCAGCGGCCGGGACCTCCTCCTGATCGAGCCAGGCACGCGCTTGCCCGTCGAGGTCTGCGAACACGCGAGTGACCTCGGCGGCGTCGAAGGCGCCGGCCTTTTGCAGGCATGTACGGGTGAACTCCGCCTTGAGGCGCGACACCAATAGCCCCAGCGCCGAGAGCACGCCCGGCGCCGGCGGCACCACGATGGTGGGAATGCCGAGCAAGCGGGCGAGTGCGCCGCCGTGCAGCGGCCCGGCCCCACCGAAGGGCAAGAGCGAAAAGTCGCGCGGGTCGTGGCCACGCTCCACCGACACCACGCGAATGGCCCCCACCATAGTGTTGTCGACGATGGCAAGGATCCCGCGCGCTGCCGCTTCGATGCTAAGCCCCAGCGGCTCGGCGATCTTTTTGGCAATCGCCGCGCGGGCGGACTCGACATCGAGCGCGAAGCCGCCACCCAAGAGGTAGGGCGGCAGATGACCCAGCGCCAAATGCGCGTCGGTCACGGTCGGTTCGCTACCGCCCCGGCCATAGCAGACCGGGCCCGGCTGCGCCCCGGCGCTTTCGGGCCCCACGGTCATGGTGCCGCCCTCGGTCAGGCGGGCGATGGAGCCGCCGCCGGCGCCGATGGTCACCAGGTCGACCATGGGAAGGCCAACCGGCCAGCCGCCGATGCGGCCGTTGGTGGTGAGGCCCGGCTCGCCGCCGTGGATCAGGGAAATGTCCGCCGAGGTGCCGCCGATATCGATGCCGATGAGGTTGGGATGGCCGGCGCTGGTGCCGACGTGAGCCGCGCCCACGGCGCCCGCGGCGGGGCCCGATAGGGCGGTCTCGACGGGGGCGCGGCGCACGGTGCGCGTGCTGGTGACGCCGCCGCTCGATTTCATCAAGAGAAGCGGTGCGGCGATCCCCTCGTCGCTGACGCGCCGATCGAGTTCGGCCACGTAGCTCGACACCACCGGCATGACGGTGGCGTTGAGGATGGTGGTCATGCTGCGCTCGTATTCACGGAAGGTGGGCAGCACCTCGCTCGACAGCGACACGAGGGTTCCGGCGAGGCCTGAGCGCAGGATCTCGCCGACGCGGCGCTCGTGGCTCCCATTGGCGTAGCTGTGCAAGAGCACCACGGCGATGGCGGCGATCCCGCGCTCCTTCAGGGCGCGGGCTGCGGCGTGCACGGCGGCCTCGTCGAGGGGTTCGAGCTCGCTGCCGTCGGGGCCGAGCCGGCCGCCGACTTCGAAGATCAACTCCGGCGGCACGGGACGCTTCGGCTTCACCCAGGCGAACAGGCTGGCGCGGCGCGGCACCTCCTGGCGGCCGATCTCAAGCACGTACTTGAAGCCTCGGCTCGTGATCAGCGCGGTCTTGGCCCCCTTACCCTCGAGGATCAGGTTGGTCGCCACCGTCGTGCCGTGCAGGACGCGGCCGACGTTGGCGGCTCCGAGCTCAGACGCCTTGAGCACCTCGGCAATGCCGGCGCCGAAGCCGCGTGATGGATCATCGGGGGTGGAAGAGGTCTTGGCCGTCCACAGCCGTCCGGTCGCCGGGTCGAGCAGGGTGACGTCGGTGAAGGTGCCGCCCGTATCGACGCCGATCAGGCAGCCAGAGGGTGGTTCGCTGGGATTGGACATCAGGCCAGCACGTCGTGGTAGCCGTGACGGTGGAAGAGCTTTGCCGCCGGGCGCCGCGCCCGACGTTTGGCGGTGGCGGCAGCATCGACGCTGCTGCCGGCGGCGTCGAGGACGACGCCATAGTGCTCCAGCGCGTTGGTGCGGGAAACAAAGCCATCGCGCACGTCGGCGGCGACGCGGTCGGCCTCGCGGTCGAAAGGATGACCCCAGCCGCCGCCACCCCCGGTTTCGACGCGCACAATGTCTCCGCGCTTGACCATATTGCCGTCGCTTAGGGGCTTGAGGATGCGCTCATCGGAGCGTCCGGGATTGACGATGCAGCGCCCGGTCCCCGCCGCCTGCCCGCCCGCGACGCCCCAGGGTGGGTGGGTGACGCTGTCGATGCGCATGGACACCATGGCCTCCGGCGCCAGAACCTCGATTTCGCGGATGAGCCCACAGCCGCCGCGCCAGCGCCCGGGCCCGCCGGTGTCGGGATTAATGGCGTAGCGATTGACGCGCACGGGGAAGACCGAATCCAAAAATTCCGAGGGGAAATTCTCCTGCGCCACCAGATAGACGGCATCATTGCCGTCGGCATGGGGACGTGCGCCGTAGCCGACGCCGAGCCCGTCCGACAACAAAAACAGCTCGCCTTGCGCATCGCGCCCGCGCAGGTACCAGATGACGTAGGCGCTGTGCGAGGCCACCGCTTGGCCGGCAGTGGCGACGTTGAGAAGGCCGAGGCAGGCCGCCATGTTGCGCATCATGGTGACGCCGCGCATACCCAAGGGCGCCGGGAAGGTCGGTTGCAAGATCGAGCCCGGCCGCACCACGACCTCGTCCAGCGCCCGCTCGACGCCGGCGTTGAGCAGGGTCTGCGAGCCGCCCAGCAAATAGGAGCCGAAGATCATCGCTGGCACCGGCAGGCTCATCAGAAAATTGACCGGCCCGGGCACCTGATCGTCGCTTTGGCTGGTGTCGAGGCGGATGCGGTCGGAGGTAACCTCGAGCGCATAGCGCAGCTTGATGGGGCCGTGCCCCTGACCATCGCTGTCGATGGTATCGGTAAAGGTGTGCCGGCCCTCCGGCAGCAGGGCCCTTAATTTTTGCCGCAGCAGGGTCTCGGTCTCGTCCAGCAGCTGCGCGAAGGCGCTCGTCGTCTTGGTGCGACCAAAGCGGCCGAACAGTTCGGCTAACCGGCGTTCGCCCAGCCGGATCGCCGCCATGGAGGCGCGCGTGTCGCCCTTGACCATCTCGGGAAAGCGCGAGTTGCGGTAAAACACCCGCAACAGCTCCTCGTGCACGACGCCCTCGCGCGCCACCCGCACCGGCGGCACGATGATCCCCTCCTGAAAGATTTCGGTGCAGTCGGGCGACAGCGACCCCGGGCGCATACCGCCGATATCGTTAAAGTGTGCCCAGGACTGGGCGAAGGCGGCGAGCTCGCCATCGGCAAACACCGGGGCGACGAACACCTGATCCGGCGAATGCGACACGGCCCCCTTTGAGGCATAGCAGTCGTTGAACCAGTAGATGTCGCCGGGCCGCATACTGGCGAGCGGATAGTGTTCGGCAATGGGTCCCACGACGTCGCCGAATACGGGCAAGTTCGAGCCGGCGATCAGCCGCCCCTCGGCATCGTAGAGGGCGGCATAGAAGTCCTTTTTTTCGCGGATGAAGGGCGACATGGCGGTGCGCTCGATCACCGCCTCCATCTCGCTCTGGATGGCGATCAGCGCGCCGCGCACGATCTCGAGCGTGATCGGATCGCAAACGCTTTTGGCAGCTGCTGCCTGATCCTGCGCCATTGCCTGCTCTCGCTTCAGTCTCTCGGGACCCCGCTCGTGACACGCCCGGCAGTTTGCCGCAAGATGCCACCCTTGAGGACTTGAATTGCAAAATGCGAGGCTTTGAAAGGGGTGGCGAGGGACGCATGTCGGAAGAAAAAGTCGTCAGCGCCGTGTCGGCTGCCAACGTCAAGGCCCACGTCGAACACATCACCACCGAGATCCCCTCGCGTCTGGCGGGCTCCGCCAACGGCAAGCGGATGGCCGAATACAGCGCCGCGGCGCTCACGCGGGAAGGGGTGTCGGCGACGGTTTTCGAGATGCCTGGGCTCGTCAGTTTTCCCGAAAAGGGCGAATTGAGAGTGCTGGCCCCGGTCGAGCTCGTGATCGAGGCCAATACCTTGGGCCATAGTCTGCCGACCTTGCCCGACGGCCTTTGCGCTGAGCTGATGGACGTGGCCTCGGGCGCCTTTGGCGAATACGCGGGCCGCGACGCCACCGGCAAGATCACGCTTTCCGAGCTCTCTTATCATCCAGCGCGCCACGAAAAGCAGCGCATCTCCGCCCTGATGGGCGCCACCGGGTGCGTGATGATGAATTGGGGGCACCCGGAGAACACGGCGGTGCCCTTCGGCTCGGTCAAACCCGCGTGGGGCAATCCGACGCCCGAGACCCTGCGCTCGGAGATGGCGCGGCTGCCCTGCGTCGGCATCGCCCGCACCGCCGGCCTCAAGCTGCGCCAGCTGCTGAAGGAGGGACCGGTCCGCATTTGGATCCGCGCCAACGTCGAGAACGGCTGGCGCCCCGTGCAGATCACCGTCGGCGAGGTCAAGGGCCGTAGCGACGACTTCGTGGTGGTCGGCGGTCACCAGGACTCCTGGCCGGGGCCGCAGGCGACCGACAACGCCGCCGGCAATGCCTGTATTCTCGAGCTGGCGCGGGTGTTCCATCAGCATCGCGACAAGCTGCGCCGCGGCCTGGTCGCCGGTTTCTGGACCGGGCATGAGACGGGCACCATGATCGGCTCGTCTTGGTATGTCGATCGGAATTGGGACCGCCTGCGCGAGCATGCGGTTGCCTACCTGCAAATCGATCAGCCGGCCTGCGCCGGCACCTCGCGCTGGAGTTCGGCTTCCAACGTCGAGCTCAAGCGCTTCCACCAGGGTGTGGAACGGCGCTTGCTCGGCAACCGCCCCTTCGCCTGGCGCCGGGCGGTGAAAAACGGCGATGCCTCTTTCTTTGGTTTGGGCGTGCCGATGCTGGCGGCGCAGGGCGCCTTCACCGAGGAGGAGCTGAAGAAAACTGCGCTCGCCAACCTGGGCTGGTGGCACCACAGCATCGAGAACACCATCGACAAGCTCGATTTCGAGTTTATGGCCGATCATCTGCGCCTCTACGCCGCCTATCTCTGGGACTTGTGCACGGCCGTCGTGCTGCCCTTCGAATACGTGAGCGTTGCCGACGCCTTCATCGAGCGCCTCGACGAGCTCAAGGCCGGTGCCGACGGCATTGGCCTGGCCGGCGCCGTCGACGGTGCTCGGGCCTTTAAGGCGTCCGCCGAAGAGCTCGAGGCTGCGGCGCAAACCTGGCGCCAGCGTTATGCCGCCGCTGAGCGCACGGACGAGGCCGCCGCCGATCGTCTCAATGCCTGTATGAAGCGCCTGTCGCGGACGCTGGTGCCGCTCGCCAGCACCTCCAAGGGGACCTACGGCCACGATCCCTATGGCTACACGCCGCAGGGCAGCATGATCCCGACACTCTACGATGTCCCCCGCTACGCTAAACTCGGGAACGGCGAGGAGCGCTGGATGCTGGAAACGCAGTTGGTGCGAGATCGCAACCGCATCGCCGATGCTCTCGTAGACTGTCGCCGCCTGATCGAGGGCACGTTGCGCGAGCTTAATTGAATCGACGGGGCGGCCCCATGCGCATCCTCTATCAACTGACGAGCCCGATGCACAAAACCGTTGGCCACGCCGAGGTGGCGCGCCGGCAAGGCGTGCTGCAGGGGCACGCGGCGGCCGGCACGGAGGTGATCGCGGAGCCCACAGGCACGGGGCCAGGGACAATCGAAAGTGCCCGTGACGCCGGCCTGGTGGTGCCCGAACTGATCCGCCTGGCGCCACTGGCGCAAAGCCGAGGCTTTGAGGCCCTGATCATTGGCTGCTACAGCGATCCTGGCCTCGATGCTTTGCGTGAGCTGCTCACCATTCCCGTGATCGGTCCCGGCGCCGCCTCGCTCCATCTTGCGGCGCAGCTCGGGACGCGCATGTCCGTGCTGACGCCCTCGGGCCGCGGCTATGGTCGCGTGGCCCAGCGCCTGCGCGCACTGGGATTGGGGTCTCTCCTTGCCAGCGTGCGCGGCATCGGCCTCTCCGTCATGGACCTTGCCAAACAGGCGCCGGGTGCGCTCGACCAGGCGGCGCAAGCCGCTCAGGTGGCGGTCGAGCAGGATGGCGCCGACGTGCTCGTGCTCGGCTGCATGAGCATGGCCTTCCTGCCCGATATCACAACTGAGCTTGGCGAACGCGCCGGCGTGCCCATCGTCAATCCGGTGTTGGCGGCGCTCAAGACGGCGGAAGCCCTGGTGAGCATGGGGGTCGCCCACAGCAAACAGGCCTGGCCGCCGCCTAAGCCTGAAGAGATCGCTTAGGGGCCGTGGCCGCGAGCCAAGGCCCCAACACGTGTGAGACGCGCAAGAGGCAAAAGGAGATATCCCCCATGTCAACGTGGAGAAGAGTGTTCGGGCTGGCGGCGCTCGTCGCACTAGTGGCGGTGGCGCCGCCGGCCATGGCCGGGCCGCCGGGCGTGCTGGTGACGGGCGACAACCTGCCCGCCAACGTCGATCCGCATCAGATCTTCGACGTGCCGATGCAGTTCTACAGCCTCAACACCTACGACAATCTCTACCGCTATCAGGGTAACCCACCCAAGCTCGAGCCCTGGCTGGCGCAGTCCCATACGGTGTCCGCCGACGGCCTCACCTGGGAGTTCAAGCTGCGCACCGATGCCAAGTTCCACGATGGCAGCGCCGTGGCCGCCGACGACGTCGTCTATAGTTTCAAGCGCGTGCTGGCGATCGGCAAGGGGCCCTCGGGCGCCTTCAAGCCCGTGCTGAAACCCGACAACATCACGGCGACCGACAAGGAGACCGTGCGGTTCAAGCTCGAGACGCCCTACGCGCCCTTCCTGTCGGCCATCCCCATCGTCATGATCGTCAACCCGCGGGTGGTGCAGGCGCACGAGAGCAACGGCGACTGGGGCGCGGCCTGGCTCGCCTCGAACGCGGCGGGCTCCGGCGCCTATCAGTTCGACGCCTCGACCTACCGCCCCCTCGAGCGTACCGACCTCAAGCGCAATGAGGCTCATTTCAAGGGCTGGCAGGACAATCCCAAGGCGCCGAAAGAAATCCAGATCCTGCCGACCCGGGAAACCTCGACCCGCGTGCTGGCACTGCTGCAGGGCTCGGTCGACATGACCGACAGCTATTTGCCCACCGATCAGGTCGAGCGCATTCAGAAATCAAAGGGCGTGCACATCGAAAAGAACACGTCCATGCGCGTATTCACCCTGCGCATGAACAACAAGAAGCCACCCTTCGACAACATCAACGCGCGCAAGTGTTTCGCCCACGCCTTCAACTACGACGGCTTTATCAAGGAGATCCTGAAGGGTTACGCCGAGCGCAATCCCGCGCCCATGCCCAACAACCTCTGGGGCTACCCCCAGGACGTGAAGGGCTATGACTACGACCTGAAAAAGGCCAAGGCCTTCTGCGACCAGGCCAAGGCGGAAGGGGCCCCCATCAATCGGGCCATTTCCATCCATATCCAATCCCAGCTGGAACAGACCAATCAGGCCGCGCAATTGTTCCAGAGCGATCTCGCCCAGATCGGCATCAACCTGAAAATCATCTCCGACACCTGGGCGAACATCACCAGCAACACCGGCAAGGCCGAATCCACGCCCGACCTGTGGATCCATTGGGTGTCGACCTACTTTGTCGATCCTGAGAATTGGATCGGCCAGATGTACGACAGCCAGTTCCACGGCACCTGGAAGGCCTCGGCTTGGTATCAGAACGCTAGGGTCGATGAGCTCTTACGCAAGGCCCGCGGCCTGACCGCCCAGGCCGAGCGGCAACCGCTCTACGAAGAGGCGACCCGCCTCATCGTCGCCGATAGCCCGGACATCTGGGTCTACAACACGGTAGAAATCCGTGGGCTGACCGACCGGGTCAAGGGCTTCCGCTTTTCGCCCGTGGGCTCCGGCGGCGAAATGCGCTGGGTGCAGCTGGAGTAGCTTAAGATCATCCTCTCCCCGCCGTGGCGGGGAGAGGGCCTTTAGGGCCTAGTCCCCAACAGGCGCGGACCCAGACGGAAGGGAGCAGCGACCGGCATGTTGGCCTTTATTGTGCGCCGCCTCCTGCTTGTCATTCCCTCGCTTGCCGGCTTGTTGGTCCTTACCTTCTTTCTAATAAGAGTGGTGCCGGCCGACCCCGCCGCGGCGCTCGCCGGCGAGAACGCCACGCCGGCCCAGATCGCCGAGATCCGGCGCCAGTATGGGCTCGATCAGCCGCTTTACGTGCAGTTCGGCGTCTACCTCACCCAGGTGGCGCGCCTCGATTTTGGCGAGAGCGCCTACTCAAGGCGGCCGGTGGCCCTCGACATCAAGCAGCGCCTGCCGGCGACGCTTGAACTCACCATCGCCGCGCTGTTGTTTGCCACCTTCGCCGGCATCCCGCTCGGCACGCTCGCGGCCATCTATCACAACCGCTGGCCCGACACGCTGCTGCGGATCCTCTCCGTCGGCGGGGTGGCGAT
>Ga0134122_10002032_pt1 | contig 14807 bp, 15 predicted proteins | sample KB302_FD_96461 | JGI IMG/M metagenome (GOLD analysis project Ga0134122, IMG submission 96461) | Terrestrial soil microbial communities without Nitrogen fertilizer from Kellogg Biological Station, Michigan, USA - KB3-0-2 | ecosystem: Environmental > Terrestrial > Soil > Unclassified ... | reverse complement strand
GACCCCCGGCCGCTCGCGGGCGGTCGGGGGCTCTGCTGGGCCGCATTGACACTCCCGCCGCATTCGAAAAGTCAGCGTCGGAGGGTCGGGGAAGAGGTTCGCCCTCGCCTCGTCCCCCTGGGATAAACTCCGCCGCCGACCATGCCGAAGCGTACTGACCTCCAATCCATCCTCGTCGTGGGCTCCGGACCGATCGTGATCGGCCAGGCCTGCGAGTTCGACTATTCCGGGACCCAGGCTTGCCGCGCGCTGCGGGGCGAGGGGTACCGCGTCATCCTGGTCAATTCGAATCCGGCGACGATCATGACCGACCCGGAGTTCTCGGATGCGACCTACATCGAGCCGCTGATTCCCGAGGTGGTCGAAAAGATCATCGAGCGGGAGCGGCCGGATGCGCTCCTTCCCACCGTCGGCGGCCAGACCGGGATCAATCTGGCGATCGCGCTTCACGAGCGCGGCACCCTCACGAAATACAACGTCGAGCTGCTCGGCGCGAGCATCGCGGCGCTTCAGCTCGGCGAGGATCGTTTGCTGTTCAAGCAGGCGATGGAAGAGGTGGGGCTCGAAGTCCCGCGCTCCGGGTACGCCAGCTCGATCGAAGAGGCGCGGACGATCGCGGCCGAAATCGGCTATCCGCTGATCCTGCGCCCCAGCTTTACGCTCGGCGGCGAGGGGGGCGGCACGGCCTACAACCGGGACGAGCTGGAAGAGGTGGCGGCGAGCGCGCTCCAGGCGAGCCCGAACCACAGCGTGCTGATCGAGCAGTCGGTGATCGGCTGGAAGGAATTCGAGCTGGAGGTCATGCGCGACCTGGCCGACAACGCGATCGTCGTTTGCTCGGTCGAAAACGTCGATGCGATGGGCGTCCATACGGGAGACTCGATCACCTGCGCCCCCCAGCAGACGCTCTCCGATCGCGAGTACCAGGCGATGCGCGACGACGCGTTCAAGGTGATCCGCCGCGTGGGCGTCGCCACGGGGGGATCGAACATCCAGTTCGGCGTCGATCCGCGCTCCGGCCGCCGGGTGGTGATCGAGATGAACCCGCGCGTCTCGCGCAGCTCGGCGCTGGCGTCCAAGGCGACCGGCTTTCCGATCGCGAAGATCGCGGCGCTCTTGGCGGTGGGCTACACGCTCGACGAGATCCCGAACGACATCACGGGGAAGACCTTCGCCGCGTTCGAGCCGACGCTCGATTACGCGGTGGTGAAGATCCCGCGCTGGGCGTTCGAGAAGTTCCCGCAGACGCCGCCGACGCTCGGCACCTCGATGAAATCGGTCGGCGAAGTGATGGCGATGGGGGCCACGTTCGCCGAAGCTCTGATGAAGGCGCTCTCGGCGCTGGAGCTCGACGGCACCCTCTCCGAACGCGAAAAGAAGATGTCGGACCCCGTGCGCCTGCGGCGACGGCTCGCCGAGCCGAACTGGGAGCGGCTGTTCGCGGTGTTTGCGGCGCTGCGCCAGGGGTGGTCGGTGGCCGAAGTCTCCGAGGTGTCGCACATCGATCCCTGGTTCCTGCGCGAGATCCGCGAGATCGTGGCGCTCGAAACCGAGATCGGCTACTGGACCATCGGCTCGGCCGCGCCCCAGCTGCTGCGCCGGGCGAAGAGCATCGGCCTCTCCGATGCGCGGCTCGCGAGCCTGCTCCAGTGCGAGGAGAGCGAGGTGCGCGGCACGCTCGAAATTCTCGGCATTGAGCGGGTGTACAAGCGGGTCGATACCTGCGCCGCGGAGTTTCCGGCGACCACGCCCTACCTTTATTCGACCTATGGCCAGGAGGACGAGGCCGAGCCGACGTCGAACAAGAAGGTGATGATTCTCGGCTCGGGGCCGAACCGGATCGGCCAGGGGATCGAGTTCGATTACTGCTGCGTCCACGCGGCGTTCGCGCTCTCCGAGATGGGCATCGAGTCGATCATGGTCAACTGCAACCCTGAGACGGTGTCCACCGACTACGACACGTCGGACCGGCTCTATTTCGAGCCGTTGACGCTGGAGCACGTGCTGTCGGTCATCCGGCGCGAGAAGCCGGACGGCGTGATCCTCCAGCTCGGCGGCCAGACGCCGCTCAAGCTGGCGAACGGCCTCGCCGAGGCGGGGGTGCCGATTTGGGGCACTTCGCCCGACGCGATCGATCTCGCGGAGGATCGCCGCCGGTTCGGCGCGCTGCTCGCCCAAGAGGGGATTCGCCAGCCGGAGCACGGCACGGCGACTTCGCTCGCCGAAGCGGTCGAGGTCGGGCGCCGACTGGGCTTTCCGATCCTGGTCCGGCCGAGCTACGTCCTGGGCGGCCGGGCGATGGCGATTTGCTACGACGAGGGATCGCTCGACGAGTTCATGAGGAACGCCGCCGCGGTGAGCCCCGGTCACCCGGTGCTTCTCGACCGCTTCCTCGAAGACGCGTTCGAGCTCGATCTCGACTTGATCTCGGACGGCAAGGACGCGGTGATCGCGGGCATCCTCCAGCACATCGAAGAGGCGGGCATCCACTCCGGCGACTCGGCCGCGGTGCTTCCTCCTTATAAGGTGAGCCAGAAGGATCAGGACGAGATGCGCGACATCGCCCGCCGGCTCGCGCTGCGGCTCGGCGTGGTCGGGCTGATGAACGTCCAGTTCGCGATCCACGACGGCAAGATCTACGTCATCGAGGTCAACCCGCGCGCCTCGCGCACTGTGCCGTTCATCGCCAAGGCGGTGGGCGTGCCGCTGGTGAAGATCGCCGTGCGCGCGATGGCCGGGATCTCGCTCGCCGAGCAGGGGTTCACCGCCGAGCCGGAGGTGCATGGCGTGTTCGTCAAGGCGCCGGTCTTCCCGTTCCGGCGATTCCCCGGGGTCGATCCGGTGCTCGGCCCCGAAATGAAATCGACCGGCGAGGTGATGGGCTCGGCGCCCGGGTTCGGAGCCGCGTTCGCCAAGGCCTGGCTCGGCGCGGGGCACAAGCTGCCGCGGTCGGGCTCGGCCTTTTTGACCGTTCACGATCGGGACAAAGAAGGGCTGCTGCCGGTCGCCCGGCGGCTCGCCGAGCTGGGCTTCGACCTGGTCGCCACCTCGGGTACCGCGTCGTTTCTCCAGTCGCGGGGACTCGGCGTCCATCCGATCCTGAAGGTTCACGAAGGTCGGCCGAACGTGGTCGATCGCCTGATCAACGGCGAGATCGCCCTCGTGGTGAACACCCCGCTCGGCCGCGAGTCGCACGAGGACGACACCCTGATCCGGCGCACCGCGCTCAAGTACGACATCCCCTGCATCACCACCCTCTCCGGGGCGATGGCCTGCGCCGAAGGGATCGCGGCCCTCGGGCTCGATGCGCTGGAGGTTCGGTCGCTTCAGAGCATCAATCGGTAGGGGGGCCTGCCTTGAAAGGTCGGCGGGAGATGGCGTAAAATGACCAGTATGACCAAAATGTAGATTGGTCTTGAAGAGGAACGTCATGGCACCGAGCCACAGCTCCTGGACAGTTGCTGCTGCCAAAGCCCATCTGAGCGAAGTCGTCGAAAGTGCGTTAAAGGTAGGTCCGCAGGTGATCACGCGGCACGGTAAGAGAGCCGTGGTCATCGTTGCGGTCGAAGACTGGGAACGCCAGACCCGCCGCCATGGAACCCTTGCCGAGTTCTTCAAGGCTTCCCCTCTGCGAAATTCAGGTCTCGATCTGGAACGCCCAAAGGGCGGTCTACGCGATCTTGACCTGTGAGCTTCCTGCTCGACACGAACGTCATTTCCGAGTGGGTAAAGCCGCAGCCGAACCCGCAGGTCGTCGCCTGGCTCCAGGAGGTGGACGAGGATCGGGTGTTCCTGAGCGTCATCTCCCTGGCTGAGATTCGCCACGGCATCGAGCTGATGCCGGCAGGAAAGAAACGTGACCGCCTCGCCAACTGGTTGGCTGGCGAGCTGCCCTCTCGCTTCGCAGGGCGCATTCTGGATATCGACCGGAAGATCGCCGAGACGTGGGGCTTGGTCATGGCTCGCGGTCGTGCCAGAGGGGCGAGCGTGGGAGTGATGGACGCCTTTGTCGCCGCTACCGCGGAAATTCACGGGCTGATCCTGGTGACTCGAAATGTCGGCGATTTTTCGCAGCTGGGGATTCTGACGTTCAATCCCTGGCTTACGGAATAGGAGCTCATCTTCCCGCCATGCCCGAGCTACCCGAAATCGAAGTCCTCCGCCGCAGCCTGGAGCCGTTCGTGATCGGCGACCGCATCGAGAGGGTGGAAGTGCGCGATCCTCGGCTGCGCGAGCCGATCAACGCGCGCGAGCTGGTCCGGCGGGTCTCAGGGAGGCGGATCGACCGGCTCGATCGGCGGGGCAAATACCTTCTGTTGGATCTCGAAGGGGGATGGACTCTCGGGATCCACCTCGGCATGAGCGGCCGGTTCACGCTGGTGCCGGAAGACGAGCCGATGGAGCCGCACGAGCACGTGGCGTTCTTCCTCGCCTCCGGGAGAAAACTCCGCTTGCGCGATCCGCGGCGATTCGGCCTCGTCTTTACCTATAAGACCGCCGAGCGGGACGACGATCCGCATTTCGCCCACCTGGGCGTCGAGCCGCTCGAACCGGGATTCTCGGGCTCTACCCTGCGCGCCGCGGCCCAAGGGCGTCGCGGACCGGTCAAGGGTTTCGTGATGGACGGCACCGTGATGGTGGGGGCGGGCAACATCTACGCGGCCGAGGCTCTGTTCCGCGCCGGCATCCACCCGCTTCGCTCCGTCGCCCGGATCTCCGCCAAGCGCTGGGACCGGCTCGCGGAGAACCTCGTCGAAGTGCTCTCCCAGGCGGTTTCGGAGGGCGGAACGACGCTCAACGACTTCGCCGACGGCGAAGGGCGGAGCGGGTACTTCCAGGTCTCCCTTTCGGTCTACGGTCGGGAAGGCGAGCCGTGCGGCCAATGCGGGAAGATCATCCGGCGGGTGGTCTTGGGAAATCGCAGCACGTTTTTCTGTGCCGGCTGCCAGCGCTGACCGCGGGCCGGATACAATCCGAAGATGCTTTCCACCATCGCCACTTCACAACCCCGCGTGTTGGGCGTCGCGGGGGGGACCGGTTCGGGCAAGACCACCGTCGTGCGCTCGATTCTCGACGCCGTCGGCCGCGACCGGATCGCCCTGATCGAGCAGGACAACTATTACCGCGACGTCGATTGGACGACCGACGCCTCGCTGCTGCACCACAATTTCGACCACCCGGGCTCGATCGACAACGAGCTGCTGGTCGAGCACGTCCGCGAGCTGCGCGCCGGCCGCCCGGTCGAGGTGCCGATCTACGACTTCGTCCGCCACCGCCGCACCGACCGGACCCGCATCGTCGAGCCGCGGCCGGTGGTACTGCTCGAAGGGATTCTGATCTTCGTCGAGCCCTCGTTGCGGGCGATCCAGGACTTCAAGGTCTATGTCGATACCGACGCCGACATCCGCCTGATTCGCCGCCTCACCCGCGATCTGGACGAGCGCGGCCGGACGGTCGAGGACGTCCTGCGCCAGTATCAAGAGACCGTCCGGCCGATGCACCTCGAATTCGTCGAACCGTCGAAGCGCTGGGCCGACATCATCATCCCCGAGGGGGGGGAGAACCGCGTTGCGCTGGAGATGGTCGTGGCGCGGGTGGAGCAGTTGCTCGGTCAGCCCTGAGACGGCGAAGTGCTTTGAATCACGGACGCGGTGCAGCGGTTCTGGGAAGAGGTTTACCGGCTCCCCGCACTGGTGGATCCATTACCGGAACCGCTTCGCCGATTCGCGGAACCGGTGGGTGGAGTTCCACGACCGCTTTGTCGGGTGGGCGGACCGGTGGGCGGATGCGCAGCACCGGTGAGCGGATTCGCAGCACTAATGGACGGATATGCGGCACCGGTGGACGGACGCGCGGCACCGGTGGGCGGAAGCGGTGCACTGGTGTCCGGACTCTGCGCACCGGTTGACGGGCGCTGCGCACCGGTGCTTGAACATGGCGGATCGGTGCCCAGGCTTGGCGCACCGGTGCTCGGGACCCGCTCACCGGTGCCGAGACACGGCGAACCCCTCTCGGGACACCGCTCACCGGTGCCGAGACACCGCAAACAAGTCTCCGGACTCCGTCCACCGGTGCTGCGTGGCCGCCAACCGCTAGCCGGACTCCGGCCACCGGTCCCGCGCGCTCGCTCACCACCTTTCGGATGCCGCGCACCGGTTCCGCGAGAACGCCCACCACTTTTCGGGGGTTGCGCACTGGTGCTGCATCGTGTCGCACCCCTTCTCGGAGTCCGATCACCGGCGCTACGCCTCGGCGCACCGCTTTCCGCACCTCGTGAACCGCCTGCCGGAGCCGGCCGATCGGTCTTGTGCCCTCTCGGGTCAGCGAAACCGGTGTTCGCTGTCGGTCTGGGCGTCGCGCAGGTAGCGGCGAAGGTCGGTGACGAGATTCAGTTGGGCCGCGTCGGTTCGGGCGGCTTCGACGAACAGCTTCAGGGCCGCGAGCGCCTCGCGGTGGACGTCCTGGGCGGTGAAGATCGGCACCATCTGCTCGGCCAGCTCGCGCACCTTCGAGGTTCGCCCCGCGCGCAGGTAGAGCTCCGCGAGGTCCATCGCGACCGAGGCGGCGAGGAGGCCCATCCCGCGCTCCAGAAAGTCGGCTTGGACTTCGTGAAACGCGCGCTCCGCCTGGCGGCTGTGTCCGAGGCCCGCGGCGATCTGGCCCCGGACCCAGCGACGGCGCAATTGGTCGAGTGGTTGCCCGTGGCTCCGGAACAGGCCCGTATCCTCGCGGAAGATCGCTTGCGCCTCCTCGAACTCCTCCGCCGCAGCTAGGTAGCGGCAGAGGTTGTGACGGGCGCAAAGATAGAGATTAAGGGTAGCTTCCGCGGAAATCGAACGGAGCGCGGTGCGAGAGGTCACTATTGCCTCGTCGATCTTGCCGCTGTAAAAGAAAACGTCCGCGAGCATGACCGTCGCTTTGGCTACCCGGTTGGGGAGGCCCGCCAAGTCATACAGTGCTTGGGCGCGGGACAGCAAAAGCTCGGCGCGGTCGAAGCGGCGCTGGTCCTTCCGAAGCGAAGCTTCGAGGTCGTAAAGCTCGGCGAGAACGCCCGGATCGGTCACCTGCTCCCGCTCGGCGATCATCCATGCGTAGGTGAAGCGCTCGTCCGCTTCGCGCAGCTCGCCCGAGGCGCGGCGGGCGTTCGCCATTGCGGCGGCGGAAAGGGCGGCCAGCTCGAACGAGGGATTCGTCCGGTTGGCCACCGCGTGCGCCGCAGCTGCGAAGTCGTAAGCCGCGCCAGGGTCGTCATGGAGGCGGTGGCGCCCTTCGGTGAGCAGTCGACGGACGAGATGCGGGCCGCGATAGCGCGTGTTTGCCCGATTCAGCGTCGCGAGCCGCTTCTCGGGGGGAAGTGCCGCGAGGGCTAGAAAATCCTTCATCGCCTGATGCTCCGCGCGCTCCAGGTGAGGGGCTGCGGCGCCCAGAAAGGACAGCAGAAGCTCCGGGCGTGCCTCCCTTGTCCCCTGGGGATCGCGTTTCCAGGCTTCGTATTCGTCCAGGCAGCAGGGGCAGAGCCCGGTCAGATGCTCCAGCCCAACCTCGGTCAGCATGCGAGGGGAGACCTCTCGGCGCGTCACAGCCTGAAGCAGCTCGCGTGTGAGGTGCATCGCGACACCTCCCGGAAGAATTTTTCGAGTCCTTACTCAATGTAGGTAGCTCTGCCCGATAATTTCGTGACAAGAATCGGCGCGAACTTCGTCGTAAGGCCCTCCCCTCGCCTCAAGAGGGGAGAGCCGTGAGTGAGTCAGCCGTTTGGATCGATGTCGCCACCCGCCTCCCCCAGCGGCGGGACCGGCCGGCCATTGGGGTCGATGGTGCTTCCGAAGCTCTGAGGTGGTGGTACAGGCCGACCGTCTGGATCGATGGTGCCGCCCGCGGCAAGCGGTGCGAACAGGCCGGAGAGAAATTCACCGGCACGCTCGAGCGGGCTCCACCCTCCTAGGGTCAGCCAGACGGCGGTGAAAGCGATGGAAAGGACACGGCGAGACATGGTCGGACCTCCTCTTTCGAGACCGCTTCCGGGCCTCCCTCAAGCGGGAGGCCGGCGCGGCCCTTCAATAGAGAAGTGTTCACCGGCCGGTCGGCCCGGCTCGGCTTCGGCGATTGCCCGGCCCCGATAGGCTGGAACTGTCCGTAAGGCCCTCCCCCCGCCTCAAGAGGGGAGGGATTGGAGTCAGCCTTTGGGTCGATGTCGCTGCCCGCCTCCCCCAGCGGCGGCGCTGGCCGGCCGTCAGGGTCGATGGTGCTTCCTGCTTTCTGGGGCGGCGGTACGGGTCGGCCATTGGGGTCGATAGTGCCGCCGAAATTCTGCGGCGGCGGCACCGGCCGCCCGTTGGGATCGATGTCGCCGCCTGCAGCGAGCGGTGCGAACAGGCCGGAGAGAAACGCACCGGCGCGTTCAAGCGGGCTCCACGCGCCGAGGGTCAGCCAGCTGGCGGTGAAAGCGATGGAAAGGGCACGGCGAGACATGGTCGGACCTCCTCTTTCGAGGACCGCTTCCGAGCCTCCCTCAAGCGGGAGGTCGGCGCGGCCCCTCAAAAAGAGAAGTGTTCACCGGCGGGTCGGTCGAGGGCCAGGTGAGGGCGGCGGCGGTTGGAGCCTTCCTGTGGGATGCCCGGACAGACGTTAAGACACTCGCGCCAATGCAATTGACGTACGTTCGCAAATCGGCTAAGCTCGAAGCATCCGGTTAATAGGAAAAGACATTGAGGCAATCTGGCTGTGTGCCCGAGACGCTTATACGACGAGACTCGGTCTCTTTCCACAGCAAAGCTGAGGTAGGCCACGAACCGGATCCACAAAATACCCCGATAATTTGGTGGAGGTGCCAGATGCGACTGATCGCTATCGGTTTGGTGATCTTTTTTGTAGTTGAAACTGTGGAAGGGGGCGTCGCGCGATCGGACTCACCTTCGAACGTGATTCTTCCCAGCTGTGGGACCATTTACACACCGCCATTTGCACCACATGAGTCCGTTCGGACATGTCCAATGGTGTCACCGAGGAGCTATCATCCTCGTTATAGCGGTTTGGCGTACGAAATACTGGCGAGCGAGTCAGAGGCATGTTTCGTGCCGGACGAACAGTTCATGTTGCTCGATCTAATCATTGATGATATTCGGCATGACGCCGGTACGGGTTTTTCAGGGACATCGGTGGAAAAGCTCGATCGGGCACGCAGGGTCAGCGCGATGATCGGCGAAACCCTGGAACGCCACAACTTTGCGCTATTTGTGTTCACGGACTCGCTCTCGGATACCCTCGCGATTAACGGCACTGGTGCCGATGCGTTCCACGCGTTTGACTGCGACACAAGTAGTTTCATCTATCTAACGATCGCGGAAAATTTAGGGTTTCCTCTAAGTTTCGTAGACATAACTCTTCCGAGCGGCAGCGGTCACAACTACGTGCGATGGCAGATCGACGAGTCGATTATTCTTGATTGGGATACCAATGGCCGCGCGGAGTGTCGTACACCCGAGAAGCTGCCGAAGCACGAAGGCCGAAGCCTGACACGGCAGGAGGTACTCGGGTACGCGCGGGCGATCCGGGCGGAGTTGTGGCAGCGTCAGAACGATCATAAGAGCGCGGTGAACGATTTGCGGAATGCCGCAGAGTGGTATCCCGATTCGGAACTCGCGCATAACAATTTCGGATGGGTGGTGGCGACGAAGGAATTTGACGGACGTCTCGAGTTGAAACAGGAAGCTGTGCAGCACGCGGAACGTGCGGTAGCGTTGATGCGCAACGCCAATCACCTCGACACCCTAGCGTGTGCAGAGGCATTGATCGGGCGGTTCGACACGGCCACGCAACTTATTAAAGAGGCGATGTCGATGGGCGCATCGTCATTAGCCGATAGGCTGGAGCGGTTCAAGAATAAACAGGATTGTACAGGGCTCGAGTAGGTCCATTTTATCAGCGTCGCAACGAACAGGTGCGAGTGGGAGCCGCTCCGCCGATGAAGGCGTGCGGAGCGGCGGCACGGTCATGCGCTGATGGCTCAGCGGCCCGAGATAAGTGCCAGGTAAAGAGCTACCTCGGGGTCCCCCCATGGTGCCACCAAAGGGATAAGGCTCGCTGGAGAATGTGCTACCCCTGGAATAAACGGCAGCACTTAGCTCTACAGTGTGACCATGACACCGTCGGCGTGGCCCGGCCCCGCTAGGCCAGGATCTCGACGTACCCGTCCGTTCCGTGCACGCGGACGTAGGGGGCGACCAGGATGTCGGCCGGTTCGAGATCGGCCTCCGCCAGTTCAAGATGAAGCGGGCTCGCCCCTCGATGGTTCCGGCGGAGACCGCCAAAGGCGACCAGTGCGCCGGGCGGAAAATCGTCGCGTCGGTACGACCCGGTGATCCCCTCGCCGTCTGACGTCAGCACCCGGGGAGGCGTGAGCGCGTGGTACGACCTGAAGGCGTCCTGGCGCTGTTGGATGAGCTGGCATCCACCTCGTTCGTGCGCACGACGTTCTGGATTTACTCGATCCTGAGGTGGAAGAGACTTCCTTCTCACGAAGTACGCGGGCCTGCGCGAGGCGCTCGGCTTCTTCCAGCAAGTCCTGCTTGTAGATGAAGTAGCGGGTCGAGACCGCTTCCGGGCCTCCCTCAAGCGGGAGGCCGGCGCGGCCCCTCAATAGAGAAGTGTTCACCGACCGGCCGCCGGTCCGGCTCGACTTCGGCGGGTTTCCTGGCGGCATGGCCCGGCTTCGTTCGATCGTGCGCTTTTGGCGCTGGACAAGAGACCCGTGCCTCTGTCAGACTGTCGGCCCCGTTCCGTTAGGGCGGACCTCGCGGATTTCCTATTTCAAGCTCGCTACAATCTCGCCGCCGTTCAGGCTCGGGGCTTGCAAGAGGGTTCCCGTTTGGTGTAAGTTCGTCGGGTTTCGCCGCTGTTGGCGGCCCCGGCGTCAGGCTAGGGTCAGCGCATCGGTGTCCCAAGCCCACGTGGCTCAGCGGTAGAGCACTTCCTTGGTAAGGAAGGGGTCACCGGTTCAAATCCGGTCGTGGGCTCCACAAAGTACTCAAAGTAGACGGAAAGCCCGGGCCGCGGTGGAGATGGAATAAGGCTGGGTTGAACCATACAGACGGATTCGAGAGATTGACCGGTAAGGATGCCGAGGAGGCGCAGGAGAGGCCATGGGCAAGGAAAAATTCTCGCGGGAAAAACCGCACGTCAACGTCGGAACGATCGGCCACGTCGACCACGGCAAGACCACCTTGACGGCGGCGTTGACCAAGGTCGCCGCGGACAAGGGCTGGGCGAAGTTCGTCTCCTATGACCAGGTGGCGAAGGCGTCGGAATCGCAGGGTCGTCGCGACCCGACGAAAATCCTGACCATCGCGACCTCGCACGTCGAATATTCGACGGCGAACCGCCACTACGCCCACGTCGATTGCCCGGGCCACGCCGACTACGTGAAGAACATGATCACCGGCGCGGCGCAGATGGACGGCGCGATCCTGGTGGTTTCGGCCGCGGACGGCCCGATGCCGCAGACGCGGGAGCACATCCTGCTCGCCCGCCAGGTCGGCGTGCCGTTCATCGTCGTCTTCCTGAACAAGGTGGACGTGGTCGATGACCCGGAGCTTTTGGACCTGGTCGAGCTGGAAGTGCGCGAGCTGCTGTCGTCCTACGACTTCCCGGGCGACGACGTGCCGGTGATTCGCGGCGCGGCGGTCAAGGCCCTGCTGGGCGAGAAGAGCGAGATCGCCGACGAGGCGATCGTCCGTCTGTTCGACGCTCTGGACACCTACATTCCGGAGCCGGAGCGGGTGATCGACAAGCCGTTCCTGCTGCCGATCGAAGACATCTTCTCGATCTCGGGCCGCGGCACGGTGGTGACGGGCCGGGTCGAGCGCGGGATCGTCAAGGTGGGCGACGAAGTGGAGATCGTGGGCATCCGCGACACGGCGAAGTCGATCGTGACGGGCGTCGAGATGTTCCGCAAGCTCCTGGATCAGGGTCAGGCGGGCGACAACGTGGGCGTTCTGTTGCGCGGCACGAAGAAGGACGACGTGGAGCGGGGTCAGGTTCTGGCGAAGCCGGGGTCGATCAAGCCGCACACGAAGTTCAAGGGCGAGGTGTACGTGTTGACCAAGGAAGAGGGCGGGCGTCACACGCCGTTCTTCAACGGTTACCGTCCGCAGCTCTACTTCCGCACGACGGACGTGACGGGTGTGGCGACGCTTCCGGCGGGCACGGAGATGGTGATGCCGGGGGACAACATCAACCTGGAGATCACGCTGATCGCTCCGATCGCAATGGAAAAAGGCGTTCGCTTCGCGATTCGCGAGGGTGGACGCACGGTCGGTGCCGGTACCGTCACCGAGATTCTGGCGTAAACCGCCCCGCAACGGACGGAACGGAAAGAACGAAACCATGGTCAACGAAAAGATTCGGATCCGGCTGAAAGCTTTCGACTACCGCATCCTGGACACCTCGACGCACGAGATCCTGGATACGGCACGGCGCACCGGTGCGCGCGTGGTGGGACCGATCCCGCTGCCGACGCACATCTCGCGCTATACCGTGAACCGTTCGCCGCACGTCGACAAAAAGTCGCGGGAACAGTTCGAGATTCGTACCCATAAGCGGCTGCTCGACATTTTCGAACCGACCAGCCAGACCGTCGATGCGCTGATGAAGCTCGAGCTCCCCGCGGGTGTGGACGTCGAGATCAAGGCTTTCGGTAAGTAAGCGGCGCGGCAAGCGGCAAGGAGAAACTCGGCGATGGATGGCATGTTGGGACGAAAGTTGGGCATGACCCAGATCTATATCGAGAACGGCAACGCCGTTCCGGTGACGGTGATCGAAGCCGGTCCGTGCCTGGTGGTCCAGCGGCGGACGGCGGGAAAAGACGGCTACGAGGCGGTCCAGCTCGGGCTCGTGGAAGCCAAGCGATACAAGGCCAACAAGCCGATCGCGGGCCACTTCAAGAAGGCCGGCGTTGCGCCCACGCGCACCCTGGCCGAGTTCGATTTCGGCGCCGACGAGGATCCGAAGCCGGGCGACGAGGTGAAGGCCTCCATGTTCTCCGAACAGGAGTACGTGGACGTGGTCGGGACCAGCAAGGGCAAGGGTTTTCAGGGAGTCATCAAGCGCCACGGTTTCGGCGGCGGCAAAGACACCCACGGTTCGATGCACCACCGCGCTCCCGGTTCGATCGGCTCTTCGGCCTATCCGTCGCGGGTGTTCCCTGGGATGCGCGCCCCCGGCCGGATGGGCGGCGATCGAATCACGACCAAGAACCTGCTGATCGTCAAGGTCGATGCCGAAAAGAATCTGATCTACGTGCGCGGTGCGGTACCCGGGGCCATCAACAGCTACGTTGCAATTCGCCGGGCCAAGCGCGGCTGATTTGCCAAGGACCCAGCTCAAGGACATAAACGATGAAGATCGCGGTCAAGAACTTCGATAACCAGGCGGTGCGCGAGATCGAGCTGCCGGAGTCGGTGTTCGCCTATCCCTACAACGAGCACCTGATCCACGAGGTTGTGGTGGCTACGCTCGCGGCTCGCCGCCGCGGCACCCACAAGGTCAAGGATCGCTCGGAAGTTTCCGGCTCGGGCAAGAAGCTCTGGCGCCAGAAGGGGACCGGGCGGGCTCGCACCGGCGACATCCGCAACCCGAAGTGGCGCCATGGCGGCACGGTGCATGGCCCCCAGCCGCGCAGCTACGAGAAAGACATCTCGCCGCGCGAGAAGCGGAACGCGCTCAAGTCGGCGCTGTCTCGGAAGCTCGCGGAATCCGAGATTTTCGTGATCGACAGTTTGGGCCTCGGCTCGCACAAGACGAAGGATCTCAGCGCTCGGCTCGCCAAGCTCGGCTTCGAGGGCAAGGTGCTGCTGGTCGATACCCACGAGAATCAAGAGCTCAACCTCGCGGCGCGCAACCACCCGAAGCTGAAGACGGTGGATGCTCTCGCGGTGAACGTCTACGACGTCGTGGACCGGCGGCATTTCGTGATCAGCGCGTCCGCGCTCGACCGGCTGGTGGAGGTGCTCGCGAAATGAGAGTCCAGGATGTGATTCGCCGTCCCCTGATCACGGAGAAGTCGACCGAGCTGCGCGAAGAGAAGAGCATCGTCGCCTTCGAGGTCGCCGTCACCGCGAACAAAATTCAGGTCAAGAAGGCGATCGAAGCCCAATTCAAGGTCAAGGTGGCTGAGGTTCGGATTGCAAATCAGCACGGGAAGGTTCGTCGTCAGGGCCGTTCGATGGGCCGGCGTCCGGACTGGAAGAAAGCTTACGTGCGGCTGGCCGACGGCGAAAAGCCGATCGAGTTCTTCGAGGGTGCTTGAGGCGGTAGTTCGAGTACCGCCCAGGGAAGGAATCACGGAAGATGGCGATCAAGCAAAGGAAGCCGACGAACGCGGCGAGCCGATTCCAGACACACCTGACGCTCGACGAGATCACTCGGGATCGGCCTGAAAAGAGCCTGACCCGAGGCAAGAGCTCGACGGGGGGTCGGAATAATAGCGGTGCGCTCACCAGTTGGTGGCGCGGCGGCGGCCATAAAAGGCGCTATCGCGCGATCGATTTCAAACGGGAAAAGCACGGCATCCCGGGTGAGGTGGCGGCGATCGAATACGATCCCAACCGCTCGGCGCGTATCGCCCTCCTCAACTACAAGGACGGCGAGAAGCGCTACATCCTCTGGCCGGAGGGCGTGAAGGTCGGCCAGACGGTGCTTTCGAGCGACAACGCGGACATCCTGCCCGGCAACTGCCTGCCGCTGCGGGCCATCCCCGCCGGCACCTCGGTGCACAACCTGGAGCTGCGGCCGGGCAAGGGCGGCCAGAT
>Ga0134122_10002031_pt1 | contig 14810 bp, 13 predicted proteins | sample KB302_FD_96461 | JGI IMG/M metagenome (GOLD analysis project Ga0134122, IMG submission 96461) | Terrestrial soil microbial communities without Nitrogen fertilizer from Kellogg Biological Station, Michigan, USA - KB3-0-2 | ecosystem: Environmental > Terrestrial > Soil > Unclassified ... | reverse complement strand
GAAAACCGTGAGCGACGCAATATGTTCGTCGATGCCCTTGGACAAAGTCGGATAAACACATGCATTCGCGCCCGCCCAGACGAGCACCCCAAACATTCCCAACAACAGACAGGTCCATAAATAAACGTCTCGTCGCTTGCGATGCTGAAGCAAATCCCAGCCGATCTTCACGGCCAATGCTCCCACGGGCAACAACGCCGACCAAAGATAGGACCGCACCGGGTTGTCTCGAAATGTAACCAGACCTGACTCGAGCAGATTGAACGAAATGTTCCAGATGCCGAACGTAATGAGACAAACAATCCCCAAGCAGCCCGCCGCGAACATAATAACGTCCCAACTGTTCCAGGGACAGCTCGGCCTGGTGTCTTCCTGGCCATCAACTGTGACGGGGACGAGCCTGGTCCGCGCGCTCAACCCGAGGTCTGTGTTTTTCAGTTGGTCTTCGAGAAAGGCAATCCTGTCCTCATGAATTCTGGCCTGCTGCCGGTACTTTTCCCACTCGACCGAGTGGTGATGCAGAAACAGCGAACGATGATATTGCTCGACGGATTCGAGGCCGGACGCCGCCGGGGTCTGGAGGTGATTTTGAATGAATTCCAGATGAACGGCCGGCACGATGCTCTCGGGACTCGACTTTGGCGTAGTGGTTTTCATAACAAGCTGGATTCATCCGAGGGCATCAGAGGTGTGCGCTCCCGATCGACCCGAATCAGAAAACAACAGGTGAACGATCCAGAGCGGAGGAGGCCCTGATTTAGCTGTGATCTCACGACCTGTTTCAGGCCCTCGCCCCGTTGGTTACAGAACACCCATCATCGGCGGGGGTTTGGTGTCGAATCCGGATTGGACTCCGACGTGTTTGATTGCACATCGTTGTCTTGATCTTCGTTTTCCTGCTGGTCCAGTTGTTCCTCGTTTCGCTCAAGTTCCTCAATTTGACGTTCCAACTTCTCCCTTTGGCGTTCCAGGTTTTCGAGTTGCTTGCGCAGGTCGTCGAGCTCCTTATGGGAACCCTCTTTGAAATTGCGCCTGGTCTGGCGCTTCTGTTCAGATCGCGCGATCTTTTCCGCATCCGCGGCAGAGCGTTTGACCTGTTCGACAGCACGCGCAGCTTCGCGTTTTGCGTGTTCCTTGATCTTTTCGAGCTCCTTGACGTCCAACTCGTGCTTCCGCGCCATCTCTGCCTGAAGTCTGGCATGAGCCTCGATCTCCGCCATTTCTTTTCGATCCATCGGTCCAACCTTATCGGGGGATGGTTTCAAGTGGTATTGGTTAGGGGTCGCGTACCCGCGGGCCACGAGGGACTCGACCATTTTCTCCAACCGTTCCAACCGTTCCTCAAGCGTCGAATCTGCCGATTCAGCGCGAGCAGGCCGCGGCATTCGGCCAGGCCGCGGTTCGGGGACAGGAGCGGCGCTCAAGAGAATCGATCCTGGCGTAAGGAGCGGAACCGGCCGTGCAGTCAGCGGAGCCGGAACAGCAATCACCGCCGGAGTTGGCGGAGCCAGTTCCACAGCCGGCTGCCCGGGGACTGTGCTTGAAGAGCCCGTTTTGAACTTCGGACCTGAGCCAATGCCGGCCGGCCGGGGTGCCACCGGCGTTGCCGCTTCTCCAGAAGCGGCAACGCCTGCTTCCGACGAAAAACCTACGGCGACCGATGCAACCGCTGGAGTGGCCTGGATCTGTTCGGGGACGGGGAAGGCTTGCGTTTTTGCGGCCAGTGGCGCCGCCTCACTTTGCGCCAGCACGATTCTCGGTGCCAAACAGATGGCGGTGACGACAAAAAGTACTGCCACCGATGTCATGAATGTGAGCCGCGTGGCCGCGAGACGAGGCGACGTGTTTCTGCGCGTATTGAGTATCATATCGATCCTTTGTTTTAGTTGAGTTTTATTGTTGGATGCTCCAGGGGCGAGCAAGGGCGGACAGCGTTGCATTCGAGCGGCAAGATTCGCCAGCAACAGGGCATAAGCACGAGGTTGGGCGCTGGATTGCAAAACGTAATCGTCACAAGCGATCTCGCGCTCCAGCGACAATCGCCTGGAAATCCACCAGATGGCAGGATGAAAGGGGAATGCCGCGAGTATGAAATGTTGAAGGAGATTGGCCCAATCATCGCGCCGGCGCACATGAGCCAGTTCGTGACGAAGAATCGGCTCGGCCTCCGCTGGTTCCATCTGCTCTGCGGGCAACAGGATGACCGGATGAAGGAAACCCAGGACGAATGACGATTGCGCCGTCGCTAACGTCTTCAAATCCACTTTTCGCTCGGCGCCAAGCCTGGTAACGAGACCTCGAAAAAGGTCATTGAGGGTTTCGCTTGCCGGAAGCGATTGCCGCTTGAGCTTCCGGATTTGATGAAGACGCAGGAGCAACATGAAAAGCCTTACGGCGCTCAGCATCAGGCAACCGCTCAGGAGGATCATACCAACGAACCTTGCCGCGCGGGACTCAAGGCCTAGTGTGAAGGAAACCGGATTCGCCAGTCGTCGCATCGTCGTGGAAAACCACGCGGATTTAGCGACGGACGCTGCGAGCGACTCAACCGCGGTTGATGGACTGTTCGATTCGCCCTCGCGTAGCGTCGCACCCGGAGCGGCTGGGCTCCCGGAAAACTGCTGCGCTTCAGATAGCGGTTCCGTGGATGTTAGTGAAAGCGAGTAGGGTTTCTGACCCGCCAGTTGCTCTTTTTCGGCAGGCAAGTCACCCGGCCATTTCGGTTCGGATGATTCTATTTCAGTTTGCATGCCTTCAGCGGTTGCCGTCACCGCGGCGGCTACGTTGGGTGTGTCAATCTCTTGCTCTGGCGTCGCTGCGACCTGAGCGATCCCTGTCGGTTGGAGCGCAGGACGTGAGTGAAAAAAACCGTGGGCCACGACGAGTAAAACCAAAAGCACCAAGGTGCAAAGCCATACCGCGTGACGCGTTGCGGCATTGGTGCGCCTGAAGACACGAAAACTCAACGCGACCAGGATGGTAACGAGGCTGCCCTGGTAAATGCCATTCGTGACCGCTGCGATGAGGCGATCGCTGACGTCTAGAATATCAGTTCCCATGGCGCTCCTCCGACGAACTCTGAATCTTCTTCTTGATCGCATCCAGTTCTTGCGGCGTCAGTTCCTCCTCACGTAGAAATGACAGAACCAGTTCGCTCGGCGACCCTGCGAAGAACTTTGAGAGCAGTTGATGAACGGCCTTTCGGGCGGCGGTATCCCGATCCACCCTGGGTATGAAAACAAACGCGCGTCCCTCTTTGCGGGAAGAAAGATAGCCTTTGACTTTGAGGATCGTCATAAGCGTGAGAATGGTGGTGTAGGCATCCTCTCCATCGAGGGCCTCGACGACATCCGCCACGGTCGCCGAGCCTTTGGCCCAGATGACCTCCATAATGCGGTGTTCGGCGTTCGTGAGCGTCAAAGTCTTCTTTCGTGGCATGGTTCTTTCTATTAAGGATTTAGTAATTGGACGATAGCACCCGTCGGAATGCTGTCAACTAAAAGTTTAGTAGTAATGTTGAAGATGGAGTGGTGGATTTAGGTTTGAGTAGTCTCTCAAGAACAAACTGGTGTTATGAATTGGCTTAACGGGTGTCAGGGAAACTTGTCAGGTTCCAGCAGCAGAAGTTTGTTGAGCAGAACTCTGCAGAATAACTCCAGGAAAACTCGGGTAAAGGGTCGAGTCCTACCTCTGGAGCCATTCAGGCATCACGAACGGAAACGCACAGGTGTCGGTGCGGACGCCAAAACGAGGGAGAACGGCCGACCCCAACCATCGGCTCCCGTTCTGCGCCTCAGTTGAATTGCGCCCAAAGCCGTTTAAAGGCGCGGACAGAATCCGCCTCCCCTCGCTCAGCTGCGCCTGGTTCCACATTCCTGCCGGAAGGAGATTCTAGAACCGCGCGCGCCCCGTGTTCCCAAAGCAATAGTGGAAGTGAATTGAACAGGGTTTCCCGAGGATGCCTCACGAGTTTTCGAACGGACAAGCAGGCGGAGCGGAACTGCAATAAATTCATCCCCAGATTGCGGCAAGGGTTCGTTTCCGGGCACTTGTTGATCGAGCTCAGAGCGTAGTCGAAGGCGGATTTGAAGTCATATCGCAGCCGCATGTTTTCAAGCCAGAGCCAAACCTGCAGACCCAACGAAGAGACCTTTTCATGTTCTTCCAATAGCAGCAGTCGTGAAGCCGTGCTGCGTTGCGGGCGAAGTTTGAACTTCACACCAATGGCATGGTTCTCCAGGACGTCTGGCATCCAGCAGAAGTTTTTGATGGCGGCCAGTTGCTCCAGAAGTCGATGCCGTTCGCGACAACTCCAATGGTATTGGCCGAGTGCGGCCAGCACGGCATCTCCAAAAGCGAGTTGCGCCTTGGCAATGTTGCGGCCGACGAAGTCCGCATCGTCGGAAGTGAAATGGTCCTGCCGCAAGCGCTCGCGCGCGAAAAGCAGCCCGGCGCACCGATTCATCATCAGTCTCGCGGCCTCAGACATCGGAATGTTCGTCGGGTCACTGTGCCGCTCACAACCGGCCAGCAGCCTGTCGTCGCCTCGAATCCACCGATGGGCTGTGACGAGGTCATAAAAATACATAGTCGTCGGGTTGCGGCGCAGTTTCGACAAAGAAAGCACCTTGAATTCTATCTCAACGCCTGCGTCGGACGACAGTTCCTCGCCCAACTGATGCAAAGCGCGTCTGTAACCACGCTCGTTGAGCAGATTGTTCCCCCGCACGAAAACGTAAAACTCCAGATCGTTGTAGGGAAGGTCGCCCGATGGAGTGCTCAGCACGCCTCCTTCGCCTCGTCCGTAGCCGCCTCCGAGTACCAGCCCGTCGAGCTTTTCATCCGGCACCAAGGCTCGAACCCCTTCGAGGACCCGCTGGCAGGTCTCTTCGAGACGGCTCTCCAAAGCCTCACTGCCGTCGAGCGTGAAGCGTCGGCCTCTGTTCGAACGCGTCAGCGGCGGCGGCTCGCAGATCATGTCATCATTGAGTGGGTTCCGGACTGGCCCATGTCGGTGGATTGACGGCGGCGTTCGGCGAATTCTGGCGATAAGTCGCCCAGCCGTCTTTGAACCCGGCGAGTTTTCCGCGCCTCTGGTTCCACCGGATTCGGGCGGCGTACGGCAGCTCCCGGGAACGTTTCGACCTCACGCAATAGAGCAGGTCTCGGCGTAGGTCGTTGAACCAGCCGAGCGCCACCGTTCTGAAGAAACTGAATTCGTCAGGCGAGCCATCCCACACCGCGGCCAAGGCGCGGCCCTCGCCGAAGTTCCGTTTGTAGGCCTGCGCCGGCGTGTAGTTGTGCGAGTGCATGACGATCGACTCGGGAACGTAAACGACACGGTAACCGCGCGCCCTGCACCAACGCGTGTATTCGTCGTCTTCAGAATACTGTATCGTCTCCAGGAAACCGCGCCGCGCCCAGATGTCCCTGCGGATCCCGCTGCTCGCCATGCTGAAAAAATGATCCCACGACGCCGACTCCCGGTTCGGACCGAAGCACCGATCGTAGTCCCGGGCGAAGACGGCGCGACAACCCGGTCGGGGAATTTGCCGGCCATAGACCGCGGCGGTACTGGAGTCGAGGAGCGCCGTCACCAGCGGGCGCAGCCAGTTTTTTCCTTCCGGCGTGGCATCCGCATTCAGGAAGACGCCGTAATCGCTCCGGCTGACACGCATGCCCTGATTCATGACCCGGCCGGGATTGTATTCGTGAGGCTTAATCTCAATGAAGTGCCGCGGCTCAGCCTGCCGAATCAGTTCCAACGAGCCGTCGGTCGAACCGGAATCAATCACGATCAACTCCCAGTTCGTGTATTCCTGCGCCCGAAGCGCGCGCAGCGTCTCGCGCAACGCCCATCCCTCGTTGAAAGACCTGATAATGATGCTGACCAGTGGATTGTCCATGCCTGCAAGTTTGTCCGCCCAACAGAATACCGCGACCGTGTCCGAATAGCATTGGGGTCTTCCCCCACCCGGCATTCTAGGGTTACTCCTACTTCAGCCCCCGGTGCAGCGTGTTAGGCTGGTGCAAAATGGCGGCGTCCGATTTCACGTGAAACCGAAAAAATCAAAGCCCGGGGTATCCTGGACGGCTCGCCGAATCTCATCGGGGGCCCGGTTGCTCAGTCGGGCGGACAATACGTCCCGCGCGGGAGGAAACGAGATGTGATGCCGGGGCAGATCACGCGCGCGTTGACTCGCTGACGTGTAATCATGGAATTAAAACATCTGGTCGCCTTTTGCCTGATCGTCGCCGCGATTCCCGTCGGCGCGGCGCTCGCCGCCTTTTCGCAACGCGCACGCGATGCGGCCTTTCTTGTGATGACCTTCGGCAGCGCGATCACAGACAAACTGGACGTGGATTTTTTTTCGCGCTACTGGTATCGGGGCACGACGCGCGGCTTCGAATTCACTCTGGTTGATGTTCTGGCGATCAGCATCCTGCTCGGCAGCTTGTTGGTGCCGCGTGCAGGGCAGTCCCGCTGGTTCTGGCCGGCGAGCCTTGGCGCGATAATGCTCTATTTCCTCTACTGCTGTCTCTCGGTCGTTATTTCCGATCCGAAATTGTTCGGCTTGTTCGAGCTCTCAAAAATTGTCCGGGGCATCATCATCTTCCTCGCGGCGGCCAGTTTTGTGCGGACGGAACGGGAACTGGGTCTGCTGGTGTTTGCCCTCGGCTGCGCGGTCTGCTTCGAGGGAGCCCTGTCGATCCGGCAACGCTATCTGATGGGCATTTATCGCGTGACCGGCAATCTCGATCACGCGAACAGTCTTTCCATGTATCTTTGCACGGTGGCGCCGGTCTTTGTGGCGGCGGCCACCTCGAAGCTGCCCAAAAAGCTTCGCGCGTTTTTCTGGTTCTGCCTGTGCGTCGCCGCGGCGGCAATTCTGATGACCGTCTCGCGCGCGGGTATCCCGATCTTCGGTCTGGTGGTGATCGGAACCGCCGCGTGGTGTGTCTCCCTGCGGATCACACCCAAAAAACTCCTCGCGACCTTTGTCCTCTGCCTGGTGCTGGGCGGAATGGTCTATAAATCGTGGGGGACTTTGAAGCAGCGTTTTGCCGCCGCTCCGATCGAATCGGAGTATTCCGCGGAACAATTCGAGAGCCGCGCCTTTTACTTCTGGATCGCCCGGGCGATTCTGGCGGATCGTTTCTTTGGCGTCGGGTTGAACAACTGGTCGTGGTGGGTGAGCACCGTTTACGGACCTCAACTGGGAATACCTTACGAAGCTTATCCCAGCGCAACGGACGCTCCCAGCAAGGAGCTGCTCTATTCCTTCGTTTTCGCGCCGCCGGCGCACAACCTCGCGGTGCTCACCGCCGGCGAACTCGGCTGGCCGGGCTTGATCCTGTTCGGCCTCGTCTGGCTGCGCTGGCTGCAAATGGGAATGAGCTTTCTTTGGAGACGGGCGCCGGAAACCATGCACCGCCTGGGCGTCGGGCTTTTCTTCGCGGTTTGCGGCAATTTTCTGCAAAGCATGACCGAGTGGGTTTTTCATCAGACCCAGATTCTCTTTACGTTCCATATCCTTTTGGGCGCGCTGGCGAGCCTCTACTACGCGAAGCGCCGGAAGGCGCGCGAATTCGCCGAACTTGAGGAAGACCTGGAGGAAACCGAAGAGTCAGTCGAAACTCTTGAAGTCTCTCCGATTCCGGGCTGAAGTTTATGCGCGTCGTTCACGTGCTCAGAAAATACAACCCGGCCGAATGGGGGGGCACGGAAACGGCGATTCAACGGCTGTTCGAAGGACTGCGGCAGCACCACGTCACGACCGTTGCCTATTGCCCGCGCATCACGAACAACTTCGGGGCGGATCCGCTGGTTGAAGCCGGGTTCACAGTAAAGCGGTTCCGCGCGTTCATGCCAGTCTGGGGGATTTCCCGGGAACGCCACCGACAGCTTGTCGCCGTAGGAGGCAATTTGATGTCACTCGATCTGCCGGCCCGTCTCCTGAGCGAGCGAGAAGTGGCAGTGATGCACACACACACCCTGGGCCGGCTCGGCGGCATCGCGCTCATGACCGCCCGACTACGCCGCGTTCCCTTCATCATGACAATCCACGGCGGACTGCTGGACCTGCCCGCGGCTTTGAAACAAAGCTTCCGCAACCCGCACGCCGGAGGAGTCGAGTGGGGCAAAGCGTTTGGAGCAGTGCTGCGCACAAGACGACTGCTGCAGTGCGCCGACGCCGTCATCACCTGCAACCAGAGAGAGGCGTCACTGCTCAAGGCGCGCCACCCCAACAAGCGAATCGTCGTGCAGCCGCACGGCGTGCCCACCAGCCTTTTCCGAAAAGATCACCGGGAGGCAGCGCACGAAGCATTTTCGCTCATTCGCGGCAAACGTCTGCTGCTGGCCGTCGGGCGGATTGATCCGGTAAAGAATCAACACTGGCTGATCGAACAGGCGCCGGAATTGTTCAGACGGCATTCCGACGTCGTGCTCGTGCTGCCTGGCGCCTGCACCCATGAGGCGTATGGCCGATTGATCAAAGAGCGAATTGATCAGCTCGGATTGCAAAACCGGGTGCTTCTGGCCGGCGGATTGCCGCCCAGCGACGCGCGATTGATCGGACTGTTTCAATCCGCGGAAGCGATTGTATTGCCATCGATATCGGAAACCTTCGGGCTGGTGATTCTCGAAGCCTGGGCGGCGGGAACCACGGTCATTTCGAGCCGCACCTCCGGCGCGCTCGATCTCATTCGGCAAGGCGAGAACGGATGGTTTTTCGACCTTGATTCGCCGCGGACCTTTCACGAAGCCGTTGATTCCGTCCTCCTTAATCCCGAAGTGAGAATGCGCCAGACTGCCGCAGGCGGCAAACTGGTGAGAGCCGAATTTGACACGACGGTGCTGGCGGGGCGGATGAAAAACCTTTATTCCGGGGTGATCGAGGAAAGACATGCGCTACGTGGTTCTGCGAGATGACGACACGAACGCGCTCACTCCGGTGGACTGTCTGGAGCGCCTGTATCGTCCGTTCCTCGACCGGGGACTCCCGGTCAATCTAGCAGTCATTCCCCACGTTCACACCGACGTCAAAACGCCGGACGGCCTGCTCGAAGGATTTCTTTTCGCCCGGCGCGGCGGTGTTCCGTCTGCGCTGACCATAGGTAGCAACGACGGCCTGGCCGATTATTTGAGACGCAATCGAGGCTATCACGTCGTCCAACACGGCTACCACCATGACTACTTCGAGTTCGACCGTATCAATCGGTCAGAAACTGCGCGCCGTCTGGACGACGGCGCAAGCTTGTTGAAGGAGGCCGGACTCTCCGCGTCACAAACGTTCGTCGCGCCTTACGACAGATTATCGCGCGACAGTTTGAAAGAAGTCGCCAGACGCTTCACCGTGCTTTCCACCGGCTGGTTCGAACTGCGACGCCTGCCATTTTCCTGGTGGCCGCTTTACGCGCTCAAGAAAATGCTGAAGCGAGCGCACTGGCGCGTCGGCCGGACGCTGCTGCTCACCAACCCGGGCTGCCTGCTCTCCTGTCACCGGCCCTATCGGACCATGTTGGACGAAATCAAGAGAACGATTGAAAGCCGCCGGTTGACGGTCCTGGTCACACACTGGTGGGAATATTTTCGAAACAACGCGCCGGATCCCGTTTTCATCAGTGTGTTGCACCGGACTGCGGAGTTTTTGGAAAGCTGTCCTGATACTCGAGTCGTCTCTTTCGGCGACCTGGCGCGAGGCGACGCGTCGTTGAATTCGTGAATCGGCCGAACGTCAGCCGCTTTGCATCTTTCCGGCCTGGAGGCCATGCGGCAGATCCGGCAGGACTTCAACACCGGCCGACGGTTTGAGATCGGCCCGCCGGCTGCGAAGCGGGGAAAGCTTCCTCTTGTAAAACGCGATGATCGGGTGCTCGAAGTATTTATAGACCAGCGAGGCGATGACGATGACCGCGATTGCGCTGATAAAAAAGCAGGGCAGTTGAGATTCTCCGTGCGGCAATTTTTTCACGGTGCTGATGACGAACATGTGCAGCAGGTAAATCCCGTAACTGATCTTTCCCACGTGAGTCATGAACCGGCCGCCAAGCACCGGTCCAGCAGGCCGGACAACAAGGCAGATCAGCACAAGCGTCATGAGCAAATACAGCAGCAGCGCGTCCCACGAGCTTTGGGTTTGCATCGAGTGCAGATAGAGCCATGCCGCCATCCCCGCGCCCATGCACGCTGGCAACCACGCGTGGCCCAGCCCTCGGGCGAAGAACGCGTATCCCCGCCGCGAATTCAGCACAAACGCAGTCAAAACTCCGAACAGGATCGGCTCCTGATAACTGAAAACGATCCGCCAGAATGCGGAGTGGTCATTCACGCCGTCGAACGCGGCGAACACCAGAGCTTTGATGAGCAACACCGCCAGGACTGATCCCACGACGAAACGGCGCGTCCCGAAGAACATCAACAGTCCGAAAAGGAGATAGAACTGTTCCTCGACCGCCAGCGACCACGCGCAAAAGAACGGACCCTGTGTCGCCGTGGGCAGCCAGTTGCTGTAGTAGAAAAGGTAGGCGGGCAGTTTCTGCCGAAAGAGTTCCTGATGTTCCGGCGTATACTGGTGGACGACGAACACCAGCGCTGCCTGCACCAGCAACGCCGCGTAGTAAAGCGGGAGCAAACGCAGGGCGCGCCGACCGTAAAACTTCCAGAGACCAATCCTCCCGGTTTGCTCCTCTTCCCGCAGGAACAGTGTGCAGATGAGAAACCCGCTGATGACAAAGAAAAAGGCCACTCCATAACGGCCGTTATCCTGGAGCGTGTGCAGGAAGTGTTGCGCCGGATATTTCGGGACGTGGTGAAACAGCACCATCAGAATTGAAACGGCGCGCAAACCGTCCAGCGCGCTGAAGTAAGAAGTTGCTTTGAACGCGTCGAAGTTTTGTCTGGCGGACAACGGTGGTTTCATGGACCGGCCGGTTGCGGAGACACATCCCGATTTGCTGTCGCGTCACTCCTTCGTTCGACCTTCGGCCACGCTGAGGACCTTCCATTTCTTTCCTTCGCCAGTTCCGCATCGCGGGTCATGAGTTTGCAAATGTCCGGAATAGCGACGATGTCTTCGGGTATTTCATCCTGATTGGTCAGGAGCGCGGCGTAGCTGTGCTTCGCCGTGGGATGGTAGCCGTGCATCGCACGGATGGGACGTTCGCCCATGTGGCTGGGAACAATCAAAACACCTTCGTTAACGAGAAAAATCAACTCGCCAAAATAACGATCCGGAAAGAAGGCGCCCAACTCCTTCAACTCTTCATCCGACAGGATGCGCCCCTGCGGTACCTGCTCGAGACGCGCGGCAATCTCGCGGCGCGCCGCCTCGTTGAAAAACCAGAACCGCGCCATCGTGGAGTCGTACACAACCACATAGTCCCGTCCCATCCGCGCGTCCAAAGCCTCGATCTTCGCTTTGAGATCCAGCAGCTCATCGCAGTTGGCCATGCCGTGGTCGCTGAAAACGTAGAGGCGGACTTCCTCGTAGTGCCGTCGGGCAGTATTCTCGATCGACTCAATCCAGCGATCATACTGGCGCAGTTTCGGCAGGATTTCCGGCGACTGGTTGCCGACCCGGTGAAGCAACCCGTCGAGTTCCGGCCAGTAAACGAATCCGAAATCGACTTTTTCCGCGCGAATGTCAGCGAGGAGTGCGTCCAAATTCTCCGTCTCGGGTCTTGTCGGATCGCTGACGTGGTAGCGAATGCCGCGAATCTCCAGAAAATCGAAAATGTTCGGACCGCGATTCATGCCGCCCGGCATGAGCGGATTTTTCTTTTCGGTAAAATCGAAGAGGGAAATGTGTTTGAACGGAATGTTATACAGGTCGAAGTAGCCGCGGAATTTCAATTGAACTTTGACAAATTTGCTCAGCCAGCGCCGGAACCTTCGCCGGCTCGTGACCGCACGGGGCAACCAGCGGAGCGGACGCAGTGATTTGAAGGGCGAGTTTTGTGGATCATAGACGAAGTAACACCAGTTGCGATGCTCCTCCGGCCACCGACCGGACAGGATGGACGGGACGCAGGCAGAACTGTAGCCAAAAACCGACTCGAGGCGTCTGCGGTTGGGCGCGAGGCTTTGAACGAAATCACTGTTCCTGATGATCTCCCAGCCGCAGGCGTCGATGAAAATGAAAATTGGGAGAACGGCTTTCATGGACGAACAGTCAGTTGCGTTTAACCGGGCTGGATCGCGGAGGGCAGCCGAAGAACTTCCCGGCGCAGCATGGCATTTGAAGTCTCGAAAAGGGCATCCTTGCCATCCAGCACTTCAAGCCGATCGTGTTCTTCCAGCTCCGTCGCGCGCCGCATGAACCGCTGCGTGTGCAACCGGTTGTCTGCAAGGAGACGCATAGCGATTTCCATTTACGCCACCACCACCTCGCCGCGATTCACGATTTCAAACAGGCGATGCAAACGCGCCAGTTCGATGATTTGCACGGCTTGCGGAGCGGGATTAAGCAGGCGGACCGTTACGCCATGAGGATTCAAGGTCTTGCGTAATGCCACCAGAGCGCCGAGCCCAACGCCATCCAGGAAAACGGCCTGTGATAGATCCACTTCAACGTCCTTCACCGAATGGTCCAGGGCGTCGATGATCGCGTCTCGAAAGGCGGAGGCCGTGGCCGCGTCGAGTTCTGTTATTCCAGCGATGGTCAATGTGTGTCCGTCGATCGAAACGTTCATAATCGGTCAGCGAAGGTAATTGCGCCTTGTCCGCAGTCCCAGCACGCGGCTGAGAATCGACAGATCGAGACGCCAGTCGGCCCGCATCGCGTAAATGCTGGCATGGACGCGGGCTTCCTGATTGAACGGTTCCCGGCATGCCTCCGCGTCCGCGAGTGAGAACAACCCGATCGGCGCCTTCAGCCAAAGCCGTTCAAAATCGTTGCTCAAGGAAACCGCGGCCGCCGGACTTAGCGGCCGGTTCCCGACCCAGTCGAATTCGCCCTGCACAACCTTCCACAGTTGCGGCCAGCGTTGCAGCCAGCCCTTCACCTCTGTGAACTCGTGATAAATCAGACCATCGATCGCGGACGAGCCGATTGTCGAATGAGGCCGCACCGCGACGAGCCGCCGCACGGCACGCTTTCCACGCAACCACGCTTTCAGCACCGCGTAAAACGCCAGCGGCAGAGTCAACAACGCGGTCAATGCTCCCATCATTCGTCCAGGCCAGCGGCCGGTCGGGGTCCGTCCCGGATGGTCTGTCAACGGGCACAACAAAAAGGCGTCCGGCACGCGCGTGGCCGAGCCTCTCTCCCAGTCAATCAGCATGCTGCCTTGGGCCAGCGAGTGCTTCATCTCGGTCAATTCACCGACGTATGTTCCGGGCCACACGACGCTGCGGGATATCTCCGCATTGGCAGCCACTACCACGCCGTCTTCCAGTACCGCTCCCGGCCCGACGACCGCACCCGCGCCGACCAGAACGTTTTCTCCCGCCCAGCACGGTGCGCGCAGCTCGGCATCCGGCGAAATCCGGCTGTTCAGCCCCACCCAAACGCCCGGCTTCAACTTTTTCAGACCAACGCGGTCCGGGGCGGAAGCCGCCCGCGGCAGCCATCCCTCCACGGCAGCGAACCAGCCGGCATAACCGAAGAACAACGGGAGTTCCGGCGCGCCCGGCAAAAAATCCATCACCGTGACGTCATCGGGTTCGGGGAGCCAATCCGTTTCGTCGCCGCAACGGTATTTCGCGCGCGCTGTCGCTATGGTCATTTCAACAGTCTGAGGTATCAGTTCCACCTTCAGTCCCCAACGCATGCCGTCTCCCAGCTTTTGCCTAACCTGTTCGACCCGGTCCGACACAAGCAGGTAAACGTGCCGGACACCGCGATCCACCAGGTGGTCAAGCCAGTATTCTACAAGCATTTTGCCGAGGACGGGCGCCAGCACGAGCGGCTCCGTTTCCGCCAGCGCCTTCACCGCCGGACGATCGCCGGGACAAATCAAAACCGCCTTCATTTTTTAGTAAGCCCCCTTCCCCGAAAGCGCCGCCGGAATGGTTTTCAAAAGGATTTTGATGTCACCCCAGAAGGTCCGGCTCTCGATGTATTGCACGTCGAGTTGCACCTGGCCGGAGAAATCGATTTCAGCGCGTCCGCCAATCTGCCAGAGGCAGGTGATGCCCGGCTTCGTCATCAACCGGCGTCGCTCCGACGCGGAATACATCGCCACCTCCCGGGGCACGGGCGGCCGCGGCCCGACCAGTGACATGTCACCGATCAGGACGTTGAACAGTTGCGGCAGTTCGTCAAACGAGGAGCGGCGCAGCCACTTCCCGACGGATGTGATGCGTGGATCGTTCTTCATCTTGAACGTGACGCCTTCGCGATGTTGGTTGTGGGCGAGCAGGTCCTTCAGGCGCTGTTCGGCATCGACAAACATCGAGCGGAATTTGAACATGCGGAAATGGCGCCCCAGTTTGCCAACACGCGTCTGGACAAAAAAGACAGGCCCGCCGTCCTCGAGCTTGATCAGGATAGCGATCAACGCAAAGAGAGGGCTTAGCAACAACAGCAACGCCAGGCTCGCCGCGGCATCAAACACGCGCTTGGCGAGTGAGGTTCCGCGCGTCAAATGGCGCCAGCCCACCCGTTTCAGCCGCACGCATCCGTTCAACCGCAAACGTCCCACCGGTGACTCGAGCGAGATAAATCGTTCGACGATCAAAGCATCAATCTTCGTGTTTGTCATAAGTAGCTCCCATTCCTTTCGAGGCGTTGAACCTCGGTTTCAAACCTTTGCCGCATCCAGGTCCGATAATGCCAGCCTTGCATCAGTGTTTTCGTGATCTG
>Ga0134122_10002028_pt1 | contig 14821 bp, 13 predicted proteins | sample KB302_FD_96461 | JGI IMG/M metagenome (GOLD analysis project Ga0134122, IMG submission 96461) | Terrestrial soil microbial communities without Nitrogen fertilizer from Kellogg Biological Station, Michigan, USA - KB3-0-2 | ecosystem: Environmental > Terrestrial > Soil > Unclassified ... | reverse complement strand
GCACGCGAGATAGACCATCCCCGCGTAGCGCCCGCTCGGGTCGGCCTTGCCCGAGCGTCCCGCCACGACGTTGCTGTCGGCGTAGACGGGATAGACCGGGTCCATCAATGCCACCACGCAGTCGCCGGCGAAGATCTCTTGAAGATTCGCGCTGTCGCTCTTGCCGCCGTCGCTGACGAAGATCTCGTCGGGCGCCAGCGTGACACCGTGGGGCGCGAAGTCGTGCGTGGCGATGGCCGCGCGGAGGAACTCGTAGCCGGTGTAGGGGCCGTAGCCGCGGAAGCTCTCGGGCCGCGCCATCTCCTCGGCGGCCTCGTGCAGGGCGGCGATCACCGCCGGCGGCAGCGGCCGGGTGACGTCGCCCACCCCGAGGTCGATCACCCGGACCCCGGGATGCGCCTCGCCGAACGCCGCCTGCCGGCGCCGGATCTCGGCGAACAGGTAGCTGGAGCGCAGGTTCAGGTAGGCGTCGTTGATCCGGGGCACGCGTCGATTCTACCGCGGCGAGGCCTGTTCGGTCGCCTCGTCGGCCGGGAAGTACGATTCGATGCGCAGCTCCTGCAGCGTGATGTCGTGGGGCGTGCCGAGGCTCGTCAGCGCCGTGAAGTAGCGCAGCGCGAGGTCGCCCTTGCGAAACTCGATCGGCAGGAACGGCGCGGTGGACACGTCGAGATCGAGCGTCCGCCAGCGCGCGGGAACGCCCGGATACCCCAGCATCTCTTCCAGGAGCCGGCGGCTCTCCGGATCGGCGAACCCGCTGAGCACGTCGCGGTGCAGCCACTGGATGAGCGCCGCCGCCGTCGGCTCCCAGTTGACGATGTGAGGTCGGAAGCCGCGCGGATGGAACATGAGCCGCATCGCGTTGCCGCCCAGCTCACCGACCACGTCGGGCTCGAGCAGCGCTTCGACCAGGCGCCCGGTGGCGGCGTTGGCCAGCAGGATGTTCCAGTGCCGATCGAGCACGATCGCCGGGTAGGGCTCCTGCTGGCGGAGGATGAAGTCGAGCGCGCGCCGCACCTGGCCCAGCGCCGGCGCATCCAGCGCCGTCGCGCGATAGATGGGCGCGTAGCCGCCGGCGACCAGCAGGTCGTTGCGGTCGCGTAGCGGCACGTCCAGCACACGAGCCAGCAGCAGCACCATCTCGCGGCTGGCCTGCGCCCGCCCCGTCTCGACGAAGCTCAGGTGGCGCGAGGACACGCCGGCCTCGACGGCCAGCTGGAGCTGGCTCATCCCGCGCTGCGAGCGCCATTGCCGGAGCAGCCGACCGAAGCCGCCGTCTGTCGTCGTGACCGGGACCTGCGCCATGCCGGGACTCTACACCGGCGGACGCACGGCCGAAATTACCTTGGAGGTCATTGCCACTCGACCGGGGAGGCGGCATGATCCGCCCGGGAGGTGAGCCTGATGGATCTCGATCCCAAAGCCATCGACGAGCGACTCAAGGGGACGCTGTCCGACCTGCTGGGCGTCCGCTTCGTGGAGGCGACGCCGGAGCGGGTCGTCGCCGAGCTGACCTATCGCGACGAGCTGACGACGATCGGCGGCAGCCTGCACGGCGGCACGCTCATGGCGTTCGCCGATACGATCGGCGCGGTGGCCACCGTGCTGAACCTGCCGCCGGGCGCCACCACCACCACGCTGGAATCGAAGACGAACTTCTTCGCCGCCGGCCGCGCCGGTACGGTGCGCGCGGAGTGCACGCCGCTACACCGCGGCAAGCGGACGATGGCCTGGCAGACGCGGGTCACCGACGCCAGTGGACGTCTGCTCTCGCTGACCATCCAGACGCAGATGGTGCTGGTCTGAGAACGGCCGAGTGCCGGGCGAGGGCCTACACCAGGCCGATGGAGCGGGCGACGGTCTCGAGATGATGGTTGGCGTCGCCGAAGTCGACGGCGGCGGCCTGGATGCGCTTGTGGAAGAGGTGCAGCGGATGCTCTTCGCAGTAGCTGATGGCGCCGAAGATCTGATGGCCGCGGCGGGCCACGGCCAGGCACGCCTGGCCGGCATGTGCCTTGGCGATGGCCACGTCGCTCGCGGCGCCCGTCAGGCCCTCGGCTGTCTTCCACGCGGCGAGATAGAGGAGACCGCGCGCGGTGTCCACGTCGCGCACCAGATCGGCGCACGCGTGCTGGATGGCCTGGTAGCCGCCGATCGGCCGCCCGCCCTGCACGCGCGTCTTCGCGTGCTCGACGACCAGATCGAGGACGCGCTGCGCGCCGCCCACCATCTCGGCGGTGCGCGCCAGCGCGCCGGCCGCGAGCGCGGGCTCGAGCGCCGCGGCTCCGCCGCCCGCCGCACCCAGCCGATCGGCGGCCGTGATCTCCACGCCGTCGAACACCACCTCGAACAGCTTCTCGCCGCTGATCGCCTCCAGCGGCAGCCGGCTGATCCCGCGCCGATCCGATGGGAGCAGCAGCAGGCTCAGGCCCGCGCCCTCGCGCACGACGACGATCAGCTGGTCGGCGACGTGGGCGTCCTTGACGAAGAGCTTGCGGCCGCTCAGCCGTCCGGGCACCGCGCACGCCAGCGCGACGTCGGCGGGATCGCTGGAGCCGCTCTCCTCCGTGAGTGCGAGCGAGGCGGTGCGCTCACCCGTGGCGAGCAGGGGCAGCACGCGCTTGTGCTGCTCGGCGCTGCCGGCTTCGGCCAGCAGCGTGGTGGCCACGACGGCGCTCGTCACGAACGGCCCGGGCAGGCACGCGTGGCCCATCTCCTCGACGAGCAGGACCACGTCGAGCAGCGAGCCGTCGCTACCGCCGTGCTCGGACGCCACCAGCAGCCCCGGCCAGCCGAGCTCGGCCATCCGGCGCCACAGCGCATCGTCGAAGCCGCGCTCGCCGAGCACCCATTCCTGCACGCGCTCGGGCGGGCAGTGGCGTCGCAGGAACTCGCGCGCGGTGGCGGTGAGCATCTGCTGCGCGGGCGAGAGGCGGAAGTCCATCGCTCAGCCCCGGCTCCGGGCCTCGGCCTTGGGCTCCGCCGGCAACCCGAGTCCGCGCACCGCGATGGTGGTCCTCAAGACTTCGGCGGTGCCGCCGGCGATCGTGTGGCCGAGGCTCGTCAGATAGCTGTGCGAGATCGATCCGCCGAGCTTGGCGCCGCGTGAACCCTCGCGCAGTGGCCCCCACGGCCCGAGCAGATCCATACCGAGCTGCGCGATCTTCTGGCCCGTCTCATCCGCCATCACCTTGGCCACCGCGGTCTCGTAGGTGATGGTCGCCTCCTCCCGCATGAGGCAGGCCGCGCGGTAGAAGAGCGCGCGCAGCGCGGCGAGATCGACGGCGGCGTCGGCCAGGCGGCGGCGAACGGATGGATCGCGCGCCAGCGGCACGCCGCGCACGACCGTGGTGTTGGCGTACTCGACCAGCTGGCGCAGCGTGCGCTCCAGCGCCGGCGCCTTGTAGAAGCGCCCCCAGAAGCGGTCGGAGTCGAGCCCGTTGAGCAAGGCCACGAAGCCCTCGCCCTCCGGTCCCAGCCGCATGTCGGCCGGCACGCGCACGTCGTCGAGGAAGGTCTCGTAATGGTAGACCTCGCCGGTGAGGCTCGTGATGGGACGGATATCCATCCCCGGCGTGCCGTTGGGCACCACGAACATGCTGAAGCCGCGGCTGCGCCGCGCTTCCTGGCTGGTCCGCGCGAACACCAGGCCATAGCTCGCGATGCCGGCGTGGCTCGACCAGATCTTGTGGCCGCGGATCACGTAGTCGTCGCCGTCGCGGCGCGCCTGCGTCTTCAGGCCGAGCAAGTCGGAACCGGCGCCGGGCTCGCTGTAGCCCTGCCAGAACGTGCCGTCGCCGCGCGCGACAGCCGGCAACACCTCGCGCCGCAGGCGCTCGCTGCCGTAGGCGATGATGGCGTCCGCGGTTTGCCAGCAGCCGGCCAGCGGCCCGAACGGCGCGCCGGCCAGCGCCAGCTCTTCCAGCAGCACGAGCTTGAAGAACAGCGGGCGCTCCTGGCCGCCGAAGGCCCGGGGCCAGCCCATGCTGAGCCAGCCTCGCGCGCCGAGGGCGCGCATGAACGCGCGCGAGTGCGCGCCGGAGCCGTAGCCCGCGTCCATGCCCTCGAGAGGGAAACTCTCCAGCGGCTGCGCGCGGAGAAAGCGCCGCACCTCTTCCGCGAAGGCGCGCTCGTCGGCGGTGAAGGCGAAGTCCATCGCGAATCTGGACTATAGCCGATCCGGCTGACGAGCGGCAGGGTGGGGCGTATCATCAGAGTCCACTCAGGCAGTGCACGCACCACACGAGAAGAAGGAGGACGTCATGGCAGGCCGAAGCGAAGAACTGGCCAAGAAGTTCGAGGCAAAGGCGGCCGAAGCGACCGCGGTGTTCGAGAAGCTGAGCGACGCCGACTGGAAGAAGAAGACAGGGGACTGGTCGGTGGCCGTCACCGCGCACCACATCGCCAGCTCGCACGCCGGCCTGTCCGGCGTGGTGAAGATGCTGCGCGCCGGCCAGGGACCAGCCATCACCATGGACATGATCCACGCCGGCAATGCCAAGCACGCACAGGAGTTCGCCAACTGCACGAAGGCCGAGACCATCGCGCTGCACAAGAAAAATGCGGCGGAGGCCGCCGCCATCGTGCGCGGGCTCAGCGACGCGGAGCTCGACAACAAGGGCGTGGTACTGCAGGGTATGCCGCCAATGTCGGCGGGCGATCTCGCGGGTGGCCTGATGGTCGGCCACATCGACGAGCACCTCAAGAGCATTCGCACCGCCCTCGGTCAGTGAGCGGGACGCCGGGGGACACGCGCATGGCGACCGAGGGCCTGGAGCGCGCGATGGAATTGCTGGTGGCCCGCGACTGGCAGGCCGCCCACGAGATCGTGCAGAAGGACAAGTCCACGCTGGCCGCGTGGCTGCACGGGATCGTGCACACGATCGAAGGCGATCTCGACAACGCGCGCTACTGGTACCGTCACGCCGAGCGCGAGTTCCCCGGCGCCGACGCGCTGCCGCAGGAGATCGCGGCGGCGCGCGCCGCGGTCAGTGGCTCGAGTACACGCTCGTCCGCCCCGTCCGATCGAACGCGATGACCTGGTAGCGCTCGGCGGGCTGGCCGGGCGCTTCCATGCCCGGTGAGCCCACCGGCATGCCGGGCACGGCAAGGCCGGCCACCTTCGGACTTTCTTTCAGCAACCGCTTGATCGCGACGGCGGGGACGTGGCCCTCGATCACGTAGCTTCCGGTGACCGCCGTGTGGCAGGACTGCAGCTCGCGCGGCACGCCGTGGCGTGACTTGACGGGCCCCAGATCGGCCACGTCCTCGGCGCGTACCGTGAAGCTGTTCGCGCGCAGGTGATCCACCCACGCCGCACAGCAGCCTCAGGTCGGACTCTTGTAGACGGTGATCGCCGCCGACGGCTCCGCCGCCAGCGCGTGGCCGAGACCGATGAACGCCAGCGCGCTCGTCCCCGCACCGGCCAGCAGTCGTCGTCGCGTGAGCATGGCTGCATGGTACCGCAACCCTCGCGCGCAGCCGCGCGCGACGCGCTTCGGTCGGATGGCGCCTCGGCGGTAGACTGCGTCTGAATGGCGCGCTGTCTGCTCGCTCTGCTGGTGGTCTTGCTGGTCGCCTGCGCCACTCCCACGCCCATTCCTCCGGCCGCGACCTCGCTCCCGGCGACGCCGCCCCCGGCGGCCCCCGCGGCGCCCGGGCCGAGCCCAGGCCAGGCGGCCCTTGACCGCGGCCGCGCGCTGCGCGCCCAGGGCGACCTGGTCGCGGCGGCCACCGCGCTGCGCGAGGCGGTCCGGCTCGACCCGGACCTGACGGAGGCCCGCGTGACACTGGGCGCGACACTGTGGGAGCTGGGCGATCTCGACGGGGCGGTGGAGGAGCTCCGCGGAGCGCTGAAGCGCCAGCCGGATTCCGTCGCCGCGCGCCTGGCCCTGGCGCGCGTGTACCTGTCACGCCAGGAGTGGGTGGCCGCCCGGGGCGAGCTCGACGCGGTGGTGGGCCGTCAGCCGGAGCGGACCGATGCGCACTTCGCGCTCGGCATCGTGCGCTACGCCCAGGGCGAGGTGGCCGCGGCGATCGACGAGTACCGCCAGGTGCTCGCCGTGGATCCACAGCAGCCGGACGCCCACTACCATCTGGGGCTGCTCCTCACGCTCGCCCAGCGCGGGCCGGAGGCCACGCCCGAGTTCCTCGCCGCCGCCCAGGCCGGCCACGCTCGCGCGCAGTACTTCGTGGGCGTCGCCTACGCCTCGGGGCTCGGCGTGCCGCGCGACGTCGGCGCCGCCGTCGGCTGGTGGTTCAAGGCTGCCGATCAGGGCGTGCCCCAGGCCGAGGAGGCGCTCGCGCAGTGGCGTCTGGCCGCGCTGGGTCGCGGCCGGCGCGGTCCGGCCGAGCGTCAGGCCGCGACAGTCGCGTTCCAGGACTATCGCGCCTCGCTCTGGAAGGACTTTCCCGACCTGGCCCGCGGTGACACGGTCGGCGGCGCGCTGCTCGATCAGGGGCGGGTGAACGAGGCGGTCGTCGTGCTGATCCACGAGGCGTCCGCGCTCAGCGAGCCCGCCCAGCGTCTGCTGGAGACCCTGTACGAAAACGGCGTGAGCGGCGCGCTGCCGCCACGCGATCCCCGGATCCAGGTCTATCTGCAGACGGCCGCCGCCGAGGGCCGTCGCTCACCGCTCCGGTAGCGGGCTGATGAAGATGGGCGCGCGCGGACCGCGGCGGCGCTGGATGGCGGTAGCGATCGGGCTGGCCGCGACCGTCGCGGTCGTGGTGGCGGGATGGGCGAGTCACGGCAGCGTGGCGGCGATCGATGCGGCGACGCGCGACGCGTGGGTGCCGGCGCTGGCGCCGGTGAGTCCCGCGGTGCTGGTCATCGCGCGGGACGCGACCAGCGAGGCGCGATTCGGCGGCGGAGCCTGGGACCGCGCGATCGTCGCGCGCATCGTGGCGGCGGTGGCGCAGGCGGGCGCGACGGCGATCGGCGTCGACCTCGTGCCGGGCCGGCCGGGCGTCCCCGGGCGCGGCGGGGCGGCGAGCGACGCGCTGCTGGCCCAGGCGACGGCCGGCGCTGGCAACGTCGTGTTCATGGCCGAGCCCGGTGCATCACCGTCCACGTCCAGCGCGGGCGCACCGGCGGTCGGCCACACGGTCGTCGTCACCGATCCCGACGGCGTCGTGCGCCGTGTTCCGCTGAGCATCCGGGTCGGCGAGCGCGATGTCCCGGCGCTGGGGCTCGCCGTGGCCGCGGTGGGCGGAGCGGGGACGGACGCGATGGCCGAGCGGATTCCCACCGACGGCGCCGGTCGCGCGATCCTCCGCTGGGCGCCCGATCTTCCCGTCCTGCCGATCAGCGAGGTGTGGACGGCGATCGAGACGGGTGGCGGCGAGCGCCTGCAGCGACCGATCGAGGGCAAGCGCGTGCTGCTCGTCACCGAGCCCCCCGTGGCGCTGCGACGCACGCCGATCGGCCCGCTGTCCGACGTCGGCATCCAGGTCGAGCTGCTCAACGCGGCGCTGACCGGTGCGTGGCTGCGCCAGCCCCCGCCGGTGTGGACGTTCGGCGGGACGCTGCTCGTGGCGGTGATCGCCGCGGGGCTGGGTCTGATGCTCAGCGGCGTGATGGCCGTGGCCGCCCTGGTGCTCCTGGCGCTCGCGCTGGCGGCGTTCGTTTCGGCGGGGGCTTTCTCGATGGGCTTCGCGCTGCCGATCGTGCAGCCGTTCGCCGCGCTGGCGCTGGCCGGCGTTGGTGCGCTCGTGTGGAAGCAGGTGGGCGCGGCCCGGCGTCTGCGGCGACTGGAAGGCGAGGTGGCCGGGATCCGGGAGCACCTGGTGAGGCAGGAGTCCACCGTCGAGACGCTCGAGGAGGATCTGGAGGCGGCGCGCGCGGCGGTGGCGCGGTCGACGGGCGCCGAGCGCGGGCTGCTCGAGGCCGCGGACGCGCTCCGCAGCCAGCTCACCGCCGCGACCGCGCAGGAGGAGCAGACACGTCTGCGCCTGCACGCGCTCGAGCGCGAGCTCCGCGCCGCCGACCGGCAGTCCGGCGCTCCAGGTGACGCCGAGCAGGAGCGCCTCCGCCGCCGCTGCCTGGAGATCGGTATCATCACCCGCGATCCCGCCGTGCTCGTCCTCTTCCGCGACCTGGAGCGTGCGGCGCGGACCACGCTGCCCATCCTGCTCGCCGGCGAGCCGGGGACGGGCAAGGAGCTGTTCGCGCGCGCCGCGCATCGGCTGAGCCCGCGCGCGAACGGGCCGTTCGTGGCGGTGAACATGGCGGCGATTCCGCCCGACCTGTTCGAGAGCGAGATGTTCGGCCACGCCAAGGGCAGCTTCACCGGAGCTGTCGCCGATCGCCGGGGCCACTTCGAGCAGGCGGCCGGCGGCACCATCTTCCTGGACGAGATCGGCGAGACGCGCGCCGACCACCAGGGCAAGCTCCTGCGTGTCCTCCAGGAGCGCACGCTCCAGCGCGTCGGGGCCGCCCAGCCGAGCACGGTGAACGTGCGCGTCGTCGCGGCCAGCAACCGGGATCTGGAGCGGGGCGTCGCGGAGGGCTGGTTTCGCGAGGACCTCTACTTCCGCCTGAAGGGCATCGTCCTGCGGCTGCCGCCGCTGCGCGAACGCCGGCAGGACGTGGCACCCCTGGCGACCCGCTTTGTCGAAGACGCGGCGGCGGAGGCCGGTCGACGCGCGACGCTGTCGGAGGCGGCGTTGCTGGCTCTCGAGCGTCACGACTGGCCGGGCAACGTGCGCGAGCTGCAGAACTGCCTGCGGCGGGCCGTGGCCCTGGCCGACCGCGAGGTGCTCACGGCCGCCGACCTCCGGCTGGACGCGCCCGCCCCAGCCCCGGCCGCAGCCGCCGAGCCGGGCGGCGACGCCGCCGTGCTCGACTCGCTGCGGCGTCACGGCTTCGACATGCAGGCCACGGCCGGGGCGCTCGGCTGGGATCGGAGCACGGTCACCCAGCGCCTCAAGGGGCTGGGCTTCCGCGCACTGGTCGAGTCCGGAGGCGATCGGGGCAAGGCGGCCCTGGCGCTCGCCGGTGACCCGACGCTGGCCCACACCGTCGAGATGAAGCTGGTCGAGTATCACGAGCACTTGCTGCGCTCCGTCGCCGGATTCGACTCGGCGGACGCCGCCGTGACGGCCTGCCGTCGCCGGTTCAAGAACTTGCCCGAGCGTCACTTCCGCTCGCTCGAAGCGCTCGTCCGCGAAGCCTTCGTCCGCTAGCCCGCTTCCCCGCGCGGGGACGATGCGGGGATGCGGGGCGATCCCCGCGCGCTGTTGCCGCCAAGTCCGCGAAACCAATTGCCTCAGGCCGTGGCTCGGGCGTTGCTCTTCCGGCGCCGTCCAGGAGGAACACGCCATGACCAGCACGCAGCCGCCGCAACCGCCCAAGAGGTTCAGCGAGGGGGCGTTCGTCACCGGAGGGCGAGAGATCGCACTCATGGTCGCCATCCTGGCGCTCGTCGCCGTCGGGATGGTCACCACCTACTGGATTCGCGCACGCGCCGAGGCCTCGAGCAAGGTCGGGGTCACCACCCAGGCCGAGGGCGCCACGCTCACCACACCCACCACGGCCGAGACGTCCACCCGGGCTCGCGTCGTCGCGCCGGCGCCCACCACGCCCGACACCGAGGTCGTGCACACGGACATCTACTTCGACTTCAAGAGCACCCGGCTCCGCGCGGAGGCCGCCCGGCTCCTGCAAGACAAGGCCGCGCAGATGGAGCGGACCAGCACGTGGATGGTCCTGATCCAGGGCTATGCGGACATCCAGGGACCGGTCGAGTACAACCGCCAGCTGGCCCAGCGCCGAGCCGAGACGGTCAAGCAGTTCCTGGTCGAGCTGGGGGTGCCGGACACGGCCATCAAGGTCGTGACCATCGGCAAGGAAGGGGCGCTCTGCGACGACCCCTCGCGCGAGTGCCAGCAGCTCAACCGCCGCGTGCATCTGGAGATCCGCAAGATGGTGCGCGCCTCGTCCCTGCCGCTCCGGCCCGAGATCGCGGTCGGCGACACGCTGCAGACCTCGCAGGTGACGGAGAACGGCCGGCCATGACCCTCGCCCGACTCCTCGTGCTCGTTGCACTGCTGCAGCTGCCGCCGGCGGGTTTCCCGCCGGCGGTGGTCGACGTGGCCGCCTCGCCGGCCGCTGGTCCGCGCCGGGTCACCGAAGGCACGCTCTACTGGAAAACGGGACAGGAACAGGTGGCCGCCCCCGTGCTCGCCACCGACGTGGAGATCCGCGTGACGGGCATCGTCGCGCGCGCCCGCGTCCATCAGGAGTTCACCAATCCGGGCGCGGAGTGGGCGGAGGGCGTGTACGTCTTCCCGTTGCCGGACGACGCCGCGGTAGACCATCTGCGGATGCGGGTGGACGATCGCATCGTCGAGGGCCAGATTCGCGAGCGCGCGGCCGCCAAGGCCGCCTATACGCAGGCCAAGCAGCAGGGGCAGCGCACGAGCCTGGTCGAGCAGGAGCGGCCCAACGTGTTCACGACCTCGCTCGCCAACATCCCGCCGGGCGCGACGATCACGATCGAGATCGAGTACCAGCAGACGGTCCAGTACGACGCCGGTCAATTCCGACTGCGTTTCCCCATGGTCGTCGGCCCGCGCTACGTGCCGGGCGAGCCGGTGGCCGGCGCCGGCGGCTCGGGCCAGGCGCCGGACACCGACGAGGTGCCCGATGCCTCCCGCATCTCGCCGCCGGTGCGGCCGCCGCACCTGGGGCCGATCAATCCCGTGCGACTGCGCGTGGAGCTCGACCCCGGCCTGCCGGTGGCCGCCGTCGAATCTTCCTATCACACGATCCACACGGCGCCGCTCGGCGGCGATCGCTACGAGGTCACGCTGGCCGAGCAGACGGTGCCCGCCGATCGCGACTTCGAGCTCGTCTGGCGTCCGGTGGCCGGTGCGGCGCCGACCGCCGCGCTCCTCGCCGAGCCGCACGGCGATCTGCAGTACGCACTCTTGATGGTGATGCCGCCGGCGGCGGCCGACCGGCTGCGCGTGCCGCGCGAGGTCACGTTCGTGCTCGATCAGTCCGGCTCCATGGCCGGCGCGTCGATCACTCAGGCCAAGGCCGCGCTGACGCTGGCGCTGAACCGGCTCACGCCCGCCGACACCTTCAACGTCATCCGCTTCAGCGACCGCACCGACAGTCTCTTCCCGGCGCCCCAGCCGGCGAGCGGGGCCAGCGTGCGCGCGGCCGAGCGCTACGTGGCCGCCATCCGCGCGGAGGGCGGCACCGAGATGCTGCCGGCGCTCGAGCGCGCGCTCGACGCCAGCGAGGGCGGCGGCCGGCTGCGCCAGGTCATCTTCCTGACCGACGGCGCGGTGGGCAATGAGCTTCGGCTGTTCGCGGCGATCCGCGAGCGGCTGGGCGACCGACGGCTGTTCACGATCGGCATCGGCTCGGCGCCCAACAGCCACTTCATGCGCGAGGCCGCACGGCTGGGCCGCGGCACGTTCACCTACATCGGCAGCCCGGATGAGGTGCAGGACAAGATGGTCGCGCTGTTCCGCAAGGTCGAATCGCCGGCGGTGGCCGACATCGCGCTGGAGCTCGGGGGCGGCGGCGACGCCGAGATCCTGCCGACGCCGATCCCCGACCTCTACCAGGGCGAGCCGGTCGTGGTCGCGCTCCGGGCCCGCACGCTGCCCGCGTTCGTCACGGTGCGAGGGCGCTCGGGATCCACGGCGTGGACGCGCGAGGTGCCGATCCACGCCGCGCGCGAGGGCGCGGGACTGTCGACCTTGTGGGCACGCCGCAAGATCGCCGCGCTGCTCGATCAGCGATCGGCGGATGGCAGCGACGAGGCCGTACGCAAGGCGGTGATCGAGGTCGCGCTGGCCCATCACCTCGTGAGCCGGTACACGAGCCTGGTGGCCGTGGACGTGACGCCGGTGCGGCCGGCCGACGCCTCGCTGTCGAGCCACGCGCTCGCCACCAACGTGCCGCACGGCTGGGACTACGCGGCGGTGATCGGCGCCGGGCAGGGGGCGACCCCGGGCGCGCTGCATCTCGTCCTCGGCTTCACCGCACTGCTCGCGGCGGTCGGCTTCCGCCTCTGTCTGCGCGGTGCGCCCGCGCTGGTCGTCGTGAGGCGGCGTCGCCGTGAGTACTAGGACGCGGATGGCGCTGATCGCGATGGTGCTGGCCACGGTCGGGACGTGGCAGGTCGCCGAGGGCGCGTGGATCTACGTGAAGGCACGGCTGGCCCAGGCCCTGTTGCAGCGCGCGTGGGCGCGGACGCTGGCCGGCGAGTCGGACGTGAAGCCGTGGCCGTGGGCGGACACGTGGCCGGTGGCGCGGCTGCGTGCGCCCACCCACGGCGAAGATCTGATCGTGCTGGCGGACGCCAGCGGCCGCACGCTGGCGTTCGGCCCCGGGCTGGCGCCGGCCAGCGTGCGGCCCGGCGCCGCGGGAACCACGATCATCTCGGGCCACCGCGATACGCACTTCCGCTTCCTCGAGCGCGTGCGGCCGGGCGACGAGCTCGTGCTCGAGACACCGGGACGTCCGCCGGTGCGTTTTCGCGTGCAGGACACGGAGGTGGTGGACTCGCGGACGGCGGTCATCGACCGCGCGCCCGACGGCGCCGGACTGGTGCTGGTGACCTGCTATCCGTTCGGCGCGGTGAGGCCGGGCGGACCACTGCGCTGGGTGGTGGCGGCGGGCGGGTCATCGTAGGCGCCGCAGCGCGGCAGCTCGATGATGAACGTGCTGCCGACGCCCTCGACACTCTCCGCGCGAATGCGGCCGGCGTAGGCCTCCACGATGCTCTTGGTGATGGCCAGGCCGAGGCCGGTACCGGCGATGCCCTCGGTGCGGTCGTTCCTCACGCGGAAGAACTTGTCGAAGACGTGCGGCAGGTCCTTGGCCGAGATGCCGTGGCCGGTGTCCTTCACGCGGATGGTGACGATCTCCGCGCCGCTGGGCAGTGTGTCGGCGGTGACCGCCACGCTCGCGTGCCCGCCCTCCGGCGTGTACTTGATGGCGTTGGAGACGAGGTTCATCAGCGCCTGCTTGAGCCGGCCGGGTGTGGCCATCACGTAGACCTCGTCCGGCAGCTCGAGCGTCACGTCGATCTGCTTGGCCTCGGCCTGGATGGACAGCTGCTTGACGGTCTCGTGCACGGCCGGCACCACGTCCAGCGGCTCGACGTTGGGGTCGAAGCCCGCCTCGATCTTGCCGAGATCGAGCAGGTCGGTGACCATCTCGGCCATGAACCGGGTGGTCTCGAGAATCGTCTCGCAGCGGTCGCGCTGGCGCCCCGTTTCGGGCAGCTCGCGGTGGAGCAGCGTCGCCATGCCCTCGATGACCGCGATCGGGTTCTTGAGGTCGTGCGACACCGTGTTGACGAAGTCGTTCTTCATCTCCTCGAGCGTCTTGCGCAGCGTGACGTCGCGCACGATGGCGGTGAGCCCGATGGGCTCGCCGAAGCCCGACGTCACCGCGACCAGGTCCACCTGGGCCGTGCGTCCGCCCGGCAGCGACAGCTCCACCGTGCCGGGCTGGCCTTGCTCGAACAGCTCGCGCAAGGGGGCGAAGTCGACGGCGTCGAAGAGCGGACGCCCGATGATCTTTTCTGGCGTGAGACCGAGGACCGGCTGGACTGCCGGGTTGGCCAGGAGCACGAACCCTTCGAGGCTGACCACCAGCACGGCGTCGCCCGTGCTCCCGAGCACGGCGTGGAACATGTTCTGCTCGTCGGCCAGCGCCTGGTACACGCGCGAGCTCTCCAGCGCCGAGGAGAGGCCGGCCGCCATGAGGCTGGCGATCTGCACGTCGTCGGTGCCATACGCCGCCGACGAGCGGCTGGAGAACATGAGGGCGCCCTGTATCTCGAGGCCGCGCCGCACCGGCACCGTGAGGGCCGCGCGAAGGCCGGAGGCGGCCAGCGCGCCTTCGAGATCCGGCACGTTGTCCCGGGCAGCGGTGAGATCGTCGACCACGCTGGGATGGCCGGTGCTCATCGACAGCCCGGGCAACCCTTCGCTGGGCCCGAACACCCGCGCCGCCACGCCGGGCACCCCGGCGCCCGCCAGCAGGTGCACGCGATACCCGCCCTCGTCGACGTCCTTGAGGCAGACCGCCAGGTAGTCGTTGGGCAGCGCCTCGGCCGCGTGGTCGCCGAGCGTCTGGAACAGGTGCGTGGGAATCGGCGAGCCCGACAGCTTGATCAAAACGTCGCCCAGGCGCGCCAGCCGCTCCGCGAGGGTCATGCGGGGCGAGGCTGCAGCACGCAGTGCTCGCGGACCAGCTCCGCGAGTCGGTCCGCCTTCGGCACGGGATCGATGGGGCCGACGACGCTGACGTGACGGATCACGCCGTGCTTGTCGACCACGAAGAGGCCCTGCTCGATCGCGGTCATGGCGTGGTGGTGCAGGCGGCGGAGAAAGTTCCGGTTGAGCACGTCGTGGTAGGCGCCCTTCACCCACGTGCCGCCCTCGCCCTGCCCCACCGCGTACGAGAAGCTCACCACCGCCGTCCGCGTCGCCTCCAGCGCACCGCGATCGCCGAGGCCGTACACCGCATAGAGCCGCTTGTCGGGATCGCACACCAGCGGGAAGGGCGCCGGCGCTCCGCCGAAGAAGCTGCGGGCGCTGGCCAGCATGTTCGGCGCGACCTGGATCACCTCGGTCTCGACGCCGACCAGGTTCTGGTAGCCCTCGCGGATGCCGTCCATGTAGTCCAGGCAGAACGGACAGGTGAAGCCGCGGGAGAACCAGACCACGACGTTCCGCTGCCCGCGATAGGCCGCCAGCTCCACCGTCGAGCCCTGCACCGAGGCCAGGGCGAACACCGGAGCCACGTCGCCGACCTTGGGGCGCCCGGCGTCGGAGGGCATGTATC
>Ga0134122_10002027_pt1 | contig 14834 bp, 15 predicted proteins | sample KB302_FD_96461 | JGI IMG/M metagenome (GOLD analysis project Ga0134122, IMG submission 96461) | Terrestrial soil microbial communities without Nitrogen fertilizer from Kellogg Biological Station, Michigan, USA - KB3-0-2 | ecosystem: Environmental > Terrestrial > Soil > Unclassified ... | reverse complement strand
CCCTTGAAGTTGCCGCGGTGGGCGTCGTACTCGGCGCGCCGCTGCGCGGTGCCCAGCACCTCGGTCGCCGCGCCCAGCCGCTCCAGCGCGGTGAGCACCTGGCCCTCCTGGCGCGGGGAGAGCCGGCGGAGGCGGAGCGACTCCAGGTCCCGCCGGGCGTCGCGGGCGCGGGCGCGCAGGTCGGCGATCTCCGAGTCCGGCGCCATCGAGAGCACCACGTAGTGATCGCCGTTGATCCGCTTGCGGTAGTAGTCGAGCAACGGCTCGGCGGCGGTGTCGTCGTCGTTGTTGCGGGCGGCGGGCGCCTGCTTCTGGGAGGGCAGGCCCTGCACCGCGCGGGCGACCGCCTCGCGGAAGGTGGGCGCGGTGTCCACGAACTGCACCCCGAAGCCGGGGGACATGTTCCACGCCTTGGCCTGCTCGGGCGAGACGTGGCGCACCACCTCCGCCTCGCACCGGAGGACGTTGCCCTCCAGCTCCAGCGCCAGCTTCACCCGCGAGAACACCGGCGGGAGCGGGCCGTCCGCGCAGAGGAACACCCCGCCGCGGGAGACGTCCACGCACCGCAGCCGCGCCATCTCCTGCCCGCTGGCGAGCGAGACGGTGGCCATGAAGGCGGCGGTGTGGCGCGAGTCGGACGGCTGCGGCGTGCGCAGCAGCTCCATCGGCGGCGCCGGGTCCGGGGTGGGGATGACCGCCTTGCCGGAGCCCGTGGTGCTCTGGCGCGGCTTGGTGGACTCCAGCGCGCGCTCCAGCGCGTCGCGCATCTCGCCCGCGTCCTGGAAGCGGTCCTGCGGCTTCTTGGCCAGCGCCTGCATGATGCAGGAGGACCAGGGCACCGGCACCTTGGGGTTCACGTCGTGGGGCGTGGGCGGGATCTGCTCGCGGTGCGCCAGGAGCAGCGAGGTCAACCCGCCGCCGGAGAAGGGCAGCCGGCCGGTGGCCAGCAGGTACGAGATGATCCCCAGCGCGTAGACGTCCGCGCGCCCGTCCACCTGCGCGCCGGTGCACTGCTCGGGGGACATGTACTCGGGCGTGCCCACCAGCATCCCGGCGGCGGTCTCGCTGAGCTGGTGGCCTTCCTCCTGCGCGTAGAGCTTGGCGATCCCGAAGTCGAGGATCTTCACGAAGTGCTCGTTGCGGCCGCGCTTGATGAGGAAGATGTTCTCCGGCTTGAGGTCGCGGTGGACCACGCCGTGCGAGTGCGCAGCCTGCAGCGCGTCGCACACCTGGGTGAGGATGGGGATGGCCACGCCCGCCGCCACCGGGCCCTTGAGCAGCGAGGTGAGCGGCTTGCCCTCCAGGTACTCCATGATCAGGTAGTACCGGCTGGGCGGCACCACGTTCATGTCGAAGATGCTGACGATGTTCTCGTGGCCGATGAGGTTGACCGCGCGCGCCTCGGCGTAGAAGCGCTGCACCAGCCCGTGGTTGGACGCCAGGTGGGGGTGGAGCACCTTCACCGCCACCTTGCTGCCGATGACGGTCTGCTCGCCCTGGTAGACGGTGCCCATCCCGCCCTTGCCCAGCCGGCGGACGATCTTGAAGGACCCGATGGTGGTGCCGATCAGCGGATCCGCCTCGGCCTCCTTCTGCGAGGGGATGGGCCGCTGCTGGGTCTCCGCCAGCTCCTCGGCGAATTCGCTGGCGATGGCGGCGGCGGCGGCCTGCCGCTCCTGGGGGGTCAGCGGTCGCACCTGGGGCGGGGGAGGAGGCACGGGCTCGGGCGACGGGTGGACCACCTGCGTCGACGTCGCCTGGTTCGACTCCTGTGCTGGAGGACAGGGACGGTCCGGTTCGTGGTCCGTCCCGCATGTGGAGCAGGGCATCAAAGGCGAAGAGGGGACCCCCCCCAGGGGAGACCCCTCCTTTTAACACGCCCGCCGCGTCACTGCCGTCGCATCGCGCGCAGCGTGGCGACGAACTGGTCCGCCGGCTGGGTGTTGAGGATGTCGGACCGGCGGGCCCAGCCCTTGCGCGCCGTCCCCACGGAGTAGGTCAGGAAGGACAGCTCGGACGTGGCGTGCGCGTCCGTGCTGGCCACCAGCCGGACGCCGCGCTGGAGCGCCATCCGCACGTAGTCCGCCTTGATGTCCATCCGGTGGGGGCTGCCGTTCACCTCGATGCACACGCCGCGCTCGGCCGCCCGGTCCATCACCGCCTCCATCTTGAGGCCGTAGGGAGCGCGCTCGTTGATCAGCCGGCCGGTGGCGTGCCCCAGGATGTGCAGGTAGGGGTTGTCGAAGGCGGCCAGCACCCGCTTCGTCATCTTCTCCTCGTCCAGCCCGTGGCGGACGTGGATGGAGCCGATGACGACCTCCAGCTTCTCCAGGACCTCGTCCGGGTAGTCCAGCCGCCCGTCCTCCAGGATGTCCGACTCGATGCCCTTGAGCAGCCGGAAGCCGGTGGGCGCCAGCTTCTCGTTGAGGGCGTCGATCTCCGCCCACTGCTGCTGGAGCCGGTCCCAGGTGAGGCCGCCCGCGTAGCCGGCGGACTGGCTGTGCTCGGTGACGGTGAGGTAGCGCAGGCCCATGGCGCGCGCGGTGTTCGCCATCTCCTCCAGCGTGTTCCGCCCGTCCGACCAGGTGCTGTGGCTGTGGACGTTGCCGGCGATGTCGGAGATGGAGATCAGGTCGTCGGGGAGCTTCCGGGCGAGCGCCGCCTCCACCTCGCCCCAGTCCTCGCGCAGCTCGGGCGGGACGTACTGCATGCCCAGCAGCTCGTAGAGGGCCTCTTCGGTGGGGACGGGGAGCTTCTCCTCGCCGCGGTGGACGCCCCACTCGGAGATCTTGAGGCCGCGGTCCTGGGCCAGGCCGCGCAGGCGGATGTGGTGGGCCTTGGAGCCGGTGAAGTGGTGGAGCGCGGTGGCGAAGTCCTCGTCGGGGACGACGCGGAGGTCCACCTGGAGGTCCTCCTTGAACAGCCGCACCGAGCACTTGGAGTCCCCGCGGTTGAGCACCTCGCGGACGAGGCCGTGCCCGGCGAAGGCGTCCATCACCTTCTGGATGTCCGGAGGGTCCGCGGAGGCGATCAGGTCCACGTCCGCCACCGTCTCGCGGAAGCGGCGGAGGCTGCCGCCCAGCGCGGCGCGCTTGACGCCGGGGAACGCCTTCACGTCCTTCAGGAGGCCCTCGGCGACGTGGAGGACGTCGCCCAGCTTGCGGCGGTCCGGTTCGGACACCGCGCGGCGGTAGACCTCGATGCCGGCGAGGATCTTCGCCTCGCTCTTCTCGCCGAAGCCCTTGAGGAGGCGGACCTGCTGCGCCTTGCAGGCCTTCTCCAGCCCGTCCACGTCGGCGATGCCCAACTCCTTCCAGACCTGCGCCGCCTTCCGGGGGCCCAGGTCGGGGACCTTCATCAGATCCATGATGCCGGGCGGGTACTCGGCCTTGAGCTTGTCGTGGTACTCCATCTTCCCGGTGCGGACGAGCTCGGAGATCTTCTCGGAGAGCGCGGCGCCGATGCCCGGGATCTCCTGCAGGCGGTTCTCGCGGACCAGGGTGGCGAGGTCTTCCTGCGTGCCGGAGATGCGGTCGGCGGCGACCTCGTAGGCGCGGGACTTGAAGGAATTCTCGCCCTTGACCTGGAGGAGGACGGCGATCTCCCGGAGGACGCGGATGACGTGGGTCTTGTCGGCGGTCTCCACGGGGGTCTTATACGGGCCGGCGGCTCGGCTGTCTTGGGGGCCTGTGCCTGGATGTCCGGTCGCCGCGGGCTTCGGGGCGGCGGGAGGTGCGGTAGAAGAAGGCTCCATGCGGATCAAGCTGGGCCCCGCGGATTTCCGCGACAACGAGATGAGGGGCTTCCAGATCGGGAAGAAGAACGTGGTGGTGGCGCGGGTCGGCGGCCGGTACATGGCGCTGGACGACTGGTGCAACCACGCCGGGTGCCTGCTCTCCGGTGGGCGGCTGGAGAAGCAGATGGTCGTCTGCCCGTGCCATGAGGTGGGGTTCGACTTCGAGACCGGAAAGAACCTGACGTCCCCTGGGGTGTGCGATGACCAACCGGCGTTCAGAGTGATGGTGGAAGAGGGGAGCATCATCCTGGAAGGGTTCGACCCGAACCCGTAGGGGAGGTCGCATGGGGCACGATCCGGAGGACGGCGAGCAGGGGGGCCACGGAGGCCATCACCACCACCACGGGCACTCGCACGCCGCGGAGGAGCACAAGTCGCACGCGCCGGCGCAGGTGGCGTGCTTCGTGGTGACCTGTTCCGACAGCCGGGACCAGGCGCGGGACGAGAGCGGGCAGACCATCGTCGACGTGCTGGAGGCGGTGGGGCACACCATCGCCGGGCGGAAGGTGGTGAAGGACGTGCCGGCGGAGATCCGGGCGGCGCTGGACGAGGGGATCGCCTCGGGGGCGCGGGCGGTGGTGTTCAACGGCGGGACGGGGATCGGGCGGCGGGACACCACCATCGAGGCGCTCTCGCCGCTGTTCGAGAAGGCGATGCCCGGGTTCGGGGAGCTGTTCCGCTACCTGTCGTTCAAGGAGATCGGCAGCTCGGCGATGCTGTCGCGCGCGGCGGCGGGGACGTACAAGGGCGCCATCGTGTTCGCGCTGCCCGGGTCGCCGCAGGCGGCGCGGCTGGCGCTGGACGCCCTCATCCTCCCGGAGCTGGGCCACCTGGTGCGCGAGCTGTCCCGGTGAACCAGGCGCTGGGGGAGGTCCTGGAGTCGTTCCGGGCCGGGTACCCCCAGGCGCAGCGGATGGCGTTCGACCCGGTGGAGATCCCCCACCGGTACTCCGATCCCCGCGACATCGAGGTGAGCGCGCTGATCTGCGCGTCGCTGGCGTACGGGCGGGTGGACCTGTTCAAGCCGAAGCTGGAGGAGCTGCACGCGAGGATGGGCGCGTCGCCGGCGGCGTGCGTGCGCGGGCTGCGCGTGCGCGACGCGGCGGAGTGGCTGCGGCCCTTCGTCTACCGCTTCAACGTGGGGACGGACATCGCGGCGCTGCTGATGGGGATCGGCGCGGTGGTGCGGGAGCGGGGCACGCTGGAGGCGCTCTTCGTGGAGCGGCTGGAGGCGGCGGGCGGGTCGGTGGAGAAGGCGCTGGGCGGGTTCACGCGGGCGATCCGCACCGGCGCGCCGATGGTGGAGCTGCGCAAGGCGCTGGGGAAGGAGCGCGGGCTGCACCACCTGCTGCCGGCGGTGGGCGGGGGCGCGGCGAAGCGGCTGAACCTGTACCTGCGGTGGATGGTGCGCGGGCCGGACGCGGTGGACTTCGGGATCTGGAAGCGCGTGTCGCCGTCCGCGCTGGTGATCCCGCTGGACACGCATATCCACCGGATGGCGCGGCACCTGGGGTTCACGCGGCGGAAGACGGCGGGATGGAAGACGGCGGAGGAGATCACCGCCGCGCTGAGGCGCATCGACCCTGCGGACCCGGTGAAGTTCGACTTCGCGCTCTGCCACTTCGGGATGAGCGGCGCGTGCCCGCTGAAGCCGTCGCGCGCCACCTGCGTCCGGTGCTCGCTGCTCCCGGCCTGCCGCACCGGCCGAAGGCTGGCAAGGGCTACGGCGTGATGAGGAGCGGCGGCGCGGGCGGCGTGTCGGTGCCCACCACCTCCAGGCGGGTGGCCGGGATGGTGTAGGGGAGCGGAGTGCAGTCGTCGGGACCACCGTCCGGGTTCGAGGCGCACGACTCGTATCGAGCGCACGCCGTGCCGCCGTCGGAGAGCGGGGAGCTGGTGCTGAGGAACGTCACCGAAGACACGAAGCCGTAGCCGCTGTCGCGCGGCGAGGCGAGCACCTCGCGCGTCACCGGTTGTGGATAGGCGAAGGACGGGGAGATGCGCCCGGACACCCAGCGCGGCCCCGAGCAGTCCGCCGCCTGGTACTGGAGGTCCGGCAGGCGCGCGGCCCCGGTCCCTTCGCTCACCGACCGCGACACCAGGCGCGTCACGCCGTCCGACTGCGTCTCGAGCATCGCCACCTGCTCCGGAGTCACCGAATAGGCAATCCCGAGCGGCCGGCCGTCCCGGTCGGACACGCGTGGCAGGGACGGAGCGAGCGGCGGCGGCTCGGGTATGAACGGCGGGGGGCAGTTGCACTGCGGCGGTGGCGACGGGTCCGGTTGGGGCGAAGGCTGGAACCAGGTGCATCCCAGCCACAGCGCGGCGAAGCACGGCGGAGCGAGCGCGAACGTTCGGGTCATCCTCGGATCCCCCTGATCCGAGGATATGCGAGCGAGCGGCCCCCGGTGGATAAACGCCCGCGCTACAGCGCGAAGTCGTAGCCGATCCGGATGGCGATGTTGAACGCCACCGGCAGCTCCTTGAACGTGCTGTCCCCCACGGTGATGGGCCCGCGCGACCGGGTGAGGTACGTCCCCAGGAATCCCCACGGCTCCACGTAGAAGCGGACGTCCTGGGACGGCATCCAGCGGTACCCGACGTTGAGGTGCGTGAACAACCCGTCGAGATCCGCGTGCTCTCCCGGCGCCGAGTCGTGCGTGTACCGCTCGCGGAACCAGGCCAGCGCGGCGCCCACGTAGAAGCCCTGGCCCGCCTGGTCGAAGTAGTAGCGTCCACTCCGTGGAGAGCAGGTCGGTCAGGTCGGGCGCGAAGGCCACGCTGCGGCGCTTGGAGCGGATCAGGTCCACCGCGCGATTCTTGGCGGCCTGGGTGAGCCAGGCGGCGGGCCGCTCGGGGAGCCCCTGCTCCGCCCACGACTCCAGCGCGCGCGCCAGCGTCTCCTGGACGACCTCCTCCGCCATGTCCACGTTCCGCGGGCCCAGGATGCGCGCCAGGACGCAGGTCAGCTTCCCTGCCTCCTCCCGGAAGAGCTGGTCCACCACCACGCGGAGGTGCGCCGGGTCCGACCTCACGGCGCCATGAGCTGGATGGGCCGGACCTCGACGCCTGCGCCCGCCTGCACCAGCGGGCAACCCGCCGCCAGCGCCATGGCGGCGTCCAGGGTCTCGGCGGCGAGGATGAGGTAGCCGCCCACGGCGTCCTTCGTCTCCAGGAACGGGCCGTCCGACACCACCGGCCCGCCCCCGAAGGCCACCATCCGGCCCTCCTGCCGGAACGGGTCGCCGCCGCGGAACTGCCCGCGCGCCCCCAGCTCCCGGATCCACTGCGTGAAGCGGCCCATCATGGCCTGCATCTCCTCCGGCGAGAGGCGGCGCTCGACGTGGTAGGTGCCGCGCAGCAGCAGCATGTAGTCAGGCATGGGTGGTTCCTCCCCCCGCACGACGTTCGAGGGCGCGCGCGGCGGACAGCTTTGTTCGAGTCGCCCCCAGGGTGCCAGGATTAGGGACGTCCGGCCCGTATGCCGCAGGAGGCGTCGCTACATCGCAAGGGGAACAGGCCCTGGCAACCGCTCCCTTGGGGCACTCGAGGAGGTGCCGCCGCCCGCGGGCGGTGATGCTCGACTCGCTCGAGGCCCCCGTCCGGGTACCAGTACTGCCAATCGCCGACCTTCTCGCCGTTCTCGTACCAACCCCTGGCCTTGAGCTCCTCGGCTTGCGGCCCGAGGAGCCCTTTCACGGTGGCGGACGGCCACCACTCGCTGTAGGGCCCGCTCAGGCCGCCGTCGTGGAGCTCACACCACATCTTGATGGGGTCGGGTGCGTGCTCACCCCATTGTCTAGTGTCTCCAGGGCAGTACGCGTACTCCAGTTGCTCCTGCGTGTATTGCTCGTGAGGAGGTTCGGTGGGTTCGAGATGGCAAGCGATCGCGATGAAGAAGAGGGCACCTGCCACTCGCATTCGGATCAGGCTACGAGCCATCGCGTGCATCTTCGCACTGGTCGCCTGCCCCAGCGAGGTGATCGGCTCGATCCCACCCTCGCAGTTTCATTTCAAGAACGTTGTGAAGCCGGGCCACGCGAGTGAGCCTGGCGGGTGGAAGGCAGCCCAGGTCATCATCACCCTCGGCGATCGGTACGGCGTCGCGACGTGCAAGATCGAGGTAGGGGTACCGGAGCGGAACAAGGAGGACATCATTGGCGATCAGTTGGCGCAGCAAGCGGCCGCTGGGGCGGCAGACGAGGCAGCGCGTATCGTGCTGGGACGGGGGCCGAACCTGAGCGCGGTGAGGTGTCGCCAATTCATCGACGAGATGGATGGCTTGCTCTCACGCGCGATCCTTGGCGCGAAAGTCTCGTCCTTTACAATCGCAGGTCTTCAACCCACGACATGGCCCTGACGGTCCCTTCTACCGAGGAGTTACTTCGCACAGTACGTCGCTACTACCCGGCGGGTCTCGACCTTTATGAGCACGAGGAAGAGTATCGCAACTCATCGGAGACGAGAGCCCTCAAAGAAGCTCGCCAAAGAGCGTTCGACGAGCGAGGCCAGGCATGGCTGGAGCTCAAGCAGGGCTTTATCGACCGCTACGGAAAAGACCAGGTGTTCGATTGGACCCACTTCGGGCTGGACGCGTGCTTCCACTTCCGTGTCTACACGCCTTCATCCACTCGGGGTAACAATGTGGCGGCGGTTCTCTTTGTCAGCGTCCTGGTGCCGATCCACATCATGTTCACCGTATTCGAGCGTCGAGTCGAGAGTGGTCCTTTACCCGCTGGGGTATTCATGGGCCTGAAGCCCGAAACCGAGGCGATCACCCACGAGCTCGACCGCGAAGCCGGCCAGCGAATGCAATCCGTCCGGATCGATTGGCAACTCCTGCAAGTGGCGGTGCCGGAGATCTCCACCAACCACCGGGCGCTTGGGAAGGCGACGCTCGCCGATCTCTTGTTCACTGACACCTGGCGCTGACCGCGCGCCTACTCCCCCTTCAGCCCGAAGATCTGCTTCAACCGGCTGAAGATCCGCCCCGCCTCCCGGCCGATCTCCGCGCTCCCGCCCGCCGCCTCCGCGGCCGCCTTCAGCTGCGACCGCCGCTGGGCGAGGATGGCGGACAGCTCCCTCGCCAACCCCTGGTGCTCGCCGAACAGCCGCGCGAACACCGGCCGGTCCAGCTCCAGCAGCACCGCGTCGGACGCGGCGAGCACGGTGGCGGCGCGCGGCTCGCCGGTGAGCAGCGACATCTCCCCGAAGTACTGCCCGCGCTTGAGCCGGGCCACCTCCGCGTCGCCGCTCCCGGCGCGCACGGACACCTCGCCGCTCACCACCAGGTAGAAGGTGTGGCCCTGGGCGCCCTCCTGGATGATCCGCTCCCCGCGCCCGAACCGCCGCAGCTGCATCTCCTTGCGCAGCTCCTCCCGCGCCCTCCGGTCCAGCACCGCGAAGATCTCCACGCTGTCCAGCAGCCCGGCCACCCGCTCGTCCGGGACCTCCTGCTGCGGCTGCGCCTCCTTGAAGTGGAGGGTGCGCTGCGGGTACGGGATCTCGATCCCCTCGCGCCGCAGCCGGTACCACAGCCGCGTGTAGAACTCGTCCATCGCGTTGTCCGCGTGGAGGTAGTCCGCCACGAAGTACCGCACCTGCCACTTCACCCCGTTCTCGTCGTATCCCCAGACCCGCACCTTGCACCCGGGCTCGGACAGCACGTTGGGCACGCTGGTGATCGTCTGCATCATCGCCTCGCGCACCGCGTTGGGCGGCGCCTCGTAGCTGAGGTGCACGTAGAGGTCGATGCCCACCGGCTGCGACGCGCGGGAGAAGTTCTTCACCGGCGTCTTCGACAGGATGCTGTTGGGGAGGGTGATCACCTCCCGCCGGAACGTCTCCATCCGGGTGGCGCGCCAGGCCACCTGGAGCACCTTGCCGGTGTGCTCGCCGATGGAGACGTAGTCCCCCACCTGGAACGGCCGCTCCAGCTGGATGGAGAGGCCGGCGAACAGGTTGCCCAGCGTGTCCTGCAGCGCCAGGCCGATCACCACCGAGAGGACCGCGGAGGTGGCCAGCACCCCGGAGAGGTCCACGTCCAGCTGCGACTTGAAGATGGTGATCGCCGCGATCGCGTACAGCACCACGTCGATCACGTCCCGCACGATCTTCGGCGTGGGGACGCTGGAGCGCACCCGCAGGAACGCCAGCGCCAGCGAGACGCCGGCCCGGATCAGCCCGAAGGAGAGCGCCACCAGCCACGCCACCCGGACCACCTTGTTGGCGTGGTCCGGCACCAGGTCCTTCACCCGGTCGCCCACGAAGCGGATGAGCAGGAAGCTGACCAGGTAGAGGATGGCGCCCTGCAGGTCGCGCCGCAGCGGCTTGTCGTTGCTGGCCGCGCGGATGGCCATCAGCACCAGCGCGAGGATCGCGCCGGCCGCCACCATCAGATTGCTCTGGAGGAGCTGCAGCACGGGCGGCGGCGGACTTAGCCGCCATGCTCCCCGCCGGTCAACGGTTGACCGCCCGCGCGCAAGGTGCGATCCACCGCGCCCGGCCATGACGCTGCGCAAGGTGGAGGGACAGCCGCGGGCGGTGGAGACGCTGCGGGCGGCGCTGCGCTCGGGGGCGATCCACCACGCCTACCTCTTCACCGGCCCGGAGGGCGTGGGCCGCGAGCTGGCCGCGGTGGGCCTCGTCCAGGCCCTCCTCTGCGCCGTCCAGCCGAACGAGGGCTGCGGGGAGTGCGACGTCTGCCTGCGGGTGGAGAAGATGAGCCACCCGGACGTGGCGTGGGTGATGCCGCAGGAGGAGATGGTGGCGCGCAAGCTGGCCGGCCGCTCCGACTTCTCCGGCACCGTCTCCAAGGAGATCCGCGTCGAGCAGGTGCGCCAGCTCCAGGAGCGCCTCTCCTTGCGCTCGCTGGAGGGCGGCTACAAGGCGGCCATCGTCCCCTCGGCGGAGAAGATGAACCCCCAGGCGCAGAACGCCCTGCTCAAGACGCTGGAGGAGCCGCCGGCGCGCACGCTGCTCGTCCTCCTGGCGTCGTCGGTGGACAAGCTCCTCCCCACCATCCTCAGCCGCTGCGCGCGCGTCTCCTTCGGCCCGCTGCCGCTGCCGTTCCTCCGCGACCAGTTGGTGCAGCGCCGCCAGCTGGACCCGCACACCGCCGAGCTGGCCGCGGTGCTGGCGGGCGGGAGCCTCTCCAAGGCGCTGGCGCTGGACGTGGAGGGGCTGGCCAAGCGCCGCGAGGTGATCGAGCGCTTCGAGTCGCTCAACCCGTCCGACGCGCGCGGCTGGATCCGCTTCTCCGAGGCCATGGCCGGGTCGCGCGAGGAGGCCGAGGACGCCCTCCGGGTGCTCTCGCTGTGGATCCGCGACGTGGCCCTGGCGCAGGCCGGCTCCGGCGACCTGTGCAACCACGACCTCGCCGAGCTGGCCGCCGAGGCGGCGCGCCGCTGCCCGCCGGAGGTGCTCCACCGCCGCTACGAGCTGCTCAACGAGACGCGCGAGGCGATCATCGAGCACTACGCCTCGCCCCGCCTGGCGATGGAGCGGATGCTGATCGGCATGCTCACGCCCACCTGGCTCAACCCGCCGCCGGAGAGCTGGAAGCGCCAGTGAGCGAGAAGGCCCACGAGCTGGAGGACGTGCTGAAGGAGGCCGCGGCGGGCAAGCTCCAGCCCGCGTACCTCTTCGCCGGGGACGAGTTCCTGGTGCGCAAGGCCGCCGACGAGCTGGTGAAGGTGGCGCTGCCCGCCGCCGCCGCGGGGCTGAACTTCGTGGTGATGGACGGCGCCTCACCGCGCGAGGTGGCGATGGACCTGGCCACCCTGCCGCTCTTCCCCGGGCCCAAGGTGGTGATGCTCCGCGACCCGGAGTTCCTGGCGCCGAAGAAGGGCCGCACGGACGCGCTCTCCAAGGCGCGCGAGGCGTGGCGCGCGGGGCGGCGGAAGGAGGGCGCCCGGCGGCTTCTGGCGCTGGCGGCGCGCGCGGGGTGGGGCCCGGACGAGCTGGCCGCCCCCAGCCGCGAGGCCTGGCAGTCCGAGCTGAACGTGGAGCTGGCGGACCTGGACGTCGCCTTCCTCAAGGAGGTGGCGGCGTTCTGCAAGGACGAGAACCTCACCGCGCCCGAGGGCGACGTCACGCCGCTGCTCGACATCCTGGGGAAGGACCTCCCGAGGGGGCAGATGCTGGTGGTGGCGGCCACCGACGTGGACGGGAAGAACCCGCTGGTGAAGTGGATCACCGACCGGGGCCGGCTGGTGGAGCGGAAGGTCGCGTCCAAGCTCAAGGAGCTGGACCTCTCGGAGATCGCCGCCGACGTGCTGGGGCCGTCGAAGAAGAAGCTCTCCCGCGCCGCGGAGGCCACGCTCAAGGAGCGCGTGGGCGGGAACATGCGGCTGCTCCAGTCGGAGCTGGAGAAGCTGGCGCTGTACGTGGAGGGGTCGGTCATCGAGGAGGGCGACGTGGAGCTGCTGGTGGCCCACGCGCGCGAGGAGGAGTTCCTCGAGCTGTCCGACGCGCTCCAGAAGAAGGACCTCCAGGCGGCCCTCAAGTACGTGGAGGACGCGGTGGGGCAGGGGACGCACCCCTTGCAGCTGATCGGCGCGGTGGCCTCCATCACCCGGTCGCTGCTGGAGAACCACGAGCGGCTCCAGATCCTCTCCGGCGGCGCGGCGCCGCGCAGCTACGACCAGTTCAAGGAGCGCGTCTTCCCGAAGATCGAGGAGGAGGCGAAGGCCGCCAAGGCGCGCGTGCCGCACCCGTTCGCCGCCTTCAGCGCGATGAAGGCCGCCTCCCAGTACGGGCGCGTCCGGCTGCTGGCCTCGCTGGTCGCCTGCGCGGAGGCGGACTTCGCGCTCAAGTCCTCCGCCGGCGGGAAGATGGTGCTGGAGCGGCTGCTCTGGACGATCTGCGGGTAGTCAGGGCCGCTCGGAGAGGAACCGCGACAGCCGGCCGTGCTCCGCGTCGGTGAGGGCGGCGACCAGGAACGCCTTCAGCTCGTCCGGCTCCAGGAAGGAGCGGCGCGCGGGGTTCTTCGCCTGGGAGATGAGGCGCTCGACCTGCCGGTGGAAGAAGACGCCGCGGTTGAGCAGGAACGCGCTGCGCTCGATCCGCGGGTTGTCCGCCTTGAAGACCTCCAGCACCATGTCCGCCTCCTCCGGGGTGAAGACGGTGGCGCCGGTGAGGTCGCTGATGAAGACGAGCTTGCCGGGCCGCTGCTGGAACAGCTGGAGCAGCCCCGAGCGGAGCCCTTCGATGTCCTTCATCGAGGTCGGCGTCACCAGCCGGACCTCCACCAATCGGCCCACCACGATCTGGACGGAATACATTCAGGGTTTCTCGGAGAGGAACTGGGCCAGCCGGCCGTGCTCCCCGTGGGTGAGGAGGCCGCCCAGGAAGGTCTTCAGCTCGAACGGGTCGCGGAAGGTGCGGCGGTTGATGTTCTCCGCGTGGGCGAGCAAACGCTCCAGCTGCAGGCTGAAGATCGCGCTGGCGCTCACCAGGATGCCGCTGCGCTCGATCCGCGGGTTGTCGAACTTGAGGACCTCCAGCAGCTTGTTCGCCACGTCCGGCGCGAAGACCGTCGCGCGGCTGAAGTCCCCCACGCCCACCAGCTTGTCGCGGCGCACGCGGAAGAGCTGCGCCAGCCGGGTCATCCCCGCCTCGAGCTCTTCCAGGGTGATGGGGGCGACGAACCGGATCTCCAGGAGCCTGCCCACCTTGACGTCTATCGACAACATAGGCGCTCACCGATCTACCGCTCGGAGAGGAATTGCGCGAGTCGCGCATGCTCAGCGCGCGTGAGGAGTGTTCCCAGGAATGCCTTCAGCTCGAAGGCGTCGTGGAAACAACGGCGAGCCTTGTTTTCCGCCTTGGCCACGAGGCGCTCGATCTGCAGGCCGAAGGTCGCGCTCTGGTTGATGAGGATGCCGCTCCGCTCGATTCGCGGGTTGTCGGTCCTGAAGACATCCACCACCCGCGCTCCCACGTCGGTGGACACGATGGCGGCGCGCGTGGCGTCCGCGGCGGAGACGAGCCGGCCCTGGTGCTTATGGAAGATCTCCCCCAGCGCCTGGCCCATGCCCTGGAGATCTTCCAGCGTGATCGGCGCGGCGAGGCGGATCTCCAGCAGCCGTCCGACGTTCACCTCGACCGAAAACATGCTGGAGCTCGCCCCCGGGTCCCGCTCACTGATGGAACGCGAAGGAGCATACCGACCCCATCACGCACATCGCGAATAACGCGCCGATGATCGCGAGGATGACTCGCGGGCCTGTCCAGGTAATCCGACCTGGGTTGGCCGCGGGCGCCGGGGCGGGCGTGGGCAGGGCCTGGATGGGCTGGCGCTGCACCACCTGGGGCAGCGGGGTCGCCTGGAGCACCGGCGCGGCGGCGCCCACCACCGGCGCCGGACCCATGGGCGGCGGGGGAGGCGGCGGCGGCGCGCGCGGCGTCATCGGCGTGTTCCGGGGCGGAGCGGTGGCGCCCATCATCGACCCCTGGGCGAGGGGCTGCGGCGGCGGCGGCCCGCCCGGCGTCGGGCGCGGCGTGGCGGTGTCGCCCATCATCGACGCGTCCGAGAGCGGCCGGGCGGCGGGCGCGGACTGGGCGCGCGGCGGCAACCCCACGGCGGAGCGCAGCGCGCGCGCCATGGCGGCGGCGTTGCCGAAGCGCCTGGCCGGGTCGCGCTCCAGCGCCTGGTCCACCACCTCCGCCAGGACCTGCGGCGTCTGCGGCGCCACCGCCAGCAAGGGCGGCGGCGGCTGGGTGCGGATCTGCACCAGCAGGTCCGCGTAGCTCTGCGCGTCGAACGGGAGCCGCCCGGCGAGCAGCTCGTAGAGGATGACCCCCACGGAGTAGAGGTCCGCCCGCCCGTCCACGTCCTTGGCGCTGAAGAACTGCTCCGGCGCCATGTACGCCGGCGTCCCCATGGCCATCCCGGTCTGGGTGAGGGCGTTCACCGCGCCCTCCTGCCGGACCTTGCTGATGCCGAAGTCCAGCAGCTTCACGAAGTCGCCGGCGGTCACGAAGATGTTCGCCGGCTTGAGGTCCCGGTGGACGATCCCCTTGGCGTGCGCGACCT
>Ga0134122_10002026_pt1 | contig 14840 bp, 19 predicted proteins | sample KB302_FD_96461 | JGI IMG/M metagenome (GOLD analysis project Ga0134122, IMG submission 96461) | Terrestrial soil microbial communities without Nitrogen fertilizer from Kellogg Biological Station, Michigan, USA - KB3-0-2 | ecosystem: Environmental > Terrestrial > Soil > Unclassified ... | reverse complement strand
ACGCCCAGAGCAATATCGAGTCCGAGGGATCCGGTCGAAATCGCCGGAATATCCACCGGGGCATCGGCCCCCCCCAGCTTCATAATTGCCCCCTTCCCATACTGTTTTTCAATTTGGGACAAAGCCAGATCCAGCGCACGCTTCTTATCGTCTTTTTCAGCCATGGTTGCTCCTCGTGTGGTAGAGAGAACGCGGATTATACCGAAGTTGAGAGAAAGAAACCTAGCCCGCAGGATAGCCGCACGATGCTCGGGAACGAGTTGATCTGGTTCATCTGATTTGTGTTGTTCATCTGGTGAGTCTCGATTAACCAAACAAACCAATTACGCGAGATAAACCAGCCATCGCCGGTGCAACTCCCTGTATTCACGTGATTTCCTTGACCAGTAGCGGGTATGACGATACAAATAACACTATGCCGTCGACTACCGCTTCCGACACAGTCGATCATAAACCGACCGTTCTAATCATCGACGATGAGGCAGCTCCCCGCGCAGCCCTCACACAGATTCTCAGGCAGGACTTTCACATACTCACTGCGGAAAATGCACACGTAGCCCTGGCCGTCCTCAACAACCATGGGGTCGATCTCGTCACACTGGATTTGAAATTACCAGATAGTTCAGGATCGGATCTCTTGCATGACATCAAGCATGCGCATGCCGAAATCGAAGTCATCATGGTCACGGCTTACGGCAGTCTTCAATCAGCGATGGACTGCATTCGCCAGGGCGCGGCGGGCTTCCTCCTGAAACCGTTCAATGCCTCAGAACTGCTGACCATTTCTCTGCAGACCGCCCAGAAGAAACTGCGGCTCGATCAACTACGCCCGCTCCTCACCAACTCGACGACACTCTGGGGCCCGGAGCCTGCCTGTACGAAAGCATGGGACACTCTCGTCGCCGACTATAACACGATGAACCGCACGCCCTCGCTCTCCCCGCCGCAGAACCAGGAGACCTCACCCCTGATTCCCCTAGTCTCTGACCTCTTAGAAGCCAAGGATCGCCACCTGCTCAATCATGGAAGCCGGGTCAGTTTTTATTCGACACTCGTGGCCAATCGACTCAGCCTTCCCATTGCCGAACAGCAGTCGCTTGCTCTCGGCGCGCTCGTGCATGATATCGACTTGATCAGCGTCCCAGACCGTCAGGTACTGAACATGGAATCCAACCCGCAGCTCCATCATGCCGACCTCGGTGCGAAGATGGGCCGAGCGATGGGACTATCCACCGACGCCGTGCAGATAATCGCCCTCCATCACGAGCGATGGGACGGGACGGGATACCCCTTTGGTTTACAAGAAGAACTCACGCCCCTGCTCGCTCGCATTGTCGGCATCGCCCAAGTCTTTGATGAACTGACCGCAGAAAAATCAGGACGCACATCCCTCCCCATGCCCGAAGCCCTGGAACAGATCGAGCAACAAGCCGGCACCGCCTTCGACCCCTTGCTGACCGAAATCTTCTGCAAAACGATGCGCGAACAGCCTCCGCAGCAGTGAATAAGACCCCGCCGGGTGTGACTCGTAAGGGTCGTCCCCTTGTTTTCGATACGCCATCTTCCTCAGACAGGTAGAAAACTGTTCCTGACAACGTTTATACCCCTCAATGGCAGAGCAGCGGTTTTGTAAGCCTTTCTAACTCCCCTCCCCAACGTGTTGTCTATACAGTGGAGCTCAGCTACTGGAGCGGCTTTGCACTGTGTTGACGACTTCGATTTGTTCCGATCTGTTCCGGCGATTTCAGGTCGATTCTGGCTTCAAAGGGCCACGCCGGGAACACCGAGTGTTATTATTTAGGACATTTGGACGCTACAACAAGCAACCCACAGAGAAGGCAGACACACCATGAAACCACAAACCACTTATCCCATTTGCCCTGCTTCTCCTGCTTGCTAGCCTCGCGCTGTTGTGGAGCGTGGGTGCCTCGTAGGAGCGCTTCGCTGTGAGGTTCTGACCAGCGGCGGAAGCCACCTGAACCTTGACGCTCAGAAGCTCGCCGCCGGATCACTCGAAGTTACAGGTGCGAGGTTTGTGGCGTCTGTCTTGACTTCATTGAGCGATATTAGGTGTTGATCCACTCCGGTGGAGAAGTGCCAACCGCTTCATGCAGCTTGTTGATTACGTCTGCCACTACCCGCACTGCCCATCCTGGCGCACATTGGGTTAACTGTTCCATCGTTGGTTCAGGCCGTTCGGCGTCCGCCATCCCATCTGAATCCGGTCGGCTGACCTGCCCCTGTAGTTGTACCAGCAGCAATGTGAGTCAGGCGTATTGCGGCGCGGCGGCCGTCGCTCGCCCGAAGTGAGAACTGAGGGATCTGGTGCTTTATTTCAGAGCTTGGGAGTTCCCCGTTTCTTGACCTCGTCCGCCTGTTTGGTGGCGCGAGCTTGGCTGGCCGCAAGCGCTACGGCGCGCGTGGCTTCCATGGCCGCCTTGTACATCGGAGCATGCATAACTCGCACAATAAGATTGTTGACTACGTACTCCGGCCTTCCTTCGTTGAGGAGGGCGCTCCCAAGCCCCGCTGTCGCGATAATTGCCGAATCGCACTCTGGAGCCCGTTGCATGGGGCTCGTGAGTTCATTAATCGCGTCGTTCGGAGTAAACCGCGCATCCATTAAGGACGCGCAGAGTTCCCAAGTTCGCCGGGCCTGGCCGGCAGGTAGCAGCCTTCCTTGTGCGTCGAACACCCAGATCATACTGTCGACTCGGTTGGGGTCGCTGCCCGGCCGCAGGCTCTCGGGGCCATATTTGTTGCGTAAGGCCGCAACAATATTGTCCATCGAGGGGCGTTCCTGATTCGCGTATGTCGTGGAGCGCCTTATGCCCCACAGCGCTTCCGTGTTCGGAGGTACCGTGAACAAGAGCTCGACATCTTCACCTCCTTTCGTTGCGGAAGCCATCTGATTTGCGTCCACGGATGTCATCAAATCCTGCGCGAATCCCTCCAGTTGGAGCTTGTGTGGGTTGAGAATCAGATTCGGGTTATCGGCTTTGAGCGCGAGCATGGCCTCTTTAACGGTCATCCCAATCCTAATTCCGGCCACATCCAAATTCACTGCGGAGCTCGCAGCATGCGCGTACCAGGCTGCTCCGGCAACGAGCGCCCCGATTGCCGCGAGTCCATTCAAATAAACGCGTGTGCGGTGCATGTTTCTCAGTCTCCTTTTTTCATCTCACCCATTGTGGTTGAGTGCTTTCCATAGGCTCCTCTGGTGCCTAGCTAGATAGCGGCAGCTAACGTAAGTGGAAAATAAAAAAGACAGGCTTATTTTCACGATTGCTGGGCGGCAGCGTTCCCGCTGTGCCTTACCAAAAGCAAGAGGGGTATGAGGGAGGCGGCCGTGCTGCGAAGCCGCAGAGTGGTGGTGCCTGAGACTCCTCATCATGTCATCCATCACAGCCACAATAGGCAGACGTGTTGAATGTCGGAGACCGGGCTGCCCCAGGAAGATAAGGTAAATCTGTCCAGGGCTCTTAATAGGGAAAGACTTATCCGCTTAAATTTATATTATGTCAATAGAAAGTTTGGGCTGAATTTGCGCGAGGGATCGTCACCCGCATGGGCGGAAACCCGAACTGGCAGCCTTCACGGTACTGCGTCTCCTCACGCCGTTGGGGATGTCGTATGCAGAGGCGAAGAAGCGAGCAGAGCCGTACACGAAGATTGTTGAGGAGTTACCACAGATGAGGATAGAGACGGTGGAGTTGGTGCGGCCTTAGAATGTTATCAAAATAAAGGCTCGGTTCCACTCGGAGCCGAGCCCACTTGGATTCCGCCAGGATCTCAAGGATCTCGTAGCGCGCATATGTGCATCATCATCTGCGCGCATGGCGTTCTCAAGCGTCTTTATTGTATGACCCCCAAGGCATTTCGGTTCACAGGGAAACCCTGGTCCCACCCGGGCAAAAATAAAGGCCCGATGCCCACTGGCATCGAGCCTTCGCGATAATTCCGTGATGGTTCCCCAGCAAGCATGTCCCACGTGGCCAACGTGGCTTAGGCTGTGGTTCCATCGCGGTTTCGCTGCGCGCGGTCCTTATAATGGTGACAGGAACGGGTTATGTGGGAAATAGGAACTGCCCTAATATCTCTGTAAGCCATAGCCTACGAGAAATCGCCTAGAGGCCGGTGCAGGGACTTGTGGGGCTGTTGCGCGGTTAGCTCGTTGTTCAGCCAGACGCTTAATCAAGAGCCCATTGATAAAAAATTCTTCATGACTCGTTCATGGCTCCATCATGTAACGGAGTATCAACTGCCTTCGTTCGGGCATTGTAAAAAATCAGCTCCTTCGCATTTCCCGTGGAATCGTATTGCTGGTGCAAGTGTGTCAATTTGCCCTGTCTCAATCTAGGGGGTCAGTCCATACGGGACCAGGACACCACCGCGACGGGCATACTCTAGGAACAGGTTATGGCGCGTAGATCTCGAACGGATCGGAAAACCATTGCAGACGACGCCTCTCACAATTGTAGCTTACTAGGAAGTTGCGGTGCCCGCCGACCGTTTACTTTCCGTACGCGTGGGCGATCTGGCCCACAAGTTTGGCCCAGGCCATATCCATAGCGCCATAGACCTCGCCGGCCTCCGGTCGCGCATTGTCCTTGAGGATTTCCACCATCAAGGTTGCGTAGTCCGAGACGATCACGCCCGCCTGAAGCATGCGCAGGAGCCCCACCTGGCGCTTCGTCTCGCTGAAGGTTCCCGAGGCATCGACCGCCACATAGGCGTCCAGCCCCTTACCCACGGCCGTGATGGCAGGAAACGCCGCGCAGACTTCGAGCGAGATGCCGGCAAAGATGAGCTTCTTGCGGCCAGTCGCCTCGATCGCGCGAGCGACACGTTCGTCGTCGAACGCATTGACGGAAGAGCGATCCATGATCTGGATGCCTGGCAGCGCCTCCACGAGTTCGGGGAATGTCGGACCCCACATGCTGTCGCGCGCCGTCGTGGTCATGATAATCGGCAGTTTCAGTGCTTTCGCAGCTTTGGCCAGGGCCACGACGTTGTGTTTCAGCTCACCGGTCGCATAGTCACGGACACCGGTCATGAGGCCGACCTGATGATCGACGAGGACGAGCGCGGCGTTTTGCGAAGTGAGAGGCTCGTAGGGACAGGTTTGAGTGGTCATGGCATTCTCCTTGGATGTTTAAGGTTGTTAAATGGTTTTGGGCAATTCGGATGAGGTAGAGACGGGAACAGCGTCCAGCCCCCCCATCCTTACCGGCGCGATTGCATTCAAAAGCTTCAGCGAGTTCTCCCTGGCTATTCATGCCGTTGACTCCACAAATAGGTTGTCCATAAAATTAGCTATAACTCACCAACAATACAGCCGATAGATGGCCAGTTCACAATAGATTGGTGCGTCTAAGCAACAATAGATATGGAAGATCTCAACGACATCTACTTCTTTGCCTCGGTAGTCCGATACGGCGGATTTTCTGCGGCGGCACGCACCATCGGCGTTGAGAAAACGCGCCTCAGCCGGAGGATCGCCGCACTGGAGAAGCGGCTGGGTGTCCGTTTATTACAGCGCACCACCCGGGCTTTGGCTCTCACAGAAGCTGGCCAGCGCTTTTTTGAGCGATGTGTTGAGACGGTCGAGGGAGCACAGGCGGCATATGACAGCGTGGCGGAATTGCGCAGAGAACCTGCTGGACTCGTTCGCCTCAGCAGCCCGGTCCTGCTGACGCAACGGTGTCTGGCTCATGTACTTCCCGGCTACATGACGGTGCATCCAAAAGTTTCTGTCTTCGTCGAGGCAACGGACCGAACCGTCAATGTGATTGAGGAACGATTTGACATCGCGATCCGGGCAACACCCGTCATAGAGGACGTGGCCGGATTGGTCGCGAAGACTCTCGGTCATTCCCAACGTGTCCTGGTCGTCGGTCCAAATTTTCTCGACCACTATGGGCGTCCGGAACATCCGGCTGACTTGCCTAAGTTCAACACGGTCGCCAGCACCAACGACATATTCGATGGTGGGGCACGATGGAACCTGGCGAACCTTGATAATCGGACGCAGCAAATCAAGTTACAGCCGCGGCTTGTAACAAGTGATCTGCGCGTGAGACTTCAAGCTGCGGTACACGGTATCGGTATCGCGTTGCTGCCGGAACAAGTGGTTGCCGCACCGTTAAAAGAGGGGCTGGTTAAACGAGTCTTGCCGGAATGGTCCGGGGCGAAGAATATTCTTCACCTGGTTTACCCGACGCCGCGGGGAATGCTGCCGTCGGTACGGAGCCTTATTGATTATCTGTTGTTCCATGTTCCTGCCTGGCTCCAGGAAAGGAGCATTTAGAGGTCGATCAGAGAATCCAACCCCTTTCGATTCTCCATTTCTCAGGGGACATCCAGGACACTCGCTCGTGACTCTCTGGAAAAGGCCCCCGCCGTTCTGTCACATTTTAAGCCGGGCACAACACTGGCAGAATGCCCCAATCATTTACCAAAGCTGTCGCCGAACATAGGCAGACCGCTTTTGGACTGCTCCTGTGTGGCTTCGTCTTGGATGACGTCCCAGTGCTCGACGAGAATCCCGTCCTTGATGCGAAGGATGTCCGCAGCAATCCAGTTCGTCGGCTGGCCGTGGCCTGAAAATCGGCCGTGTACGATGACGAAATCTTTGTCGGCCACAATCGTCCCTGGTTCATACTTCAACGTGGGCGGAACGCTCTTGATGAGGTTGAAGAGACCGTCACGACCGGGGGCGATATGAGCGCTGTGCTGAATGTAGTTGGGGGACCAATAGCGCTCGGCTGCAGCGTAGTCCCGTTTGTTGAACAGTGTGTCGAAGGCTTTAAGGACAAGTGCTTTGTTCTTCTCTTCAGTCGTCTGATTCATCTCGATCCTCCATCAGAATTAGAGGTCAAATTTATTAGTTTTTGGAACAGGCGAAAGGATACGTCAAGGCCCAAGAAAAATCGACTTCTCGGGTCTTGAGTTGAAGAGCGGTGTTTGAGCACTGAGCGCAGGCCCCGGCTCGCAGGTCACGCACACACGGCCTCACCCACTAACACCGCCAGGAGTCCCACGTTGTCGCGCAGTCGCAGCACATACTGGAGCGGTCATAGATGGATATTCAGTGGTTGGGATCCGACTTGCTTCCCTTTGAATACCCCTACCTCCGGGTTATTGCGTACACTCGCTTATACGTATAGGTTTCCGGCCTTCAAGATGTTGGCGCCTCTTTCTGGTGTTGCATGATCAATAGAAAAGCATTCTGCACCGCATGTATCTGTACCGTCGCGCGCGATAACGACTCTCCTGAGGCCAAAATATTTAATGGCTCACGCCGCCCTTCTACACAGCACGCAATGCTCATCGGGGAAGATGGACGCTGCTGTCAGTGTGGAAAAACTGGCCTGGTCGTGTATTACATGATCCCAGAATCAACAGAACGAGCGGCGCAGCGACCTACCGAAGACGATTCGGCAGCTACGTCTTGAACTCGTTGAGGTGTGATTAGTGACTTGAAAAGAAGGGGCTGCTGCCGAAGGGGAAATAGAGCCAGGCCGGTTTCGCTCAGTCCACCGAAGGAACAGGAGAAGGCCTCAGGGGATGCCACAGGAAGTTAACTCCGTGACTATGCGCACCGTCGATCTCACTCGTTCCCAAATTCATGACCTGAAACGCGTGGGGTTCTGGTGGTCCGATTATGAACCGGCATTACTACATCCTCGGGAATATGTAGATCAGGCATGGGACCCATCAGAGCGCGACCTGGCCATCACCTATCTCGAGCAGTGCTATTACTTGACCTGGATCGCCTGCGGCTATTCGTGGTGTCGCTTTGGTTGCTGGGGTGGCAAGAGTTGGCATGAAATGGGACATGGAGAATACACGGATGGCGTGTGGTTGTTTCCGGAAGGCTTCCTGCATTACGTGCGGCATCATGCAGTGAAGCCGCCGGCTGACTTTTTAGAACACATGCGCAAGATGAACTTCAGGGTGTCATAAGGCTACCGGCCCTTGCGCCTTCCTTCAGCTCCCTCCTACAATACGCCTCCCTGCGAGACCTCGATCCCATTCTTGACTTGCCCTATCCCGTCGCTATCCTGTGCAACTCTTCACCACGTACAACGCGGTCCATTCTTCAAGCTACCGCTGGCTTCCTGTTCGAGATTTGCGTCACAGACTCAATTCGATCCGGTAAATCACATTTGACTCAGTACTGAATCGCATTCGGTTCATGTCGACCGCGTTCCATCCTTCGTGGAGAACCTCTCAAATAGGTCGAAACCCTAAGAAAATCACACTCGGTGACCAAGGACAGGCACATGTTGTTATTAGGAACGCGACTTGCGTGATATTCGGTCAGCCCGGGTAATTCATGAAAGCGGTCGTGGGTCGTTCGAAACCGAGACCCGCCGCAGCGTTTCGCCAGGACGGCCAAGACCATGTGCCAGAAAAGATGGACAGAGAACCCGCCAATGAGTCGGCTTGTGCACTGCACTGAGAAGAGGAGGGGGAATCATGAAAAGCATTATCGCAGTACTGTCTCTGACCGTGCTGGGGCTATTGCTCCCAGGGTGTGCGAGTGTGGCGTCATGGGTTAGCGAAGGGGGACTGGACCAGGACATGACCTTTACTTCTGAGCCCTCGGGTGCGCAGGTGTATCTTTTGGGAGCAACACCACTTGGGAGTACTCCGATATCCAAAGTGAAAATTGCACGGGCAAAGAACACCTTTGTTATTGTGAAATTGATCGGATTTGAAGACCAAACTGTTCAAATCACAGATAAGTTCAATTACTGGTTTTGGGGGAACATCATCTGTTGTGGCCTCCTTGGGTCGACAACAGACGGGGTAGATGGTGCAACTGTAAAGCTAGATCCCACGACGTACCACTTCAATTTGAATCCAACGAAGGCCTCACTGGAGGAGCGACAACACCTTGCGAAGACTCGCTGGATGCGAAATCTAATGCTTGTCGGGTATCCGCACATTCAACAGAATCTTGCCCAAGGGGGAGGTGAGTATCTATCGAGTATCCTGAACATGTTAGCCGTGCCAGAAGATAACAGAGATTATGCTATTGGTCGATTAAGGCAGCTATCGGCGGAGTCCCAGACCGCTCCAGAATTTGCCGAGAAGGTCCTTCGTGAGTATGCGATGCTTGGCCCCTCATGAAACTACAGAGCCAAGCGTCATTCCTGCGAAGAGGAACTAACTGCAGAGGTAGAGAGTCATATGACTCTCTACCGGTGGGGCCGTTGGAGCGGTTGGGGCGAATCATTGAGATGGGGCAACGGGTAGCGAAGGACACGACGCACCAGCAAGAAGGCCACGACGGGCAGGGCACCTACAAGATTATGGTGGAGCAGAAGTGATCCGTGAGAACCCGCAGCCTCATTCTCCTCGCGTTGCTGGTCACCCTCTCAGGCTGTATCATCCACCTATCGCGATTTCCCAATTGTGAATCCCCTACCAAGCGTATATGAACCAACAGCACCCCCTCCCTGTGGTCAGACTGTGGAGTTTCCAGGTCGCCTGGCAGAGAGAGGTACTAATCAGCGGACATATAAGGACAGTTGGTCAGGTTTGAGTGTGGATGGTCCACTGCAAGACGCACTTCAACAGTACGCAGGCTGTAGCAGCAACCTCCCTGTCGTTTATAATTCTAAGTGGGCAGAGACGAAAGTCGTGGTCCGCGTTCTGGTGAAACCGTTTACTGAATATGGGCGCACGGTACCCTATAGTTGGCTCGCTGTGCTCATTCCCGTCTATAAGCAAGGCGGCTGGGAGTTGTCCTACAGCGTCTATGACCGGAATGCGCTCACACAGACGTACCACTACGAAATTACGTCGAAGCAATACTACTGGCTATTATTGCGTCCTTTCTCCTGGATCAACTTCTTCACTTATAGTCTCGAAGACGCTGCGCGTTCAACAACGGCGCAGTTTGTCGTAGATGCCCAACGCGATGGGTATCTGGAAACAAAGAATTGACTCGTTGGACTACACGGAAAGGGTGGGCTGATCCACAGCTCGTGCGGCCATGGGTCTATCTGCAAGGGGGAGCGGGTCCGGCGCTCGCCCTCCAGAGCGAGCACCGGGTCCGCCATGTGAGGCCGCGCTGACCGAGTTCATCCATTCTTAGCGTATGCGCACCGCGGTGCCCTGGAGCCCGCAGAGTTGCTTCGCAGAATATGTGCCTGATACCACGGTTTGTTCCACCGGCTTGATCTGACTGTAGATCAATACCTGACCATCGACACCAATCTGGCCCATCATCTTGGTGTCGGTTAACGTATACGTCGATCCCGGAACACCAGGTGGGCCGTCAGGGTCGATTCCTGCACAGTCACCGGCTTGGCTGAATCTACCGTTTGGATGCACCACATACGTATACCGGCACTTCTCCTCGGCGAATGTGATAAGTGTCGGGCTGTTCACGTTGTACGGGCCTGGTAAAATGATGATTCCCTGCCCGATTCCCGTGGCGTAACCGTTACCATGGTAGGTAATGTCCCCAGTCCAGGTGATGTGCTGCGTCCCACCGGGCCCAGTTGCCAGAAAATTTGGCGTCCCTGAGGAGCCCGGGACCACGGCACAGGTGAGGGTTGTGCTGTGCCGATACGTTCCTTGCAGGAACGCGTTGAGACTTCCTCCTTCGCTGTCTGCCAAGGCAGACCCTGCCATCAGCGAGACGAGACTGATCATAACCGTGAATGCAATGAATCCTTGAGTACGCATGGTGCCCCCTATGCGCGGCCAACCTGAACCTAAGGGGCAGCCGCAGTACCCTCCAGGCATCGACATTGTGATACGAATATCAAGCAAGCCATGTACCGCATCTGCTGTGGCACCGGTGCTCTATTGCAGACCTCGGTTTTCCCAGCATTGTGCCCGTTCGGAAGCCAGGACAGCAGGAGGGAAGGCGGTATGTGTGAATCGAAAACAATTCAATGGTGAATCATATCTGATATATCGGATCGAATCGAGAGACCGACTGAGGAGAGAGCAATCAGCGGCAGTTCGTAAACGTCTGATTCCCGAAGTGCTGTGAGGTACAGCGCGTGGTGTGGTTGCCTCGCTGGTAGGCGTCGAACTGCGTGGCGCCAACGCGTTGGTACGTGGAGTGCGTGGCGTTTCCCAGTGGGCCGAGATACACAGGACGGCTTTGGGTTTGGGCAGTCGGTGCCCCAACTCGTCCCAACTGCGATGGAATTCGTTGTGTTCAATCGCATTCATCGGATTGCCATGCCCGATGAACACGACAGGCATCCGAGGAGCCGGTATGGTGTTCATGCCTACCTACTCGGCGCACTCATTGGGCCAGGCCGATTTGCTTCATGAAGGCTAGGTTGTCCCAAATCAGCCACTCCTCGACCATCACACTGTTCTTCCAGTGACCGATGGTCACCATATATAGCTTGAACGATTTGCCGGTCGGTGGAATGGTTTGGCCTGCGCCAATCGGCATCGGCTGTGTGAATGTTCCCTCGATATACCCGGTGACTGCGGTCCAGTCACCCGAGACAATTCTGATGGGATGCTCCTTGATATGCGTATCTGGCGCGAAGACAAACATGACCTTCAGGTCGTCGATATGCGCGTCGATGCCTTTGGTCGTACGGCCATCCGGCCAATATACCGTGATGTCCTGCGCGTGGCTCTTGCCGAGTTGATCCCATTTCTGGCCGCTATAGACGTTGAAATCAAGATCATCGAAGTTAGCAAGATTCGCCTGCTCCATCTGCCTCGCCTGTTCAATCTCAGCGAGCAACTGCTTCATCCTCTGGAGTTCGACATGACTTCGATCGCCGGTACAGCCCATCAGCATTCCGATCCAGAGAGTCCCGCAGAGTCCAAGGAGCAACCGGACGTTCGTCTTCATGGCTGATTCCTCCTTATGTGTGAGAGAACCCGTATCCATGCATCGTGGCAAATATGACCCCCGACTCTTGCCTATACTGACTTAACATCGTGTTACTATTGGCTGCGTCGCGGGGAACGGGCTGAAGCACGTCCCAGGCCAAGTCTAGCCAAGAGTTAAGAAATAAAGAACTTTGGCTGGAATGAGTTGGAGTGAGGTGGCGTTGAGCAAAAAATGAGCACCATTTCATTCTAAAAGTCGAAGTGAGAGGTTGTCGAAGTAGGTGACAGCATCAGATTTTGTCCAGAGCCCGATCCCTCCTGCCGGAAAGGTTTTGTCACAGAGATCGAAAACCTGCTTCTCGTCATAGAACACTTGAATGCGACAACCTCGGTTGATCACCTGCAAGGTATGCCATTGCTTCAGAACAATCGTCTGGTTAAAGTTTTGTAGCAGGTGCCGGATTCCATTGACGACCCGGTACACTCGGATATTCTGTTCCAGGGGATTGGCCCTCGTCAGGTAGTAGTTTCGATCATCCATTCCCCGCCAGATTAGGCCACCGCCCATATCCCCTTTGCCTGAGATTGGCAAGAAGGAAACTCGCACATCCATATCGGTGGCCATCGTGCCTTGAACCAGCACCACCTTATAGGCGTGTTCGCCGCCTTTTCCCATGAGCTGAGCAAGGACGTGCGTTCCGTTATTGGCTGACTCGGTTTCGAGAATCTTCCACTCTCCCGCCAGCCGCCCATCAAACAGAGTTCCCACCTGGAACTCAGAGGGAAGACTTTCCGGTGGATCCTCGTCAAAGGTCCATACACGGGTCGCACTCTCAATCGAGAACCCAACCACTGGGATAGCCATCACTACGACGAGTAGCAGCAGAATGCGCAGGTGAACCGTCTTCAACATTTTCACAAACTCACGGGGGAGATCACGTGTTGTAGGACCTGATCAACGTGGATAAGTTACCGGATTCCACCGGCACATGTTCGACCGAGAATGGACATTGCACCACGCTCATGATCATCGGACGGTCCAGGCTTGTGTTGATGTACCCATGGGGAGTGTTCATCGGGACTCACACGGTCTCTCCAGCCTTGATGGATTGCGTCTCGGTCCCAACGAATCCCTTCACCCTCCAAGCAAAACACGACTGCATCAGAAACCGGATAGCGGTGCAGGCTATTCTGCTGTCCTGGCTCAAAGCAGTACATGTTGCAATGGAGCGGTTTGCCAGATCCGCTTTCGAACGTTTTCTTTTCCATCGGATGAGGTCCCGTCTCCTTATCGCCAGGTCACTTCTTCCCAGCAGAGATGAACAAAGGTTTCAAAGGGAGGAAAGTTGTTGGCGTTTTGTTCCTTAGACCTGACCCACAAATCAATTTCCATCCCGGCTGGGTCGGTTTCGCCTCCCGGCAACGTGCGTTTCACGGGATAGTGGACTTCATGAGTTTTTGGATCGCGGGACCGTTCCATCACCATGAAATGGGCATCAAAGTCCTTGTAGAGCACTTGATCGTTCTTCTGTATGGTGGCGGTACCCCACGCACCAAGATAGAGCCAGGTTTTTGGATACAAGGGATCGCCGTTCCCGGAGTCACCATGTTCGTAGATCCTAGTCGCAATGCCTCCATCCTGGAACGGAGCCTTCGCAGCAAACCGATCAAAGACGATTCGGTAGCGGTCGGAGCCCTCGACAAACTCGGCTACTACCTGTCCTGTATTGGTCAACTCATTCACATCAATGGCGATAGTTCCTTTCACAGAGTTCAGATGCTTCCCCGCATAGTCGAGATGGTCCCAGGGAGAAGTATCTCGCATACTGCCGATGAGTGTGGTCCGTTCGCCTTTGAGATGAAACTCGCCACTGTAAAACGGGTGCTCGGGAGCTTTGAAAATTCTGGTCCCTTCAGGGCCTTTCGGGGTTCCAAATTGACCTTCTTCTGCCTGGGCTGAAATCCAGCCGCCCGCTCCGATTGAGGCAATGAGGATGATCATCCACGCTGCCACACGGGTTGAAGCTGGCATAGCTCACCTCCTTTGATTGGCGGAAGAGTTGTTCCAATAACCCTCAGATATGATGGGCGCGAAGGGAGTGACATTCAAGGGAGTAGTTCGAGCGAGTGAGGATGTTCACAAACAACTGTTTTTGAAACAGGTACCGTTCAAAACTAGATTGATCCTAAAACTTTGTGAACATGTTGAATATAGTCCTCAACCGCTTTAAAGGATTCTTCTGCCTCCTGACCCGAAGGCATGGCAACAATAGCGAGCCCATTATGAACGGGATGGACCAGAGCATTTCGGCGCTCATTATGCTGCTGTAGTTTCTGCCAAAAAGCTGCATCGGTTATTCGATCGCCCGAGAGGGCTGTATAAATTTTATTCACCCTTTTATTGCAGATATCCTGGATGCGTCGTATTTGACTTCCAGCCGACAGCGTTCGCCATAAGTCTTCTACATTTTTCTTTTTAAAGAGCTCCTCTAAAGCCCAGAGAGTAAATGCCTCACAAACCACTTCCGCAAGAATCACCATCAGCGCAGGCTGCTGAGAAAATGTGGCTTTATGGTCATAAAGGCGTTTTACGTGGTCCGGTAAGGATGCATACCAGAGAATTGGCGCCGGAGACCCACCCGATGTCTGATAGTACTGATAATCTGATTTCCCCATTTTGTGTCCCGGTTCTTTACTGACGTGGGAGAGCTTTTATCGATTCAAGCTCCAGTATCGTTTGTTTTTGGAACAGGCGGAAGGATACGCCTAACATCACGAAAGATCGAGACATGACCCTCACGTCTGCTGCAAGGTTAACAGACTCACCGTGCGGAAGGTCAGTCAGATTGAGATGAAGGAACGACGTGTTTGAGGGGGCGGTCAACGAAACTTGGAGCGGTTTCTTGGCATCTTGTGAGGAGGCATGGGCTAGTCGCTATGGGTGCTTGCGAAGAGCGTCGCGTGTCCACCGCGAGTGTGGCGTGGGCGTTCTAATAAAGATGGGACTT
>Ga0134122_10002025_pt1 | contig 14842 bp, 8 predicted proteins | sample KB302_FD_96461 | JGI IMG/M metagenome (GOLD analysis project Ga0134122, IMG submission 96461) | Terrestrial soil microbial communities without Nitrogen fertilizer from Kellogg Biological Station, Michigan, USA - KB3-0-2 | ecosystem: Environmental > Terrestrial > Soil > Unclassified ... | reverse complement strand
CAGAAAAAACAGCTTAGAGAGAAGGAGCTATTTCTCTTCCTCTTCGTCCTGCATTCCGCGAAAGTATCGCTGCTCATCGGCGTCGGGCGGACGACTCACCAAAACAACATCGACAAAGCGGCCGAGCAATCGTTTCAACTCGGCTGACTTCTCCGGCATTCGATCGTAAAGATTATGCTGCTCTTTCGGATCGTCTCGAAGATTGAATAGCTCGAAGCAATATACGTTCTGATTGTAAATCAGCTTGAAGCCATCCTGAGTAATCACCATGTACTTGTGAATCTCGGGATCGACATCGTGCTCAGGTGAAAAGAACGGTGAGTCGTTGCGCTGCCAGTGCTCGCCGTACACGGGAGGCGCAGTGAATGCGTCGCCTCGCATCAGCGGGAGCAGGCTCGCGCCTGCGTAGTCTTTCGGACAAGCAACTCCGACGGTGTTCAGAATCGTGCTGCCAAGATGAATCGTGCTTACGAACTCGGATACCCGACGCGGCCCAAGACCCGGAACGTATACGATCGCCGGAACATGCATCTGCTCGTTATAGAGTTGCGCGTTGTGCTTGCGAACGCCGCGCTCGCCGAGGGATTCGCCGTGATCGGACATGATCACGATCATCGTGTCCCGCATCCTGCCGCTCTGTTCGAGCCAGGTGAACAATCGGCCAAGCTGACTGTCAGCGTAAGCAATCTCTCCGTCGTAGAGATCAGCCATCGCTGGGCCAAAATAAAAATCGCGCCGGAGCTTGTAAGGCATGTGCGGCTCGAACGCGTACAGATAAGCGCAAAGAGGATGGTCCGGCTGTGCCTTTGAGAAGCGATCGATCACCGCATCGACGCTTGCGGCGAAGTTGCCGGTCCTTGCGCTCGAAATCATCGCGGGGTCTTTGATTCGCCGGTACAGGGTCGCGGCTCGGCGGCCGGGAAACAGCACCGTGTCGTAGCCAGCGCGCGCCAGCACTTCGGTCCAAGTCTCGAGGTGCGCGTCCCAATAGGATGACTGCATGAACTTCGGCACCGCCTGATAAGTCGAAGGCGATGGGGTGTACGCGTTCTCGAATACCGACGCGCGCTCGGCGAGCCAACTCAGACTCGGAGTCGTGTTTCGAGGGTAACCGTAAACGCTTAGATGATCCGCGCGAACGGTGTCTACAAAAACATAAAGCACGTTGAATCTATGCGCGCCGGGATTCGCCGCAGTGTTGAGGCTTCTTTGTTCGTCCAACCACTGGCCGGCGTCTTCGGGCGAGAGATCACCGCCGATGCAGTTATTGTCGATGCCGTCACCGGGTATTTCGATCTGCCCCGGATTGATATCCGCGCGGTGGTCATCGGCGTCGCCCCCTCCGAGAACCGCTGAGTAACCATCGCGGTCGAAGTCAAAAGCCCACTGAGCGAGCTTGAAGAACTGCTTGCCGATAGTGGTGCGATAGAAGACTTGAGTCTTGAGGTTTTGATTGCGGTCGAAGTTCACGAAGGTGAACCCGGCTCCAGCAGACACGAGCACGGCTACGCAAAACAACGCGATGCGATTTGTTGAACGAAGCGGTCTCGGGAATAATCCTCGCGCTGAAACAACGAGTGCCATCGCGAGCGTCACTTCAACAAGAAACATTGCGCGATGTAGCGAGAATTCATATTGCTGGACTTCGATTCGCGAATCGACGTAGTAGGCGACCGATATGATTCCAACGATCAGCACGAGCCAAACCGCGCGGAGGGGCTTATTCATCGACGCGCGCGCTAGTCTCCAGACGGCCCAGCAACAGATCAACATTCCGGTGATCGAAATGTATGTGAACAGCCGCTCTGCCTTAAGCAGCAAGCGCGCGAGCGAGATCTTCTCTGCTTCGCGAATTGCCCCAAGCGTGAACCTGAACACGCCGGGCTGAAAGTAAAGCAAGGCGCCGCCGATTGCGGCGATCACAAGTCCCGCCACCAACGCGTGCGCAAGCGTTTGCCGTCGATTGCCGGTGATCAACCGCCGCAGTCGCGCATTCAACCACGAAGCCGCGCGCGCAACGAGCCCAATGATGACGCCTATGATTGCGCCGGCAAGCAGATTCAAACTGAAGTATGAGGTTAGGACTAAACGCTCAGAGAATGACTCGAAGATTGGAGTCAGCTTGATGTTCAGATCAACCCATTCGATCAAGCTGAGAATCGCGACAGCGGTCAGCCCCACCAGCGCATAGTTCCGCAATGATCCGACTTGTGGATTTTGGCGCTCGTTGTGTTGCTTCCGATTTGGTATTGAGTCCTCAGGGGGAGCTGTTTCAATTGTGGAGCTGGGCACTGTTTCGCCTTCTCGGGTTTGTAAGGAGACGGGAATGGTAGTAAGCGGTTTGCGAAGGTGTCAAGCAATGGGATTAAACAGATCGTTCGAGCACTTCCTTGAAGAATCCGCGCCCCGGCAAGTATATTCCTCGTCTCCTCGCACTCTGCTTTTGAATCTATGAGCGAAACAGTCGCATCCGCGGCCGCGGCCCCAATGCAAAACGGAATCATCGATAGAGTGCAGTCGCTGGATCGCCGCGCGCTTCTTTTCACAACCCTCGCTTTCGCTATCATCAGCTTCCTCCCGTATCAGTTTTGGAAACAACCGAGCATTCTCGATCGAGCAAACTGGGACTACTTCGCTCAGGAGATTGTTCGCGGAGCGGTGCCCTATCGCGACGTCGTGAATATTAAGGCGCCGTTATCCGCTTACATCGGAGCGGCCGCGATAGTCATTACAAAGCCGTTTGGGCTTCGAGATATCTTCGCGATTCGAATCGTCTATCTGTTGCTCGCGAGCCTGACCGTCGGTTTTACATTCCTGGTCGCGCACGCTTTTTCAAACAGCCGCAGAGCCGCGCTGTTGGCCGCGATAATAATGATGGAGTTCAATCTGTTCGGCGACGCGAACGCCGGCGGAGTCCAGCCAAAGACCCCGATGATCCTGTTCGGGTTGATCGCGTTGTGGGCTATTCAAAAAGACAAACCGTTCACCGCGGGTTTTGCTGCGATGTTATCCGCCCTGAGCTGGCAGCCCGGGCTGTTGTTCGCGGGCGTCGCGTGTCTCGGGTTTTCGCGTTATCTGACAAGTTGGCGCGACGGCAAGGCAATCAAGACGATAGTCGGCGCGGCGGTGCCGCTTGCGATTTTCATAGGATATTTCTGGTGGGAACGAGCACTCGCGGACATTTACTGGTGGCTGATTGATTACAATCTCACGGTCGATGCGCCGCGCGGGCTTCGGACCGTGCCGCAGTTGATAGATCGATTTTATCGGTTGATGAAGGGCGCGTTCCGGCCGGAATGGCCCTACTTCGTCGTCAGCATCGCTGGTCTGGCGATCGTCGTCTGGCGCGAATCCAGAATCATCAAGCGCGACGGTCTTAAGTCGCTTGTTGAAAGCGCGCCTCGTCACGCGGTAATTGTCGCTCCGCTGATTTACTTCGCGTTCTGTTTGATCAACATCCAGGGCGGCGTTGATATGATTCCGCTTCTCCCGTTCGTCGCAATGTTCGCCGCCGTTGGGATTGTTTGGGCGATCGACCGAGTGGTTGATCTACTATCGCGCGCGAAGCTGCGCGTGTCTCGGCTCACGCTCAGTGCTTCGGTCTTCGCTACGGGTGTTGTCTTGATCGTGATTTTCAGCGTAGCCGATGTCTTATCGCTAAGAGTCGAGTCTCCAACATTGAAGGAGCAGGACGCGGAGGTCGCCCAGATCACGTCGTACCTCGCGCCCGGGGATCAAATCTACGCGCACGGACTGGCCGAGATACTCGTACTATCCAGATTGTCCAACGCCGACAAACATTTCTTTTTGGATCGAGGCAAGGACAACTATCTCGATCGAGTCGAGCCGGGAGGGTTCGCCGGATGGCTTGATCGACTGAAAGCGAAACGTCCAAAGGTTGTCGCCCTCGAGCGGATGAAGTTCGTCGAACGCAAAGAGGATTTCTACGATTGGATGCGCGCGGATTACGAAGAACACAAGGGCCGCGTGTTCACTTATTACCTCCGAAAAGATGCGAATTGAGTTATGTCAAACGATGTAGCAAGCGCTGAGATGGGGGTGACACCGACGCTGCGCGAGCGCGTTGAAGCGGCGCTGCTCGTGCTCACTAGCGATGAGAGCACTCGCGCGCTCGCGATTACGCTGTTCCTGTTTGCAGTGACTTTGATGCTGATGTACAAGCCATTCAGCCAAATCGAAGTCGGCGACAGCGCGGGCTACGACTACATCGCTCAATCAATCCTGCGCGGACAGCTTCCGTATCGCGATGTGGTCGATATGAAGACCCCCGGGAGCATGTACCTGAGCGCCGGTGCGATGGCCGCGGGCAAGCTCGTGGGCGTCCGCGATGTTGTCGCGGTGCGTTTGCTTCAAAGTCTGCTCGTCGGGTTCTTGTGCGTGGCTAATTTCTATGTGGCGCGCGTATACCTGCTCAACGCGATGGCGGCGCTTGTCGCCGGCGTATTCCCGTTGATCTCTTACAAGTTCGCCGAGTGGATGGTCGTCGGCACTCAACCTAAGTTGTCGATGATGCTGTTCGGCATGCTGAGCTTGCTCTTCATCGCGAAGGACAAGCCGTTCCTGGCCGGCGCGGTTTCGATGTTGTCATTCGTTTGCTGGCAGCCGGGATTAATGTTCACGGGCGTCGCCGTGCTGATGTTTTCGCGATACCTCACGAGCTGGCGGGACCTGCGAGCGCTAAGAGCTGTGCTCGGCGCGGCGCTGCCGCTTGCTGTAGTGCTCGGGTATTTTTATTCACAAAGCGCGTTGGGCGACTTGTGGGCATGGACAAGCACATTCAACTACAGCGTATTCGGGCCTGAAACGCAGAGAGGCGCGCTGGGCGGGCTGAATCATATCTGGAGCGTTACGAAGCGGGCCTTCGGCGCGGACGCTTTTCTCGCCCCGCTGGGCATCGCCGGCTTTGTGCTCTTCGCAACAGAGCGTGTTCGGGCGCGGTTGAAACGTCGCGAAAACACCGAGTTATTCAGAGAGGCGATTCTGATTCCGCCCGCCGTTTACTTTGGGTTTTGCACAATCAACATGCAGGCCGGGCCCGACCTTATTCCGTTTATTCCTTTCTTCGCGATGTTCACAGGCTGGCTCCTCGTTCGACTCGGAGAGTTCGCGGTGTCGAGCGCGCGCGCGCGGCCCACTAAGATTCGCTGGGATTTGCTGGCGCCCGGAGCCGCGCTGACGGTGTTCCTTCTGGTCGCACTTGCGCGCGGCGTGGCATACCGGATTCCGGCGGGGTTCACGCTGCAGGATCAGGATCGCGCGTTTGAAAAAATCACCGCGCAATTGTCGCCGGATGATAAGGTCTACGTTCACGGCTACGCTGAGCTATTGGTGTTTTTGAACAGGCCGAATCTGAATCAATACACGTTTCTGAATCAAGGCATCGATGGTTTTGCCGCGTCGCGGCGCGGCGGCGATTTCAAATTGATTCTCGATGAGATGGAATCCCAAGCCCCAAAGCTCGTCGTGCTCTCGCGAATGAAGACAGTTGCTTCGCGCGAGTTGCTCGAAGGATGGGTGGCCGAGCACTACGTTCTCTTCGAATCATTTCCTTCGGCGGACGTGTACATACGCAAGGGTGCGTGATTGGTTTGAGTGTGATTACTTCCCAGTCCGACAAATCCGGTGAAACCGAAACAGCGCGAAACACGGCGATCAAAGAGGCGTTGCCTTTTTTGATCGCGTTAGTCGGCGGCGTCATCTGTTATGGCGTGTTAGTCAATCGCGGAATTGGGTTGCCGATCCTCGGCTACAACATATCTCCCGCCGAGCGTGTGATGCAGGGCGAGTTACCGTATCGAGATTTCATCTACAACTACACTCCGGGCGTTCTCTGGATCAACGCGGGGTTGATGAAGTTGTTTGGCGCTTGTGTGATGACGGTGAACCTTGGGTTGCTGGCATTCAAACTGCCCACACTGATTGCGCTGTTCTACACCGCGCGCCGGTTGACTTCGGCCAGCGCGGCGCTGATTCCGGTTGCGCTCTTGCTTGGTTGGATTGGCTACAAAGTTGTGTTTCGCGCGTACCCGACTCAGTACTCGATGCTGTTTGTGCTGCTTGGTTTGATCTTCATGCTGAACTACGACCGGTCTGGCCAGGTGCGCTGGCTCTTATTGTGCGGGGCAGCGATCGGCGCGGTATTCCTATTCAAGCAGAACGTCGGGGTTCTGGTTTTGGCCGCGGCGACCGGGTCGATAATCCTGCGAGAGACCATAGCAGTCGAAGGCACGAGCCTCTCGTCTCGAATGCTTAACACGACTAGAAGAGTTCTTTCTTGCTGGGCAGGATTCGCGGCGATCGTAGCTCCGGCGCTTGCTTATCTCGCTTACAAAGGCGTACTGAGCGCGATGATCTGGCATTTTGCCTCGCTCGCCGGCCAGTACGGCGATAAGAAATCTATAGCACTCCCACAACCGCGGCTCGTCGCTCCAGTCTTCGTTGGTTTGATTGCCGTGGTGGTTGTCGGAGGACTCGTTCAGCGATTCATACCGAAGCTCTTTGAGGTGTTCATCGTCCTGGTGCTCGGCAGTGGCGTTGCCGTGATGCTGATTCCCGGAAGAGCGATGACCGTTAAGACATCAGCGACCGCCGCGGTTGCTTACATGCCGCTGACGTTGTTTGTTATCGCCGCTCTGTTTGTCGCGTGGCAATTCAGAAAACGAAGCCGCGCTGAGTGGTGGTTGAGCGCAGGTCCCATCGCGATAGTGAGTTTGTTTGCATTGGGGGCGTACCTGGAGATGTATCCGAGAGCCGACTACGCGCATCTGGTTCGCGCGCTTCCGCCGGTGTTTTTGCTTCTGTTTCTGTTGATCGCGCGCGCGGTTCCGGAACTCACGGCCTATTTCCAAAACCGGCTAAGCAATCCGGCGAGGGCTGCGATGTTGTGCGGCGCGGTTCCGCTGGTGCTTTTGTTCAGCGGCGGCGTCAAGGATGCGTGGCAGCCGCGCTTCGATTCGAGTTTTCGATTCGGCGAGCAAACGCCGCTCAAACTCGAACGCGGGCGCGGGATTCTGGTCTCGCGCAAGCAGGCCGCGTTCATCGAAGACCTTGCCGCGACAATCGAAGCTCACAGTTCATTCGATGATCCTATCTTCTCGTTCGCGCCTCGCGGCACCGCCTTCTATTTTCTTGCCGCGAGACGCAATCCAACTCAATTCGTTTGGTGGCGGTCGGTGGGGATCAAGGGACACGAGCGGGAATCGTTGCTCGAGAAGATCGACAACGGTATTCCGAGGCTCCTGCTGATCTCCGAAGGCTTTCACAACGAGAAGATCCTCGATCATATCAATGCCCATTATCATCAAGTCGCCGCGGTGAGCGACATCAGAATCCTTGATAGAAACAACGAAGGGCAATCGTCAGAATGGAAACCCAGCGAACAACCGTCGAATCAGTAACGTTGAACGAGCGTTCCAAAACGTGGATCACTCGCGCGACAAGCGCACGCGTGCTGGCGCTGGCGGCATTTCTGATTGGCGCGGCGGTTGTGCTGGCGGACCGGCCGTTCACTCACGGTGAAACCGGCGACAGCTCGATCTTCGATTACATCGCGCAGAGCATCATCAGGGGGCAAGTGCCCTATCGCGACGTGATCGATCCAAAGGGTCCCGGGAGCACCTACCTCAGCGCCGCGGCAATGGCTGTCGGCCGAAGCGTTGGTCTTCGCGACATCATCGCGGTCCGATGGTTCCACGTCCTGATGATGGGTCTGCTGGCCGCGACTACGTTTCTGGTCGGGCAAGCCTATTTTCAGAATTGGTTGACCGCTGTTCTTGCGTTCCTGGTCCCTTTGATCGGCTCGGGCTTTTCGTCACAAGTCATTCGCGGAACGCAGCCGAAATTATCGATGGTGCTGTTCGGCATGCTCAGTGTACTTCTTATCGCCAAAGACAAGCCGTTCTGGGCCGGGTTCATCTCGATGCTCTCCTGTTTGTGCTGGCAACCGGGACTTATGTTCACCGGTACGGCAATATTGATCTTCTCGAAATATATGACGAGCTGGCGCGACCTTCGCGCAGCGAAAGCTTTGCTGGGGGCGGCTGTTCCACTCGCAGTGGTCATCGTTTACTTTTTTTCGAAAGGCGCTTTGTCTGATCTTTGGTCGTGGACGATCGTGTATCCGTACACCGTCTTTGCGCCGGAGACCACAATGCCCTTTCGCCAGACAATCGACACCTTGTGGGCGGTGATGTCGCGCGAGCTTAAGCCTGTGTCCATACTTGCGCCGCTTGCGTTGGCCGGTCTGATCGCCTACGCGATCACGCGCATAAGAGGACGAATCAAGAAACAGGAAAGCATGGGCTCTCGAGAATTGTTCCGCGATGCGGTGGCATTTCCGGCGGGGATTTATCTGATTTTCTGCCTGATCAATTTTCAAAGCGCTCCCGATCTCATTCCGTTCTACCCGTTCATCGGATTGTTCGCCGCGTGGCTGATCGTCGAAGGAAGCCGCTGGAGTTTGCGATCCCGGCCAAAGTTTGCGATTTCAATTCCTATTGTCGCGATCGCCGCGGCTGTAATCTTGATCGTTTACGTTCACAAAGCGGGCGCCGCGGAAGAAGGCTCGTTGCCGGACCAGGACCGCGAAGCACAGATCCTGGCCGGCTACTTCGGACCAGATGACAAAATCTACGCGCACGGAATGGGCGAGGTGCTGGTGTTGCTGAACAAACCGAATCTGAACAAGTATCTTGCGCTGAACAGCGGCGCCGACAATTTCATCGCGGCCAAAAAGCCCGGCGGCTTTCAGGATGTGATCGACGAGATCGAAGCTCAAGCGCCGCGCATTGTCGTGATGACTCGGTTGAGAAACGTCAGGCATCGCGAAGAGATTCGCAAATGGATGGACGAGCACTACGACAAAATGGAGTTCGAGACGTTGAAGGGTGTCTATGTTCGCCGGCCTTAGAGTATCGCGTCCGCGCTGAAGGCCCTCATCGATTAAGAAAGAAGAAGAGCGATTGCTGAAAATTCTCAGACAAAATATCGATTGGGTCATCTTCGTGTTGATCGTGGCCGGCTTCACACTCGTAGCCGCCCAGCGGCTCGGCGAAGTTCCTGTGCCTCAGGTTGACGAGTCGTACATGATGCAGACGTCTTACGAGATGTTGAATCGCGGAAAGCTTTCGCTCCCGTTTCGGCGGTTCATTGGCGGCAACATCGAGAACAACTGGCACTCGCTGACCCCGGTTCACTACGTCATCCAAACCGCGTTCTTCAAAGTCTTCGGTTGGGGCATCACCGAGGGCCGCGCGTTCAACCTGACGCTTGCGATCATCGTGCTGTTGCTCGTGTTTTTGATTGGCCGAAAACTCTTTGATTGGCGAGTAGGAATCATCGCAGTGGTGATGATGGTGTGCGATGTGTTTTTCCTCGAACGAAGCCGCTTCCTGAGAAACGACTACAGCGCGGTGATGTTTGCGCTTGCGGCTTTCTGTCTTTATGAAGCTGCCGAACGAAGAAAAAGCTGGCGGTTGTTCTTAGCCTCGGGGCTCACGGCCGGGGCCGCGGTGATGTGTCACACCGCAACTATTTATATTCTTGCCGCGATATCTGTGTTGATGCTGTTGCGGCGCGGATGGCGAATCGTAAAGGCGAAGGACTTTTATTTATTCGCGCTTGGCGCATTCGCGGTGTCGGCTTACGAGATCATTTCGGATATAGCCGACTGGACAAACTTCCGGCTGCAATATCGCGGCGATAAGAGGCACTTCAAGCTGCTCGATGCGATGGGATGGTTCCGTAACTTCCGGCACGAGCCGCAGCGCTATCGAAGATGGATTGCGGCTGACTTGATGTATCCGGACGTCCCGCGAACGCTGACGCATCTGTTTGAATACCTCGCAGTCATCGCGATCGCATATTTGCTTGTGCGGATGATCATTGGGATCAGGCGCGGCAATCTAATTGCCGAGCCGCGTAACAGAGTGCTCATCGTTACGCTGGTTGTGATGTCGTTCTTTGCGATCATTACCAGCCAGAAAGCTGTTTATTACATGTCGCACCTCACCCCTTGGTTTGCGCTTGTGGTGGGAATCATGATGAGCGACGGCTTGGATTTGATGGGACGCTTGCGGCGAATGGAGTGGCGAGGATCGCGTCTGCCGAAGTTCGCATACGTTGCGTCACTCATTTGCGCGCTGATCTTCACAGCGATGTTTGGTTATCAAGCCACAAAACTTTACAAGAGATATATCACCAACGTTCGAAATCCCGAGCTGGCTCGCTTCGAGGATTTCAAAACAGCGATCCGAAGCGTTGTGCCCGAAGGTGTTTGCCCTGTCGAGGTCGGCGACCCGGTCATGTGGCTTGCATTTCTCGAACACCACCTCTGCTTTGGTTACATCGAAGAGCGTATGCAGGACAATGTCGACATCGACGGCAAAGAATACGCGATGATCGTTGACCCTCGCATCGCGAGCCAATGGATTGAGAGTCTCGCGGCCAATCACAATCACCTGTTGGGCGAATTGAACAACACGCCGTACGGCGACCTGCAGGTGTACTACACGGGGACCGATCCGCGATGGCTTGAGCGGGCGCCGCTTCGGTATCAGTTCTTTGGCAAGCGTCGCGGCTTTGCAAGCGAGGCCGCGATTGCTCAGGCGCAAGATGTGTGGTCGGCTGATGCAGATGAGCTTTCCAAGCGTGCGAGCTTCCCTTCTCCGCTTATTGAGCCCGAAGGCTTATTAGTCGGACAAACAGGACAAAGCTCGCGGGCCGATCTGTTTGTTCCGTTGTGTTCGATTTCGCTCGAGCCTGGCGGTGTTTACCAAGTCGTTCTTGACGCACAGGCAGAACCGAATCAGTGGTCGCTCCTCGTGCTTGATGAGCAGAGTGGCGCGCGATTATGCACTCAAGAAGTTGGTGAGAAAAGAAAAAGAACCGATGAGCCGGCGCAGCGTCTTAGAGTTTTTGATGGAGTGTTCAGAACAGGAACAAACAATCGCGTGATCGTCGGTGTGATTCCGAAGGCTCAGGTCGTCGCGGTCCCGTTTCACGTTTCTCAGTTGCGTATCCGAACGGTCCCGGACGAACGCGACGGAGCCAGCCGCTGATCGCTGGATCACCTCACGAGTGTGCGTGACTTATCGCGCGCCGCTGAGGTCACACACTCGGCTGATATCAGAACCATGTTCTCAGTCTCGTAGACCTTGCAACTCTCTATCAATTGCGAAAGCGCGGGCCGAACGCCTTGCTTTAGTTTTGCGATCGCATCTTTCGCAGCGGGCTGGTACTGCATGATCCATTTGTCACTCGATACGTATTCAGGAGCAAACGCGTCGCGGTCCACCAACAAATAATCAACTCCGTACTTTTCGATGAAGCCCGCGAGCTGTTCGACATCGGCGCTGTACTGGGCGTTGATGAGATCGGTGACGCGCTCGCGAATCCGCGAATAGTATCCCTTGTGAAAAGGCAGAGCAGTCTCGCGTGAGAAAAGCACCGATCGTTTTGCGAATATCGGCAGGTTGTTGGTTTCATCGGCGAGCGATGCGATCACAATACCCTTTGGCTGGCCGACGAGATATTCGTACAGGCCAGGATTCGTTCCGGTCTTATAACGCGTATCGACTATCGGCCCCGTCGCAAGCGGAAGCGCGACTAACCCCGCGAATAAGACAGCAGCCGCGACTCTGGCCACGCGCGATCCCAGTGCGTGGAATAGTCCATCAAGCAGAGCAACCGCCGTTATGCCTCCCGCAATCGCGAGCACGATCCGAAAACTGTTGGTCGTGAATCGGCTCGGCAGGTAAAGCCGGAATAGCATGACATTCGCCGCGACAAATATTACTAGCGAGGCAAGGATGATTTTCGGGAATATCTCGACGTGAGAGATGCGCGCCGCCAGCGGGAATCGCTTCGGTAACAACATCACGACAGGCAGCAGCAGACCGAAACATATCGTGAACGGCGCAAAGACTCCCGACGCAAACATCCCAGTATGATTGCCCGTGATCCATCGGCCCCAGAAGCTTTGCCGGAACACAACCATTCTTCCTCCCGGCAAGAACTCCGGCATCAATCGCGCCTCATCCGCGGTTACCACTGGCCCGAACATCGATGACTTGAACGCGTACGGAAGAAGAACCGCGGCAGCAACAATCAGGCTCGCAACCGCCACAACGTAGTCGCTTCGCTCTCGAGATAATCGAACGCGACGCTCTTCGATTCGAAAAATCCCAAGCAACACAACACCCAGCGCGATGAACATTGTCGAAGGAAAGAACAAACCCATCAGCGCGACGCTTGCAAGCATGAGCAGCACTCGCCGGCTCAAACAGAAGTAGAGAAACGCAACGAATAGCGGCGCGATGAATGCGCGCGGCGTGGCCGATACCAGACCGTTTCGCAACCACAGACTCTGATTCAGCAGCAGACTCGCGATGAACGCCACCGCCGGCACTCGCAGTATCCTAAGCGATGCCCCAAAGCAAAACGCAGTTGTGATCAACCCCAACGCCATCGGAAGAATCCTGGCGAACAGAAAGGGATCGACGCCCGCCCGCGCGAATGTTTTGTACAGAGTGGTGTAGCCAACCGGCGCGATCGATTGAAAGTAGTTTGCTACCAGATCGCGCGGAAACAAGTCGGGGTCCGCGAACCGGGCCATCCAAAAAACATGATGGCGCCAGTCGTCTTGCAGGACGTATGCGCTGCTGAATGCTTGTTCAAGGGCGCGTTCGGCAAACACAGCGGACAAGATCAGGTTGGCGATAAACCAGAAGATCGTCCGTGCGTCGAAGGCTTTGGTTACTTCGGCAGTTAGGAGGCTCTCGAGTTTCAAGGTTGAATTGGGGTTCGAAGAATCGAACATACTCGAGGCTTGGGCCATCGCGGGTCTAGGTGAGGCTCTTAACCATGAGGAAGCCGTCATCTCCGCTTGTGTAGTAGCGGCCCATTCGGCGAACAATGGAATAACCAAGATCCAGATAGAGCCGTTGAGCCGCCACGTTCGAGGTGCGGACTTCGAGACGGACGGTTGAAATTCCGCGGCGAAGAAATCCCTGTTCAACCTCGTACATCAAACGCCGGCCGTATCCGATGCGGCGCTCTTCAGGCGAGACCGCCAGCGCCACAACGTGACCGGTGTCATCCGGCTCGATCATTCCAACTACAAACGCGATCAGTTGATCGGCCGGAGTGACTATCTTGTAGCAAACGGATTGAGCGTGAGAGAGAAGATACCGAATGGTTTCTCGATCGTAAGCTTCGCCGTCCGAGAAGCAGCGCTGATCAAGCCGCCAACAGTCGTTTATATCGCCGTGTCCCATCGGCAGCACGACGTATTGAATAGCAGCGGCCACCATAGAATCGCTCGGGAGTTTTTCTTTTCGCCGTCTTGGCCACATCTCAGTGCGCACGCTCACATTCACTTCAGCGCGGTGTTTGGATCATCAAGGTTCTCGGCAAACGGATTCTCATTATACGGCAAGCTCGAGATTAGCGCAGCTATGATTTGATATTGCCGGTTTCGATTCGCCTGAACAGCGCCAAGTTGACTATCGCTGTCGCGGTCAAATACGCTTCCGATGAAAAACAGATAGCGAGGAACCACATTGATCGAACTAGACGGTGCATCACTAACACTCGAACAGACTGCCGACGTTGCCGACGGTGCCGAAGTTACGCTGGCAGGACATGCAAAAGGACCCGTCGAGCGCGCGCGGCGATTCGTTGAAGAGCTGGTTGAGCGAGGCGAGGTCGTTTACGGGATCAACACCGGATTTGGCGCGCTCGCGGATGTGAGCATTCCCACAGGCAAGCTTCGAGAGCTGCAGGTGAACCTGGTTCGTTCGCATGCGTGCGGCGTTGGCGAGCTTCTCTCTGAACGAATCGTTCGCGCGATGATCTTGCAACGCGCAAACGTGCTCGCCAAGGGTTACTCAGGCTGCCGTCTCGAAGTGATCGAGACTCTCCTCGGAATGCTCAACGCTCGCGTCCATCCGGTGATTCCGTCGCGCGGATCTGTCGGGGCGTCGGGTGACCTGGCGCCGCTGGCTCATCTCGCGCTGGTTGTGATCGGCGAGGGCGAAGCGCTCTATCAGGGCCGTCGAATGGCCGGCGGCGAAGCGTTGGCCGCCGCCGGAATAACTCCAATTGCGCTCGAAGCGAAAGAAGGCGTCGCTTTGTTGAACGGCACTCAAGCGATGACCTCCGTCGGCGGATTGGCGTTGCTCGATGCCGAACACCTTACCGATGCCGCCGACGTTGCCGGCGCGTTGTCACTTGAAGCGCTCAAGGGCACGCCGGTCGCTTTCGATTCTCGGATCCACGATGTTCGGCCACATCCCGGTCAGGTACAAAGCGCGACAAGGCTGCGCGAGTTGATCGAAGGAAGCGAGATTCGCGAATCACATCGCGATCACGCCGTTGACCCGCGCGTGCAGGACGCGTACGCGCTCCGGTGCATGCCCCAGGTGCACGGCGCGGTGCGCGATTCGCTGGCGCATGCGCGGCGCATACTCGAGATCGAAATCAACAGCGCGACAGACAATCCACTGGTGTTCGTAGAAACCGGCGAGGTGTTGTCGGGCGGAAACTTTCACGGCGAGCCGATCGCATTGACGCTCGATTATGCGGCGATTGCGATTGCCGATCTCGGAACGATCTCCGAGCGTCGAGTTGAACGATTGGTCAATCCGGATCTGTCGGGCTTGCCCGCGTTCCTGACGCCGGAGCCGGGAACCAATTCAGGGATGATGATCGCGCAGGTGGTTGCAGCTTCGCTCATCGCCGAGAACAATGTGTTGGCGCATCCGGCTTCGGTGACGAATCTTCCCACGTCGGCGAACAAAGAAGATCACGTGAGCATGGGAAT
>Ga0134122_10002024_pt1 | contig 14844 bp, 12 predicted proteins | sample KB302_FD_96461 | JGI IMG/M metagenome (GOLD analysis project Ga0134122, IMG submission 96461) | Terrestrial soil microbial communities without Nitrogen fertilizer from Kellogg Biological Station, Michigan, USA - KB3-0-2 | ecosystem: Environmental > Terrestrial > Soil > Unclassified ... | reverse complement strand
GGACCAGCGGTTCCCCTGGGAGCCCAGGCCGGAAGACTAAGGCCTCGGGCCTCGTGTGCTATGTTAGACGCCGCATGAAGGCGCGGTACGCAGTCGGGCTCCTCCTCGTGATGCTCGCGGTCTCCGGGTGCAACAGCCTCCGCCAGGTGGCTGGCATGCCCGTCACTCCAGAGCCGACGGTCAATCTCAAGTCGGCCGAGACCCGCTGGCTGCTGATCAAGAACCCACGATTCGGGGACGTACGCAGCGAGCCCGAGTACATCTGGGTCGAAGAGGACAAGATGCCGACGACGATGACCACGCTCCTGCGCGGCAAGAGCGCGATCATCGCGCCGCCCGAGGTCGTGGCCAAGTACGGGCTGCCGCCGGGCGGCGGAAAGATCAGCCCCCGGCAGGGCACGCCCTATCAGCCCGACCAGGCCCGTCAGGGCGCGGCCGATCCGCGAGCCGGAGGCAGTGCCGCGCCGGCGCCGGCACCGCTGGCCCAGCTGCCGCTCGGCACGACCCCCGCGCCGACGCCCGCGACGCCCGCGGCCCCGGTGCCCCCGGCCCAGGCGGCGGCTCCGCCCCAGGCGGCGCCGTCGGCCGCGGTCAAGCCGGGTACGACCATCCCGGTGGCGGCGCCCGAGCCGCCGAAGCGCGGGTATGTGGTCTTCGTGGAGCCGACCCGGATCGTCATCGATCTGACCGCCGTCGACGGCCTGCGGCCCGGGGCGGTCGTCAGCCTCCGGCGCGACCGCATCCCGCTCGTGCATCCGGTGACCGGTGAGGTGCTCGGCGATCTGGACGACGAGGTCGGGATCGCGCGCATCACCGAGATCCGCGAGAAGTTCTCGCTGGCTGAGGTCCAGTCGACTGCTCCTGGCGCCGAGGTGCAGGTGCGCGATCGCGTCATCCCCAAGTAGCGCACCCTGCGTGGCCACGCCTACCCTGGAACGGGTCCTCAAGGAGCGCGTGGCGGCGCTCGTGGGCGAGGACCTGGCCGCCGTCGAAGCCGAGATCGGTCGAGAGCTGAGCTCGACGGTCCCGCTCATCCAGGAGATGGGCAGCTACATCGCGGGTGCCGGCGGCAAGCGCCTGCGTCCCATCCTGCTGCTGCTGGCCGCGCGGCTGGCCGAGTACCGCGGACCCCGCGCGGTGCGTCTGGCCTGCGTGGTGGAGCTGCTGCACACCGCGACCCTCATTCACGACGACGTGGTGGACGAGGCCCCGCTGCGCCGGGGGCGGCCCTCGGCCAACGCCCAGTGGGGCGTGGACGCCTCCGTGCTGGTCGGCGATCATCTCTACTCGAAGTCCTTCGCCATGCTCGTGCGCGACAACGATCGCGGCGTCATGGAGACGCTGGCCCGCTCGACCGTGTCGATGACCGAGGCCGAGGTGTTCCAGCTGCAGCTCAAGCGTAGCGGGCTGACGTCGGAGGCCGACTACACGCGGATCATCACCCAGAAGACCGCGTCGTTCATGTCGGCGTGCTGCCGCATCGGCGCCCTGCTCGGGGCGCTGCCGCCCGAGCAGACCGAGGCCTTGACCCGCTATGGCCTCGACATCGGCATCGCCTTTCAGATCTCCGACGACGCACTCGACTTCGACGCCGACCAGGACCGCCTGGGCAAGGCCATCGGCGCCGACCTGCGCGAGGGCAAGCGCACGCTGCCGCTCATCGCCATGCTCGAGCGCGTCCCTCCCAGCGAGGCGGAACGGGTGCGCGCCCTGCTGCGTCGCCGCACGCTCGAGACCGCCGAGATCGAGGAGATTCGCCGGCTGGTGCTGGAGGCCGAGGGTGTGGAGTACGCGCGCGCCCGCGCCCAGTCCTTCGCCCAGGCGGCCAAGGCGGATCTCGAGAAGTTCGCGCCCTCCGAGGAGCGCGAGACGCTGTCCCTGGTGGCGGACTTCGTCGTGGGTCGCGACCGGTGATCGGCGGGACGCGTCCCGCAGACGCGTGGCCGGAATCGTCACGCTGACCACCGACTTCGGACTCCGTGACGCGTACGTCGCGGAGATGAAGGGCGTCATGCTCGGCATCGCCCACGCCGCTCGCCAGACCCTCCAGCTCGTCGACGTGACCCACGAGATCGAGCGCCACGACATCACCGAGGGCGCTCTGGCCCTGGAGGCCGCCGCCCCGTTCTTTCCCGCCGGCACCGTGCACCTGGCGGTGGTCGATCCCGGCGTGGGGACCGCGCGTCGGGGCATGGCGTTGATGGCGGGCGAGCAGATCTTGGTGGGGCCCGACAACGGGCTCTTCACGCCCTTTCTCCAGGGCGAAGGGTGGCGCGCCTTCGACCTGGAGGCGCCCGACTACCGGCTCCGCGTCGTGAGCCGCACCTTTCACGGCCGTGACGTGTTCGCGCCCGCCGCCGCGCACCTCGCGACGGGGGTCGACGCGGCGCGGCTGGGGCCGCCGATCTTCGATCCGGTCCGGCTGGTGTGGCCCGAGGTGCGGGAGGTGACGGGCAGCGTCGCCGGCGCGGTCGTGCACACCGACCGCTTCGGCAATCTCATCACGTCCATCCACGCGCGCTCGGTGGAGCCGCTCGACGCGCAGCTGACGATCCGGGTCGGCGGACGCGAGGTTCCGCTGGTCGGCACGTACGGCGACCTGCAACCGGGCCGGGCGGGTGCGCTGGTGGGCTCGGGAGGACGACTGGAGATCGCGGTGCGCGAGGGGAGCGCCGAGACGCTGCTGCGCGCCCGGCGCGGAACGCCGGTCGTCGTCAGTCGGACTTCGTCGATGCCGCCGCGCCCGACGAGGCGCCGCTAGTGCCGGACGGCTTGCTCTCGGCGGACTTGCTCTCCGAGGACTTGCTCTCGGTGGGCTTGCTCTCGGACTTCGTCTCGGATTTCGACGACGAGTCGGACGTGCTGCTACTCGAGGACTTTTCGGCTTCGCGGGCCTTCTTGCGAGACTCGGACGGGTAGTCGGTAACGTACCAGCCCTCGCCCTTGAGGATGAAGGGCGCGGCCGAGAGCAGCCGATGCACCGCGCCACCGCAGACGTCGCAGGTGGTCAGTGCGGGCTCGGAGATGCGCTGACGGATTTCGAACACGCGGTGGCACGCCGCGCACTCGTACTCGTAGGTGGGCACGAGTGCAGGCTACATGGGAGGGGACAAAGGTGTCAACACGACGCGGGCTTGCGCTGACGCTGGTCGCGCTGCTGGCGACGGCATGCGCCTCCACGCAGGTCACCGAGGGCGACCGGCTACGGGCCCAGGCGGCCTATGAGCGTGGTCTGACCCATATGCAAGACCGTCAGCCCGCCCCGGCCCTCGCAGCGTTGCGAGAGGCGGTCGGTGTCGACCCCAGCGTCGCGGAGTACCACGACGCGCTCGGCCTCGTGTATCTGGAGCTGGCCCGTCCCGACCTGGCCCTTCCAGAGTTCCGCACTGCCGTCGAGATCGATCCCAAGTCGGCCAACGCCCATTTCCATCTCGGGACGGCGTATGCCGAGATCGGGCGGTGGGAGGACGCCGTGGCGTCCTACCGGAAGGCCCTGGCCCTGCCGACTCTCGGGGTCCCCGACTTCGTCCACCAGAACATGGGCCTGGCCCTGTATCACCTGAGGCGCTACCCGGAGGCCGAGAGCTCACTTCGGTTTGCCCTTTCCCTTGACCCCCAGATGCAGGCCGCCTACTACAACTTGGGCCTCGTCCTGGTCGCCGAGAATCGCAGCGAAGAGGCCAAGGCGGCCTTCCGCCAGGTACGCAAGCTCGATCCCAATACTCCCTTTGGTCAAGCGGCTTTAGAGCGCTTGAAGTCCCTCGGCGAGGGCGGGTAGACCAGGGCGGCCAGGGCATTGAAAAATCGGCGTTTTTTCTTGACGCTATTTGCCCCCCCGCGGTACAACCGACTCGTTGTTCTCGCTGTGTCTCAGCAACTGTTGGTGATGTCGCTTTGCACCGAGTTGGTAGCGAAACGCACCCACAACTGAGGAGGCAGTGCATGAGACGGATGGTCTTGGCTGCAGTGATCGCTGTGGCCATGCTGGCGATGTTGGTTCCGCCGGCGATGGCCCAGACCCCGAAGGTGACGATCACCGGTCTGTTCGACCAGGTGATGTCCCTCGGCAAGAACTACTCGGAAAGCAACTTCTCGCGCGACAGTGACTCGGAGTGGTACGCCAGAACCCGCTTCCGCCCGGACTTCACGTTCGAGGTCGGTCGGGTGAAGGCGGTCATGGGCCTCGAGCTCGACCTGACCTACGGGCAGAACGGCTCGTGCGGTGGTGGTCCTTCGAAGAACCAGAGCCTCACGACCATTGGCTGCTCCCGTGCCCACCCCGGTACCACGTCGGACGCCGGGCTGAACACGGACACCACGGGCATCATCGAGATCAAGTGGATGTACACGGAGTTCCCGCTGACCGGTAAGGACAGCGTGATGCCGTTCATCCCGATCGAGACGATGGCGCGGGCTGGTCTGCAGCCGTTCGCCAGCATCGCCACGTACAAGAACACGTACGCGAGCGGTGACTTCGCCGGTCTCTCGACGAAGTCCGTCTTCGCTCCGAACCTCAGCATGAACTTCGCGTATGTCATGGTCGAGGACGAGAACGGTGGTGACAACCGCGGTATCTCGGGTACCCCGTCGGTGCCGGCTCCGTTTACCGGCAAGCCGACCCGCGGCAACGACTTCGCGGTCATCACGAGCCCGGAGTTCTCGCCGTTCAAGGGTCTGGACATCAAGCCGCTGTATTCGCTGTTCTACGCTGAAGGCACGACGAGCGGTACGGCGCGGCGTGGCGCGGTCGATCGCCACCTCAACGCCGGCGGTGGTGGTGCTAACACCACCATGAACTCGGCGGCCGCCTTTGGCAACGCGGACAACGTGACCAACGGGTCGCCCGCGATGCACGAGGTCCGGCACACCATCGGGTTCGACGCGCGCTGGCGTTTTGGCGCCTTCGGTCTCGATCCGACGTTCCTGTTCCAGTTCGGCAGCATCGACACGCTGGCCTATACCAGCACCACCAACGGCAGCAAGAAGCCGATTGACGGCAGCATCTCGTCGTTCCTGTTCGACGTCATCGGCAGCTGGTCGGCTGGTCCGCTGCTCCTCGAGGGCCGCGGCGTGTACAGCCCGGGTAACAAGGCTCGTGACAGCATCCCGCAGGGCAAGCACTACTACGAGCCGATCAGCACCGATACCGGATACTGGTCGACCTGGAGCGCCATCCTGGCCCTCAGCGACGCCGACTTCGGTACGGGTCTGAACAACGGCGGTATGACCACGAACGTCGGTTACGACCGGTACGGTCGCGCTGGGTTCGCCGTTCGGGCGACCTACAGCCTGACGCCGGCCCTGGCCTTCTTCGCCACGATCAGCCCGACGTGGACGGCTGAGAAGGTCGACACCGACACCGGCGTCGCCGGTGCCACCCGGACGATCGTCAGCGATCGCTCCTTCGTCAAGGGTGACTCCAGCTACATCGGGACTGAGTCGAACATCGGCATGGGCTGGAAGTTCGCGCCCAACGCCTCGCTGGACATGATCGGCGCCTGGCTGAACGCTGGCCACGCGCTGGACACCGCGGAGCTCCGCAACGGTGTTGTCGAGAGCCGTGACGCCCGCGATGCCTACGCGTTCACCACGCGCGTGAGGTTGTCCTTCTAGTTACGGTTACAGCAGTTAGCGGTCGGGACGGGGCATGGGTGGCGGTATCGCCCATGCCCCGTTTCACTTCCCCCGTTTCCTTGACTCTCCCCAACCCGTGGGCTAGCCTCGGTCCATGCTGGAGGTCGGCGGCTTGAAGTCTTTCCGGGTCCGCCGTATTGCGGTCTTCGTCCTCCTCGTCGGTTTCGCCACCGCGGTCACCTCGGGCGCTCAGACTCAGCCTCAGACTCAGCCCCAGCCGGGACCGGCAGCAACCGGACCGGCCCCCCCCAGCCTGGGTGTCCTGGCCGGGCAGATCACGGCCCTCTTCCCGAAGGTCGACGGCGAGCTGATCGAGGTCCAGGGCAGCACGTTGACGCTCGCGCTCGGCAAGAAGGACGGCGTCGTCGCCGGCATCGACATGGAGGTGTATCGGGAAGGCCGTGAGCTGCGGCATCCCCGGACGGGCGCTTCGCTCGGTCGCACCGAGGAGCCCGTGGGCCGCCTGCACATCAAGGAAGTCTTCGAAGCCTACTCGACGGGCACCGCGAGCCAGGGGACCGAGGCGAGGGCCGGAGACAAGGCGCGCGTGTCGTCGGGCAAGATCATGCTGACCGTTGTCTCGACGGTGGACGTCGGCGTCAAGGCTGACATCGTGGAAGCCGTCGTGCAGGAGATGTCCGAGTCCCTCAATCGGACGGGGCGCTTCCAGGTCGCCATGGGGGATGCCATCGGCGTGTGGCTCGGTCAGCAGGGCGTCAGCCGTCAGGACATGCTGGACGGCAAGGGCCTCGCGGCGGCCGCGGCCCGATTCAAGGCGGACAACCTCCTGGTGATGTCCTTCACGCGGACGCAGGCCAAGCCCTACATGGACGTGAGGCTGTTCACGTTCCCCGGACCGACGGCGCTGCTCACGACCGCGCAGTTCGTACCCCCGTCAATCCGGGCGGCGCCCAAGGGCGACTTCTCCGGCGGCACCAAGTCGCGGGAGAGTCAGACGCCGAACCCGCAGCGCTCGTTCCTGTCCCGGCTGCTTACCGGGGATCTCGACGCCGGCACCTATTCCAGTGGTGAGGGCTCCATCCCGTTGCGAGAGGTCGCCAAGTTCCCCTTCGCCGTCACGTCCATGGACGTCGCGGTGTGGTCGAAGGACAAGATCCCGCGGCTGGTGGTCACCGACGGCGAGCGCGTCTTCCTCTATCGGCTCGTGGGCGGCGTGCTCGAGGCCGAGTGGACGTACCGAGCGGAGGTGCGCGGTCAGATCTACAGCGTGCAGTTCGCCGAGCTGACGGGAGAGGGAACGCTTCACGTGGTCGTCAATCGCTATCACGACCACCCGTCGATCCTCATGACCTCCTTCATCCTCGGCTCCACCGGTGACGGCAAGCCCTCACTGGTGGTCGAGGACTCCAGCGAGATGCTGCTCGCTGTGGACGAGACCGGGGACGGCATCAAGAAGACCCTCTGGTTCTCGCCCTTCAACCAGGCCACCTTCTTCAAGAAGGGCGACGTCATGAAGGCCAGCGTCCGAGGGAACAAGCTCGTGACCGAGACCCGGGTGCGGGTGCCGAGCATGTTCCGGCTGACCGGCGCGACCCTGTCGAGCATCTCGGGCAAGGGGACGCGGGCCCTTGCCTTCATCGACGACCAGAGCCGGATGCGGATCGCGGTGGACGCCGAGGAGATGTTTCGATCGGCGGCGCTGGTCGGGGGCGGGACGACGACGCTCCTAGTCAAGACCCAGATCGAGCGGGGCGGCCGCAGCTACCCGTACAAGCCGGAGCCGAGTCCGCTCTCTGTCGACCTCGACGGCGACGGGATCGACGAGGTCATCGTCCCCCAGAATCAGCTCCCCGGACGGCTGGCCGTGATCTTCAAGGGCCCCGGGGGCTACCGATTCCAGACCGTCAACTCCGGATTCGAGGGGACGATCTCCGCGATCGGCTCGATTCCGAGCGACGACGGGACCACCCCCAGGCTGGTCGTGTCCGTGGTGCGCTACACGAACATGTTCAACACGGTCGGCGAGACCCACATCATCGTGACGTCGACGGATTGACGTCCGCATCTCCCTCCCCCTCGATCCTGAGCACGCCTTCGCGTCCCCCCTCGATGGTCCGTCGCCGCCGGTCGCCGTCTGCCCGGCGTCCATGAGGTTCCGACGCCCATGAAGGCCGGCCGGGTCACGCTCGCCACCACGCCGCCCCGCGGCATGCGCGACGTGCTGCCGGACGAGGTGGAGCTGCGCGACGCCGCGGTCCAGCAGATCGTCACGGTGTACCGGAGCTACGGCTTCCGGCGGATCGAGACGCCGGCGCTGGAGGGCCTGCCGCTGCTCATCGGCAGCGAGGGCGGCGACAACGAGAAGCTGATCTTCAAGGTCCTCAAGCGGGGCGAGGACCTGGAGGCCGCCCTCCGCGGAGGCGAGCGTGAGCTGGCCGACCTCGGGCTGCGCTACGACCTCACCGTGCCGCTGGCTCGCTACTATGCCGAGAATCACGCGAGCCTGCCCGATCCGCTCAAGGCCATCCAGATCGGCCCGGTGTGGCGCGCCGAGCGGCCACAGAAGGGTCGCTTCCGCCAGTTCACGCAGTGCGATATCGACGTGCTCGGCGTGGCCTCGCCGGTGGTGGAGATCGAGCTCATCCTGGCCACCTCCCAGGCGCTGGCGCTGCTGGGGCTGTCCGATCTCACCGTGCGCATCAACGATCGCCGCCTCCTGGCGCTGATCGCCCGGCACTGCGGCATCGCCGAGACGGCCCAGGGCGGCTTCTTCATCGTCTTCGACAAGCTGGACAAGATCGGTGCCGACGGCGTGGTACGCGAGCTCAGCGAGGCCGGCCACGATGCGGCAGCGGTGGCGCGCTTCGAGCAGCTGCTGCCCACGCTGCAGAAGGGCGAGGCGGCGTTCGAGGCGCTGCGCGCCGCCCTCGGCGCGGACGCCGGCGAGGCCTTCGACTGGCTGGCCACCATCATCCACACGGCCAACGGCGATCTTCCGGCCGGCACCCGCGTGGCGTTCGACCCCACGCTCGTGCGCGGCATGGGCTACTACACGGGGACGATCTTCGAGATCTCATCCCCGGCCTTCCCGTCTTCCATCGCGGGCGGAGGGCGCTACGATCGGATGGTGGGCAAGCTGCTGGGCCGGGACGTGCCGGCCTGCGGGTTCTCGATCGGCTTCGAGCGCCTGATTCTGATCCTCTCGGACCGCACTCGTGCGGTCCCGTCGGACCGCACCCGTGCGGTCGCGCCGGCGGCCGCTGCCACGACCGCGCCCCGGCGCGTGGCGCTGGTGGTCGACGGTCACGCGGACCTGACGGGCTCCCTGGCCGCGGCCCGGGGACTCCGGAACGAGGGGTACATGGTGTCCGTCGAGCTCCGGCGCAAGAACTTCGGCAAGCAGCTCGAGGACTTCGTCCGCCACGGGTTCTGGGGCTTCGCCGCGCCCGATGCCGCCGGCGCCATCGCTGTGAAGCCGCTCACCGGCACGCGAGAGCGCGGATGACCGCGACGTCGTACCGCACGCATACCTGTGGCGAGCTGCGGGTCAAGGACGTCGGCGCGACGGCGCGGGTGGCCGGGTGGGTGCATCGCAAGCGCGACCACGGCCACCTGCTCTTCATCGACCTGCGGGACAACTACGGCCTGACCCAGTGCGTGTTCGACAGCGGCAGCCCCGGCTTCGCCGCCGCCGAGTCCGTCCGTCTGGAGAGCGTGGTCAGCGTGACGGGCAAGGTGGTGGCTCGCGCGCCGGCGGCCATCAATCCCAAGCTGGCCACCGGTGAGGTCGAGGTGGCGGTGGACGAGCTGACCGTGCTGTCCACGGCCGACACGCTGCCGATCCAGATCAACGCCGAGGCGGAGTACCCCGAGGACACGCGGCTGCGCTATCGGTTCCTGGACCTGCGCCGCGAGCAGCTGCACCGCAACATCCTGCTGCGCAGCCACGTCATCGCCAGCATCCGCCGGCGCATGATCGCCAGCGGCTTCACCGAGTTCCAGACGCCGATCCTGACGTCGTCGTCCCCGGAGGGCGCGCGCGACTACCTGGTGCCCAGCCGGATCCATCCCGGCAAGTTCTACGCGCTGCCGCAGGCGCCCCAGCAGTTCAAGCAGCTCCTGATGGTGGCCGGCTTCGATCGCTACTTCCAGATCGCCCCGTGCTTCCGCGACGAGGACGGCCGGGCCGACCGCTCGCCCGGCGAGTTCTACCAGCTGGATCTCGAGATGTCGTTCGTCACCCAGGACGACGTGTTCGCTGCGCTGGCCCCCGTGCTGCAGGGCGTGTTCACCGAGTTCCGCCCCGACGCGACGGTGACGCCGGTGCCGTTCCCGCGCATCGCCTACGACGACGCCCTGGCGCGCTACGGCTCCGACAAGCCGGATCTGCGCAACCCGCTCGTGCTGAGCGACGTCACCGAGGTTTTCCGCGGCTCGGGCTTCACCGTCTTCGCCGGCGCCATCGACAAGGGCGCGGTGGTGCGGGGCATCCGCGCGCCGGGGGCGGCGGCCCAGCCGCGCAGCTTCTTCGATCGCATGAACCAGTGGGCGCGCGAGCAGGGCGCGGCGGGGCTCGGCTACGTCACCCTCGCCGAGGGCGAGGCCAAGGGGCCGATCGCGCGCTTCCTGGACGCGCCCCGCCTGGAGCGCCTGCGCGAGGCGACCGGCGCCACCGCCGGCGACGCCGTGTTCTTCGCGTGCGACGTGCGCGCGGCGGCCGAGCGGCTGGCCGGGCGCGCGCGGATCAAGCTCGGGGAGGACCTGGACATCGTCGAGAAGAACACCTTCCGCTTCTGCTGGATCGTGGACTTCCCCATGTACGAGCGCGACGAGGAGACGGGCAAGATCGACTTCAGCCACAACCCGTTCTCGATGCCGCAGGGCGGACTGCACGCGCTGGAGACGCAGGACCCGTTGACCATCAAGGCCTATCAGTACGACATCGTGTGCAACGGCGTCGAGCTCTCGAGTGGCGCCATCCGCAACCATCTGCCCGACATCATGTACAAGGCCTTCGCCATCGCCGGCTACAGCCGCGAGCACGTGGAGGCGCACTTCGGCGGCATGCTGAACGCGTTCAAGTACGGCGCGCCGCCGCACGGCGGCTCGGCGCCGGGCATCGACCGGATCGTGATGCTGCTGGCCGGCGAGGCCAATCTCCGGGAGGTCATTGCCTTTCCGATGAATCAGGCCGCGCAAGACCTCCTGATGCAGGCCCCCTCCGAGGTCCCGCCCGAGCGCCTGCGCGAGCTGCACATTCGCCTGGCCTTGCCCGAGCCGCCCCCGGAGCGCAAGCGCTGAGCGCCGGCGGTCCCCGGGCCCGGGCCGTGATGACCGACGTGGTAGACTGGCCGCGGGAACGATAGGCGTTGAGCGAAGCGACCACCATCACACGTCGGCTGTCGCTGGCCCCTGACGTCGATCTGGGCGACCTCCTCGGCAGCAACGACGGCCACCTCCGCACCCTGGAATCCGAGCTCGACGTCCGCATCGTGGCCCGCGGCCACGACATCACGCTGCGAGGCGACGAGCGGCAGGTCCACCGGGCCGAGCGGGCGCTGACCCAGCTGGCCGAGCTGGTCCGCTCGGGCGCGCCGCTGCGCTCGGGCGAGGTGCGGGCGGCGGTACGCATGGTGGCCGATGACGACCAGGTCGACCTGAAGGCCGTCTTCAGCGACGCCATCGCGGTGCCGTCGCGCAAGAAGTGGATCACGCCCAAGACGCGCGGCCAGAAGCGCTACGTCGACGCCATCCGCGGCCACGACATGGTCTTCGGCATCGGCCCGGCCGGCACCGGTAAGTCGTTCCTGGCCGTGGCCATGGCCGTGTCCGCCCTGGTGAAGCGGGAAGTCTCACGGATCGTGTTGACTCGTCCGGCGGTCGAGGCGGGCGAGCGGCTTGGATTCCTGCCGGGCGATCTCTACGAGAAGGTCCATCCCTACCTGAGGCCGCTCTACGACGCGCTCTACGACATGCTGGAGGCGGAGAAGGTCGCCTCGCTCATGGAAAAAGGCGCCATCGAGATCGCGCCGCTGGCCTACATGCGGGGCCGCACGCTCAACGACGCCTTCATCATCCTGGACGAAGCCCAGAACAGCACCACCGAGCAGATGAAGATGTTCCTCACCCGGCTGGGCTTCAACTCCAAGATGGTCATCACCGGCGACGTCACCCAGGTGGACCTGCCGGCCTCCCGGCACTCGGGGTTGATCGAGATCCAGTCCATCCTCAAGGGCGTGCCCGGCATCACGTTCGTCTACTTCGACGAGGGGGACGTGGTCCGGCATCGCCTGGTGTCGGCCATCATCCGCGCCTACAGTGCCCACGAGGCCCGCCGGGCCGGCAATACGCGTCCCGCCAACGCTGCGGCGGCCGCCGCGCCCGGCGCCGAGGACGAGGCGACCGCCGGCGACTCCTGATGCGGGCGGTCGTCGACAACCGCCAGCGTCGGGTTCCCGTTCCCCTTCGACGTCTGATGCGCGCCGCGCGGCGCGCACTGGCCGCGGTGGGTCGCCCCGGCGGCGCCGTCGAGGTGGCCATCGTCGATGACGCCGAGATCCGCCGCATGAACGCGCGATATCGCGGGATCCGTCGCCGCACCGACGTGCTGGCCTTTCCCCTGGAGACGCCCGACGCGCCCGATCAGCTGGTGGGGCAGATCGTGATCTCGGCCGAGACCGCGCAGCGACAGGCGCGCCGCGTGGGGGTGCCGCTGGCGCTCGAGCTCGAGCTGCTCGTCACGCATGGGACCTTGCATCTCGTCGGCTACGACGACCGCGATCCGCTCGAGGCGGATCTGATGCACCGCCGCGAGCGCGATGTCCTGGCGGCCGCGCCCGAGCGCCTGTGGGCGGGATTGCTTCCCCGATGAGCAAGCGGGCCACGGGCGCGAGCAAGCGGGCGGCGGTCGAGCATCGCGCGGGGTTCGTGTCGCTGCTGGGGCGGCCCAACGCCGGCAAGTCGACGCTGCTGAACCGGCTGGTCGGCCAGAAGCTGGCGATCGTGTCGCCGCGGCCGCAGACCACCCGCAACCGGATCACCGGCATCCTCACGCGGCCGGACGCGCAGGTGGTGTTCGTGGATACCCCGGGACTGCACGTGGGCGGCGGCAAGCTCGGGGAGTTCATGCAGCAGATCGCCCGACGGTCGGTGGAAGACGTCGACGTGCTGTGCCTGGTCGTCGACGCCACCGAGCGGACGGGTCCCGACGAGCTCGTGCTCGCCCCACTGCGCGAGTACGGCGGCCCCGCGGTGTGCGCGCTGAACAAGACGGATCTTGTCTCGCCCAAGGCCGCGCTGCTGCCGCTGCTCGACCGCTGGCGCGCCGCCCACGACTTCCACGCCCTGGTGCCGATCTCGGCCGCCGACGGCACCAGCTGCGACCGGCTCCTGGAGCTGCTGATCGCCGCGCTGCCGGTGCACCCCGCGCTGTTCCCGCCCGACGCGACCAGCGACCAGCCCGAGACGTTCTGGGTGGCCGAGGTGATCCGCGAGCAGATCTTCCACTTCACGCACCAGGAAGTGCCGTACGCCACCGCGGTGCGCGTGGAGGAGCTGAAGGAGCGAGCGGCGCCCGAGCGTCTCTACGTGCGGGCGACGATCTTCGTCGAGCAGGAGTCGCAGAAGGGCATCGTGATCGGCAAGGGCGGGGCCATGCTCAAGCGCGTGGGCACCGCGGCGCGGCGGGAGCTGGAGGCCTTCTTCGGCATCCCGGTGTTCCTCGAAACCCGCGTGCAGGTGCGGCACAACTGGCGCAAGGACGACCGCGCCCTGCGCGAGTTCGGGTTCCGGCTCACCTCCTGATGGGACTGGGGCGCTCGACGGCGGTGGTCATCGGCAGCTTCCCTCTCGGCGAGAGCGACCGGGTGGTGACCTTCTTCTCCCGCGACTTCGGCCGGGTGCGCGGCGTGGCCCGCGCCGCCCGGCGCATCAAGTCCCGCTTCGGGGGGGCGCTCGAGCTGTTCACGCTCGGTACTCTGGTGTTCTTCGACACCGGGCGGAGCGAGCTGGTTCGCATCGACCACTTCGACGTCACCCATCCCTTCGCGCCGCTGCGCGAGGACCTCGGGCGGCTGGGAGAAGCGGCGTGGGTCGTCGAGATCGTGGCGCGCACCACCGGCGAGCGAGACCGGCAGCCGGCCCTCTACGGTCTGCTGGTGCGGAGCCTGAAGGCGATGGAGGAGGCCACCCGGCCTCCGCGGGTGGCGGCGTGCTTTGGCGTCCGCTGTCTCGACATTCTGGGCCACCGGCCCCGGCTCGACCGCTGCGTGGAGTGCGGGCGCACCTACCCGTTTCCGCGGCCGCTTCTCGGCGAGGGCGGCGTGCTGTGCGAGACCTGCGGCCGGCGCCCGGGCGCTGACGCCGCGCCGGTGTCCCCCGCGACTTTGGCAGCCTTCGACCGGCTGCGGGCGGTACGCTGGGACGAAGCCGTGGCCACACCGATCGGCCGGGCCGGCCCGGAGCTACGGGCCGTGCTCGACACCCAGCTGGCACGCGTCATCGGCCAGCCGACGCGCAGTGGCCGATTTCTGCGGGAGCTGAAGCGGCTGGAGGAGATCTCGGGAGAACGCGCATGACCACACCGATGGATGTGATCGTCTCGCTGTCCAAGCGCCGGGGTTTCATCTTCCAGTCCAGCGAGATCTACGGCGGCACGGGCTCGTGCTGGGACTACGGCCCGCTCGGCGTGGAGCTGAAGAACAACATCAAGCGCGTGTGGTGGCGCGACTTCGTCCAGCAGCGGGGCGACATGGTGGGGCTCGACGCGTCCATCCTCATGCACGCCACGGTGTGGAAGGCCAGCGGCCACATCGACAACTTCACCGATCCGATGGTGGACTGCCTCGAGTGCAAGCGCCGGTTTCGCGCCGACCAGGTGGACGGGCTGCCGTGGACGCACTTCTGCGAGGCGACCAAGGGCAACAAGTTCCAGATTCCGGCCGGCGAGCCGTGCCGCCACTGCGGTCAGCGCCGCAGCCTGTGCCCGGAGTGCGGCAAGGGCCAGCTGACCGCGCCGCGTCAGTTCAACCTCATGTTCAAGACGTTCATGGGGCCGGTGGAGGAGGACGCCTCCGTCACCTACCTGCGGCCGGAAACCGCCCAGGGCATCTTCGTGAACTTCGACAACGTGCTGCAGGCCACGCGGCGCAAGCTGCCCTTCGGCATCGCCCAGATCGGCAAGGCCTTCCGCAACGAGATCACGCCGGGGAACTTCATCTTCCGCACGCGCGAGTTCGAGCAGATGGAGAT
>Ga0134122_10002023_pt1 | contig 14845 bp, 11 predicted proteins | sample KB302_FD_96461 | JGI IMG/M metagenome (GOLD analysis project Ga0134122, IMG submission 96461) | Terrestrial soil microbial communities without Nitrogen fertilizer from Kellogg Biological Station, Michigan, USA - KB3-0-2 | ecosystem: Environmental > Terrestrial > Soil > Unclassified ... | reverse complement strand
TTCAACCTGAGAAGGAGTATTAACAAGCAACTTCTGACCAATGAAGATTGGATCGAGAAGACCACGAAGAGTCTGTGCGCAATAGTCTGAGATTTCTGTAACCTGATACAGCTGATTAAGAATTGTGTCAAATGCAGTAGTCGTTCCAAATACAACCTTAGGAGAACCACTGATGTTATCAACAATCAATACTCCGCCGTTTGACAGGATTACTTTCTGAGCCTGAGCAAGTGTGTTAGTTGTAGCAATACCAGATACAACTGAACGTGTTAAAGGCTGTGCAACGTCAAATGCTGGATTTGTACGAAGAGCAGCAAGTGCCGCAGCCATCATTGTTCCGTCAACAATTGTTGGGGTTGTGTCTGTGCCAACAAACATTGAATAAGTCGTATTCGTCTGGTTAACAACAACCACGCGATTGCTAGAAGCTGCTGTTGCATATCCAAGCATTGTGTTTGTGTCAGGATCAGACGCGTCAGAGAAACCAATGAAGGTAGTGCGTTCTAGACGATTGATCGTGCTAGATGCAGTCTGAACATGCGCTGTAAGATCTGGGATAAGCATAGCGTTATCTGCAGAGTCTAAAGAAACAACGATATCAATGTTTGGAATAAAGAGTTTTTGAAGTGCTGCACGAACCTGAGACGCATTTGCTCCATCAGCTGGATTCATCTGCATCAAACATACAATGCTTGCACCGTTTAACTGAGCAAGTTGAGCGGCGATTGGAAGTGTCCAATTTCCGTCCATGTTAGCTGTCTGGGCATCTCCACCACCAACAGTTCCCATTGCATTTGTAATAGTCCCGAAGTTCTGAACGAAGAAGAATTGTGGTTCAAACGAATGCTGACCATCATCGACTGCTTTTGCCCATTCATAATTGGCGAAGTAAACTACGCCAAGAGCTGGACGAGAAGGAGCAGAAACCAACGACCCTGGAACGAATCCAAGAGCTGCAGCTGCTGTTCCGTTTTCAATTGTGATAGAGGTATTAAACAACACTGGAACAGCCAACGTTCCTGTGCTTAGTTTTAGTGAACCAGAATCATTCGATGCAATCGTATCAGCATAAGCTGTGTTGATCTGAGTAATAACAGAAGCGAGAGTTGTGGTTACACCTGAGAATGTTACGACTGTTGGTGCAGCATTTCCAACTCTAAAAGAAAAAGTCTTTGTATCTTGATCAGCGTATGGACCAGTTGTAGTACCGGTAAGTTCGGCTGCACCGGTCAACCAGCTAATATCACCCAAAACAGGAGTTGCGCTATAGTCAACAGCTGATTTGTAAACTGCATAGTTCTGATCTGTGATGGTTGTTCCATCAAGAACAGTTGCAGCATGCGCTAGAGAATCTGTATTTCCAGATCCACGCGTTACGGATTCACCCGTAACTAAATTGGTTAAGCGACCAGTACCAATGAATGCAGCAACTCGAATCCCTCCTGTTACAGAGGCAAGCAGCTGTTGCTGTACCTGATCATATACGCCTGGTAAAACTGGTTGTCCATTAATTGAAGGCATGGGTGAATCTCCTTAACAAAGATTTTAAATCGATGTAGTCAAAAATTTTCAGTAAACAAGAATATTCTACGTTAGAACGTAGTGCTCCTATTATAATACAGAAATATTATACTTTTTCCAACTATTTATTGTTATCTACTTATGAAACCGTAAGGGTCAAACTCTGTGTGTCTGAACCAGCTGAATTGCTTGCTGTAAGCATTATATAATAAGTACCAGCTAGGGTTGGTATTCCACTAATTAAACCATTTGAGGAATTTACTGTTAATCCAGCTGGCAATCCAACAGCTGCATAAAGGATAGGTGAATTGGCTGCTGTAATTACATAATTAAAAGGCAAATTAACTGATTCATCTGTTGCTAATCCTGCAACCCAGCCAGCAGTAGATGTAACCTGGATATGATTGTTATCTACTACAGCCACAATAGTAGTTGTATTCGTACCTTGGACGATTGTATCCCCAGCGGTCATGCCATATGCACTCTCAACAGCGAGATGAGTTGAATCATCAATGTTATCTACTACAAATTGCAATCCATAATTATAAGACATGCTCAAAGGACTATTTATAACTGGGGGTGCATCTAGATCAACTGGAACAGTGATGCTCAAGCTTGTGATATTCGTTATTGGCAATGCGTCAGACCACTCACAATACAAACGAATGATAAAATGATTCTCAATATAAACTCTCTGATTCTGAACCAGACGATTTTCAGTGGGCAAGGTACGATCGATCATCTCCATACCAAGAACAGCAAGCTGTGATCGAATCTCAGAAAGGTTATTATAAATAAGATCGATAATCTGATCACGAGCGATTGTATCATCAATCGTATATACCTTAACGTTGACGTTTACTACCAAACTTGAGAAGATCTCATCCTTAATGACAACGTTGGAAGCATTCTTCTGCTGGAAGCTGTCCTCTGGACCAAGATATCGTGTTTCTGATGCACTAGCAGTATCTACAATGATCATTGGCCAATCCTGGTAATCCTGAGGTACAGCATCACCGATGAAGATGTCAGAATTGTCATGATCCCACAAACCGCCCTGAGTAAGACGAGGAGCTGTAAAACGAAGTACCTTAGAGGTAGTTGAAAGAACGATAGCATTTGCTGCGGGACCTGAAACCACTGCAGTTAATGTTAATTGATTTGGGATAGTATTTGTTGTGGCTGCAACCAAAAGCGTTGAGCTATTAGCATTGATCAAAGCAACCGTGCTCGCTAAAGTGATCTGTTGTGTAGCTCCGATCTTAACCTGAAGACCAACTGGCACACCAGTAACGAACGTAATTGTATTTGTTCCAATCGTTATGGTATCATTATTCAGAGGATTGCCATAGAATCCTAAAACTGAGTTAGCAGTCGTTTCAATGTAATTATATTTGAATGCGGGAACCACTGCTGTATTATTAGCTGGAGCAAACAGTTGCCTAAGCTGAAGAATAACAGCGTTACGTGCTCTCGTTAATATTAGATATGGATTTGCATTTGCCATTTTATAACCCCGAAGGAAGTTTGTAAACCATTGATCCGCGTTCTACTTCAGCCATCTCAAAATCTTGATGCATGACATAGTGCTTCCATCTACGAGGAAATACTTCAGTGATAAAGAATCGTTCATTGTTTCTACGTACAACCAAATCACCAGGAGTTAAAAGTGGCTCATAAGAAGTCCAAGAATGGGGCTTATAGATTCTCTGTTGACCATAATCTGTCAACGCCAAATCCAAAGGACCACTTGAAAGGAGACTTACTACAATCTCGATTGGCTGGAAGTATCCATAATAAGGACCACCAGGATTCACACCATCAATCTTAGCATCAGTGGCAATCCAACCTGTCCCATAACAAATCTCATCATCATGCTGTGCATTTGTATGTCTAACTTCATCAAATTGTGGGCAACGTTGACCCTCATAGCGTCGTTTATATAAAAGGACACGCTCACCACCCATGTTAAGAATCCATTTATTCTTTTCACGGATAGAAAGGAAGTACCACTCTAACGAGTTAGGACCAAATTGACTTTGATCTGGAAGTATCTGAAATGAATCACCCATAATCTATTCCTTTTATTGAACGTTTGTTACTTTAACACCAACGTTATAATTTATAGAATTTCCTGACATCTGCATGAATAAAGTTCGTTGGCTGATAGTATATGTACGAGCGACTGGAGCTGGACTGCCAGTTGTAACACTACTCAATACAGAAAACACAGCTGGTGTTGCACTTGTATGAGCAGTCATGTTAATTACGTCAGTAAATGTTCGTGCAAAAGCGCTAAGTTCCCATCCATGAACAATAACCAAACCTCCGTTGTACTGTGGCATAGTCATCATGTTTGTAGCAGCTGAAAAGTTACTACCAGTATGTCCTGTAAAACTTTCTTGGGCTTGTTCTCCAGTAGATCCATCAAGATATGTGAAGTAAGGCGAGTTTTGTCCGCTCGTAGGATTGCTATAAATTAATCCTGCAGAGAATTGATTACCTGGACCATTATCTCCAAGACCACTATTTCCAAGCACAGTTGAAGCTGTCCATTTAGGAATAGTGCTAATTGATCCGCTTCCAGTAACACCTGCTGTTCCACCTACTGATGTCCAAATTGATCCATTGTAAAATTCAATTTGATTTGTAGTTGTATTGAAAATCTCTAACCCAGTAGCAGGAGTTGGAATAAGATTTCGTTGAGTTGTTGTCATTCTAGGCAATAGAAATCCAGAAGTAGTACTCGTAGATGTAATCGAGCCTACTGTTGTTATATTACCATTAGCATCAACTGTATAGTTTGTTCCCATAATTATTCCCTTAGTTCTTAATGATCTTTATCATAACTGCACTTGGTTGAATAGTGTTATGTCCAGTGCCTGATCCATTATTATTTGTTGTAATACCAGTCGTATTAGAATTGTTTGTTGCTGTAGCATTGGCATTTGAGATACCAGTTGTATTAGAGTTAATCGTAGGAGACATAGCATTGGTTCCAAGAGATGTATTGCTACCATTTCTACCACTGAACGACACGTTACCATCACCAGTACCACCAGTTGACATTGCAGTGCTATGAGCATGCGAAGCTTGACTGTGAGCATGTCCTGGATCAGTAACTGTATGAGTATGAGCATTCTGTGTATGATTATGACCTGGATCAGAAACTCCGTGATTGTGAGCAGCAAGCTCACCAACAGAAAGAACATGATCTTCTTCTCCACCTACACTACCAAGAGTATTACCTAATGTTCCAGATGAAGAACCACCACGACCTACACACGTACGCCTTCGAAGATCAGGTACATTAAATGTAGTCGTTCCATTTCCTGAGCCCCAAGTTGTACCAATAGCAGCAAAAAGTGAAGCAAATGTTGTTCGACTGACAGCAGAACCATCACATTCCGTCCAACCAGATGGAGCAGTAGGTCCAGCAAAATCTAACACTGTTCCTGAAGGAACAATAGCAGCAGAGCCAGTTGTTGTAATAAGCGTTGGATTAATTTGCGTTCGTGCCATAGTCTCTCCTTAAAGATCTGCAGAAAATGAAATAAAACCACCAGTTGTAGTAACAATTACTAATGACATTGCTCCTGCTGTTAACCCAGCAGCTACATTGGCTGACCAAACAAATGCTGATCCGTCCCCAGTGTTAATTCCACTTACACCTATATTTGCAACTGCAACTGAGCCACCACTAGAATTCGACACTGAAAAATGACTGGGAGAACTAATTACAACTGTTGGATTAGTTCTCATAGGAACAATAAATCGTCTCGTGTGTCCAGTGACATGAGTAGCAGTTTCAACTTGACCACAAAACTCTGGTAAATAGTTATTTATAAGATTGGTCAGGATCTGGAAATACCTCTGGCATCTTGCTAAATCAACCTGAGGATTAGTAGGAACAAAAGGAATAGCCTGATTACCCATAACTAACATAGCTGAATCAACCCAAAATTGTGTAGCAACAGGAGATGATAATCCAAGCATCCCAACTTGAATATCTAATTGACTTGCATTAGTAGGAATGAGAAGCGTAGCTGTTAATGTCTCAAAAGTCCCACTACCTGAATGAAAAGACGAAAACGTTGAGCTAAGATCTGACTCAAGGCGTATTTGTATCTTCCCAGCAACTGAGGCCTTAACTCTCATTGAGACTGTTAAGGTTTTTCCACGATATGCAGCAAAATCTTCAATTAACTGATACAGATTAAAAACTGTTGATCCACCAACAGATGTAATATTAACAGACATTGAATACGTACCGTTATCTACATTTGCTGGGGTAGAATCTCGAGATACAACCCAACTTGGAGCTCCTGTAACACTTACTTTCCATCGATCAGCAGTATAAGTATTAATAGCTGGATTAGTAAAGGATGTTGTTCTTTGCCAAATCTCAAAGCCACCATTATCAGCTATATTAATAATATTCTGAATAGAAGCATTGGCTGAAGGAACTAAAGATTGATTAATTTGTGTTCGTGACATGATTACCCGCCAATCTGTGGATTTGCACCAACACCAAGAACATTATCATAAAATCCTGAAAGGAGAAGAGCTATGCGTCCATTTGCACCAGGCATACTAAGTTGTATTCCTTTTGTTAATGAGCAAGGAATTCTATAACCTTGCATTCCAAGATTACCAACAATACCTCGAGAGTCATAATCAAAATCTCTAACAGGTGCATTGGATGCTGTAGCTAATCCATTTGCAGTAGCTTCCATAACTGTGTGAAATATACCATTCTGAAGTGCATCAGGAATTTGAGTAGCTCCCATACCTACAGAATACGTCCAACTTACGGTTGTAGCACTTGCATTTGATACCAATTCCATACCATTCCAAATACCTGCGCTTGCAGCAGGAACAGGGTTAACTGTATTGGTGAAACAAGTATAATTTCCAACCATAGTAAAACTAAGAATATCACCTGGTGCATCTTGGTTATCACCGTTACGAATACAGCCTAAATAAACCCAGTTGTTTGTACCATATCGAGAATTTAAAGTAGAAGCAGTAGCGAGCGAAGGAGTAATGTTATCTCCAACAGTAACAAATCCTGCTGCGTTATCACTGATCTTAATTGCGTAAAGAGCATACCACGTATTATTCGTCTCTGTCAATCCAGAACGTAATCCAGATTGAGCTCCAGCATTAGTTAGGACTGCGTTACGAGTAATAACAAAAGTTCTGCGTGTAGTATTAGCTTCTTCTCTCCAATTACCATCAGGAAAAATAATTTGTGTCCAATTGCTTATACCATCAGTTCTATAATTGTCAAGTCCAACAGCTGTTACACCACCAAAACCAAGCTGAGGACGCTTGTAATTGGCTAATTGTTGAGCTGAAGGAAGCAATGATACATCGATTGAAGTAAATACCATAATTAGTTACCACCATCCACTGACCAGTTATTAGCCAAAATTTTATCATTCCATCCAAGAAGGTTTAAGTCAAGACCACTACCAGTAGTAGTTCCTGTCACAGTATAGCTCTGTGCGTAATAACCAGCATCAAAGGTTGTTACTCCACGATTACCTGCTGCGATAGTAAGGTCAAAATATCGTTGAGTATTGGCTGAATTACGTCCAATCCATTCTGACGTACCAGAAGGACCACCAGTTGCAGCCCAAAATCTTGGATTCCACACTACAGGAATATCAACTGCAGTACCACCAGCTCCAACTCCCATTCCTGGTGAGAGTGTATATGTAATTGATGTTGCAGCAGCAGCTGCTAATCGCAAACCAATTCCACCATTCCCAGCAATATCAGTTTCAATATTAGTGAATAAAAATGAATAACCAGCCTGAACGAAACGAAGGATATCTCCAGTAGCTCCTGAATTATCACCATTACGAATATAACCTAAAAATATCCAACCGTTTACTCCATAAGCATTGTTTAGATTCGTAACATTACCTCTAGAAGGCTGCAATAAACAATCACCGACTAAAACAAAGTCTGTAGAATTATTTTGGCACTTCACGGCGTACATGGCATACCATGTATTTACAGATTCAGATTGACCAGCACGTAATCCAGATTGATTGCTTCCATTAAAAATAGCATTTCTAGTAATATCGAAATCGATGCGGTTAGTATTAGAGTCAGTTCTAAATTGACCATCAGGAAATAGAATAGCAGCAGTCGTGGAAGCAGCAGTTAAAGGTGTAGAGAATCCGCGTTCAATCCCGACACTGGTAATGCTGTTCCATACTATCGTTGGACGACGATAAAAGCTCAGTTGCAGAGCTGTAGGTACTAAAGAGGCATCAATTGAAGTAAATACCATAATTATCCTTTATAAATCTGCTGAAATAACAGTAATAGAAGTTGCATTATTTGAGTAAAGAACAAGCGTACGATCACTTGTAAATCCACCAGCAACAGTTACATCAAACCGTAAATGTAGCACATCACGAATTGCAGCAGTAATAGTTGCAGCTGCTATATTTCCTCCAGCAATAGTATGTGCAATATATCCTGATGGATTATTAAATGTAACAGTTGGTAAAGCACGTAATGGTACAGGAAGAAAGACAAATACTGAACCAGTTGTAGTACCAGTTGTGTAACCAGTTCCAACTGGACCTGCATTACCATCAGTGGCAAATCCTGGAAATACTTGACAAAAACGCATACATCTTGCTAAATCAACTTGAGGATTTGTAGGAACAAAGGGAATGGGAGTTGATCCAAGAACTAGCATCACAGAATCAATATATGTAGTAAAAATTGCAGAAGCTGAATTACGAAATACTGGGGTAAGTTCAGTGGCATTAGCACTAACAGTAAAAGTACCCTGTAGAGTTTCAAAGTTTCCACTACCTGTATGAGTTGCAATGGTTGTAACATTAGGTCCATCTGACATACGAAGAACAGTAGCTACATTACTTTTAACCCTTGCATAAATAGAAACAGTTTTTCCTTTATAAAAGGCAAAATTTTCTACATAGTTTACAAGATCAAATAGAGTTGCTGAACCAGTTGCAGTGAGATTGAGTTTTAGAGAAGATGTACCACTATCAAAGTTTCCTGCACCAGTTTCTTTACTTGTTGAAAAAGTAGCTGTACCATTAAGGCTAGCCACTTTCCAACGATCTGCGACACTATATTGTCCTTCAATTGGACTGTTAGAAGTACCTCGTTGAAAAATTTCACATCCACCATTATCTAAGATATTTGGTGTATTCTGATAAGCTATAGAAACTTGAGGTGTTTGATTTGGATCAAATGTAGTTGTCATAATTATAAATCCGCTGATATATCAATATATGCTGTATTGACAGTGGCGTAAAGAATCGTGGCATTACCTGCAACAAGTCCAGATGCAACATTGGCATTTACCATAATAGATTGTGGAGTTAAAGTAGATGCTCCAACAGTTGTACATGGATTATTAGATCCACCAGCTGTATATACTCCAAACCCCGTTTGATTATTAATCGTTAAAGTGGGAGTTGCACGCATCTGAACTGGCAATCTCATAACAGCGTAACATGCAGTGGTACTTTGACAATGAGCCGTACCATAAACATCAATAGCTGAGAAACCACCCATACGTACAAAGAATCTTTGACATCTAGCTAAATCTTGCTGCAATGGTATGGGAATATAGACAGGAACATTTGAACCAGCTACCATAGATACACCATCTACATAGAAAGTTCCAGCGGAAGGAGATACAGAAGATCCTACGGTTGTATTGACAGAATCAAAACCTATGCTAAAGGTTAATCCTGCATTTGGCATAACAATAGTCATGCTTATAGTTTGCCACGTATTATCACCAGTATGAGCTATTGTTGAAGCAGTTTGACCACCAATATAAGAAACGAATAGCTTTACACCAGCAACATTGCTCTTTATACGAGCCGAATATGTCATAGTCTTACCAACATACTGTGCTGGATTCTCTGGAGATTGTCCAATCCTAAATACACCACCTGCAGCCGTAGTAATCGTACATCTAGCTGAATATATTCCAGAATCTATATTTGCAGCTCCTGATTCTTGAGCCACTGTATAAACTGTGCATGAAGTAGAAATTTGCCAACGATCAGCATGATAACCTACGAAATTGGTAAAGGATGTTCCTCTTTGCCAAATCTCAAAACCACCATTGTCAATAATATTAGATTGACTGCCAGGAAGTTGTACAGAATCAAATACTGTTCCCATGATTAATCCTTATTGCAATCCAGCGTTAGAAACCCAGTGTCCGTGAAGATTTGGAGAACTGTTGGTACCATTTAAAACACTAAATTCATTGATTCCAGTATTAGCTGCTGTGACAGTAATATCACCATCAGTACCAGCGGTCGAAAGTGCTCTCCAACTACCAGCAACACCACTTTGATTATTATAAAGTGTAACAGTTGGTGCTACACGTTTTGGAACTTTATATGAAACAACTCCCTGATACGCTCCACCGTTTTGAACTGCTGGGCACCAAGCTTGACTTGATGTAACCCCTGCTTCACCTTCAGCAGCAGTTAGCGGATAACTTTTTTCATAATAACGCTGGCATAGCTGAAGCTCAAATGCAAAAAATCTATATTCAAATGCAGTAGAAATAGATCCTACTTCAAATTGAACACCTGTCATATCCCATGTAGCTCCATTGGTAGATATTAATCTAGTATTACCAGCAGCTCGCCATTTAGCACTAGCAGCGCCATTCCATGCACTTGCTGTGCCTTCAAAGTTTGAACCACTACCCATATCCCAAAATAATTGAACACCACGACCTGTTCCAGTAACCCACGTTCCGGTTGTATCACCAGCGAGGGAGACTGTTTTTCTTTCCCAAGTATTAGCTGCATTAATGGTGTATTGGAACACATATGATCGATCCTGCGCTTCGTTAACAATACCACCACCAAATGTACCAGTTAATGAACTTCTAACCCAGAATGATAAACTAACTGGTTTAGCATTCGCAGATCCAAACAATAAATCCCTAACGTTATTACCTTCAATAGCGCTTAGATATTCATAGGCATTAGCAGCTGAGATAGAAGCGTCAGCAGTCGTAACGGTAATTCTGGCGTAATTTAAAAAGCCAGTAGGAGGTGTTGCACTTTGTCTTTGAACAGTCATTACACCTTCTAATGCTCCACCAAAGTTTGATAACAGAAGGAACATATCAGGTACATAACCTAATGTTGAATTGTTAGCTGTTGCTGCGGCTCCTGCATATTTTTGATCGATATTCATATCACCATTGATAAAGCGATTGCGACCCATACCAATGAATGTTGAACCAATCGAAGCAATACCTGCTGGATCATTAGTTCCTGCAACTGTGCTTCCAGTTGATGGATAATAAGCCAATTGACCAGCTGTAGCAGATGTTACTGTACCTGTTGCTGCAACGGTCTGACTAAATAAGAATGTTACAGTTTGGCTTGCGGTTAACGTGAAGTTAAATGTAACAGTTGTTGAGTTTGTTTCAACATAGTCATTACCTGCACCAACGGTCTGAAGATCTCCATCCAAATAAACTTGAAGATTGATACCACCTGGGGTATAAGAGCTAATAAGATTGAAGACTGTTGTAGAGCCAGTATAATTGCCGCTTGGTGTCCCAACCACGTAGTTTTCACGAAGTGCTGTAACAGCAGCTGCGTTACCGATCGTAGAGATAGTCCTAAATGCAATCTTTTGACCAGAGACAAGCGCTTGTGTCGTAGTGATGCTTGTACTCGTTGTTTCAGTATAATCATCACCTGGGATGAGCTGGATGCCATCGTAGTATATCTCAAGACTCTTGGCATCTTGGGTATAGGCGAATGGGAGATTGTAGACAGTTAAGCTTCCTGTATACGTCCCAGAAGCTGTACCAATCACATAATTTTGGAATTGTGCCACACTCGTATTTGAGGGGGATTGAGGAGTAATGTATCTGAATTGAGCAGTAAATCCTACAGTTAGGGCGCTTGTAAAGGTAACGCTTGTATTAGAGGTTTCAGAATAGTCAACCCCAGAGACAAGAACCTGACCATTATACATAACCTGCAAGCTCTTACCATCCTGAACATAGGTGAATGGGAGATTGAAGACAGTTGTTGATCCTGTGTATGTATTTAGGGGTGTTCCAACTGTGTATGTATTCTGAGTAACTGAACCTGTGCCAGTTGTGCCCCAACTTAAGTTACCAGATCCATCATTAACCATCGCTGTGTTTGCACCACCCTGAGCGATAGGATACTTAAGGGTATAAGAAGATGTGATGGTTGTTGGTGCTTGTAAAGTGATAGTATTTGAACCACTATCTGTAAATGTTAAGGATTTAGCAGATGCAAGAGTAACACCCGCAGTTGCCCAACTCATAGCCAAAGTACCAGTTGTTCCTCGTAGTTGTCTATTGTTCCAATCGATCGATGTACCACCTGCAGTAGCAAGCAACTGATTTTGCCAATCCAAAACGAATGCACCACCACTGGTTACGAGAGCACGACCAGTACCAACAGTAAGATCAATAGCTTTAGTACCATTGACATCAATTTCAGTACCAGCAATCTTTGTGGTTGTAAATGTTGTGCCATCCCAAGTTAAACTCGAAGAGGCTCCGAATGCACCTGAGTTATTAAATTGAATTTGAGTATTAGCACCAGCAGGTGGAGAACCAGGTGCAACCCCAGTCCAAATTGAACCATTATATTCCTGCAAATATCCTAAATCAGTATCATAAACAATCAACCCTGTTGCAGGAGTAGATATAGCGTTCTTCTGAACTGTTGTCATGCGTGGAGGTAAGAATCCACGAGTTGTAGATTGAATATCAACAGATGCTGAAGCGCTAGGAGTAGAACCACCAACCGTTACTTGACCATGATTGGCAATTGTTCCAGTAAGTACTAAGTTACCACCACGAGTAGCTGTTGAAGCCGTAAGAGTAACATTTCCACCATTTGGTAATCCACCATTCTGAGTTGTTCCACTTGTTAAAAGAATAGAACCACCCTGTGAACCACCAGCACCACCTAATCCAGCGCTTAATGTGAGACTACCACCAGCTGAACCACCAAAAATGCTACCACTATCTCCAGCTGTTAAAGTAACACCACCACCGGTTGTCGTAAAAGCACCAGTTGCTGTAGTTAAAGTTATGCTACCACCGTTGTTACTTCCGCCGTTTCCAGTAGTGAGAGTAATGCTACCGCCGTTGGAATTTGAATTGGCAGAATTGCCTGCTGTCAATAAAAGAGATGCACCAGTAGAACTACCTCTCGTTCCTGTATTATTACCAGCTGTTAGAGTAAGTGTTCCACCGATTGCGTTAGCAGTTCCGTTTCCTGCACCGGTTGCTGCTGTATTACCAGACGTTAAAGTAAGATTTGTTCCTTTAGCATCTGCGTTAAGTACAGTACCTGAGTTATTTGTAAAATTTGTATCACCAGAAGTAAGGAGTAACGTACCTTGATTTGTAGATGAGTTTGCACCGGGGTTGGGAGTTGTAAATGTCTGAACTGAACCAGCTGTCGAAGAAAGAGTTAAATTAGTTCCATTTGTCGTAATATTCGCCGTACCAGCAAATACTCCAGCATTATTATACGAAAGCTGAAGAGTAGAACCTGGAGGCGTTATTTTAGACGAATCAATAGTAGCCGACGCAGAAATCTGCGCGTTTGTAATGGTACCATTAACAATCTGATCACCGAATATTTGTGTTTTTCCTGACATAGGTTACTCCGATTTGAAATACAACAACAGAACCTCCCCCTCGTGGGGAAGATTCTATTGTGTATTTAACTAAGATTTTTGGAAATTACTTAGATAGGCTTTTTAACAGAATTTCTAAACTTTCCAATGCACCTTCGAGCTTTGTGCCTCGGATTTTTAGTGTTTCGAATTCCTGCTGATGACGAAGCATTTCTTTCTTTACCTGCTCGAGTTGGGCGGCAAAGTTGGCTTTCTGGGCGTTTGCTGCATCCACTGCTGGATTTGCTGGTGCTGCTTCGACTACCTGTGCATCTACTACGGTCTTTTCATCGCTCATGACTGATCTCCTATTAGTTAACTTAATATACGACTCGCGCTACTTTAAATATACAGCATATTCTAATTCTATGCAACTACTAAATTATCGTCTATAATTAACCAAAATAACGCCACCAGCTGTGGGGGCTAGGTTAAATGTAATTGTAGAACCTGAGATGGTATAGTCATTTAGGGCACCAACGTTCTGTAATAACCCGTTTAAGAATACCTCTTCAGATCCAGCTGTTGGGGTAAAAGCCAATGTAAATACTGTGTTGACACCATTGATTGTCCCTGATGGAACTTCACGCGTTACAAATACAACCTTGGTTTCCCAAGTAGTTGCCAACGTTGTAAAATACTCGCTTGTGAGAAGATCAGCATTACCAGTGGTTTGACCAGCGGCAACAACGGCTGTTCCATCATAAGCAAGAGCCATAACGTGGCCAGATCGTGGAGTTGACATTGAACCAGTTAAGGTCCAAAGCCCTGTAGAAGGATCATAAAGTTCACAAGAAGATAAGTAAACACCAACTGCAATACCACCAGTTATTAAAACTTTACCTGTTGGAAGAAGCACTGCAGCAGCTTTGGCGCTTCTTAGTGTTGACATCGATCCAGTTGTACTCCATGTTCCTAAATAAGGATCATAAAGTTCTGTTACTGCTCCAGGAACTGTACCACCAGCAATAATTACTTTATTATTGGGCAATGTAACTGAAACAAAGTCTGCACGAATGCTAGAAGTAGAACCTGTCATCGACCAAGTTCCAGTACTTGGGTCATACAATTCGCATGAGCTTTGCTGAACGTTACCAGTTGAGAATCCGCAAATTGCTAAGACCTTTCCGGTTGATAAGAGCTGACCAGAATAAATACGTCGTGGAATAGACATTGATCCAGTGGAACTAAATGTTCCAGCTGTGACATCATAAAGTTCACAAGTTGCTGTAGGAACGTTTCCTGCAGAATTTGTAAACCCACCTGCTACTAATACTTTATTAATAGATGGGATGTAGAATGAAATATGTTGAACCCTAGTAAATGCCATAGAACCTGTTGAGGTCCATGTATTTGCAACTGGATCATAGATTTCTGCTGAGGCGATTGGTGGGAATAAACCATTTGTTGAACTACCACCAATAACAAGAACGCGACCATTTGGTAACAATGTAGCAGTATGACCTGAACGAGCAACAGACATTGATGCAGCGGCTGTCCATGTTTTCGTTGCAGGATTATAAAGTTCACAAACATTTCCAGGAACGGCTGCTGTATTACCACCGGCAATTAAAATTAAACCAGATGGTAAAGCTGTAAATGT
>Ga0134122_10002022_pt1 | contig 14850 bp, 12 predicted proteins | sample KB302_FD_96461 | JGI IMG/M metagenome (GOLD analysis project Ga0134122, IMG submission 96461) | Terrestrial soil microbial communities without Nitrogen fertilizer from Kellogg Biological Station, Michigan, USA - KB3-0-2 | ecosystem: Environmental > Terrestrial > Soil > Unclassified ... | reverse complement strand
CACCCAGCAATCCTTGGTGAAGTCGAGGGAGACCTCGAGCGGCGCGCTCGGCTGCGGCGCGGGAAGAGCCGTCGCCGGCTGCACGGGGGCGGGCGGCGGAGCGGCGATCGGCGGCGCTTGGGCGGCGCTCGCCGGCTCCTCGTGACGCCGGTCGGCGAAGTAGGCGGCGACCGCCACCAGAACCAGCAGCACCAGCCCCGCCAAGGCGAGGACCAGACCGTAGCTCCAGTTGCGCCGCACCGGCGGCTGGCCGGAATCGACCGCCTTCGGCCGGCTCCAGACCTTGGAATCGTCCTTCGGCTCTCCCGGCAGCTCCTCCGGATGATGCACCGAGAGATAATGATTGACCACGTCGTCCGGCGAGAGCCCCACGTAGCGGGCGTACTCGCGCAGGAAGCCCTTGGCGAAGATGGGCGCCGGCAGGAGGTCGAAGCGGTCCGCCTCCATCGCCTCCAGATAGCGCAGGCTGATCTTGGTGCGGTCGGCGATGTCGCGCAGGCTGATCTCGCGCATCTCGCGCTGCCGCCGCAGCCAATCGCCGAAAGAGCTCACCTCCGTCGAGCCGGCCTCCCAGGGCGGCGGACGGAGCGGCCGCTTGACGCCGGCACCGCCCCCCGCGGCGGTGGGCTCGGCCGCGGCGGCGTCGGTCTTGCGGGGTGGAAATCTCTCTTGTCTGGACACGATTTTCGACACGCGACGGTTAACTCTACGCGGCGCTCCGGCCCGGGGTCAAATTCCCCTGCCTTGGCCGCGCACAGAATCTGGTATCTTCCTCCTCCCCTATGACGATTTCGCGAACCGTCCAGAATCAGTTGTCGAAAGGCGATTTCGAGGCGATCGAGGGTGATTGGCTGGCGCGCCTCGACGACGATCTCTCGGATCTCGACTACTTCGTGGGCGTGGCGCGCGCCCTCGTCGGCACCGGCGAAGACTCGCGGGCCCGCTCCCTGCTCGAGCTGCTCGACGACCAGCTCCGCGAAAGCGGCCGGTGGCCGGTCCGCCTGCAACTGCTCAAGCGGGCCGGCGCTCTCTTCCTGCCCTCCGAGAAGCTCCACCCCACCGTTTCGGCCACGCTTTCCAAGCTCTACGGCGACCGCTCGACCTACAAGGCGTTCTTCGAGGCCGTCGGGCTCCAGCGCGCGCCGGGCGACATCCCGAAGACCTGGGAGAAGGTCGAGCGCCTGGAAGGCCTGCTCGCCTTCGACGTCGGCACGGTGGTGGCGATGGAGGGCAAGGGCGTAGGCCGGGTGGTGGAGGCCAACCTCGGGCTCGAGAGCTTCAAGGTGGATTTCGAGAGGATCCGCGGCGTGACCGTGGGCTTCAAGGCCGCTCCCAAGCTGCTGCGTCCCCTGGCCTCCGAGCACGTGCTGCGGCGCAAGCTCGAGCAGCCGGCGGCGCTCAAGGCGCTCGCCCCGCCCGAGCTGCTGCGCATCACCCTGCAGAGCTACGACCGGCCGCTGGCGGCCGGCGAGATCCGTGAAATCCTCGCCGGGATCGTCGCCGAAACGCAGTGGACGTCCTGGTGGGCCGCCGCCCGCAAGCACCCCCAGCTCGTGGCAAGCGGCAGCGGCGCGCGCCAGACCTACGCTTGGGCGGGCAGCAGCGACGACGCCATGGAGTCGGTCTGGAAGTCCTTCGAGCGGGATGAGCCGCGCAAGAAGATCGAGCGGCTGCGGCGCGAGGGCTCGCGCGACCCCGGGCTGCGCGAGCGCATGGCGACGAACCTCGCCGCCATCGCCGAGGAGGTGATGGATGCCGACCCGGGGCTCGCCTTCGAGCTCTGGTTCGCCATCGAGCGCAGCGGCGCCAAGCTCGACGAGGCCGTCGACTGGTCCCCCGACAAGCTGCTCAACGGCCAGCCGTCGCGTCTCTTTGCGGGCATCGAGGAGCGGCTGCTGCGCGAGCGCGCCTACACGATGTTTCGCGAGCGCCGCGAGGACTGGCCGGCCGTCTACCGCGACGCCATGGTGAAGGAGGCCGATCCGCGCGCCCTGGACCTGCTCGCCGACGGCCTCGCTCAAGGCGCGCCTCGCGAGCTGGACCGCTTCCTGGACGGCCTGCTGGCCCAGCCGCACCGCAACCCGGCAGCCTTCACCTGGCTCGCCGAGCGGGCGGCCGTGGACGAGGAGCTGCGGGCCCGCAACGCCCTGCGGCTGCTGCAGCAGATCCTCACCACGCTTTCGCGCGACGACTTCGCGACGTTCCGCGTCCGCCTCCTCGCGCTCGCCGAGTCGGGGAACACACTGCCGCGCCTCCTCGCTCATCTCACGGAGGACCAGGCCGCCCAGGCCGAGGATGCCGTGCAGCGAGCGGCTCCCCTCGAGCCCTATCAGCGCGAGCAGCTCGTCAACGCCATCCACCTGCGCTTCCAGGGCCTGCGCAAGGAGACCGGCCCGCCGCCGCTCTACGCCACCCGCGAGGCGGTGGAGGCCAAGCGGAGCGAGCTGCAGCAGATCCTCTCGGTCGACATCCCGGCCAACCGCAAAGCCATCGCGGAGGCCCGCGCGATGGGCGACCTGCGCGAGAACTTCGAGTACAAATCGGCCCGCCAGCGGCACGAATACCTGAATGCCCGCGCCGCCGCTCTGAGCTCGGATCTCAACCGCGTCCGCATCATCGATACCACGGGCATGGAAAGCTCCGAGGTGCGCATCGGCACACGGGTTCGTCTGCAAGGCGGCAGCGGCAAACGGACGATCACCCTCCTCGGGCCCTGGGAGAGCAAGCCGGAAGACGACGTGATCTCCTACGAGTCCGAGCTGGCGCGGGAGCTTCTCGGCCACAAGATCGGCGACCGCATACCGATCGGCGGCGAGAGCTGGACGGTCGAGGCGATCGAGCCCTACGAGTAGGGCGGGCCCCTCACTCCCCTAACCCCTCTCTCCCCGAGGGAGAGAGGGGAAAAAGAAGAAGCATTTTTCTTGCTGTCTTTCTCCCTCCTCTCCCCCGAGGGAGAGGAGGGCCGGGGAGGTGAGGGGGCGGCCGGCTACGCCGATACGGTCCGCGCGTGGCGCGAACCCGGCCGCGGATGTGTGTCCAACCCGAGAACGCGATTCGCGGCCTTGCTGCGGATCTCCACCGTCTGCAGGTTGTAGCGCAGCACCACCGGCGAGCCGTCGGCGAGCAGGAACTCGAGGTCCGAATAGCGGGTCAGCAGCTCGCGGCCCCGCGGACTGCCGGCATCGACGAGCGCCACCGGCGTCTCTCCTTCCAACCCCCGCTGGACCCAACTGGTTTCCGTCCAGACGAACTCGCGGCCGGCGACCTCGCTGGTCGTCAGCAGCATGGCGAGCGGCGCACCGGGATTGACCGTGACGACCTCCAGACCCGGCGCGGGCTCGACCTGCGGTATGGCGTCGCGGCCCGGACCATGGTTGACGGCGAAGAGGCCGACCACCAGGGCCAGCCCCATCGCCGCGGCGGTGCGCAAGGCGGGCCGCGGCGTGAAGAGCAGGAGACGAAACCCCTCGAGCGCCCCCCGGAGCCCGCGCGCCGGCACCTCCTGTAACACCTGCCGGCGGATCTGCTGCCGCAAGGCCGGCGGCGGCACGGCGCGAACGACGCCGCCCAGACCGGCGACCACGCGCCGCATCGAGGCGAGGTGCGAGCCGCACTCCGCGCACGCCCCGCAATGAGCTTCGAGCTGGCGCATTTCGACGAACCCGAGCTCCGAGTCGAGGTAGGCCGAAAGCTGCTCAGTGGAAATATGGCGATTCATAGTCCTTCCTCCAGGAGGAGCCGGAGTTGCTCCCGGCCGCGCGCGATCCGCGAACGGACGGTGCCTACCCGGACCCCCAGCACTTCAGCAATCTCCTCATAGGATAACCCTTCCAGGTCCCGCAAGACCACCACTTCCCGAAACACCTGCGGCAGGCGGGCCAGGCCCTCCGTTACCCGGCGACCTTCGTCGGCGGCGACCGCCAGCTCCTCCGGCCCGCGGCCGGGATCGGCGATCGGCAAGCCGCCTTCTTCGAAACCGTCGTCGATCGACTGCATCGGGAGAACATGGCGCGACAGCCGATCGCGGCAGTGGTTGACGGCGATCCGGAACACCCAGGTCTTCAAGGTGGAACGCCCGCCGAAGCTCCCCAGGTGCCGGTAGACGCGCAGGAAAATCTCCTGTGTGAGGTCGGCGGCCTCTTCCCGGTTTCGCGACAGGCGGACGGCGAGGTTGTAGACCATCTCGCCGAAGCGTCCGTAGACCTCGTCGAACGCCTGCAGGTCGCCGCACCGATGGCGCTCGACGAGCTCGATGTCGAGGGCTACATCCTGGTGAATGGCAGGGTACACCGTGGCGACGCCCACCGGCTCCTCCCAGGGCGGAACGATCCGCGCCCTATTCTGATAGACACCCGCAGCCCCGAAAAAGTTCCCGAACCTCTTCAAGATGAACAAGGCTAGCACCTTTCGCCGGCCCGGGGAGGCTGTGCCGCCGGGCTGTGAGATGATGCCACCCGGATCGTTCAAGGAGATACGCATGAGGAATCCGTTCCGCATTCTCGCCACCGCGCCGGCGCTCCTGGTCTTCCTCGCCGGCGCTCCGGCGCCCGCGGCACCGCCGGCCAAGGCGGCCACCGCCGCCGCGCGGCAGCCGCGCCTTTACACCATCGAGCAGTTCCTCGCCAACACGGCCTACAACGGCGCCTCTTTCTCGCCCGACGGCCGCAAGATCCTGGTGGGCAGCAACCAGACGGGGGTGTTCAACGCCTTCGCGATTCCGGTGGACGGCGGCAAGCCCGTCCAGCTCACCGACTCGAAGACGAACGCCGTCCTGACGATCGGCTACTTCCCCAAGGACGAGCGGTTCCTCTATACGAGCGACCAGGGCGGCAACGAGCAGAACCATCTCTACGTCCAGGCGTCCGACGGCGGCATCCGCGACCTGACCCCGGGAGAGAACCTCAAAGCCATCTTCACCGGCTGGGCGCCGGACGGCCAAAGCTTCTTCTTCGCCTCCAACGAGCGCGACCCCGGTCTCTTCGACGTCTACGAGATGGCGCTCGACGGCTACGGGCGCAAGCTCCTCTATGCCAACGAGGGCGGCTACGTCCCCGGCTCTGTCTCGCCCGACCGCCGCTGGGTCACCCTCGTCAAGACCCAGACCAGCACCGACTCCGACATCTACCTCCACGACCGCACCACCGGCAAGACCGCTCTCCTGACCCCGGACGACCCGCCGGGGACCGAGGTGAGCAACACCCCTCAGGAATTCAGCCCCGACGGCAAGAGCTTCTACTACACGACCGACAAGGGCTCCGAGTTCGCCTACCTGGTGCGCTACGACCTCGCCACGGGCCAGCGGCAGGAGGTGCTGCGGACCAACTGGGACGTGCTCGGCGCAGGATTCTCGCGCGATGGCCGCTGGTTCACGGCCGCCATCAACAACGACGGCCGCACGGAGCTCCGCGTGTTCGAGGCGCCGGCGATGAAACCCGTCGAGCTCCCCGAGATGCCGGGAGCGGACATCACCACCGTGAACTTCTCGCCCGACGGCTCTCTGATGTCGTTCTACGCCGAGACGGCCGCTCCGCGCGACCTGTTCGTCCGCGACCTCAAGGGAGGCCCGCCGCGGCAGCTCACTCACTCGCTGAACCCGGCCATCGATCCGCAAGACCTCGTCGAGGCCAAAGTGGTGCGGTTCAAGTCCTACGACGGTGTCGAGATCCCCGGCCTGCTCTCCATGCCGCACGGCGCCTCTCCCGAGCACAAGGTGCCCGCTCTCGTCTCGGTGCACGGCGGTCCGGGCGGCCAGTCGCGGATCGGCTACCGGGGTCTGACCCAGTACCTGATCAACCACGGCTATGCCGTCTACGACATCAACAACCGGGGTAGCAGCGGCTACGGCAAGACCTTCTACGCCATGGACGACCGCAAGCACGGCGAGGCCGACCTGGACGACTGCGTCGCCAGCAAGAAGATGCTGGCCGCCACCGGCTGGATCGACCCCGGGCGCATCGGCATCTCGGGCGGCAGCTACGGCGGCTTCATGGTGCTCGCCGCGCTGGCCTTCCGCCCGCGGGAGTTCGCCGTCGGCGTCGACCTGTACGGCGTTTCCAACTGGCTGCGCACGCTGGAGAGCATCCCCGCCTGGTGGGGCGCGGAGCGCGACTCCCTCTACAAGGAGATGGGAGACCCGAAGGCGGACGCCGACTACCTGCGCCGGATCTCGCCGCTGTTCCACGCCGACCAGATCGAGCGGCCCCTCCTCGTGTTGCAGGGGAAGAACGATCCCCGCGTGCTGCAGCCGGAGTCGGACGAGATCGTCGCGGCCGTCCGCAAGAAGGGCATTCCCGTCGACTACCTCCTCTTCGACGGCGAAGGCCACGGCCTCGCCCGCAAGGAAAGCCAGGAGAAAGCCTTTCGGGCCGTCGCCCAGTTCCTCGACAAGTATTTAAAGGGGATTTAGCAGCGCGACCTCACCCCAACCCCTCTCCTGAAGGAGAGGGGCTCTAAGTAGCTCGTTCCCCCTCTCCTTCAGGAGAGGGGGTCAGGGGGTGAGGTCGCGGCTCCGTCAGTGGGACCGCAGAGACCGGACGATCAGCCCCACACCGCCGAACAGCAGCACCAGCATGACCAGGGTGTTGAACAGGCTGGTGTTGCGGAAGTAGATCTCGAGGTTCATCAGGATGCCGGCGAGAAGGATCGTCGCGCCGCCGATCAGCAGCAGCCAGCCGAGCACGGACCGGCCGTTGAAGAACAGGACGCCGACGCCGACGAGCAGCGGCACCAGGGTCAGCCCGAAGGCGTTGTGACCCCACAGAACCCAGAACCCGATGGTGACCGTGACCTGCTGAGTCAGCAGGTAGCCTCCCGCACAGGCCATCACGAACCCGATCAGGAACTCGCCGAGACCGCCCGGCGTTCCGCCCGCTCCACGAACCCGCGTGCCGTTTTCCATGCTTCGTATCCTACACGCGCCGCAGGATCAGGTGGCGATAGGAGCCGGTCGCCGGCTCGTCGTCCTCCACCGCGAAGGGCGCTGCCGAGCGGGCGAGGATCTCCCCCATCCGCCGGTTCGTGCTGGTGAAGACGAAGTCGAGCAGGGCGAGCCCGGCTTGCCGCAGCAGCCCGGGGCGGGCGTGGTCGGGCAGGAACTTGTCGAAGATCGCCAGCCGCCCCCCCGGGCGGAGAACCCGCGCCGCCTCCCGCAGGCAGCGGACGGGATCGGGGATGACCTCCAGCACCATGTGGAGGACGGCGGCATCGAAGGAGCCGTCGGGCAGCTCGAGCGCCATGCCGTCCATCTGCCGGAATTCGATCCCGGGGCGGGCGTGCGCCATCGCCTGGCGCAGCATGGCCGGCGTCAGATCGACCGCCAGCACCTCGACTCCTTGCGGGACGAACGGGAGGTCGGCCCCCGTGCCGCAGCCGATGATCACCAGCCGCTCGCCGGCCTGCAGCCGCAGCAGGCCGAGGGAATGCCGGCGCTCGCGGTGGAACTTCGCCACCCGGTCATAATGGGGAGCCCAGAGGGTATAACGGAACCGATACCAGGCGTTCGAGGGCATGGAGAAGGAAGTCATGCCGGTGGGTCGCGGCTCGACCTCACCCCCTGCCCCCTCTCCTAAAGGAGAGGGGGAACGAACAAGCATTCAGAGCCCCTCTCCTTTAGGAGAGGGGTTGGGGTGAGGTCGCGCGGGCAACTCCGGCGGCGGCGGCAGGATACGGCAGAGGTAGCGCGAGGTCCAGGGGGAAGAAAAAAAGGGTGGGCAGAGGCGCTCCGGAGGGGGAACGCCTCTACCCGAGGGGAGATTTTACAAGGAGCCGGAGCCGCCGGAAAAGGGGCTCAAAACGGCATCCTCGAAGGTCCAAGCTCCTCGCGCAGCTCCGGCGCGGAGGCCGGCTCGCGAGAGTCGTCGAAGAACCGGCGGACCTGCAGCGGATCCGTGTGGGCCAGCCGGTGATAGAACCGCAGGGCCACCTCCACCTCCGTCCGCCAGAACGAGCAGCATTCTTCCGAAATCTCCACCGCTTCCTCACCGTCCGGTGCCGAGACCACGAAGGTGCTGTGGCTGCAGACGTGCCGGGCCCAGCAGCCACGGCAGGGGAACCCGGCGGCCTCGGCTTCCACCGCGCCGGCTCCCGGGTCCTCCCTGCCGCCGTCCAGAACGCCTGCCAGCGAGCGCAGATCGCAACTCTCCATGAACGAGCGCGGGTAGGAATCGGCCACCGATGCCATGCCGGCGAGGCCGCCGAAGACGGGGTCCGGGCGCTCGCTCCGCATCAGGCGGTCGACGATGCGGGTGAGCGGCTTGTAGTCCACCGGCAGGCGCTGCGCGGCGAGCTCATCGGCCATCTGCTCGCTCAGCGCCAGCAAGTCGTTCCGAAGCTCACGCAGGCGTCCCGGCTGCTGCAAGCCGTCGCCGACCGCCGAGTCCTCGACGACGGTGGTGTCCAGATGCCGGATCCCCATGCGCTTGGCCCATTCACAGAGGTCGAGCAGCCGCGCCTGGTCCAGCGCGCAGTGGACGGTCAGCCCGTCGCCGAGGCGGTTCAGCAGCAGGCGCACCACCGGCTCGACCGTCCAGGTGGAGGGGCGGTCGGCACGGAGGCCCGGATAGCTGCCGCAGAGCAGCCGCACCCGGAACGAGTAGCCGGCGAGGAAGTCGGCGATGTCGGGTGTCACCTCTCGGGCGTCGAGAGTCAGCTCGAAGGAGATCTCCTGGTGCAGCCCCTCCAGGCGGGAAGCCACGACGATCCGCTCGAGCAGGCGATTGCCCGGATAGGAACCGTTCCAGCTCAGGTGGAGCTTTATGCGGCCGGTGCCGAGGCCCTGCTTGCACACGAAGCTCACGAGCTCGAGGACCGCCTCCTCCCGAGCCTGGTCGATCCGGGCGTGGAGCTCGTCATCGATGCGATAGATGGCACCGGAGGTCCACCACGCCGCCGCCTCCAGCGGTCCGGCGGCTCCGGCCGGCTCGGCCCCGCCTTCGCCGGTCAGCAGGTCCTCGAGGACGAGCCAGCCGAGCAACGCCTCGTCCAGGTCGCCGGTCTCCAGTGCCGGCGCGATGTAGAACTGCAGCTCCTCCGGCACTTCCACCACCGCCGCCCGCTCCAGGTCGTAGACCAGGCTGCACGAGCCGTCACCCTCGATCAGGGGGTGAAGGGCCCGCAAGCGCAGGACGCCGGGCATGGGCATGATGGAGCTGTAAAGCATGTTCTGGGTCTTCTCCAGCGAATCCGGCGACGGTCCAGCCACTCCCCTTTACCTCGAGGTGACCGGAGCCGCCAATCCATTTCGTCTCTCTACTACAACGTTTCCGCTGGATCGTTTTTCGGGACAAAAAACCCAAAGATTTTTTGACCAACCCGCTTTTCGCGGGTGTTCGGAATTCTCGCCATAATACGCAAGGAAAAAAACATTGCAAATCATTGGGGAAAAACCTTGCGTACCTCTCGAAAGCTGCCGGGGCATCGTCAATTCGAAGAAGGCGCAGGGGTTTTCAGCCAACGGTCCAGCCAGGCCAGCACCGTCTCGTGCCAGAGGAGGCTGTTGGCGGGCTTCAGCACCCAGTGGTTCTCGTCGGGGAAGTAGAGGAACTGGCTGGGAATGCCGCGCCGCTGCAGGACGGTGAACGCGGCGATCCCCTGGTTGTCGGGGATCCGGTAGTCGAGCCCGCCGTGGACGACCAGCATCGGCGTTTTCCAGCGTTCGACGAATTGCGCCGGATTATGCTTTTCGTGCGTCGCGGGTGTCTGCCAGTAAGGCCCTCCCTGCTCCCATTCTGGAAACCACAGCTCTTCGGTGCCGTAATACATCATCCGCTGATCGAAGGTGCCGTCGTGCGTGACCAGGCACTTGAAGCGATCGGGCCAGTTGCCGGCGATCCAGTTCGTCATGAAGCCGCCGTAGGAGGCGCCAAGGGCGCAGGCGCGGTCGCCGTCGATCCAGGGATTGCGCTGGAGGGCGGCCGCCAGGCCCTTCTGAAGGTCGACCAGCGGCTTGCCTCCCCAGTCCATGCGGATGGCGTCGGTGAACGCCTGGCCGTAGCCGGTCGAGCCGTGGAAGTCCACGGTCACCACGGCGTAGCCGGCTCCGGCGTAGACCTGCGGGTTCCAGCGATAGTGGAACTCGTTATTGAAGGAACCCTGCGGGCCGCCGTGGATGAGAAAGGCGAGCGGATACTTGCGCCCCGGCTGAAAGCCGGCCGGCTTCGTCACCCAGCCGTAGACCGTATCGCCGCCCGCGCCCTCGAAGTGGAACGGCTCGGGCTCGCCCATGAGCGCCGCCGCGACCTTCTCCTGGTTCACCCGGGTGATCTGAGTGAGGCCCGAGCCGTCGCGCTTCACCGTGTAGAGCTCGACGGGAGAACGCAGGGTGTCGCGGCCGAAGACGAGGCGGTCGCCCGCCAGCTCGGGCGAGCGGACGTGCCCCTCGCCCACCAGCTTCGTCACCTTGCCGGTGGCCACGTCGATGGCGAAGAGAGGATTCTGGCCGACGTCGGCGGCCGTGGTGTAGAGCGTGTGGCCATCGGGCGCGAAGATCAGCTCGCCGGCCGAGCGGTCCCACTCCTCCGCCAGCACCCGCTCGCCGCCGGTGACGAGATCGCGCAGCTTGATCCGCAAGCGATCGGACTCGTATCCCGGCCGGGCCATCGCCAGATAGGCCAGCGTCCGGCCGTCCGGCGAGAAGGCGGGCAGCGTGTCCTCGGCCGGGTTGGAATGGGTGAGGTTCTGGGGCGGCTGCGAGCCGTCCGCCGGCACCAGGTAGAGGTCGAAGTTCGTTGACCAGGGCTCCTCGCGGCCGGCGTCGCGGGCGGTGAAGACCACCTTGCGGCCGTCCGGCGAGAAGGCGAGCTCCTCCGTGCCGCCGAAGGGGCGTGAAGGAACGTCGGCGATCATGCCGCGCGCGAGATCCACCGGCTCGCCGCCGGCAATGGGCAGGGTGAACAGATGATTGCGACGGCCGTCCAGCCAGGTATCCCAATGGCGAACGAACCCGACGCCGCCCTGGTAGAGCTTCCCGGAGGACTTTCTCTTCTCTTGCTGATCCGAACGCTCCCTGGTGCAGGCGAGGGTCGGGCAGTCGGGGAAGACCTCCAGGCTGAAGGCGAGCCGCGAGCCGTCGGGCGAGACCGTCAGGTTCGCCACGTCGAGAGGCAGCTTCGTCACCTGCACCGGCTCCCCGCCCGCGGCGGAAAGACGCCAGACCTGGCTCGATCCGGAGCGGCTGGAGAGGAAGTAGAGGCTCTTGCCGTCGGGCGCCCAGCGCGGGTTGGTGTCTGCGGCCGGATCGGCCGTCAACCGGGTCAGGCCGGAGCCGTCGATGTTGACCTGCCAGAGATCGGTCCGTCCCTTGTTGGCCTCGAAGTCCGTGGTGCGAACGACGAAGGCCACGCGATCGCCCTGCGGCGAGGGCTGCGGTTCCGTGATGCGGTCCATGGCCAGCAGGTCGCGGACCGTGAAGGGATGAGGCTCCGCCGCGACGACGGGGACCGTAACGGCAAAAAGGATCAGACCGCAAAGCCATGAGCGCATGGGGATTCTCCAGAAGCTGGTTCGTCGATCGACATCCGGGCGGGACCGACTCTACCAAAGCCGCGGCGCGGCTTCACCTCGACCCGGTTCGGCTGGCCTACCGCTCCTCTTTCCCTTGCCATGGATTGAGCAGAGGAATGCCCAGTTTCAGGAAATGTTCAACATTGCGGGTGACCAGCGTCAGCCTGTGGACTTCCGCCGTGGCGGCAAAAAAGGCATCCAGGACGCTGACGTTCATCCCAGCCGCTTGCCCGCGGACCACGACGCTCCCCCAGGCCTCGGCGATCCGCCTGTCGATGTCCAGGATGCGCCCTTCGAAGCGGGCCGGCAAATCCTCGGCCGACCATGCGGCCAATCGGTCGCGGCGCTTTCCGGGAGCCATCAGCTCGACTCCCCGGCGAATCTCGGCGAGGGATGCCACGCTCAAGAATACGCGCTCTTCATCGACCTCTTTCAGCCATGCGTCCACATATGGGTTTGGCTGCGGCTTCACCCACTCAGAGATGACGTTCGTGTCGAGCAGGAAGCTCAAAGATCGAGATCCCGGGGACGGTCCTGAGGCCGCTCGATCTCCAGTCCGGACTCCCGCAAGGGCGAAGCCGCGAAGAAGTCAGCTAGGGTCCCCTGGCGCTGCGTCTTGCGCTCCCACTCCTCGGCTGCGACGACAACGACCGCCTTGCGGCCACGCCGCGTGATCACCTGGGGACCTTTCTTCAACGCGCTGTCAACGACCTCACTCAGATGAGCTTTCGCGTCGGCGAGGGTCCAGGCTTTGGGGTGCGAAATAGTCATGTTGGTCATTTTAGATGCGCGGCTTCTTCTCCACAAGAGAGCATCGGCTTGACCGGCCAGCGGGAGCGATCCTGGCCAGGACCCAACCGCCAAGAGGCTGCGAGCCGGCTTCAGGCCTGTTGGCATCGCGCATGATAGGGTGGATTTCATGGCAACCGAGTCCGCTGGCGACGATTCCCTGATGGACGAGCTCCTGGCGTCAAACCCGAGGTTTCAGGCGTTAGTGGCCAAGTCGAAAGCGAGCCCCCGCAAACCGTTTCCGTTCAGGGAAGGCTAGCCACCCCCTTCGTCCCATGATGCGGCTCGCCGGTCTGGTGGCCGCCGCGGCGGCCGGCGTCGCACTGGCCTACCTGGTGGTGACCTCCCGGTACTGGCGGCGCGAATCCCCTGGCACCTCGTCCGGCACCTCGTCCGTCCGACGCGAACCCCCTGGCACCTCGTCTGGCTGGCCTCGTCTGGCTGGCCGGCACCTCATCTGGGCACCTCGTCTGACGTGACCAGAAGGGCAGCGACTGCCCTCCGAGACTTTCTCTACATGACCTGGAGGGCAATCGTTGCCCCCTGGAGGGGAATGACTGCCCTTCAGGAACTCGTGAACATGACCAGGAGGGCAGCGGCCGCCCTCCGAGACTTTCTCCACATGACCTGGAGGGCGATCGTTGCCCTCTGGAGGGGAATAACTGCCCTCCAGAATTTCCTTGGCGTGACCCGAAGGGCAGCGACCGCCCTGCAAGTCATCCGAACGCTGACCTCGAGGGCAGCGATCGCCCTCTGGAGGGGAATGGTTGCCCTCTTGGAATTCCTGGCGCGAACCAAAAGGGGAACGGCAGCCCTGCGGAATCTGGAGATCCGCGTCCGGAGGACGGCGGCTCCCCTACGGTCTCCGGGCTGAAGCTACTTGGGAGGCCTCAAATCTTCCGGTTTCACCTGCGGTGCCTCCCGGCTGCGGCGGCTGCGGCGCGGCCGGATGCCGAACTCCACCAGCCTTTCGTTGCCGTGCCCCAGGGCGCCCTTGAGGATCGAGCGGATCTGGATGGTGAAGACGTTGCCGTTCTCGCGGACTTCCCCTATCTCCTGGGTCGCCCGCTGGCTCCTGGCCCGCAGTTCCTGGCGGAGGGCCTGGAGCTCCTTGAGGCGCAGGAGCGCGGCCCGCAGGTCCGCGAGGTGAACCTTCAGTTCCTTGACCTCGCCGTACGGCTCGGCGGAGCGGAGCAGCCTTTCCCAGTCCGTGGTCGTTTCGGCCAGAGACACCTTCGGCATGGATAGTCCTCCTGGAGCGCTATCGTAGCGTACGGGCCCCTCTCAGGGCCTTGTCACGACCTTCCGTGCCGCCGCCGAGAGGTTGCGCGCCGGAGACCGCACCGATCGAGGCCGCCGTGGTGTCGCACTGCCTTCTCGCAGCTCTTCACGGATCTCGAGCGTTTCGTCCTCGGAATCCCTTTCGTCGACGACCGCACTTTCGTGATGGTCCGGCGCCTCACAGCCGGCGAATGAGCCTCAGCAGCAGGAGCAGCACGACGGCGCCAATAAAAGCAACGAATATGGTGCCGGCCAATCCTCCGAAGGGTGTGTGCCAGCCCATCTTGCCGAAGATCCAGCCGCCGATGAAAGCGCCGATCCTCTTTTGGGTGAAGGCCGACTGCGGCGAGAGCCGGGTGAAGTTCAAGCTCGGAAATTGAGGGGTCACCTCGGGCGGAGGGGGACCATATAATCCTGCTCAGTCCCTGCTAGAGGATGATCCGTGACCGATCTCCCCCTCCCCGACCTTCCTGACCTCCCGGCGGCCCGCCGCGCGCTGGCGGGAGTCGTCGTACGAACGCCGGTGTTGCGCTCGGATACCCTGGACGAGCTGGCGGGGGCAACGCTCTTCTTCAAAGCCGAAGGCCTGCAGATCACCGGCTCGTTCAAGGCCCGAGGCGCCTACAACCGGATCCGGTCCTTCACGCCGGCGGAGATCGCGCCGGGTTTGATCACCGTCAGCGCAGGCAACGCCGCGCTCGGTGCCGCCTGGGCGGCCCGCGCTTTGGGGGCACGGCTGGTGGTGGTGATGCCGGAGAACGCGGTGCCGGAGAAGCTGGCCGGAGTGGCGGCCCTGGGCGCCCGCATCGAGAAGGAAGGGATTACCAACGCCACCCAGGCCTTTGAAAGGCTGGAGCGGCTGCGCAGCGAGCACGGCTACACTCTCGTCCATCCTTTCGACGATCCGTTCGTCATCGCCGGTGCCGGCACGGCCACCTGGGAGCTGCTGGAGGACGCGCCGGACCTCGACACGCTCGCGCTTCCCACCTCCGGCGGCGGCCTCCTCGGCGGAGCCCTGCTGGCCGCCCGCGGTCTCGCGCCGGCCGCGCGGGTCTACGGCGTTCAGCCAACGGGATCGGACGGAACCGTGCGCTCGCTGGCCGCCGGCAAGCCGACTCCGCCCGAGCGGATACAGACCGTGGCGGACGGCCTCACGGCTCCGAAGCCGGGGATCCTCAACTTCGAGCTCATCCGGCGTTGGGCCGCGGATATCTTTACGGTCACGGACGAGTCGATCCTCGCCGCCATGGGGCTCATCCTGCGGCACCTGAAAGTGATCGT
>Ga0134122_10002021_pt1 | contig 14856 bp, 10 predicted proteins | sample KB302_FD_96461 | JGI IMG/M metagenome (GOLD analysis project Ga0134122, IMG submission 96461) | Terrestrial soil microbial communities without Nitrogen fertilizer from Kellogg Biological Station, Michigan, USA - KB3-0-2 | ecosystem: Environmental > Terrestrial > Soil > Unclassified ... | reverse complement strand
AGGCGATCGCGTGCTCGTCGATGCTCAGTGCGGGCAGAACTTCGACCTCGACCTGACGACGCCGCGCCACAACAAGAGCGCCGAGTTTCAAGAGTTGATTGGCGAGCGCGGAGAGTTCCGTGTGGTGCGTCACGATGAGGTGCTTGCGGTCATTGAAGAGGGCGCGCGGGTGGGCTGATGCATACGCCGTCGATCTTCCAGCGATTCGCCAAGCTGCTCGGCATCGAAGAGCGCCATGCTGAGGATGCTCTGCATTCGGAACGCGTCGCGAATCAAGTCATCTCGCGTCGGTCGTTCATTGGTGCGGCCGGTGCATTGGCTGGCGCGACAATGTTCGCATTCCCGAAGTCGGTGCAGGATGAAGTTCGGGAACTGACGAAGCCGAAGCGTCACGGCTCGACGCTCAGATCGTTCGATCGGCTGCTCAAGGAGCGTTATAGCGACGCTAGCTGGGAGCCACTGGCGGACGATCCGTACCTGCAAACGCTCAAGAAGGACGACCATATTTTCGTGGCCGGCGATGCGCAGAACTACGAAAAGGGCATGCCGCTCGTCATCAGCACGGGAGGCGGTGGGCTCGGTGGCAGCCTAGTAATCACAGCCGTCGATCAAAAGCGCGGCATCATCACGCTCGGCTAATCGATGCCCCAGCTAACCCCCGAGGAGTCTTGGTACGAGCGTCCAGCCGATCGCCGCGGGGCTGAGGTTTCGTCGCTCGTCAAGGCGTATCGGGACGCGCAGGCAGGCCGCCGCGCTCGCTACATCCGGAACCTCGAGGTTTACGAAGGCCGTCACCTCGGCGGCTACTCGGCGCATGCGTATTGCGACAGCGATGACAAGCAAACCTATCTCGGTCAAAGGCTCCGTCTCGTGCGCTCGGCGGTTGCGACCGCGGTTGCGAATATTTACGCTCCGCAGAAGCCCAAACCTCAGTTCCAGACTTTGGGTGCAACCTGGGCTTTACGTCGCCGAGCCTACCGACTGGACAAGATCTGCGAAGGTATTCTGAACCAGCGGCAAGACCGGTGGATCAACGGCTGGGCGATGATGATCGACGCGGCCGCGGAATGCGCGTTGCAAGGCACGGCGGTTATCTCCGTGATGGCCGACCATGCGCGCAAGCGAATCGTGCACGATCTCGTGCCAAGCTGCGACGTTTTCACCGACCCGGTCGAGGGTCGCATGCCGCGCAACTACTTCATGCGCCGGCCGTGCGGGGTGGACGAGGCAATGGAGCGTTACGGCAAGGGCATGGGCCGCAAGATCCGCGACGCCATCGCGAACGCGCCGCCCTACGAGTGGTTCGGGGAAAGCCGCCTTGCTCGACCGCGCTCGACGAAGGTGATTCAGCTAGATTTTGGATGGAAGCTGCCCGATAGCAACGACGCACCGGGTGTCTGGGCGCTCGGCATCGGTGGCGAGACCGTTGACGGTGGCGAGTGGACAGCTCCGGCCCCTCCGCTCGTGTTCTTGCAGTGGGAGCCGCACCGCGATGGCGTCTGGGCAGCGGGTATCGCCGACGAGGGCGGCCCGATGAGCGAGGATTGCGACGATTTCGACATGCGGCTTTGCTTGAGGCAGCGCATCGCGAGCGGCGCGAAGGGATTCTACGAGCGGGACAGCGTCAAGAACGATGACCTCGCCGTGAACGATGCCATCACGTGGATCGCGGTCGAGAAGGGCGCGATGCCGCCGCAGATTGCGCTCACGCCGGCCTTCACGCAGATGGAATTTGAGTTCCACAAATACAAGGTCTCGCAGTTCTGGGACACGATTGGCTTGTCGCAAGTTTCGGCGGCCGCACGACGTGAGCAAGGCGTGAATTCCGGCGTTGCAATCCGCACGCTGAACGACACGAAGGCGGGCCGTCAGCTCGTGAAGGCCCAGCGCTACGAGCAATCGTATGTTGACCTCGGGCACCAGTACGTTTGGCGCCTTCGCGAACTCGCTGAGGACGATAAGAACTTCATGGTCCAATGGTCGGGCCGCTCGCTCATTCGGCAGATCAAATGGAACGACGCCGATGTCGAGGACGACTCGTTCGCCATCTCCGTCGCGCCAGCGTCCGCCCTCCCGCACGATCCGGCTGGCCGGCAAGAGATGGTGCAGGACCTCTACAAGGGCGGCCTCATCAGCCAGGAGACTGCCAAGCAGCTCATGGGCTGGCCGGACTTCGATTCCGAGCTCGAGGTCGAGAACGCCGAGACTGAGTATGTGGACATGCTCATCGAGCGATATCTCGACGCGGATGAGGACACCTGGACGCTCGGCGATTACCAGGCGCCTGAAGGCTTTGTGATGAACAAGGTCGGCGCGATCCGTCGGTTCGCCTCCGCGTGGTTCCGCGCGCGCATTGACCAGGCCGCTTTGCCCACGCCCGAAGAGCGGCTCAAGGTCGAGTTCAATCTGAAACTCCTCTCCCGGTACATTCAGGAGATGGACAAGCTGATGCAGCCGCCAGAGCAGCCACCGGCCGCCCCGGTCGCGCAGCAGCAGCTTCCTGGCAATCCGATGGGTCCAGCGGTTCCGCCTGGCCCGCAAGCAGTGCCGCCACCGATGGCAGCGGCGTAGGAGATTAGATGGCAGACGAAGCAGCTCCGGCAGCAGAGGCCGCAACCCCAGCGGCCAAGGTAAACGAACCGTTCGTCCAGAAGATGGAACGGCTTGGCGGCGTCGATGTGTTCAAGCCGGAGCCGGTTGACGAGGCTGGCGCCGAGACGACCGAGCCGGCGGAGACGAAAGCCGAGTCCGAGAAGCCAGCCAAGCCCAAGGCTGAGAAGAAGCCAGAGGCGACGGACAAGCTCGAGCAGCTAAAGGCCCTCGCCGAAGCAGCCGGCATGGTGCTCGAGGATGGTCGCGTGACGAGTGCCGAGCGAGCCAGCCTGCGCGTCACGAGCCAGGCCAAGGCGAAGGAGCTGCTTGACCTCGAGCAGGCCGCAACGCAGCGCATCGAAGAGGCTCGCAAAGCCTTCGAGGGCGAGCTTCAGTTCGCCCGTGGCGTTAGCGCGTTCAAGGACAGTAAGGACTTCCAGGCGCTTGCGAAGTCGCTCGGGTACGAGGACTGGAACAAGCTGCAAGAGGACGTGATCGCGCAGGCGAGCGATCCGAACTATCGCCGGCTGCTTGAACTCGAGAACTGGAAAAAGGAGCAGGCTGAGAGGGACGAGCGCTCGAAGAAAGAGGCCGAGACGAGGCAGGCAGAGTCAGCCCGGGTTGCCGCACAGCAGCGCTACGTCACGCAGCTCTCGAACGAGATGGGCAAATCGCAGAACAAGCTTCTCGCTTCGTTCGCGGATGACTCGCTTTTCGTGAACCAGATCTACAACATCCAAAAGCAGCACTACAACCCGGCGACGGACGAGACGATCACGATCGACGACGCGCTGAAGTTCATCCCGCCGAACGGAAAGTCGCTGAACTCCGTGATGGAGGGGCTGTATCAGAAGCTCAAGGGCGTTTTCGGCGAGCAGCAGGCCGCAACCCTCCCCGCCGCCGGCACCACTGCCAAGCCGAAGCCGCGCACCGATGCGGTACCGCCGCCCAAGGCGGGGAAGCCATCCAAGATCGACCCGACTGACCGCCGAAGCTGGATGCAGAACGCAGCCAATCGATTCACGCAGGCAGTGAACGAAGATATCAGGCGCGAAGTGAACGGGCGCGGCAGCGAGTAGCGCGTACCAATCTGAACCATTCCGGCCCTCCGATTGTGCCTTGTAGCAATGGCGCAAATCGATCAGTATTGACTCACCTGCTGAAAAGCAGAGACGCGCTGACCGGGAGCCGACGAACCCCGAGAGAAAATCCGATGGAGGACTTCTCGCTATGGGTTCAACGCTCACCACATTCGACGCTCTGCTCAAGGAACGCTACGTCAACGACGTAGTTGAAAAGCTCACCTACCCGGACAACGTGCTCCTCGGCATGCTCGAGAAGCGCGGCGATACCGGCATGGTCGGCGACAACATGCCCGTGCCGATCATCACTGGTCTGCCGCAGGGCATCTCCGGCGTGTTCACCGCCTCTCAAACGGCGAAGTCGAACATCGTCGCGAGCAAGTGGAACATCACGGCCGGCGACTACTACGCGTCGATCGACATCGGCGACAAGGTTCTCATGGCGTCGCGCACCAACCAGGGCGCATTCCTCGAGAACAAGGTGGTCGAAATCGACGGCCTCTACGAGCAGGCCGGCGAGAATCTCAGCGTCTACAGCTGGGGCAACGGTGGCCAGGCAATCGGCCGTATCGCGACGCTCTCGACGAACGACATCACCCTCGTAAACCCCATCGATGCGCAGAACTTCGAGGTGGGCATGTCGGTGGTGGCGTCCGCGAATGACGGCTCGACCACGACGGACCAGCTCCGAGACAGCGGCGATCAGACGACCGTCGCGAACATCAACCGCTCGACCGGTGCGCTCACGCTCACCTCGGCAGCGGCGATCTCCGGCCTCGCGGTCGGCGATTACCTGTTCCGCTTCGGTGACTTCTTCGGCGATCAGGCCGTCGTCATCATCAAGGGCGTCCAGGCGTTCATCACGTCGAACGACTCGCCCGGCACGCTCTGGGGCGTCACGAACACCACGCGCGCGACGGACATCCAGCGCTATTCCGGATGCCGCATCCAGACGAGCGACCTGGCAGGCAAGAGCTACGAGGAGCGCATCAAGATCCTCTTCGCTCAGATGCTCGGTCGCTTCAAGGCAAAGGCGCCCACGGCCGGCTTCATGAACCCCGAGGACTTCCAGGTTCTCGAGACGCTCATGAGCGCCCGCGGGATTCGCCCGCTCGAGGACGACTCGACGCAGTTCGGATACACGAAGATCGACGTGATGACGACCGCAGGGCGCGTGCCCATCTACTGCGATCGTCACTGCCCGGTCGGCAACTTCTTCGCCTTCCGGATGGAGAACTGGTGGATCTCGAGCATGGGTGAGCTCCTGCACCCGCAGAGCGGCGACGGACTCTCGATGCTGCGCAAGACGACGAGCACGGACTACGAGTTCCGCCTCATAGGCTACCCGCTCCTTGCCTGCAACGCCCCGAAGAACAACGGCCGCGTCTCTCTGACCGTCTAAGGAGGGCACCAGGATGCCCCGCGACTTCTCCTCATTAGTCCAGCAGGATCCGCTGAACGTTGCGGGCATCTTCGCGCCCAAGGCGTTCATCGCTCCCGCTCGACTCCACTTCACCGCGACGGGCGGCATCGTCGGGACGGCCTACGGCTTTCCCGGCCTTGGCGTTACGCTCGTCGCGACCGGGCTCTACGACGTGATTCACCCGCCGGTCAGGTTCTCGCAGCTCTACACAACGCTCCAGGTACCGTCTGGGGCATTCGTGGAGCGGAGCATCGTACGGCAACGCACCAACTCCTGGTCCGGCGTCGCGTCGGTCCAGTTCCACGCGCCGCCTGGCGTCGGGACGGGCACCCTCGCGGTTCCGTCCGGCAACTCTCGAGCGGGAGTGATTCCGCCCAGCGGGACCATTCTCGACTTGCTCTGGGTCGGCGCGCCTACCGCAACATCGGGGATCACGCCGTTCTGATGGCTGGGATGGGCATGATGGAGCCGTCTGGCATGGGCATGGGATCTGACGATCCGGATGTCGATGACAAGATGGGCGAGCATGGGTATTCCGACGAGGAAACTCGAGAGATCATGGACTTCATGGATGACTCTCTGCCGCAAGAGGAGCGCGTATCTGCATTGCAGGAAGCGATCCGACTTTGCGTTGAGAAGCACGTGAGCCCGGATGCTCTGACTGGAGCAAGTGCTGGCGGCGAGAGGCCGAAGGGTGACACTGGTCTTGCCCTGATCTTCGGCGGCGGAGAGCCCAAGAAGAAGAAATAGGCGGGCGGTTTTGGCCCGCACGGTTACCCTGACGCAGCTCCAGACTGACATCGCTACCCAAGCCGATGTTGTTCTGGGTTCGTCTGGTCGCTACAGCACGACGCAGGTAACGCGGTTCATCAACCAGTCGATTCAGCGCTTTCGCGAGCGCGTTTCCGACCTGGGGATCAACCGATACCTTGTTTCGACTAGCGACTACATGAACGCCGGGCCGAGCGGAGTCTATCCGTTCGGACTCATCGACCTTTCGGCCGTTTCGCCTGCCGTTGTGCGGGTTTTTGGCGTGGATCTCGAGTACCAAACCGTCGTCCGCACGCTCAAGCAGATCAGCTTCACCGAGCGCGACCAATTCAACGGCCCGAACCTGAATTCGGTGCCTGCCGCGTGGGCTCAGTATCGTGACACGCAGATCGCCGTCTTCCCGCCGCCTGACCAAGCGTATTTTTACACCGTTTGGTACCTCCCGATCCTGAGCAATCTCTCGTCCGGAAGCGATACGTTCGATGGTGTCGCTGGGTGGGAAGAATTCATCATCTGGGATGTCGTCTGCCGTCTCTTGAACAAGGACCAGTACGCCGCCGCGTACGGCATGGCAGCGGCTGAGCGCGAGGGGCGATGGCAAGACGTGATGCGCGGAGCGACGCGCGTCAGCTGGGAAGGGCCGACCACTGCGGGGCGGGATACACTGCTAGATAGGCCAACGTGCGCCATACCGGAGAGTGACATGTTCAATTCGCCCACATCAGCGCAGGAAGGGACGGTGGCCCTCGCCTCGTCCAACGGGCGGATCAACTGGTACGCGGGCGTAGAAGCTGGCGATCGTCTTGAATGGACCGGGTCGATTTGGATCAAGCGGCGGGGCTGGATCACGCTCGACGTGGACACGACTGGGGCAAGCGACTCGACGACGATTGCAACCAGCGTCGCGAACGTGCGCTCAACGTTCACGAGCGCTCGTCCGGGCCAATACCTCGCATGGCCGGATGGGATCACCTACATCAGCGACGGCTCAAACAACATCTTCACCGTGCCAGCAAACGTGTCAACCGGCGGCCTTCGCGAGCTCGGCCATTCACGTGCCAGCTTCTTCGGAAGCACTGAGCCGAACGGAACGAAGCTGATGATAACGGGCACGGGACGGGTTTTCTCGACGCGCCCGAATTCGGTCGTCCGCGACATCGAGGCCGTCTATCCGGAGCAAGTCACGACCGGAACGCCAACGGTTTACGATTACTTCATCTATGCCGGGACAAACAACCACAACCCGACGATTGAGCGCATCCTGGCGACGAACCCGTACCGACTGATCTACCTCGCGTGCGACGGCGGGAAGATCGACAGGATCAACGGCTACCCACTCTCTCGAGGAATTGTCCTTGGGCGATGCGCCGATACGGTGCGGATCAACGACATCCATTTCAACCCGAACACTGATCCGTATAGCGGCCTTTTGAGCAATGACATCAAGGCATGGGTTGACGCGAATGGGCGGGCATTTGTGCTCGACGGTCCCGAAGAGTTCATGATGTCGAACTGCTTCGCCACTCGGTACGAAAAGGGGCTCGCGTTCCATGATGAAGATGGCGACGGTTTCCGCGGCGTCTATGGCGAATGCACGAACCTCGGCATCGACCTCGCCGACCAGTGCATTGCCATCATGGAGCCGAACGGCCTCACGCTACGCGGCCTGAGCCTCAGCAACGCGGGCCTCGTGCCGAATGGCTCGACGGCGATCGGCGTGAAGTTCGCGGACACAAGCGCGCCAGCAAGCGACGATCAGCGGCCAGCAATCTACATGACCAATGTGAAGTTCTGGGCCTCGAGCATCTCCCGAGCTGTTTGGATCGTGAGCGGCAGCTACGGAATTTGCTCGTACGTGGGCGGAAGCGTGCGGGGCAATGTAAACGCTGCCGTCACAAACGCGTCGGCCAATGGAACGGCCTCGATGGACCGTGTTTTCGTGGCAAACGGCGCCACCCGAACTAGCGGAACCGTCACCGACACGAACGCGCTCAGCTAATGGCCCGCACCGTAACCCTCCTACAGCTCCGAACGGATATCAGCTACCAGGCCGATATCGTAACGGGGACGACCGGTCGCTATACGACCGACATGCTCAATCGGTTCATCAACCAGAGCATCCAGAGATTTCGTGAGCGGGTGAGCCAGGAGGGGATCCAGCACTACCTCGTTTCTGCGACCGGAAGCATCTCGGCCGGAGCGACGAGCCCATACCCGTTTGCCACGCTCGACATGAGCGCCTTCTCGCCGAACGTGGTCCGTACTTTCGGCGTCGATATTACGTACCAAAACGTCGTTCGGACGCTTCAGCATCGGCCGCTAGCCGAGCGCTCTGCCTGGGGTGGTCCGCAGATCGTCGGGATGCCGGAAGCCTGGTCGCACATTCAGACCGACCTGCTCGCCATTCTGCCAGCGCCGGATCAGGCGTACCCGTACACGATTTGGTATCTGCCCCTCGCTGCGGATCTCAGCTCGGATGTTGACACGTTCGACGGCGTTGCGGGCTGGGAGGAGTTCATCGTTTGGGACGTGGTGACGCGGGTCATCACGCGCGACCAGTACGCGGCCGCCTACCAGCTTGCAGTCACCGAGCGCGATCGGGTTTGGGCTGATGTGCTCCGGGCCGCTACGCGCGTAACTGCGGCGGGTGGCGCGGTCGTCGGCCGCGACTCGTTCGGGGAGTACGGCCTAAGGGACAGAACCTCGCGCCGGACGGTCATCGCGGGCGGCTCGACCCTGCCGCCGAACGGCTCGATTACCAACGCGATCCTGGCCGACATGGTCGAGGGGAAGATCAAGGGTCGGGCGATGGGCGCCGGCAACGGCGATCCGCAAGACCTGTCACCTCAGCAGGCCGCGGGGATCCTGCCGGTTTACAGCGGCACGATCGCTGGGCTTGTCCCGAGCGGGCCGGGCAGCTCGTCGCTCTTCCTGCGCTCGGATGGCACATGGCAGACAGCGGGTGGTGGTGGACCGACCATGCTCGCCGCTGGTCCAGTCGGCGCCGTACAGTTCAACGGCGGTAGCGGGTTTGCTGGTAGCGGGGCGTTCCTCTACACGGGCGGGGCTCTCAAGCTAACTGGGGATCTACTGCTCGGCTCGACGCCAGGCGGGACGGGCACGATTCGGCTTACCTACGGCGGCTCGATTGGCGGGAATGCTGTCGGGAATGACTCGCAACTTATCGCCTGGCGCCAAGCACTAGGCCAGGATTACGTACTTGCGATCGGCGCGTCTGGCGTTCCGGATGTGCAGTTTTTGCCGTCTGACCAGGTCACGTTCCGCATCGCGAATACGCAGCGGGCTCGGATCAACAGCGACCAACTCGCATTCTCCAACGGCATGCGGCTTGGCCTGCCGGCCCTGGCGCAAAATACGCCGTCCGGCCTGTCGCTCGACAAGCTCGGGGCATGGACGCCGTCCGGGTTCGCGAACGTTGCAACGGGTATCAGCGTTGTCGGCTCGGGGGCAGGCCTATCGGCGCGCGGTATCACAGTCGCTTCCCTGTCGGCCCCAGCCTTTGCCGGTGGCGCGGCCGGCCTTGTGCCATCCGGCGCTGCCATCGGCCAATTCCTCCGAGACGACGGTACCTGGGCGGCTCCTCCCGGTGGCTCAACTCCGACCGGCGTCACGAATGCGCAGCTCTACCTCGAGCAGCCAACGACGTTCAAAGCTCGCTACACGCTCGGCACGGGCGCCCCAGAGGACATCACGCCGGCCCAGGCCGTGTCGATGCTTCCGAACTTCACGAGCACGACGCGCGGGGTTGTGCCGTACCCGTCCGGCGGCGCCGGCGGTCTGTTCCTGAAGGATGATGCGACATGGGCAAGCCCGGGCAACTCGGCTGCCACGGGCATCACGAACGCTCAGCACGCGCTTTCACCGCCCTTCACGGTCAAGGGCCTCAATACGGCGGCGACGGGCACGGTTCAGGATCTGGACCCAGGCCAAGTCGCCTCGATGCTCTGGATGTTCTCGGGAGCAGGCCGGGCAGGCTTGGTGGCCGGCCCGACCGGTGGCGTTGCCGGCAAATGGCTCCGCGATGACGGCTCGTGGCAAGGGATCCCAACAGGCGGGAACCTCCCGAGCGGCGGGCTTCTAAGCACAATCGCTGCCCCCCGCGTGATCGGACGATTCACGACGGGAACCGGCGCGGCGGAAGTGCTGATGGGCAGCGCCGTTGCGAGCATGATCCCGAACTTCGCGCCCTCGCTCGCCGGCCTGGTCCCATACCCAACGGCAGGCGCGATCGGTCAGTTCCTCCGGGACGATGGCACCTGGCGCAGCGTTGGCTCAGGCCCGGCCGTGCCGAGCGGCTCCTATCTGAGCGAGATTGCGTCGCCGCGTGTTCTTGGCCGCTTCACGACTGGCACGGGCGCGGCAGAGGTGATGCTCGGAAGCGCGGTCGCTTCGATGCTGCCCGTCTTTGCGCCATCCCTGCACGGCCTGGTGCACTACCCGACGGGCGGCGCATCTCAGCAGAACTTCCTTCGCGCTGACGGCGTCTTCACCGCTCCGACCGGGCTCGTCATTCCCGGTCAGCCGAGCGGGTCGATGCAGTACAACGGCGGCACCGGTCTCGTCGGCGCCACCGGCATCCGCCCGGACAATGATATCGGTCTAGTCGCTCGAGCTATCACGGTCGCGTCGCTAAGCGCGCCCATCTTCGGCACGCGCATTGGCCTTGTGCCGACCTCCTCGAGCTCTGGCAGCTTGTTCCTGCGCGATGACGGCACATGGGTCGCGGCCGGCGGTGGAGGCGGCGGCCCCACGATGCTCGCGGGTGGACCCGCTGGCGCAGTTCAATACAACGGTGGAAGCGGCCTCGCGGGTGCGAGCGGATTCACCTACAACACCGGCAGCGGCGTCGTTCTGTGGGGCTCGGTCAACGTCGCCAGCGGGTACGTCGCAATCGGTGGCGTCGGCTCTGGCGGCTGGCCAGACATCTCGAGCGGACATCTGCGGCTCCAGGCGGGCGCTATCCCGCTCATGCAGATTGGCTATTCCGGAGTCGAGGAAACGATCCTTCGATACGGCGCAGTCAGCGATCATGAATTCACGATCGGCGGCGGCGTCAACCAGCGCCGAACCCAGATGCGCTTGGCCGCTGGCGGCGACTACGGCTGGGATGTTGTCACCGGTACGCGCGTTGCCGGCCTTGATACGTCGCACTTTGGTCTAAAGGCTGGCCGTCGCCTCGGCCTGATGCAGCTGGCTCATACGTCCCCGTCCGGCACTTCGCTGGACCGCCTGGGCGCGTGGACCGCATCGGGTTTTGCGAACGTCGCAACCGGAATCAACCTGACCGGCTCTGGTGTTGGCCTTGACGCTCGGGCACTTACGGTCGCCTCCCTCTCGGCTCCGCTATTCGGTACGCAAGTTGGTCTCGTTCCGACCGCCGCGAGCGCCGGCCTATTCTTGCGCGACGATGCGACCTGGCAGACCCCAGCGGCGGGGTCCGCGACTGGCCTATCGAACGCGATGCATCTGCCGATGCCACCGCTCACGTTCAAGGCGCGGCAGACGCTCGGCTCGGGCATCCCCGAGGACATCAGCGTGCTCCAGGCGGCGACCATGCTGCCGCTCTTCTATGCGACCGGCAGCGTGCCCGGAACCGTGCGCTTGCCAACGGGCGGAGCGAGCGGACTTTTCCTCAAGGACGACGGCACCTGGCAGGAGATGTTCCGCAACGAGATCAAGAACGGGAATCTTGGCTCGGGAACCACATCCGGAAGCTTCACGATCGACTTCAGAAACGGGCCGTTCCACTACTACGACTCGTACGGCAGCATGAAGCTGTATCTCGCGCCCGGGTTTGCCACCGGAGCCGCCTCGCCTCACCGGCACTTCCAGCTGCGTTGGCAGAACCAATCGTCCGGCTACTGTCCGACATTCTTCGGCACAGCAGTCAAATTCGGGCCGTCAAACACGGTCCCTTCACTCTTCAGTCGTGCGTCTGGAGCAGTGAATATCGCGAACTTCTTCTATGACGGCACAGTCATGTGGGGTTCCGCCGGTCAGGGCGGATTCTTTTGAAAAGTTCATGTGACCAATGGCTATCTCCGTCGTAAATCTGACCAGCAGCATCGGCTCCGACTCAGCGGACGCTGCCAATCACACGACTGGCAATGCGTTGCTCGTCGTCTCCGCTTATGAGGCAGCGACAGGCACCAAGCTAGGATCCGTGACCGATACGGCCGGCAATAGCTACACCGTCGTGGATATCACTCGGTTCAACACCTTTCAGGACATCCAGATCGCTTACTGCATGAGCATCACAGGGAACGCGTCCAATGTGGTCACCGCACACCCCGACTCTGGTTCGTTTGGCTACAACGAGTTGATGGTCTGGCAGGTTTCTGGCCTTGCCACCGCAAGCCCAACAGATGGAACCCCTGGCGGAAACGACAACGGCGGCATCGCGAGCACGTCGCCGACAACGGGTACGGTGAACACGTCCAACGCCGACGACATAATCATCGCTGGGATCAAAACCTTCGGCGGCAATGACTTCTCGGCGTGGCTGAACAGCTTCGGCGAGGACTTCGATCTAGACACGGCGGGCGGCGCGAGCGGGATCGTTTCTGCTACGGGCGGGTATTCGAGCGGCGCAACCACGTCCAGCTCTCAGCAATACGTGGCTCGGATCTGGGCGTTCAAAGCGTCCGGCGGCGCAGTGGTTGTGCCGGATGATCTGCCGCCCGGGAATACGCTCTTCTTCGGCGGAGGATCGTTCTGATGGCTCGTCGCCTTCGACCCGTCATGGACATCCCGGCCGAGCTGCACTTGCACGAGCCGGATATGGTCGAGCGCGAGGCAAACCGCCTCGTCGATGGCCTGCTGCGCTTCGGCGACGACGTAGCTGACCTTTGCGAGGTGCGCCCGCTGTTCCCGCTATCCGCGCGCACAGGCGTTGTTGCCGCTTCCTACGATGCCGCCCTGAAGGTTTCTCCGGCGCTCGACACGACGACCGTCACGGTGCAGCTGCCCCAGGCACGCCCCGAGGACGGTGGCAGGATTGCGCGCATCATCCGGCTCACTCCCGGCGGGGAGATCGTCATCCGGGCGCTTGGCTCGGCAACCATCAACGGCGCATCGGCCATCAAAATGTATATCTCGCCTGGAATGGCGGAGATCCGCTGCGATGGCGTCAACTTCTACACGTCCTATGCCGGCGCAGCGTGGGATGAGGATCCGGCTAGCTGATGGCCCGCGCGATTGAAAAGAAGCTGTTCAAGCTGCCCATCGCGAGCGGCATCAACCAGGCGATCGATGACCGCGACGCGCCGCCCGGAACGCTTACGGCTTGCACGAACCATCGCATCAAGAAATCTCTCTTGGTGAAGCGACCCGGGTATGCGGCAATCGACGCCACGAAGGTTGATTCCAACGACATCCCGATTTTGGGCGATGGGATCTCGACCTTCCTCGAGGATCCGTCGCTGCTCACCTCGATCGGCGATGCGCAAGCGCTCGGTACCACGTCGGGCGCGATGTTCGTATCCAACGACGAATCCGGGACGGATTGGTTCTCGGTGCGCGGGTACTTTTCGACGGCTCGGCCGACTGGACAGCGGAGTCATCTTTCGCTCAGCTGGTCGGCCGCGAGCATTGGCTCGAAAACGCCGTCCACGGCTATCAATTCGGCCGATTATCACGGCGCGGCGTGGCTGAGCGACGACCCGATCGGCTTTGGTCAGTTCGTCATGGTCGCGATCAGCTCGCCCGAGGGCAAACCGATCGGCGTGGCTCAGTTCAGCGTGGGAGTCGGGAATCGTGTCGTCCTGCTCGCGCTCGGCGCAATCTTCGTCGTGATCTACAACGACGACGGGGCGGTCTATTCGCGCGGAATCACCGTTTCGCAGGGCGCGCTGGCGCTCGACTCGCGAGTGACGCTCCGTTCGTACGGCGCAGGAACGACGACTCTCGACGCCGTGGCCCTCTCAAGCACGCGATACTGGGTTGCTAGCTCGCAGCTGAATTCGGCGACAATTGCGCTCGATGATGTGACCTACGGAAGCTCTCCGGTCACTGGCTCGATCGCGCTCACGAACGCGAGCGTCTACACGCCGCTAATTCAGCTTTGGTACGACACGGCATTTGACCGCGTTTGGGTGAGCTACACCGACTATGACGCCGGGGCGACGCCGGGCGTACAGTACTTTCCGATCTACAAGATACTAAGCACGGCCGGCTCATTCACGGTCATCAGCACACACGCTTACTCGGGCGAGGACGTGGCGAACCATGCGCCGCAGCCCTACTCATTCGGCGCCTATCGCGGAACGTCGATCAACGGCATCAGCCGAGCGCTCGGGATCCGTAGGCGCTACGTCACCACCTCGAGCGGCGGGAACTACACGATCGGCTACACGGACATCACGGTTGATTCGACGCTGGCGCACTCGGTCAAACATCCGCTGGCCCACTGCATGCCCATGTCGAAGCCGGACGACTACGGGCGGTTTTGGGCGCTCATGTGGGACGATCCGAACCTGCTCATCGGACCGCGCGACCCCGCGAGCACGTATTGGTATGTTCTTCTGCGTCTCCGGCCGCCGCTTACCGATTCGCGCGTGCCACCGCCAACTATCGAGCTCGTAACCGACCAGTTCCCAGGCTCAGATAGCTATGCGCTTGCAACGCTGATCGCCCCCCGCCCCATGTCCGCGATGGCTGTCGGCACGTCGTTTCGCTCGACCATTCTGCCGTGCAACCTCGGATCGGCGATGGATCTGCGTGAATTCGTCTTCACGACGGGCGACACGGATCCGCATGTCGAGTCCGACATCGGCGATCCAGCAACCGTTACCGCAGGTCAGCCCACGGAGCATTTCGGCGCATCCGAAGGCTATGTGCTCGACGCCTCTGCGAACGTTATCAACGTGCTCGGTGCGGCGGAGATCGGCTACGCTCAAAAGCCTCAAATCTTCACGGTCACATCGAATGCATCGACCGAGAACCGCAGCTACGTCGCGGTCTACGTTT
>Ga0134122_10002019_pt1 | contig 14862 bp, 13 predicted proteins | sample KB302_FD_96461 | JGI IMG/M metagenome (GOLD analysis project Ga0134122, IMG submission 96461) | Terrestrial soil microbial communities without Nitrogen fertilizer from Kellogg Biological Station, Michigan, USA - KB3-0-2 | ecosystem: Environmental > Terrestrial > Soil > Unclassified ... | reverse complement strand
GCCGGTCGGCATCGCGGTACGGCAGCGGCCGCAGGAAGACGAAATCCGCCAGCGAGAACACCGCGGTGTTCGCGCCCACGCCGAGCGCGACGACGAGCACGGCGGTGAGCGCGAAGCCCGGCGTGCGGCCGAGAGAGCGCGCGGCGTAGACGAGGTCCTGCCGCAGGAAGTCCCAGTGCACCGCGCCCGCGTTGGGAACGACGTCCGCGAGCGCCGCCAGGAAGATCCTCACCGCGGCCAGGGGACCGAGAAGCCCGCGCGTCCGCTCGGCGAAGGCGTCGCAGAGCTCATCGCGATACTCGGCGCGGAAGGGCGAGGGGTAGAGGTGCAGCAGCGAGCGATAGAAGCGCATCACACCGCCTCCGGTTTGAGCCCCCGCGCGCGCGCCAGCCGCACGAGCTGAGAGAGGCGCCGCATCTCGGCGCGCGCCGCGGCGATGCCGAAAGGGGTGAGGCGGTAGTAGCGCCGCCGCGGGTCGTCGGCCGCCGGGCGCCGCTTGGCGACTTCGGTGATGAGACCCTGCTCCACCATGCGGGCGATCGAGCGGTAGAGCGTGCCGGCGCTCAGGCGCAGCTCACCCTGGGTGCGCGCTTCGACGTCCTGGATGATGGCGTAGCCGTGGCGCTCTTCGTCGATGAGCGCGAGGAGGATGTGGAAGGTGGCCGACGGCAGTGGCAGGAGTTGGTCGGCGAGCTCGCGATCGTTCATCATGTTTCTAGTATAGCCACTGTGGCTATACTCGTCAAGGCTATAGTTGCGAGGGACCTCATCCCCTGCTCCCCGCTCGCCCGCAGGGCGACGTTTCGGTAGCCCGGCGCGGAAACGCCGGGCTGAGGGCTGCGCCATCCGCGCCGATCCGCGGGCGGCTCGCTGCGCGCCCGGTGCTTCCGCACCCGGGCTATCGAAACGATGCCCCTCTGGGGCTGGGATAGACTTGCGGCGTGACTCGCACCTCACGCCCTCCGTTCGCCCTCCTCCCCTTCGCGCTCGCGCTGAGCGCAGGGATGGCGGCCGGTGTCGCGGGCGCTGCGCCATGCCCGACCTTCCGCTTCGGCCTCGAAGAGCCGGGCATCTACCGCGTGGACCACGCCGACCTCGCAGCCGCTGGCCTCGGCGGCGAGCTGCCGAGCGCCGAGCTGGCGCTCGCGGAGAACGGCCGGCCGGTGCCGATCTGGATCGACGACGGCGGCGACGGGCGGTTCGGACCGGGCGACCACCTCGAATTCCGCGGCGAGCGCCTCGCCGAGCCGGCCGCCGAGTTCACGTCCACGCACGTCTACGTCCTCTCCTGCGCGGATACGGCGACGGCGGCGCGGATGCGGCGCGCCGACGCCCGTGCGGGCGCCCGCGGCACGGCGGGACGCTGGCTCCGCCGCGAGCACCTGGAGAAGGACCTGATCCTGGTGCGCCTCCCCGAGGTCGATGTCAGCGACGAGCTCTGGTTCTGGCACAAGCTTGCCTCGAACGACGCCGCGCCGTTCGAGCTGCCGGTCAGCCTCGCGGGGCTCGACGCGACCGGCGGCGGAACGATCGCGATCCGGCTGCAGGTCCGCGGCTGGTCGAAGCCGGCAGCGCCGATCGCAGGGTTCCCCGACCACCGCGTCGAGGTGGCGATCGACGGCCGCCTCGCCGCGACTTTCGACTGGAACCAGGGCGAGGGCGGGCGGACTTTCGAGCTGCCGCCGATCGCCACCGGGCCGCTGCGCGGCCGCGCGAGCCTCTCGCTTTCGCTCCGCGCGCCGCGCCGCCAAACGGCCGGCGGCTCGCTGTTCGCCGACGTCTCTCTCCTCGACTGGATCGACGTGGAGATGCCTCACGCCGGCCGGATCGACGCCGCGCCGCTCCATCTGGCCGTCGATCCCCAGGCACCCGCAGGGCCGCTGCCCATCGCCGCGTCAGGACCGCTCGTGATCTACGGCGACGACGGCAGCCGCGCTGAAGTCGGCGCCGAGGGAGGCCGCGCGTTGCGCTCGCTCTCTCCGGCCGCCCGCGCCTTCGACCTGGTGCCGGCCGCGGCGCTCGCGCGCCCGGCGTCGATCGAGCTCGACCGACCGTCCAACTGGCGCAGCACCGAGCATCGGGCCGACCTGCTCATCGTCGGCCCGGCCGATCTGCTCGCCGCCGCCGCGCCGCTCGCCGAGCGGCGCCGGCGCCAGGGGCTCCGCGTCGAGACCGTGGATGTGCAGGACGTCTACGACGAGTGGAGCTGGGGCCACATCGATCCGCGCGCGATCCAGGCCTTCGTGGCCCACGCGGTCCGCGCCTGGCGCCCGCCTGCGCCGCGGTATCTGCTGCTGGTGGGCGACGCGAGCTGGGACGGCAAGAACCCGGCCGGAACGGAGACCGAGGCGCCCGACGCCGTGTACAGCAGCGGGCACGGCGCCGAGTTCGCCCACGTGCCGGCGACTCCCTATCGCGGCCTCGCCGGCGGCCGCGCGCGCGACCGCGTGCCGACTTGGAGCTATCCGACCGGCGACGGCCACGCCGCGGGCGACAACTTCTTCGTGGACGTCGACGGCGATCTCTTCCCCGAGCTCGCGGTGGGCCGCTTCCCGGTGGTTTCTGCCGGGGAGGTGGCGGCGATCGTCGAGAAGATCCGGCGCTATGAAGAGGCGCCGCTCGGGCCTTGGCGGCGCCAGGCGACCTTCGTGACCACCGAGGACCCGGGCTGGCAGATGTGGGCCGAAGACCTCGCCGAGCGGGCCGCCGCGAACGGCTACGAGCCGTTCCAGGTCTATGCCCCGCCGCTCGCGGCGAACGCCACGGCCGAGCGGACCGACGCGCGGGCGGTGGCCGAGGCGCTGGGCCGCGGCGGCTTCCTGCTCCACTTCGTCGGCCACGGCGGGCGCTTCATCTGGCGCACCGGCCCGCCCGACTGGCAGCACCAGCGCGATCTCTTCAACCTCGACGATCTCGACCGCCTGCCGGCGACCGACCGGTTGCCGATCGTCCTCAGCATGACCTGCTATTCGGCGCCCTTCGACCATCCGAGCGCCGATTCGATCGGCGAGAAGCTGCTGCGGCTGCCGGACCGAGGCGCGATCGCCGTGCTCGCCGCTTCCTGGCGGAACTCGCCCACCCAGCTCCTCTCCCAGATCGTCGTCGGCGAATTCCTGGCCGCCGGAGCGGACGATCGCCTCGGCGATGCCCTGCTGCGCGCCAAGAAGCGGAGCTTCAACCGCGACTTCCTTCGCCAGTACAACCTGCTGGGAGATCCTTCGATGCCGCTCGGCGGCGCGCAGCCGAAAAGCGGCACGGCGGCCCGGAGCGCCGCCGTGCCGCCGTCTTGAGCCCTCTGCGAGGAAGCTGGAATCAGCCGTCGACCGTGAACTTCTGGAGCTCGACCGGCACCGAGGTGATGGTGAGCGTCCAGCCGTCGAGCGAGCCGGTGTCGGCGCCCGCCGAGTCGCCGATGCAGAGCTGCCAGCTCCCGACTTTCGTCGTGGTGTCGTAGGCAGTCGACAGGTCCTCGCTGGTGGCGTTGGCCGCGCCGTTGTCCGGGTTGTAGTTGCACGGCGTGCCGCCGTCGACGCAGATCGTCTGGGTGCTCGCAAGGTCGATGGGCGTACGCCCCATCATCTCGGACTCGGGCACGGCCACCTGCTCGTAGGTGAGCGGATTGGCGTTCGCCAGGTTCGAGTTCTCGCCGAAGCCGGCGGTGTCATTGCCGTCGTCCGCCGTCTCGATCACGCCCGGGCGCGAGGTCAGGGTGGTGACGATGCCGGTCGGGCCGATCAGCTTGATGGTGAGGTCGCCGACGAACGAGTGGTTCATCCGGATCTGCACCGTCACGTTGTCGACGGTGTTGCCGCCGCCGCCGCCCGAGGGTACGATCTGGGTGTTGCAGAGCATGCTGCCCGTAGTGCCGTTGTAGGTGTTGTCCGGGATGGCGAGCCCGAGACCGGGTCCTACGGTGAAAACCTGCGCGGACGCCGGAACCGCGGCGGCGAGCACCAACAACGCGATGAAGACGATTGTTTGACGACGGGCCATAGCCCCTCCTTTTGCCGAGATCCCGTCCAAGCCGGGAAGTTTTCGGCGAATGGTATCACGCCTCGGGCGACAATAGAGCGTGTATTTTACCAGAAAAGGCTCTTTTAGCCGTTTTCCAGCCAGGGCCGCGGGGGTCAGGGCCCCCACAGCTCGTAGCCGTACTCGGTGAACGGGATGCCCACCTCGCGCGGCACCACCTCGATCTCCAGCCGCAGCGCGCTGCCGCCGGCCCCGGGCGGCAGGTCGAGGTCCACCTGCTGCCAGCGGCGGAAGTCGTTGCGGCCGACGTAGGGGAAGGTGCCGGCGCGGACCCCGTTGACGAATACGTCGGCTTCCTGGCCGGCGGTGGCGGCGTCGAGTGTCCGCCGCAGGCGTAGCGGGCCCTGAGCGCGCGGCCGGCGCAGGACGAAGCGGGAGGAGCCGTGGACGAACGAGCAGCCGTACAGGCGCAGCTCGACCGGCGGCTCGGACTCGAGCTGCGCGGTGAGCGGACGGCACACGGCGCCGGAAGGCCGCGTGTACTCGTGGGCCTGCCGCGACGCGGCGCTGCCCGCGTCGAGGCGGTCGCGGAGGCTGAGCGCCGGCCGTGGCTGGGTGTAGAACCAGGCGACCGTCCGCGCGCGCATCTGCAGGTTGTTGGTGGGGCCGCTTTCGAGCCCGGCGCGCAGGGAAGCCTGGAAGGGCACGCCGTCGGCGAGCAGCAGCCGGTAGGCGGCGGTGACGTTCTCGTGGTCGGGCGACGCGGAAAGGTACGGAGCGCCGTAGAGCGCGTGCCCGAAGGCGCCCTGGTCGAAGTAGAAGCCGCCGTTGAACAGGTCTTCGACGCCGGTGCCGTAGTGACCGGGATGGAGCGCGCCATCCAGGTAGACCCGCTCGTCGCCCTCGAGGTACTCGCGGGAGGCCGTGCCGATGCCCGCCAGCTCGGCAAAGAACCCCACCCACTTGCCGCGGCCCAAGAGATCGAGGAAGGGAAAGTCTCGCCCCACCGCGGTCGCCGCGGTGACGGCGCGGGCGGCGCCGAAAACCCCCAGGTCGGCGGCCGGCCGCTCCTCGCTCCACTCCACCTCGAGCTCCAGGTCCAGCGGCGGATTGCCGGCTGCCGCGCGGTCGGTGAGGCTCACGCTGGCGGCGGCGAAGAAGGGCATGGGGAAGTAGGAATAGAGGGCGTCCGACCCGTCCGCGCCCACGAGGAGCGAGCGCGTTGGCGCGGCGCCGCCCTGCCCCACGGCGAAGAAGTCCCGGAGCGGCATCTGCACGCGGCGCTCGCCGTCGAAGTCCAGGCTGATTCCCACCTGCTGCCAGGCGCGACGCTCGCCGCGCAGGCGCAGGGCCTGCACCAACCCCGGCCCCTGGCGGCGCCAGGCCTCGACCGTCTGCCCCGGCGCGAGGTGCACGGCCGTGCGGCGAAAGGCGGGGGCGCGCGACGGCCAGGGATCGGCGCCGGGCGCGCTCAGCAGGGCGCGCAGGGGCTGCAGGTTCTCGGTGCCGGTGAAGGTCGCGACCTGGTTGCCCCGGGCCAGCCGGTGGAAGGTGATCTGATACCAGATGCGGGCGTGCAGGGCGCCGACGAGGGACACCACGCAGCCCTGACGATAGGGGATGGGAACGTAGCTGACGTTGCCGCCGCTCGACGCGAGGCGGTCGGCGACGAGCGGCGAGAGGAACGGCGGCACATCGCCGCGGAAGAGGTCCGGGAGCGGCAGGTCGATGCGGGGAGCTGCCTCGCCGTCGAGGCGGACGCGCAGACGAATGGCGGGATCCAGCGGCTCGCTGACGCCCGGCCCCATGGTCATCCACAAGCGCGTGATCGCGCCCGCGCCCGGCTCGTCGAAGATCACCGCCTCGTCGCCGGCGACGCGCAGGAAGCGCGGATCGCCTTCCGAGGTGCGGTCGAAGCGGCACCCGGTGGGACAATGGCTGCTGCGCAGGAGCACCTGATCGCCGGACGATAAGCGGGCGATCGACAGCAGATCCTTCCAGTATTCCCAGGGCAGCGTGGCGCCCGCCGCCGGCGCCGCGGCGAGGAGGGCGCCGAGCAGATAGAGCGCTGGTGCGCGGCGGAATCGCATGGCGCCATTGTAGACGACGGGTCGGGCCCTGAATTGCCCGTGCGACCTCACCCATGACCCCCTCGCCTGAAGGAGAGGGGGATCACCGGCGAGCGTGCTCGCGCACGGTCACGGGATCGTCATCGAAGGTACCTACTTCTCAAACACCTCCGCTACCGGCACGATGTCGATGCGGGTGGGCCGCACCTTGAGCGACTGGATGGTCTTGTCCGCTTCGACGACCCGCGGCGGCACCTCGGCGTTGTAGGTCTTGGGGCTCGGCTCGTCCTTCTGCAGCGTCTCTTTGAGCTGCTGGGCGTTGGCGGTGACGATCACGGCGGCATAGTTGTCGGTGCTCAAGTATTTCTTGATCGCCGCGTTGACGTCCTCGACCGTGAGCTTCTTCAACCGCGCCTCGATCTCGTCGATGTAATAGGGCATGCCGTAGTAACGGCTGTCCATGTGAAAACCGAGCCGGTCTCCCAAGCTCTGGGCCCAGAGCTTCGAGTAGTTGATGAGGAACTCGCGGGTAAGGTTGAATTCCTCCTGCGTCATTCCCTGGTCGTGCAGCCGCTGGACCTCGTAGAGGCCGGCCCGCAGCGCGAACTGGGCGTCCACCGGCACTACCGGGCGGATCCACACCGAAAAGTACTGCTCGCGGCGTGGCACTTCCGGGCTGGGATTCGAGGTGAACGGCGGCCTGGCCCAGTACTCGACGTACGAGTAGTCGCCGTAGTTGAGGCCGCGATCACCGCGCAGCGAGTTCATCAGCCGGCCGTGAAAGGTGCGGTGCTCACCCAGGAAGCTGTTGGCCACCATCAGCGGGTAATAGTCCGCTTCGGCGCGGGTGATCGGCAGCGGGTAGCCGAAGTTGATGCCGACCGAGCCCGTCTGCTTGTCGATCAGGGTGAAGTTGTGGCCCGCGATCTTCGGCGCCGGCGGCAGCGGCGTCCGTCCTTTTTGTCCTATGGGCAGCGCCGTCAAATCCTTTTCGAGACGGGGGAGGTAGTCCTTTGGATAGCCGCCCGCGACGCCCAGCATCAGGTTCGCCTGGGTGTAATTCTCCCGATAGAACTTCTTCACGTCATCCAGCGTGATGCTCTTGAGACCCTCGACCGTGCCGAGAGGCGAGTGGCCGTAGGGATGCCCTTTGAAGATCTCCTGCTGGATCCGCTCGAGGCCCATCAGCTCGTCGTTGCTGCGCAGGGAATTGGTGAGCGTCGCGACGAGCTGCTCCTTGTTGCGGTCGAAGTCCTCCTGGGAGAAGCCGGGAGTGAGGAGCGCCTCCTCGAGCAGGGCCGTATAGTCCGCCAGCTTGTCGCGGTGGACGGTGCCGCCGATCACCGTCACCTCGCGGTCCGTGTCCGCGCTGACCGAAGCCGCCATCGGGTAGAGGGCTTCCACCAGGTCGGTGTAGGAGTGCTTTCGCGTGCCGGCCTGACCGATCATCTGCGCGGTCAGGGTGGCGAGGCCCTCCTTGCCCGCCGGATCGTGGATCGAGCCGACGTCGAACTGCAGATGCAGGGCGACCAGCGGCGAGCTGGCGTTGGGCAGGGCGACGACTTCGATGGGGGAGCCGCCGTTCAGGGGTGCCGAGGAAGCCTGGTTTTGCGCCGGCGCGGCGGCCGGGATCGCGAGGCACAGGGCGGTGGCGAGGAAGAGAGCCCCCGCGGCATGTTTGCGATCACTCATGGTTCGCACCTCCCTGCGTTCCCTTCGCGGCGGCGTCCGCTTTGTGCGACAGGGTCACGATGGTCTCGTTCCGGGTCTGGAAGCTCGCGCCGACGATCCGCTGGATGTCCGCCGGCGTCACCTTCTGGTACTGCGCGAAACGCTGGTTGATGGCGTCGATGTTTCCCGTCAGCGCGATGGCCTCGGCCGCCTGCTCGGCGACGTCCCCCGGCGTGTCGAGCCCGAGGGCGAAGTCGTAGCGCAGGTGCGACTTGATGCGGTCCAGACGGCTGGCGTCGACCGGCTCGGTTTGGAGCTTCTGGATGTAGCGGTCGATCGTCGCCTTCACCTTGGGGACGAGGTCGTCCGACTTGACCCGTGTGAAGATCATGAACAGTGAAGGATCGCGGAGGAGGTCCGGACCCCCCTGGAGGAAGTCCACCCACTGGTTCTTGACCACCAGGTCCTGGTAGAGGGGGGCCGACTCGCTGAACAGGAGCTGCGCGGCGAGGTCGAGCGCCGCCGAATCGACCGCGGTCGTGGAGAAGGCCGGCACGTGGTAGCCCAGCATCAGGTAGGGGCTCGTCGGGTTCGGCCAGTCGATCTGCGCCTGCTTCTGTTCCTTCTGCGGCGGCTCGACCGGGATGTCCGCCGGCTTGTACCCCTTCTTCCAGTCGCCGAAGTACTTCTTCGCCAGGTCGAAGACCCGCTGCGGCTGGACGTCGCCCACCACCAGCAGCGTCGCGTTCTCCGGCCGGTAGAAGCGGTCGAAGAACTTCAGGCTGTAGTCGTAGTAGCCCGGCATCGCCTTGATGTCCTGGACGAAGCCGATCGTCGTGTGCTTGTAGGTGTGCTTCTCGAAGGCGAGGTCGCGCATCTTCTCGAACATCGGCTGCACGGGATTGGAGACGCCCTTGCTGTACTCGCCGAGCACGGCCAGCGACTCGGTGCGGAAGGCATCCTCGCCGTACTTCAGGTTCTTGAAGCGGTCGCTCTCGATGTCCATCATCGACTCCAGCGCGCTCGCCGGTCCGACGATGTGGTAGACCGTCTTGTCGTCGTAGGTGGCGGCGTTCGAGTCGGCGCCCATGTGCTTGAGGACGTCGTTGTAGGCCTCGGCGGAATACTTCTCGGTACCGCGGAACATCATGTGCTCGAAGAAGTGGGCGAAGCCGCTGTGCCCCGGCTCGACCTCGTCGCGGGAGCCGGTGCGGATCACGATGTAATAGGCCACCGTCCCCGGGCTGTCGTAGGGGACCGCCATCACCTGCATACCGTTGTCGAGGGTGGCCTCGGCGACCTTGAAGGGGAAGACGTCCCCGGACGCTGCCGTGCCAGCTGCGGCGCCGGCGGCACCGGTCAGTGCGGCCATCGCCAGCAAGCCACAGAGCAGGCTGATTCGGACGGACACGTTCATGGACCTCCTTTCGCTTTGGGAACCCTGCGCCTTCCAGGGCGTTTCTTGGGAGAGCGGACCCCGTGAAGGAGGGGTTCCGAGAAAAGGTAACCGCGATTCCCCCGGCGGGGATTCCCATATTACCCTAAGCCCATGATGCGACGCCCCTCCCTTTTCTGCCTGCTGACGACGCTGGACTTTGCGCTGTAGGAGCCCCCGTCGGGGGAGGCGGGCGAAACGGGATACGATCGGTGTCCGCCATGGCCCACCGCCTAGCCCTCCTTGTTTCCGGCGCCTCGGGGATGCTCCTGCCCCGGCACGTGCTGGGGCGGCTCGCGGCGCATCCCGAGATCGAGCGCATCCACCTCGTCGTCTCGGCCGGCGCGAGCCAGGTGCTCCGCCACGAGCTGGGGCCGGAGAAGACCGGCGCCGATGATCTCGCCGCAGCGGCGGTCCCGGACCCTGAGGCGCGGCGCAAGATCGTCGTCCATCGCGACAATGAGCAGGACGCGCCCATCGCCTCCGGCTCCTACCGGCTCACCGGCACGGCCGTGCTGCCGTGCAGCGCCGGAACCTTGGGCGCCCTCGCCTCCGGCTCGGCGCGCACCCTGATCCACCGCGCCGGCGCCGTCGCCCTCAAAGAACGCTGGCCGCTCGTCCTCGGCTTCCGCGAGACCCCGTTCAGCCTGGTCCACGTCGAGAACATGCGCCGCCTGATCTTCGCCAGCGCGGTGATCCTGCCCCCGGTGCCCGCCTTCTACATCGGCGGCGAGGACCTCCGCCGGTTCCTGGACCACTACAGTCTGCGGCTGCTGGACTGCTTCGGCATCTCGGAGCCCGGCGAGCCGGGGCTGCGCTGGGGAGAATGAATCGCCGTATCTATTGTCCTCAACAGAGGACACTCTTCGTGCCGGGCTCGACGTAACTCCTTTGTTTTCAGCGCAGGCTCTCCTGGCACCGCCTTTGCCCTGGAGATCGGCGTCACAACAAGGAGAGACCTCCATGAAACGCATCCCCGTGCTCACCGCCCTCATCCTGGCCCTCTTCCTCGCACCTTCGCTGCAAGCCCAGCGCGGGGGCTATGGGCCTCAGTATCGCTACCCTCATTCCTATCCCAACTCCGGTCAGTGGGATCGCGTCGCCGCGCTGGCCTACGAGCTGGAGAACACCGCCACCTACATCCACCGCCAGTTCGAGCGCAACAACCGCCGTCCGGATCGCGCCGAGGCGCGGGCGATCTCGGACCTGCACGAGCTCAACGTGCAGGCGGCCCGCTTCCGCCGCCAGGTGGAAGGCTCCGGCTATCGAGATGACTACGGCTATCGGCAGGACCGCCGTTACGGCGGCCCGAACGACTTCGCGAGATTGGAGGAAGCCTTCTTCAGTCTCAGCGATTCCCTGCGCTACATCCGGCCCCGGGGTTACGTCGACCAGGGCATGGACCGCATCTACGACCTGATGAACCAACTCGGCCGGTACTATGGTCGCGGCTCAGGCTATGGCAGGGGCTATTCCGGACGGGACCGCTACGGCCACGATCGCTACGACGGGCGCAACGATGGATACGACCGCGACCGTTACGACGACCACGGCTACAGGCCGCCGCAGAACTGACGAACCAAAGGATCTTAGGCGGTGGGCCGGCGTGCCCGCCGCCTACACGCCAGCGGCCCCCGCCTGCTCATTCTGCGAAGCCTCCTCGTTGAAGATCTTGAGGCCCTGCTCGATCGCGTTGCTGAACCCCATGGGGGAGAGGACGGTCTTCTCCGGATTTCCGGGACCGGTCTCGAACACTCCCTCGGTGGTCATGCCGACCGCGAGAAAGAGCTGTCTGAGCTGCTCGATGGTCAAACTGGCGCCCTCCGAGAGCAGATGACGCGCCTCACCGAGGCTCACTTCCAGCTTCGCCGCAATGTCCTCGTCCCGGACGTTGCGGGCGGTCTTCACCATCTGCACGAGGTGGGCGAGGATCACGAGCTCGTGCTCGGCGCCTCGCGTCTGGATCCCGTGATTGGGCATCGAAACCCCGGGGAAGGCTTACCCCGCGGCCATTCTGCCGACGGCGGCGGCGAGGAGCCTGCGCGGCGACTTCATGCGGAAGAGTTTATAACGAAAAGACATCTCATCCCCATGTGTATGGTGCGGAGTTTGCTTGAAATCAAGTCGTGTTGTGAAGGGAGTATCTGTATGAACGAGAAGAAGAGCCACAAACTGATGAGAAACGGGCGCGCCTGCGCCATTGCGCTCGCGCTGTCGCTGGCCGCTGCCGGGCAAGCCGGAGCCGAGCAGCTCACGGCGACCCTGGTGAACCCGGAAGGACGACCTTCCACCCTGCCGGTGGTGATCCACATCGACCGGTACTCGACCGTCGACGAGGAGCAGAAGCTCGCCGACATTCTGGCCAAGAAGGGTCCCGACGGCCTGCGCGACGCCCTGTGGGACCTCGAGAGAGGCTACATCAGGATCGGCAGCAGCCTCGGCTACCCGATCGCCGTGGTCCTCTCGAAGCCCTCCGCCGCGGGCCGCGACATCCGCATCATGATGGATCGGCCGGTCTCCTTCCGGGAGCTCGCTCACAGCGCTCGCAGCCTGGACTACCCGTTCAGCTACATCGAGCTAAAGCTCGGCAAGGACGGCAAGGGCGAAGGCCAGATGTTCGCGGCGGCCAATATCAGCCTGACGGCCGGCATCATCGACGTCGAGAACTACAACTTCCTGCCGCTCAAGCTGATCAGCGTGCGGGCGCGGTGAGGCCGCGGCGCGCCCGGCGCGGCAGCGTCGGGCAGCGGCGACCACGCAGGGATACAATTCCCCCATGCGCCCGCTCCGCACCCTCTCGACCGTGCTCGAGATGATCAAGATCGAGCACACGCTGTTCGCCTTGCCCTTCGCCTTCCTGGGAATGCTGCTCGCCGCCGGGGGCTGGCCCTCCTGGCGGACGGCCGGCTGGATCGTGGTGGCCATGGTCGGCGCGCGCAGCGCCGCGATGGGGTTCAACCGACTAGTGGACCTCGACTACGACGCCGCCAATCCGCGGACGGCAGGGCGCGCGCTGCCGGCCGGGCTGGTCACGCCGCGGGCCGTGGGCCTGTTCGTGGCGGCGAGCGCCGCCTTGCTGGTCCTCGCCGCCTGGCAGCTCAACCCGCTGGCCTTGGCCCTCTCGCCGCTGGCGCTCGCCATCCTGTTCCTCTACTCCTATACCAAGCGCTTCACTTGGGGCTCGCACCTGATCCTGGGTCTCTCGCTCGCCGGTGCGCCGCTCGGAGCATGGATCGCGGTGCGGGGCGACGTGCAGGCCACGCCGCTCGCTCTCGCCGGTGCGGTGCTGCTCTGGGTGGCCGGGTTCGACGTGCTCTACGCCCTCCAGGACCTCGACTTCGACCGCCGGACCGGCCTCTTCTCGGTGCCGGCCCGCTTCGGAGTGGTGGGAGCGCTCTGGATCTCGGCGGCCCTGCACGCCGGGACGCTCACCCTGCTCGCCCTGCTGCCCCGGATCTACCCGCAAGGTCTCGGCACCGGCTACTGGATGGGCTGGGCCGGCTGCCTCGCGCTCATCGTCTATCAACACTGGGTGGTGCGGCCGGGCGACCTCTCGCGCCTCAACGCCGCCTTCTTCACGGCGAACGGGGCGCTGTCGGTGTGGCTGTTCGCGGCGACGGCGCTCGATGTGCTCCGGCGCTGAGCCTCCCTCCCCGGCCTCGGATATACTCTTCGCGTGACCGTCGAGACCATCCACCTAGAGACGTTCCCGGCGCCCCTGCGCGAGATCGCCGCCAAGGTGCGCGAAGGCGTCCGTCTGGACGCCGCCGACGCCCTGACGTGCCTGACGACGCCGTACCTCCTCCCTCTCGGCAAGCTGGCCGACGCGGTCCGCCGCCGGCTGCACGGCAACGTCACCTACTTCAACATCAACCGCCACATCAACCCGACGAACGTCTGCGTCTACACCTACAACTGCAAGTTCTGCAGCTTCGCCGCCCTGTCCGGCGAGGCTCACGCCTGGGAGATGAGCCACGAGGACGTCTACGCCCACGCGGCCGACCAGGGGGGCAACCGCGTCACCGAGTTCCACATCGTCGGCGGCCTGCACCCGGACCTCTCCCTCGACTGGTACCTGGAGATGCTCCGCGGCCTGCGCCAGCGCTTCCCCAACGCCCATCTCAAGGCCTTCACCGCTATCGAGGTCGGCTGGTTCGCCAAGCGCGAGAAGCTCTCGATCGAGGAGGTCCTCACCCGGCTGCGCGACGCCGGCCTGGGGTCGCTGCCCGGCGGCGGCGCCGAGATCTTCCACCCGGAGGTGCGGGAGGTGATCTGCGACGGCAAGCTCGACGCCGACGAGTGGATCGAGGTCCACCGCACGGCCCACCGGATGGGCATCAAGAGCAACTGCACCATGCTCTACGGCCACGTCGAGCGCCCGGAGCACCGCGTGGACCACCTGCTGCGCCTGCGCGACCTGCAGGACGAGACCGGCGGCTTCAACGCCTTCATCCCCCTCGCCTACCATCCCGAGAACAACTACATGGGGCTCAAGTACCACACCACCGGCATGGACGACCTGCGTCATATCGCCGCCTCCCGCCTGGTGCTGGACAACATCCCCCACATCAAGGCCTACTGGGTGATGGTCACGCCCAAGCTGGCGCAGGTGGCCCTGCGCTTCGGCGCCGATGACATGGACGGCACGGTGGTGGAGGAGAAGATCTACCACATGGCCGGCGCCGGCACCTCGCAGCAGCTCTCGCGCTCCGAGCTGGAGCGGATCGTGCGCGAGGCGGGCTTTACGCCGGTGGAGCGCGACACCCTCTATAACCCCATCAGGCCCCTCGCTCCGGCCTCCGCAGTCGATCCCGCCGCGGCTCTCGCCCATTGAAGCCCGACGAGCTCGGTTTCCACTACGTGGCGGTCGACGGCCCTATCGGCGTCGGCAAGACCACCCTGGTGGAGATGCTGGCCCGCCGCTACGAAGGGGTGAAGATCCTGGAGGACGCGGAGAATCCCTTCCTCGGCGATTTCTACCAGGACCGCCCCGGGGCCGCCTTTCAGACCGAGCTGTATTTCCTCCTCTCCCGCTACAAGCAGCAGCAGGACATCGCCCAGCGCGAGCTGTTCGACCGGGTGCTGGTAGCGGACTACACCTTCTGGAAGAACCGCATCTTCGCCTATCTCAACCTCTCCGACGACGAGCTGATGCTGTTCGACAAGCTCTACGCCCTGCTCGAGCCGCAGGTGCCGGTGCCGGACCTCGTCATCCACCTGGTGGCCGACCTGGACACCTGCATGGAGCGGATCCACCGGCGGGCGCGCCCTTACGAGAAGACTCTCGCCCAGGAATACATGGCAGAGTTGATTGACGCCTACAATCACTACTATCATTACTACAGCCGGTCTCCGCTGCTGGTGGTCGATACGAGGCATCTCGACTTCCCTCAGCGGCCCGAGGACTTCGACGAGCTGCTGCACCGGCTGTCGAAGCCCATCAAGGGGACCGAGTACTTCCAGCCGCTTGGATCCCGCTGAGCGGGACCGAGACGGATTGCACAGCGCCCCCTGCGGCGCGGCGCCGGCGAGCGCGGGCCTGATCCCCCGGCGGGGACAGCCACCGCGCACCGATCGCACGGCAAGCCGCGAACCCGCGTGCGCGCGCAAGGCCCTTCCGTCCGAAGCGCGCGGAAGGGCTTTTTGCATTCTGAACCGAGGACTGAGAAAGGAGCTTCTCGTGTCTCAAGAGCCGAAGAGCGTCACGGTTCCCTG
>Ga0134122_10002017_pt1 | contig 14863 bp, 5 predicted proteins | sample KB302_FD_96461 | JGI IMG/M metagenome (GOLD analysis project Ga0134122, IMG submission 96461) | Terrestrial soil microbial communities without Nitrogen fertilizer from Kellogg Biological Station, Michigan, USA - KB3-0-2 | ecosystem: Environmental > Terrestrial > Soil > Unclassified ... | reverse complement strand
ACCTCAATCCAATTGAGCGCAAGTGGGCACAGGCAAAATCCATCAGAAAGCAAAAACGCTGTTCCGTTCCCAAACTCTTTTCTTTTATCCCGTATTATGCTGAATTATTTTGATCTAGCTATATATTATGACAAAACACGAGAACACCTCGCCTAAAGAGCAAAAATCCGCTATACTGAAACGAACTAAATAACTCATGCTGGATTCGTTTTTTGCGCCACAGTCCGTTGCCGTGATAGGCGCTTCCCGTGAACCGGGAAAGCTCGGCTACGATCTTTTGGCAAACCTCGTGAATTCGGAGTTCTCCGGTGCGGTGTATCCGGTGAACCTGAAAGGCGGCGAAATCCTCGGGCAAAAAGTATTCCAGAGCGTGGCGGAGCTCCCCACCGGAATTGATCTCGCACTCATCGCCGTACCGGCAGCGGCAGTCTTGGAAGTGGCAACGCAGAGCGCCGCCAAGCATATTCAAAATCTCGTGATCATCTCCGCCGGTTTTAAAGAAAGCGGCGCCGAAGGAAAGCTGCGCGAAGAAAAACTCCAAGAAATAATTGTGAAAAATAATTTGGAGGTCATCGGACCAAATTGCTTAGGAATTTTAAATCCGCATCAGGCGCTCAATGCTTCCTTTGCCGAAAGCCTCCCGCAACCGGGCAATATCGCCTTGCTCTCACAATCCGGTGCCATGGCGGTCGCGATTATGGACTGGGCTCAGAGCAACGGCGTAGGCTTCAGCAAGGTGGTGAGCCTCGGGAATCGCGCGGGTATTACTGAAAATGAATTGCTTGAGTATTTGGAAAATGATTCGGATACGGAGGTAATTTTGTTGTATTTGGAAAGCTTCGCGGCGGGGAAGAAATTTATGAAAATAGCTCCGCGCCTCTCGCGGAAAAAACCGATCATTGCGCTCCTCGCCGGCGCTTCCGCCGCCGGGAAAAAAGCGGCGAGCTCTCATACCGGCTCCCTCGCCGGTTCACATACCGCGGCAGTTACGGCATTAAAACAATGCGGCGTAATTCACGCTCATACCATTCAGGAATTTTTTGATCTCGCACGCACCTTCAGCACGCAAAAAATCCCTGCGGGAAATCGCGTGGCGATTATCACCAATGCCGGCGGACCAGGCGTGCTCGCGACCGATGCCGTGGCGAAATCTTCCTTGCTCGCATTGGCAGAATTCGCATCGCAAACAACTGAAAAATTACGCAGTACGCTTCCGGCTACCGCGAATATTTTAAACCCCGTCGATGTCATCGGTGACGCCCTCGCGGATCGCTACGAGAAGGCTTTGGCGGCGATTTTGCCCGATAACCAAGTCGATTTGGCGCTCACGATTTTGACGCCACAGGTCATGACGGAGAAAGAGAAAACAGCGGAGATCATCCAGAAGTTTCATGCGGAGTATCCCGAGAAACCGCTCCTGACTTCTTTCATCGGCGGCGCCAGCATCGAAGCAGCAGTAAAAACATTGGCGCAGCAGAAAATTCCAAATTTCCTCTCACCGGAAACCGCGGTGGCGAATTTTGAGAAACTCGTCTGGTTGAAAAATTGGCGCGCGCCAGCAAGTGTTCCGCCGGAAAAAATGCTGACGAAAGAAATCCCCGCAGAACTCCGATCAAAAATTGCTGCGGAAGAAGCACAGGGCAATGCGCAGCTCTCCCCGGAACTCAGCACCGCGCTCCTCACGCACTTCGGCATCACCGTTCCGCCGTTGCAGATTGCATCAAGTGAAGACGAAGCGGAGCGGATTGCGACAGAAATTGGCTATCCGGTGGTTCTAAAAATCGCTTCCGATGAGATCCTCCACAAAACCGATCTCGGCGGCGTGCGCTTGGCGCTCAAGAATGCTGCAGAAGTGAAAATTGCGTATCAGGAAATCATGACAAATGTCAGCGCCAAAGCTCCAAAAGCAAATATCAAAGGAATCCTCGTACAAAAAATGCACCACTTCGGACGCGAAGTCATCATCGGCATGAAGCGCGATCCGGTCTTCGGACCGCTCATCATGTTTGGTCTCGGCGGGGTTTATGTTGAAGTGTTGAAAGATGTGTCCTTCCGCCTCGCGCCATTCTCGGAAGCAGCAGCGGAGCAGATGATCCATGAGGTGAAAGCGATCAAGCTTCTGACCGGCGTGCGCGGCGAAGCTCCGACGGACATCGCAGCGCTGACGCAGACGCTTCTCAAGATTGCCGATTTGGCGCTGGCGCTGCCGGAGATCGCGGAACTCGATCTAAATCCTTTGCGCGTGCTCCCGGCAAATCAGGGTGTGATCGCGCTCGATGCGCGTTTTCTTTTTCGGACAAAAAGTGGAGAATAGGGTGTATTTTGAATCACCTCTATGCTGGCCGAAGACTTACAAACGCGCTTTTTGGAAATGGCGGACATCCTGGAAATCGCCGGTGAAAACCCGTTTAAGATTCGCGCTTACCGCCGCGGTGCCGAGCTCATCGGCAGCATGGCGGATGAGCTGCTCTCGGAAATTTCGGTGAAGGAGTTGGAAAAACTCCCCGGCATTGGCATGGCGCTCGCGGAAAAAACGGTGGAGTATCGCGAGAGTGGAAAGATCTATGAACTGGAAAAACTTCGCACCGGCGTGCCGCCGGGACTCCTGCAGCTCCTGGAAATTCCCGGGCTGGGACCAAAAACTTTGCGGCTCCTCTGGTTGGAGTTCCAAGTCACGAGCGTTGAGGATTTGAAGAAGTTACTCGCTACTGATCTTCTTGAAAAGCGCCCGCGTTTTGGCAAAAAAAGCGTGGATAAACTCCGTCAGAGCATCGGCTCGTTTGCGGTACAAAATACGCGCATTCCCTATGCCGAGGCGCGCCGCATCGCCGATGAATTCCTCACTGAGTTACGACACTGCCCGGCGGTGGAGCAATCCGAAGTCGCTGGCAGCCTGCGGCGGAAAAAAGAGTCGATTGGCGACATCGATCTCCTTGTCGCGAGCACGCGCTCACAGGAAGTCTCCGCCTATTTCCTCGCGCTGCCACAGGTCAAAAATATCATCGCACAGGGCAGCACCAAGTCTGCGATCGTCACGCATGCCGACCGTCAGGTGGATCTCCGCGTCGTCCCGCCGGAGAGCTTTGGAGCGGCGCTCCAATATTTCACCGGATCAAAAGAGCACAATATCATTCTCCGCACCATCGCGCTGAAAAAGAATCTCCACCTTTCCGAATACGGCGTATTTCGCGGGAAGGAGAAGCTTGCGGGGGAGACGGAGCAAGGGGTGTATGAAGTGTTGGGGCAGAAATGGGTGGAACCGGAGAAACGATTAGGGAAGGATGAGTTAGAATAACTCTTAGACTACAATAACTTTTGTCGCTCCTGGTTGTTTCGCTTTTTCTGCTGCAGCATCTGCCATTCTTGTAAGTTGAGCTATAGAAAGTCCCGCTTCTTCTTTAAAAATTACCTTCGCTCCAATAGATATTCCAGGACTTACAGATTGCTCTTTTCCAGGACCGCCTACTCTTGCTTTAATTCCAGAAATCGCTGATTCCAATTCTGCCAGTCTTCTGGCAACCAAATCTATAATACTTTTACGGTTTACTTCTTCTGAAAGCGCTGGATCTGCTTTAAAGCCTGTAAGTAAAACAGCAAATTCATCTCCCCCCCAACGCACTGCTATATCTTTTTGAGCTCGAATTCTATGAATTAACATTCCTGCAACAGCTTTTAAGACTATATCACCACCCGTGACTCGACCATATGTACTGTTAATAAATCTTAGAAAATCTAAATCAGCCATTATAATTACACACGCATCCATATCTCCTCTTTTTAACTCTCCAAGTGCAATTCGAAACTTTTCTTCCAATGCACCTCTTAAGGGCAATTCTGTAAGAGCATCAATCACTATTTGCATTAAAATTCTCTGTAATTTGGGATGAGAACGAACACATCCTCTCAAGGTATTAATTATAAACTGTAGAGGGTCAGAGAGTATTTCTAAAAGCCTTTGCCTAAAGTTGGGTATATTTATAGGCTCTTCTGCGTTCCTTGTTAATTCCTTTGTCGGAACAGCCGTTTCTGTAGAAGTTGCTCCTGACATAAGTCTAGATTTAACTGACGACTAAGTTTACTTTTAATACCTATATTGTCAAATATTTTAAATTATTTTTTAATAATATTAAATTTCCGCAAAAGACCGGTGGTTTTAAGTGTATGAGTTTAGCGAACCGGACAATGTCCCCCTTCACACTCCACCCCTTCCGCCAGTGTCCGCTCTGCGGCATCTTCCACTCGTTGGTTAAAGGCAAAGCCCTTGAATTTTTTGATCTCCTCTTCGTAGCGCTTTTGCGAAATTTCTTCGTACGGCGCCTGCTCGAAACCGTGCTTCTGATGCAGGAGGAAAGAGATCGTCTTCACGCTGTTATCATAATTTTCCTCCAGCCATTTGCGCATCTCTGGGAGTTCTTCCGGTTTGTAGTAGACCGTGACTGAGACATGATTGTCTGCCCAGTAGGTCTGCAGATGTTTCACGAGTTCCATCTGTTTGATCGCCGTCATCTCCGCCGCAATCGTCACGCCTTCATCGAGCTTCACCGGGAAACTCACCACCATCGTGCGATGATCTTCGCTGCCGTCAAAGAGCTTCACATGCTCGGTATAGAGTCCCGCTTCGCGGCACATCTGCACCAGTGGATCGTCCGACGACATGCGCACGCGGCGCGTGTAGTAGCTGGAGTATGCCGGATGCACGCCGGGAGTCGCGCCGGCGAGGAGCGAGAGCGTGCCGGATGGTTTTACCGTCGTGAGCTTGATGCTTTCCGGCAGATGATTTTTGGCAGAGAATTCGCGGTCGGTTTCCTCAAGCGCGCGATATACCTGAGTCAGCGTCTCAGCGGTCGTGAGATCGGGACGCATCACGATGCCGGTGAGTCCGATCCCCAGGCGCGTGTTTTTATGCACGATCGCTTCCGTGGCTTTCTGATGATATGGCAAGCAGGTGATCGTCTTCACCACCGGATACATGAGCTTCGCCACTTTCTCGAATTCCGCGGCATCAGTGATATTGTTCAGGTAAATTTCGCAGAGATTGCACGGCTCGGCACCGCCATTATCCTCCGTCGGTGCGAGGGAAATTTCAGCGCAGGGATTGGTGCCGACCACATTCGGATCGGTGCGATGATCGTCCGCGAGGCGCCCTTTTTTGCGGCAGAGCTCGATGTTGAAGAGTCCGTAGGCTTCCGAGTACGCCATGCCGGTATCGGGACTCACTTCATACCCCTTCCAAAACGCTCCGTTCAAACCTTTAAAATTGCTGCACACGACGGAATTATTCGACATCGAGCGATGATTGGGCACGCCTTTCGACCACATTTTCGCCTCGAGGAACTCCTGATCGTCCATATCGCCGAGCGCGATCTCCGCCGAGCGGCGGACATTTCCGGCGACGACGATCTCGCCGATGATATTCATGATATCGAGCACATCGACCGGACGGAGTTTTTGTGCTTCACGATTTTTGAAAACATCGATAATTTTTTGAATGCCCTTCGCGAGCGGCTCCGGACCGGAGGCCTTGCCGCCAAAGCCTTTGATCGACTCCCCGTAGCCGCGGAGACAGTGCAGCGAATAGGTGAAGGATTGCCCCGTTTCCCAGAAAGCTTCCAGCACATTTTTCAGGAGATGGATCCAGCCTTCGCGCGAATCCGGCACGATGAAGTCGGCATCTTTCACGTCATTGCGGATCACTTCCACTCCCGCTTGCACCACTGGCAGTTTTGCCACATATTTTTTCTGGAGATTGAAGCCCACTCCGCCGCCGAGCATGAGATAGTCGAGCGCATTGAGGAAGGAATACTTGGAGTCCATGATGAGACACCAGCAGTTATTCATCGAAGCGCCGCCGAGCCGCTCCACCGTGGTCGTCCCCGCTTGCCAGAGCATGCGCCCGGAGAAGTTTGCCTTCAGGTTAAAGACGGCATCGTAGAGCTCTTCATAATATTTCTTTGCGAGCACGATCTCCATTTTCTGATGCGTGCGATAGACCCATTCCACACAGCGCTCGACCGTCTCCCACCACTCTTCGGTGCGCCCCTGATCTTCGAGGACGCGCGCATACGTACGCTTATAGGTGATGTAGCCGAGCCCATTGAAGCCCCACTTCGGCTGTTTGCCTTCATACTTCGCGAGAAATTCTTTGCTGAGCGCTTTTTTGGTTTCGATGAGCACACCCGAGCGGATCTGTTGGCGCTTGAAACGGTACAGGATGAATTCTTTCGCCGTGCGCGCATGCCCCTCCCTGATGAGCGCCATCTCCACGAGGTCGTTGATCTCTTCCACGGTCGGAACTTTATTGGCATATTCCTGATCGAGATATTCGAGCACCACCTGCGTCATGGCACTGGTTTTTTCCTCATCGGCAATCGTGCCTTCGCGCATGGCGACCGCCTGGGCGGCTTTAAAAATAGCGATTTTAATCTTCTCGGGATTGAACGGCAGCATCGCGCCGTCGCGTTTTTTTACGGCCGAGATATGCGGGTACGAATGCTTTTGGGCAATGGTCACGGGAGCTTCGGTATTTTCTTGAGTTTTGAGAGCTTTAACGGAAGGAGTCATAGTGACGGAATTCATAGAAAAAAACAGGAAAAAAGGAAGAGCCCGCGCCGCCAAAGCCTTCCTTCCCTGATTACAAGGGAAAAGGAATATCTTGTGTCGACCGCGCGATGATACCCCTATATTTTGGGGCGAGTCAAAGAGATTCGGTGCAAAATCATTTGACGAAACCCGCTAAAAAAATTGTCGGAAAAATGAAGTTTTACCGCCGATCTTGACAGATTTTTGTGGAAAACTTTCATTAAAATCACATTTCGGAAGGAATTTTGAATTCTTAATTTTGGATTTTGAATGAAAAATGTAAACCATGGATCGTGAAACTTGAACCGTGGATCGTAAACAAAACACCTGATGTATTCCATATTCCGGTGGGACTCCTTTATGACTGACCAACTGACTTACTTACAACTTAGTGCTGAATGTTGACCGCCGACTGCTGACCGCTGACTGTTTGCCAATATTCCTGAAAATCTCCAGCAAAACGTTGCTTGCGCAAAACACAAAAGTTTGGAACAATCTGGCAACCTAAATCTCTCTTCTATGTCGAATAAAGCCAGTCCCAAAAAACACGGCCTTGTCGGTGCCGATATGCTTCGCCCGAAAGCTTCCTCTAAAAAACGCGCGAATAAAGCCAAACTGCGCCCGGAGCAAACTGCTCGGCAAGCGGCGATCCGTGAAGCGATCGGCCAAGCGGGCAAGTAAATTGAAGCAGAAATTCCGGTAATCAGTTTTTGCAGCGAAAAATATTGAGTTTTTGGCTTCTTTTTGGTATAATGTAGGGATTTTTGCACCTCAAAATTTTGCCCGCAGCTTGGAAACATTTTTATCGGTCGTTTTCTGCGCTTACTTTTTTGGAAAAAAGAAGGGTTTTTGCTGCTGGGAAAAAACCTCCGAGAGGTCCAGGGGAAAGGGCAGATAGTGATGATGCCGATGAGCGAGAGCGAAGAGGTATTGAAGAAAGAGCGCGCAAGATTCTAGCTGCTGCAAAAGAAAATCCTCCCTCTGAGAGTGATCGAAGTGAACTCAAGGGTTTATTACGAACCAACCTCTTGAGTCCAAAGCTTCGTCGAGAAGCTCGTGCGGTAATTTATGATGAAAAAAACAATGAATACGAGGAAATACGAAAGGCACTTAAGAACCACGATAAACCCGAACGTGAGGATCAGTGGGAGAAATTCTTGAGCTTGCCTTTTTCCATTTTAGTAGAAAAACTCGATAGTCGTGAACTCAAAAGGTTTTTGAATTGGGTTGGGAATGCTGAAGATCGCTTTCAAAGCATAACGCGTGACTATATCATCGGAGAGTTCGATGCTGAAAGTATTCGCAAAACTGGTCTTAAGAAAAAATCCCTGATTGAAAAAGCGGGCAATGTTGCCGATGCGGCACGACGCGGCAAGACTCTCGCTGTCTGGGAAGCAACGCATAAAGAAATTCGTACCCATCTGGAGCCGGGAGAAAAACTCATCGAAAAAGAAGGAATGCTCAGTGGACCGACCAAAGATGCTGAAACAAAAGTAGATGTGGAAAGAATGCGAACAAAAACACAAGAGATGCTGGCTGCGATTAGTCGTGCTGGTTTTGGAGCAGATGTTATAGATAAGGCAAACCAAGCCGCTGAAAAACAATTGGGTGAAATTGATGTTAATGTAGCAAAAGAACGTGATACCGAATTTAAGGTTCGCGAAAGTATTTACCAAACCCTGCGCGAAGATATCAGCGCCAGAGTCCTTGCTGCCGAAAAAAGTGGTGCTCAGGAATATTTAAAACTTATTCCCGAAATCCGTGAACAGTGCGAAATGTTTGTAGGGATGGTGGCAGAAGCTGCTACCAAAGATTTCAAAACAAAAGATCAGGCGGCAAAATTCATTCGTGGAGAAGTGGAAGCATCCTTCAGAATTGCTGAGACTTATTGTAATTGGATTGAGAAAGGTGCATCAGAAGCAGAAATATTAGAAAAACTTACCCCAGATGACGGCGTAAAACAGGAAGATAAAGAAATCATTCGGGCGCTTTCGAGCTATCTTGGAAAAATCGGGGAAAAAGCCAGTGGCAAGAGAGTAGAATATCAAGCAGCACGATCAACGATCTTAGAAAAAATTCAGGAAGCTAAAGCGACTCAAGGAGATAAAGCCCGCGCCGATCTCGCTATTGAGAAAGCGGCAGAGATTGCCAAGGAAACAAAAGTTCCGGTCCATGAAATCTGGGAAGCTTTACTTTCGAATGACCTTCCGGAACCAAAAGAATACGAACTCATTGTAGAGTGGGCACGTGAGCATAAGATTTCCACCAACGAAGCGGAAAGAATCATCCTGGCGGTGCAGCCCGCTGCGGAAATCATCGATTGCAGTCGCACGGAATTTATCGCCGAAGCGCTCGATAAGTGGGTTGAAGACCAGAAAAAGTTGGAAGGCGAAGGGGGTCAAGATTGGGACGCAAAAAAAGCTGAACTTTTGGGGTACCTCAAAAAAAATCCGAATTCTTTTGTGCATCGTTTTGCCGCCAACAAGGGTGACCTGCAGCGCACTTTGCTCAAAGAAGCATCGCGCGAACTCATCACCACTCCGGCATGGCTCTTAGGGCACAGCGTAGATGCGATGAATGGCGCAACGATATCGAAAGAAGAATTAAATCTAACCGCCAAAAAAGCACAGGATTCGGTAGAAATGCTGCGCAAAAATATAAAACCAGAATTGGAGCGCATGAAAGATATGGTGCAAAAGATCAAAGAATTGCGCAAGGAAAAAATTCAGCCTGAGCAAGGACAAACTCCCGGTGCAGAAGAAGCGGATTCAGAGCTTCACCGCATACAAAAACTTTTCGAGTTGGTCACGAGTCTCAACGAAGATGCCGATATTGACTCTATCACTGACCAAACTTCTATTCTTGACCGTCCAGAAGTTCTCGCAACGCTTCAAGAAGTCACTCAAAAAAGCGAAGAGTTTTTGAGAAGCTCCAGCAGTGAAAGCATTGTCAGTGAAATTGCTAGAGTGCTCACTATTGCCGAAGAACGTGTGGGCGCATTGACGGGTATAGACGGTAAAGAAGCGATTAAAAAACTCGCACCGCTAGGTGCTGATTTAAGTCGGTTTTTAAGCAAAGACGTGCGCGAGAAACAAGAGAAAGAAAAAAACGACCGCAAAGAAAAACTCCAACAATTCGCCGATTGGGTTATGGATGGGAAAATTCCAGATGGCGTAGAAAATATTCTCACGTTCGTAGCGAGCCTGGAAAACCTGAGTGGGAAAAAAGTTTTAAAATTGGTGCCGGACGATAAGCTCAAAGAGGGAATAAGAGCCGAAATCCATTTTGAATCCGATGGTTTTGAGATTTGGGTACGCGAATCAGAATGGAAAGATACTGATCTTCGAGGTCAACTGGAGACTTCGCTGCGTCATGAAGGTTGGCACGCGGTTGATGCTGCTACCGGATATGACCTTTCAAAAGAAGTTTTTGAAGTTTTTCAAAAGGTTCCTTCTTCAGAGCAGGATCATGTAAAAAGAGCGCTCGCAAGTAGGGGGTATACCGATGCTAATAGTAAAGATTTTCGCGAAGAATTGCTCGCGTATGTACTTTCAGGTGAAGTCGGAGCAACAACATTAAAAAATGAACTTACAGCTCATGAGGAATGGCAAGTACTTCTGAACCGAGCAAAAACACAATTCGGTGAAAATGGCGCTGAGCGCGGAATTTTTGGTGGAACAAAAGTTCAAGCGCGCTCTGCCGCGATGCTGGCACCGACCGAGCAAGTACTGCTAAACCCCAATAACAATCCGAGTTATAACGCTGAATTCAGATTGCAGGTCGACACCATTCGGAAAGATTTGAAGTCAATTAGTCTTTCCAATGCCGATGGCAAAGATGAGTTTATTGCCGAAGTAGAGTCCGAACTTCAGTACTTGGAAAGCATTATGGCTGGTCCTGAAAAAGTCACTGATAACCAATTCAAGGAAATTATGGAGGTGAAGTTAAAAAAGTTAAAAAATCATAAAATAATTCCTGCCATCTCAGAAATTGCCGAAAAAGAATCCGCCGGTGGCGGCTACTTCGTGGAAGTATGGGAAAACACCACATTCCTCTCCGTCGCAGACATCGGCGCGATGTGGAATATCGGCAAGGACTGGGTCAAGCGTCGCCATGAACGGAAAGAAAAATACCGCGTCGGCAAGGCGGGAAAACCGCTCATGGATAAAATTGCCAAAGAGCTCGCCAATGAATATGACAATACTCGTGAAGCTGCCGAAATCGAAGAAGTCGAGCATTTTGAAAAAGGACTCAAGAACAAAGATGCCTGGCAAGTCATGGATCGTTTGGATGAGACCAAAACTAAGGATGAGTTGAAAGCTTGCTTGAATGTCCTCTCTGAACGTGGGCAAATCGACTGGTATGATCGCCGTATTTGGCGTGCATTGGAGCGTTTTCAGCGACCCGTAAAATTTCGTGACTCCGATGCCGATGATCCAAATGCTCTGAGGTCAAAACTTCATCGTGCTTGCGGTCTGCTCTGGGACTACGACTATTTTGCCGAAAAAGATCGCCATAACAATGACTCTTATGATAGTACTAAAAATAAATTTGCGCATGAGGTAGAGGCGAATGACGGAATCATGGACCGCATAATCCAGGGCATGTTAATGGACAGAAAAAACGGCGGAAAGGTCGAGCCGCAGCGCTATGAAGCCTATGTGGAGGGCGCGATCAAGTTGGGCAAAAGTACCCCTGAAAATGTCTTCTGGTATATGTTGCAGGGGCTCCATTTTGGGATTTTGAGCATGGATCGTATCAATATTATCGATGCCAAACAGCTCAACACCTTCCCTCCGGTTCAATGGTTCTACGAAAAAAAACCAACCGCCGATCAGATTCACGGCTATGCCGAAATGTTTCCTCCAGGGGATCACGGCAGTGTTCCATCGAACTTTAACGACTGGTTCTTCACCCATGTCATGACCAATAAGTACGTGCGTGAACGGGTGCAGAAGTCCGTGGCACAGGCGAGTGAAAAATGGGACCATGACTGGTTTGGAACCTTCGGCAGTACCGGTACCTCCAACACCTACAAAAGCCTGCTGCAATTAAATCATGGACAACCCAAACTTCCGCCAACCGGCTATCCGAATGCCGTAGTAGGACAATTGACCTTCATCACCACTATCGCACGGTATGGCGGTGAGCTTGGTGATGACGAACTCAAAGAAGAAGTGGCCCGTCATCTCTCCATGAGTGCCATGTACAACTCGTTGGTCATGGGGAGAGCAACCAAAAAAGGCGAAGAATATTATACTTTTGATGACTATGAACGAGGGCATCCTCCACGATCAGGAGCAAAGCTCTATACCGGAGGAGATAAAGAAATGACGACGGAAGAAATGGTCGACCAGGGAAATGAGATCATCGCCGCACTCGGTCCGGAATTTAAGTTTATAACAGAAAAGGGTCCGATGAGCGATGATGAAGCCCAGAAAATTGGGGAACGATTAAGGGCGAGATATCTCGAAGCTTTTGTCGATACGGGCATGCCGCAGACCAGCATGGAACTCATGGATCGTCTGGAGGGAGTGATAAATCTGGCACTGAAAGAACCAGGGGCTCTGGAAAATGTACTGGAGCAGGCTCAATCTTGTGACGCAACGGATCATCCCAAAACACTACGGGCAAATCGTTATGGTCAATTGGATTATGGTCGTGCGCACAACTGGCGCGGGACATATCAAGATACCGTTGGAAGAGGTGCAACGAAGAACAAGGGGATGTTCTCTCTCTATAGTGACAAGTAGTAATCGGTTCTACGAATTTTCTTGAGTCTTCGTTCCCTGTTCGTGTAGCTTGTTAATTTTCTGCAATAATTCTTCGTATTGTCGCTGCGATTCTGCTACCAGCGAGGCAGGCGCATTTTTCATATACTCCTTATTTCTGAGTCGCATTTCCAAGTTCGCCACGAGTTTTTGCGCCGCGGCAAGTTCTTTTTCGCGGCGTTCGGCATCGCTTCCCATATCGATCATTCCGGCGAGCGGCAGCAATATTTCCGTACCTTCAACGATATCGGCAACACCTTCTTGTTTTGCATTAGGCAATTCATAGGAAATATTTTCCAGCCGCGCGAGGAACTTCAGGAGTTTTTCGTTAGCGCGTAATACCGCTAAATTTTTTCCGGTGAATACGGCGGAAATATGCTTCGCGGGATCGATCTTCTTCGCGCTGCGGAGTGAGCGGATTTTCGTGATAATTTGTTGCAGAAATCCAAAGTCTTTTTCAGCAGTTTCATCAATAAATTTTATATTTGCCTCAGACCAATTTGCGGTTGCGAGCAGTTCATGGGACGAGAGTTCTTCCCAGATTTTTTCGGTGACGAACGGGGTATAGGGATGGAGAAGTTTTACGAGCGTTGCGAGCACTTCGCGCAAGATTCTCGGCGTCTCAAGTGAAGGATTAGCCTTTGCTGCTTCAATCCCCCAGTCGGCAAGGTCGCTCCAGGTGAATTCATAGAGTCTTTGTCCGATCTCGCCATAGCGATGTTCTTCGATCCCGGTTGTTACCTCTATAATCAGTTTTTGCGTTTTCGAGAGCAACCATTTCTCCAACAAAGTTGTGGGCATCACCTCTTCCCCCCTGATAAGGGGGGATTGAGGGGGGTTATTTTGTGTCAAAATAAAGCGCGCGACATTCCAGAGTTTATTCGCGAAATTGCGGTACGATTCCACCTTTTTTTCACCGAGATTGATCGGGTTGCCCGGAGTGGTCCCCACGATCATCGCCATCCGCAGCGCATCGGTTCCGAACTTCCCGATCATGTCGAGCGGGTCGATGCCGTTGCCCTTGGATTTCGACATTTTCTGTCCGTTTTCATCGCAGACGAGCCCATGGAGATACACCGTATGAAATGGTGCTTTTCCGGTAGCGAAATACGAGAACATGATCATGCGCGCCACCCAGAAGAAGAGGATGTCATGTCCGGTTTCGAGGATCGAAGTCGGGAAGAAATTTTGGAAATCAGGATTCGCAGTATCCGGCCAGCCGATCGTAGAAAACGGCCACAGCGCGGAAGAAAACCAGGTATCCAGCGTATCAGAGTCTTGCTGCAAATCTTCACCGGAAGGAGACAGCATCCACTCTATTTCACGTGTCATACAATTTTGAAATTCCCAGCGTGCTTCATACTCAGCAAAGTTTTCCGGGGCGACGCCGTCACGAACCGCGAAAAGGATTGCGGTGAAAAAAGAATGTCCGCAGAAGGCAATGGCACCTTCCGTCGCTTCTAACTTGGAAATTTTCTCCCAAACTTTTTTTGCTCTCGTCGCGAGTTCTACAGAAGTTTCGCCGGTATTTTTCTTGCTCATTGTTGCTAAGAGATCGGGGATACTCGCCACTGCTTGATCATCAAGAGTTCCCACATGAAGCTCTTGGAGCTCATCCCAAACTTCGAGCTCAATATTTAGTTTTTCCGCGATGATCTTGGCGGTGTCATGAGCGCGGGCGAGCGGTGAAGTGATAATTTTTCGGACATTTTTTTTCTGAAGTTCAGCAGCGAGTTTTTGCGCCTGTTCTCTGCCTTTCTCCGTAAGCGGTGAATCATTTCTTCCCGCGAGCAGTTTTGCGGCATTGCTTTCAGACTCGCCATGCCGCAGGAAAATGAGCTGCTGTCGCTGCAGGAAATGAATTTTTTCTTCCGACTCTTTTTCAAAATTCTCCTCAGAACTGACTCCTGACTGCTGACCGCTGACTGCTTTCCCCTCATACCATACTGGAATGCGATGTCCCCACCAGATCTGACGGGAAATACACCAATCGTGGAGGTTATCGATCCACTGGAAATAAGTTTTTTCAAAGCGTTGCGGCACGATCTTGACCGCACCGCCGCGCACGGCCTCGGCGGCGAGTTTTTTCAGCGTCGTTTTTTTCTGAAGCATCGAATGGACGAATTCTCTATTGACATCGATAAACCACTGCGCCGAAATCATCGGTTCCACCACCGTTCCGGTGCGGTAGCAGAGCGGTACGCGGTGAAGATACGGTTCTTCTTTTACGATCAAACCTTTCTCGCGCATGATCTCCACTGATTTTTTGCGCGCTTCGATTACGGTCAGTCCTGCACACGGTCCAGCGACTTTGGTCATGCGTCCGTCAAAACCGATCTTCCGAATGTACGGAAGTTTATCGCGCTGGGCCATCTCAAAGTCATGGGCATCGTGAGCGGTGGAGATCGTCATCGCACCGGTCCCGAACTTCGGATCGATCGTATCATCGCCGAGCACGAAGAATTTGCGTTTCCCGGCATAGGTGTCGTATTCAAACTCGCTGCCGATGAGTT
>Ga0134122_10002015_pt1 | contig 14865 bp, 16 predicted proteins | sample KB302_FD_96461 | JGI IMG/M metagenome (GOLD analysis project Ga0134122, IMG submission 96461) | Terrestrial soil microbial communities without Nitrogen fertilizer from Kellogg Biological Station, Michigan, USA - KB3-0-2 | ecosystem: Environmental > Terrestrial > Soil > Unclassified ... | reverse complement strand
TGCCGGCGCTTCGCTGGTGCAGCTCTACAGCGGCCTGATTTACCGGGGTCCGGGGCTGGTTGACGAATGCGTAAAAGCAATTCTTGATGCCAAAGAGAACCGCAGTCGCGCTGGTTGACGAGGCTCGCTGCATCGGCTGCACACGCTGCATCGACGCCTGCCCGGTGGATGCCATCGCCGGCGCGCAGGGCTTCATGCACACCGTCATCGCCAAGTACTGCACCGGCTGCGAATTGTGCCTGCACCCCTGTCCCGTGGACTGCATCGACATGGTTCCGGCGCCTGCCGCCTGGGGCAGCGCGGACGCGTCGGCGGCAAAGCGACGCGCGGCGGCTCGCAAGCAGCGATTGGAGCGCGACAGGCCGACGTCCACGACAGCGAATCGCCGCGCCGTGATCGCCGGCATCCTGAAACGAAAAAGCACAAAATGAACCCGCAAAGGCGGCGCGAGATTTTCGCGCGCTTCCGGGCGGCCAACCCGGAGCCGAAGACCGAACTCGCCTACCGCACGCCGTTCGAGTTGCTGGTTGCGGTCGTGCTGTCGGCACAGGCGACGGACAAATCGGTGAACCTTGCGACCGCCAAACTGTTTCAGGATGCAGATACGCCTTTAAAAATGGCGGGACTGAGCGAAAAGCATCTTCAGGAATACATCAAGACCATCGGCCTATTTCGCACCAAGGCAAAAAACGTCATTGCGTTGTCGAAAATCATCCGCGAGAGGCACGGCGGCAAGGTGCCGCAAACGCGGGAAGATCTGGAAAGCCTTCCCGGCGTCGGCCGCAAGACGGCCAATGTTGTTTTGAACGTCGCTTTCGGGCAGCCGACGATGGCGGTGGACACGCACATCTTCCGCGTCGCCAACCGCACCGGTCTCGGGCCTGGCAAGGACCCGCTCGAGGTCGAGCAGAAGCTGCTTAAATTTACGCCGCCCGAATTCCTCCTGCACGCGCACCACTGGCTGATCCTGCACGGGCGCTACACCTGCGTGGCGCGAAAGCCGAAGTGCCCGGAATGTTTGATACGGGACCTGTGCGGCTTTAAAGGCAAAACCCCGGCCGCGCAAGGATAGGTTACGCTCGACGCCTCGGCGATGATCAATCTCCTATCCAATCGATCGCGGCGATACCCGGCAGCACCAAAGCGCCGGATCCTGCTGCGCGCCACCTTGTCGTGCGTCGCGCTCGCCGCACCCTTGGCATCGCTTGCCCAACAGCGGTCGAAAATCTGGCGCATCGGATTCCTCGCGGCGGATTCGTCCTCTACCCGGGTGTATGAGGGTTTCCGCCAGGGCATGCGCGAACTCGGTTACGCCGAAGGCACGAACTTCACCATCCAGTGGCGTTTCGCGGACGGGGTCTACGAGCGTCTTCCGGGCTTCGCGACTGAATTCGCCCGCGCGAAGGTCGATGTCATCGTGGCAGGCACGACGCTGAGCGTTCAGTCCGCACGCCAGGCAACGACGGCGATTCCCATTGTCATGGTTGCGGTACCTGATCCTGTCGGCGAGGGCTTTGCCAGGAGCCTTTCCAGGCCCGGAGGAAACATCACCGGCCTGTCGAACATCGTTACCGAGATCAGCGCCAAGCACCTCGAACTGTTGAGCGTGGCGGTGCCGAAAATGTCGCGCGTCGCCGTGCTGATCAATCCGCTCAATCCAAGCGACGCGTTGATCCTCGAGCAGATTGCGGGTGCCGCGTACGCAACCAACGTGAAAGTCTCGGCGGTCGAAGCGAGCACCCCGAACCAGCTTGAGGCCGGCTTCGATGCGATGACCCGGGCGCGGGCGCAGGCCCTCATCGTGGCGGCGGATTCGTGCTTCGATGTGCATAGGGATCAGATCGCGAAACTTGCGATCAAGCATCGCCTGCCTACGATCTTCTCGAACCGGGAGATGACGGAGGTCGGGGGCCTCATGAGTTACGGACAGGACCTGACCGAGCACTACCGCCGCGCCGCAACCTACCTACACAAGATACTGGGCGGGGCCAAACCGGGCGATCTGCCGATCGAACAGCCGACGGTGTTGGAACTGGTGGTCAACCGCAAGACCGCAAAGACGCTCGGGCTCGCCATTCCGCGCGAACTGGCGTTTCGCGCCGACAGGATCATCGAATAGGGACGCGCCGCGGCCGGAATCGGCGTGCCGGCGCGAGCAGCACCTACGGCTTTATCTGGCCGCGAATTTCTCCGCCCCTGAAGGCGGCGCTGTGCATATTGAAGTAGAGATTGCCCGCCTTGTAGCTATCGTACTGCGCGTCGGTAAATTTCGCGCCCGCCGGCACCGTCCAGACGGAATCCGAAGTCATGATCAGGGGGATGATAATCGGACCGTTCCTGCCTGCCGCGGCATCATGAATATGGGCCGCCGTGGCCACCATCCCGGCAATCGTCACGCTGCCGCTGACGGACTTGTCCGCGCCGACGATCAGGATCCCGGTGCCGGTAGCCGCGGTCACTACGGGCGGAATTTCGTTTTCGCCCTTGAGCGTGACTTTGGTTTCCTGGCTCAGCGCCGAGGCGCAATAGCCGGCGACCAGGAGCGTGAAGGCGCCCGCAAAAGCCAAAGGAAATTTCTGCAAAAACCGCTGCACCGCAAGCATGCGGGCTTCCCCTTCTTCTAGCGCTGGAAGTGCAAGTTCGACTGCTGGGCCGAGAACCAGGCCGCCAGGTCTTCGATGTCCTTCTTCTTCAGCTGTTCGGCGAAGGCCTTCATGACCGGATTCGAGCGCTTGCCCGACTTATAGTCCGACAGCGCCTTCACAATGTAGTCGTTGTACTGGCCCGCGAGGATCGGGTTCTCAGGCGCGACCGGCTTGGCGCCGTCGAGGCCGTGACACGCGGCGCAGACCTTCTCCGAAATCGCCTTGCCGTTGGCCGCATTGCCGCCAGCGCTCGCATTGCCGCACAGGGCAAGCGCCGCCATTGCAATCAGGAGGGCTCTCACTTGTGCCCCTCGGCGTAATAGGCGGCAAGGTCGGCGATGTCCTTGTCGGACAGGCTCGCCGCAATGCCGCGCATCGAGGGGTGCTTGCGCTGCCCCGCCTTGTAGGCGTTGAGCGCATTTGCGAGGTACACCGCGGACTGCCCGCCCAGCTTGGGCACCGGGTAGACATCCGGGTACGCCGTCCGGTAACCGGGAATGCCGTGGCAGCCCTCGCACATGGCGATTTTCTTGTGCGCTTCCTTGGGGTCGCCTGCGGCCTGCTGGGCGTAGACCGGCGCGGCGGCGAGCAGCAGCGCGGCGAGCATCGTTTTTCTGATTGGTGTCATCCCTGTTTCGCTGTCGCCGAAGGTTGAATTATGCGGGCGATTATAATGGGATTTTGGCCAAGGGATATGCGATGCGCTTCTCCGGTTCGGCAGAATACGTCTCCACCGAAGACCTCACGCTGGCGGTCAATGCGGCGATCACGCTGCAGCGGCCGCTGCTGGTCAAGGGCGAGCCCGGCACCGGCAAGACCATGCTCGCGATCCAGGTCGCGAAGACGCTGGGCGTTCCCCTGCTCGAATGGCACATCAAGTCCACCACCAAGGCGCAGCAGGGCCTCTACGAATACGACGCCGTGAGCCGGCTGCGCGACTCGCAGCTCGGCGACAAGCGGGTGCACGACATCCACAACTACATCGTCAAGGGCATGCTCTGGCAGGCGTTTTCCATGGATACGCCCTGCGTGCTGCTGATCGACGAAGTCGACAAGGCCGACATCGAATTCCCCAACGACCTGCTGCGCGAACTCGACCGCATGGAGTTCTACGTCTACGAGACGCGCGAACTGATCAAGTCGAAGCAGCGGCCGATCGTGTTCATCACCTCGAACAACGAGAAAGAGCTGCCCGACGCCTTCCTGCGGCGCTGCTTCTTCCACTACATCCGCTTTCCCGACAAGGAAACGATGGAGAAGATCGTCGCGGTGCACTTCCCCGGCCTGAAGAAGTCGCTGCTCAAGGAGGCGATGGAGGTGTTCTTCGAAGTGCGCGAAGTGCCGGGGCTGAAGAAAAAGCCCTCGACCTCGGAACTGCTCGACTGGCTGAAGCTCCTGCTCGCGGAGGACATCGGGCCCGACGCGCTGCGCTCCAAGGACAGGAAGACCATCATCCCGCCGCTGCACGGCGCGCTGCTCAAGAACGAGCAGGACGTGCACCTGTTCGAGCGCCTCGTTTTCCTTACGCGCGCCAAAGGCGGCTGATCAGGTCCCGTAGCGGGTGCTGCGGCCCAGCTCGCGGATTGCCGCGAGCGCTGAAAAGCAGGCGAGCATCGACGTCTTCGGATTCTCCGGCATCGCCACCGACTCGAACTTGATGTCGATGCGGCCGGTCTTGCCGCGGATGACGATGAAGTGGGTGTTGAATTTCAGCGCCGGGTCCGCCACGACCTTGAGCTTCGTGCGGTCGAAGCCGATGCCGGCCATCGAGAGCACGGCGGCGATGTTCACGTTGGCGGGAAAATGCGGCACGCCTTCGCGCGCGCTGCCCTCGAAGAGCACGGCCGCAGCGCTGAGGCGGTCCATGTCGAGGCCGAGCTTTTCAACGTAGGGGATGCCCTTCCAGGCCACCGGCGGCTTGGTTACGGCGATGCTGACTTCGTCCGCTCCAGCCATGCAGGCCGCTTTCAGTACGTCGAGGCCGCCGATCCCGCCCGAAGGCACGTAGAGGAGCGCGCGATGCTTTGCCGCGGTGCGCTCCAATCGCTCGCGCAGTGCGTCATCGCAGAGCGCGCCGCCGGAGAGCGCAACGAAGGAAATGCCGCGCGCGAGCAGCGGCTCGGCATATTGGCGCACTGCATCATGCGATGCGGCTTCCACCACCACCTCGGCCCCTGCAGCGGTGAGCGCATCCAGGCCGACGACGAACGGGACGCCAAAGGCTGCGGCAAGCGGTTTGCCTTTTGAGGCCTCGCTGCGGCCGCAGATCGCGGCCACCTCCACGTCCCCCAGCGCACCGTCGTGCAGGTGCTCCAGGACGAGGCGTGCAATGACGCCGCCGCCGATGATGCCGATGCGCATGATTTCCCTTTCCGTTCGATTCTGCCATAGTAGGCATGCAATCAACCTCGGAGGAGGAGCCATGAAAAGACTTTCTGCAATTGCTGCAGGCCTTGCCCTGTTTGCGTCGTCGAGCGCGTTTGCGGTCTACCCGGATCGCCCCATCAAGCTGATCGTGCCCTGGGCGGCGGGCGGCGACACCGACAATATCTTCCGCCCGTTTGCGCCGGTGCTGCAGAAGCATCTCGGCCAGACCGTGGTCATCGCCAACGTCGGCGGTGCTTCCGGCACCAAGGGCGCGAAGGAAGCGAAGGACTCGCCGGCCGACGGCTACACGCTCTACGCGGTGCATGATTACATCCACTCGACCTACTACGCCGGCGTTGCCGATGTCGCCTACACCGACTTCGAGCCGATCTGCCTCATTTCCTCGACTGCCTCGGTGCTCACGGCGAGCCCGAAGACCGCCTGGAACGACTGGAAGGGACTGCTCGCCGACGCCAAGGCGCGCCCCGGCCAGATCAGCGTCGGTGCGACGCTTGCTTCGACCAGCCATTTCTTTCCCGCGCTGATCGAGAAGGCGGCCGGCATCAAGTTCAAATACGTGTCCTACGAAGGCCTCGCGCCGCGCATGAACGCGATTCTCGGCGGCCATATCGATCTCACCGATTCGAACCTGACGCAGAAAGGCAAGGTCGAGGCCGGGCAGCTGAAATTCCTCGCCACCGCCACCGAAAAACGCAGCCCGGAGATGCCGAGCGTGCCGACCCTGAAGGAACTCGGCGTCAACGTGGTCTACGACGTTAGCCGCGGCGTGATGGCGCCCAAAGGCACGCCGGCGGATGTGCTTGTCAAGCTCGAGGGCTCCTGCCTCGCGGCGACCAAGGAGCCCGCGTTTGAAATTTCGATGAAGAAGCAGGCGACCGACGTGCGTCACCTTGGCCGCAAGCAGTACGCCGAGTGGCTCAAGGGCAACGACGAGCTCAACAAGACGCTGGCCAAAGACCTCGGCTTGCTCAAACGGTGAGCCGTGACGGCATCGCGGGGCTCGCGGTACTCGCCGCGAGCCTCGTGCTTTTTGCGCTGACGCTCGACCTGAAGGACAGTCCGCTGGTGCCGGTCGGACCGGGTTTCTACCCGCGCATCGTGCTGGGTCTGACCGCCGTTCTGTCGCTGGGGTTGGTTGTTAGCGACTTTTTCAGGCGGCGTGCAACAAAACCTGCAATCAGGCAAAACCTGAACTATCCGTTGGTTGCGCTCAGCTTCGGCGTCTTCGCGCTGTATTGCGTCGCCTTGCCCGGCCTGGGGTTCCGCATCGCCACCTTCGCCTACGTCGTGGCCGCGAACGCGCTGCTCGCACCGCCGCGGGGCGCGAAAGGCTGGGCCGGCGCGCTCGTTCTCGGCTTTGCCACCGCGTTCGTGACCTGGTTCGTGTTCGAGCGCGAACTGTCGGTGCTGCTGCCGCGCGGCCGCTGGACGCAGTTCTGAACCATGTTTGAACTGCTCGGCGCCGGCATCGTCGGCATCCTGCAGCTGAAGTACCTCGTGCCGCTGTTCGTCGGCTCGCTGATCGGCGTCGTCGGCGGCGCCCTGCCCGGAATCACCATCACCATGACCATCATCGTGGTGCTGCCCTTCACCTACGGGCTGGAGCCGCTGCAGGGCCTCGCAGCGATGATCGGCGTCTACGTGGGCGGCGAAACCGGCGGCCTCATTACCTCCTGCCTGCTCGGCATTCCGGGCAAGCCCTCCGCCGTGGCGACAACCTTCGACGGCTTCCCGATGGCGAAAAAGGGCGAACCGGGGCGCGCGCTGTGGCTCGGCATCTGGGCCTCGATCTTCGGCGGACTGCTCGGCGCGGTTTTCCTCGTCGCCACCACCGGGCCGCTGGCGCAGATCGCACTGCAGTTCGGGCCCTGGGAGTTTTTTTCGCTCTTCGTGCTCGCGCTGTCGATGGTCGCGGGCCTGGTGGAGGCGTCGCTTGCCAAGGGACTCGTCGCGGGCGCGCTCGGCATGATCGTCACCATCCTCGGCAACGACCCCGTGATGGGGCAGAAACGGCTCACGCTCGGCATCCCGATGCTAGAAGGCGGCATCGACTTCCTGCCGGTGCTGATCGGCGTGTTCGCCTTCGCGCAGATCATGTCCGAGGTCGAGCGCATGGGCGGAGCGCACAAGGCGATCGAAGCGGTGGACCGGGGCGCGAGCCTTGCGGTTTCGCACCTGAAAGTCATTCTTGAAATCCTGGGCCGGCCTTTTCTCCTGCTCTGGTCGACCTTCATCGGCCTGGTGATCGGCGTACTGCCGGCCATCGGCGGCAGTGCGGCGAACATGCTCGCCTACGACCAGGCGAAAAAATTCTCGCGCCACCCGGAACGCTTCGGCACCGGTACGCCCGAGGGCATCATCGCTTCGGAGTCCTCCAATAACGCCAACGTCGCCGGCTCGCTGGTGACCATCATGGCCTTCGGCATCCCGGGGGACGCGGTCACCGCCGTGATGCTGGGCGCGCTCACGATCCACGGCATCCAGTCCGGACCTCTCTTCATCGTGCAGAACGCGACGCTCGCCTACGGCATGTTCGCCGCCTACATCGTCGCGCACGCGCTGGTGCTGGCGATCCTGCTCCCCGGCGTGCGCTGGATGCTGCGCATCGTCGACATTCCGAAGGCGGCGCTGTTTCCCGTGGTGCTGGTGCTGTGCACGATCGGCGCCTACGCGCTCAGCAACACCATGTCCAACGTCTACGTCCTGCTCGTCTTCGGCCTGGTCGGCTACGCGATGGTGAAGTTCGGCTTTCCGCTCGCGCCCTTCATCCTCGGCGTCATCCTCGGCGACCAGATCGAGATCAATCTGATCCGCGCCATCATGACGGACGCGGACCCCTGGCTGTTCCTCACGCGACCGATTTCCGGCGCGCTGATCGCGCTGTCGGCGGCTTCGCTCGCGTTCTCTATCTGGCAGCACTATCACCACCTCGCCAAGGCTGCGGCCGAGGTGGAGGCGGATTTCTGACCACGAAGTAACGATGCGACAGCGTCAGCCGATGATGTTGGCTTCCGTCATCGGCTGACCGTCGAGCAGGCGCTGAAAGCCGAGCGGCGCGAGATCCAGCGTCGCGTAGTGCCCGCGCAGGATCATTTCCGCCACGCCGCGGCCTGCAGCGGGAGCCTGCTGCATGCCGTGGCCGGAAAAACCGTTGGCGAACCACAGGTTCGGCACCGCCGGGTGCGCGCCGATGATGGCGTTGGCATCGAACAGGTTCATTTCGTAGTAACCCGCCCAGGCACGCTCGACGCGTAGCGCCTCGAAAGCGGGCACGCGATGCGCCATGCGTTTCCAGAGCACTTCGTCGAATTCGCCCAGGTTCGGTTCCAGGGGCAGGTCGTCCTGGTCCGGATCCGGCGTGGTGCCGGCGATGAAATGCCGGCCCTCGGGCCGGAACCAGAATCCGCTCGGGTCGATCACCAGCGGGCAGTTCGTCAGCGTTTGCGGGCAGGACAGCACGAACACCGTGCGGCGCCGCGCGTGCACCGGCAGCGCGATGCCGGCGGCCCCCGCGAGTACGCGCGCCCATGGGCCCGCGGCGTTCACCACATGGCGGCAAGCGATCCGCGTTGCATCCGCAAGCAGCACCGCGGCGAGCTTGCCGTGCGCGTCGCGCTCGAAACCTTGTGCCTCGCCATCGATCAACCGCGCACCCTGGCCGCGCGCGCGCCGTAGCAGCTCCGCGTGCAACGCCGGGCCGTCGAACCAGCCTTCGCCCGATAGCCCCAGCGCGCCCAGCTCGATGCCGCTCACGTTGAGCCAGGGAAAGCGCGCCTGCAATTCCACAGGCGTGAGCAGCGCAATATCGGCGCCGTTCGCGCGCTGCACCGCGTTGAGCGCCCGCAGCGGCGCCGCATTTCCCAGGTACAGGTAGCCCTTTTCCTCGACGCCGATTCCCATTTCGCGCAGGAACCCGCGGCCGAATTGCGACATGCGGATATTGATCGGGCTGGAGAACTGCTGGCGGATCGAGCTTGCCGAAAGGGCGGACGAGGCCTGCGCGAAGCTCCGGTCGCGCTCGACCAGCAGCACCGATGCCGCCGGTTCAAGCCGCGTCAGCCAGTAGGCAATCGACGCGCCGACAACGCCGGCGCCGACGATGACGACGTCAGCGCTGCGCTGCGATCGCAGCGTCATACACCAGGCGCGCCGCGTACGCGTCCTCCACCGCCTGGCCGAGCGACTTGAAGACCACTGTCGCGCCGGCCGGCGGCTTTGGCCTCGTGCCGCCGAGGATCTCGCCGATTTCGGCGAACAGCTTCGCGCCGGAGAGAATCACGTCGCCGGCTTCCTGTTCGGCGGATTCGCGGCTATCGGCGACGACGATATTGCGCATGGCTTCGTCGTCGAGTTCGCGCCAGTTCGGGCGCGGCGCGCCGACCGCCGCAACGAACGCGCCGGGCTTGAGCCAGGCACCGCGCAGCACCGGCTCCGTCGCGTTGGTCAGCGTGCAGACGATGTCGGCGCCGCGCACCGCCACCTCGGCGCTTGCGCAGGCGACGGCGCCAGTTTCGGCGGCGCAGCGCGCGACGTTGGCCGGATCGCGGCTCCAGATGCGGATCTGGGTCACGGGACGCACTGCACGCAAGGCAATCGCGTGGCTGCGGGCGAGCGCGCCGCTGCCAAGAAACGCCACGACTTTGGGACCTTGAGGCGACAGTGCGTCGGCGGCCACCGCAGTTACCGCCGCCGTGCGCAACGCGGTAATCCAGGTGCCGTCCATCACTGCAAGCGGCTCGCCCGTCGAGGGGTCCATCAACACGATGGTGGCCAGCAGCGTCGGCAAACCGCGCGCCGCATTGCCGGGGATCAGCGTGATCAGCTTCGCCGCGAGCGCGCGCTCGGTCAGCACGGGCTTGATCAGGAAAAAACCCTTCTCCGCCGGAATGTCCATCACGGTGCGCAGCGGCTGGACCACCTTGCCCGCGGAAAGATCGATGAGCGCGCGCCGCATGCCGCCGAGCAGATCCTCGAGCCGCAGCAGGCGGCGCACCGCCGTATCATCCACGTAGAGCGCCACAGCCCTGGAATTTCCGCTCAGGTTCTCAGTACGGATTTGCTGCGTGCCGGCGGCGCCGAGAGCAGTCCCGCCGGCGGTGCGGACTCCAACTTTCCGCGCACCGTTTCCGGCACGCAGCCGGCACCGAAAGCCACGCCGACCGTCTTGCCCGACACCGCGCCGAGTGCGAAACACGACCGGCCAAGCTTGCCGTTGAGCGGCTTGAGAATGGCCTCGGCGACGAGATCCGCTGCACTGCCTTCGGGCAATTCCAGCTGGTATGCGCCATCCCCGGCGGGCTGCGCGTCCAGCACCTCCCGCAGGCTGCGCAACTCGCGCAACAGCGCCCTGGACGAAGCTGCATCCGGCAGGCCGCTGACGACGAAGTTGATTTTCTGCGTGCCGAAATTGAAATGCGCGAGAAAGAAGTTCTTCGAGAACTCGTCTCCCATCAGCTTGCCGATGTCGGCCAGCGCCGCATCCTCGGTCGGCCAGCTGGTATTCCCGGGAAGCTTGGTGCTGCTGTAAATCTCCTCGCCGCTTGCCTTGTCGATCGCTTTCACGGTCCACGACGTGAGCGCGGTTTTCGTGACCGTGATGCCCGACGCGGCCAGCTTTGCCGACAGCAGCTTGAGCTTTGCCTCGCCGACGATATGGAAGTCCGCGGCCCTCGCGTCCGGCCCCGTGCGGGTTTCGCCCTCGACCGACCAGGTGCGGAAACCGAAAGACTTGATGCGCTCCTTGATCACGTTCTCCGCCAGCTGCGAGCGCGCCGCAGGTAGCGGCTGCGCGGTGTCGGCGTTGCCGATCAGCATCTGCACCGAAATCCTGGGGTCGCCGTTGTTGCGGATGAACTGGATGCGCTCCTTCTCGCTCATCTGGTTGAGCGATTTCTGCACCTCCCTGACGCGGATCGACGCGCGCGCGGTCGCCGCCACCAGCCCGTCCATGCCGAGGTGCGGCGCCTCCTCCGAGAGTGTCGTCTTGATGAACTCGCCGGAGCGCGGCAGCAGCCTGTCGTGCACCCACTGGTAGTTGAGGTTCAGAGATTCGTTGGAGACGTAGAGGCCCAGCGCCTTCTCCACCAGCTGACGTTTCGCATCTGCGCGCGCTTCGCCACCCGCAGCCGCAGCATCGCCGTTGAACTTCGCCGGGTCGGCGAAGCCAACCGCGCTGATGGTAACTATGCCGGGCTCCGCCGGCGCCGCAGCGACCGCAGGCGCGGCAACTGGCGAAGATGCTGCTGGGACGGGTTTCACGGCCACGGCAGCTGCGGGTGCAGCAACGTCGCTGCGCTTCGATCCCCAAAGGTAAATGCCGCCACCGATAACAACCACCAGGACCGCCGCTGCAGCCGCCAGCACTGGCAGGTTCGATTTTCTTGCGCGCGGCGCCTCGACCGCATGGGGCGCCGCCTTCCCGATTACAGTTGCCTCCGGCGCCAGCACGGTTGCGTCCGGATCCGTCGCAGCGACCGAGGGCGTGCGGCCCTCTGCGACAGCCAGGACATCGGCGGCAAACTGCGCCGCACTCTGGTAGCGATCACCGGGCTTCTTGGCCATCGCGCGCTTGACCACCGCATCCCATCCCGGCGCAAGCAGCGTATTCAACTTCGAAGGCGCAAGGGGCTCCTCGCCCAGCACCTTGCGCATGATGGTCGTGGCCGCGCCGGTGAACGGCCGTTCGCCGGTGAGGAACTGGTACAGCATCACGCCGCAGGAGAAGATGTCGCTGCGACCGTCGGCCGGCGTGCCGAGGAACTGCTCGGGCGACATGTAGGTTGGCGTGCCGAGTATCGTACCGGCCTGCGTCAGGTCCGAAGTCTCGATGCGCGCGAGGCCGAAGTCGGCCACTTTCACCGCGCCTCCTTCCAGCAGGATCACGTTCGCGGGCTTCATGTCGCGGTGCGTGACCCCTGTCCGATGCGCATGGTCTAGCGCGCCCAGGATTTCCCCCATGATGCGCGCGACATCCTTGTCCGCGAAGCGCCGGCCCTCGTCGAAATAGCTCTTGAGTTCTTTGCCCTTGACGAACTCCATGGCGATGAACGCGACCCCGTCCTCCTCGCCGTATTCGTAGATCGAGACGATGTTCGGGTGGTTCAGGCGCCCGGCTGCCTGCGCCTCGCGCTTGAAGCGCGCCAGCATGTCAGCGGCGGCCTCGTTCAGCAGGTCCGGCTTGATCGTTTTGATCGCTACGCTGCGCTCGATGACGGGGTCGACGCCCTCGTACACGACACCCATCGCACCGCGCCCGAGTTCGCGCCGGATCGCGTACTTGCCGAGTTTGGCCGGAACCGGCCCCGCGGGAGTGCTCACCTCATTGCCCGGAATCGACCGCCCCGCTTGCTACTTGTACTTGGAATCGATTTCCCAGACCGTCTTCTGCACCAGCCGCTGCACCATCGTGTCCAGGCCCACGCCGCCCTTGGCGCCCTGCGAAACGCCCATCACCGACGTGCTGGTGGCGCCCACCTCCATTTTCTCCTCCGAGTATCCCTGCGCCACCTGCTCGGTGGTCGTGGCGTCCATGATCTTGTAGCGCATGCCGATCAGCCAGACTCCGCTCGTATCCTGGGTTCGCACCGAACCCGTCGCCTGCCCCGCCACCGCGCCCCCGGTACCGCCGAACAATCCCAGGATGCCGCCGATCGCCCGGCCGTCGAAGCCCTGCTTCACTTCCGAAATCTGCTCGGCCTTGAGAATATCGAACTTGACGATCCACTTGGTGGTCTTGAGCTTGCCCATCTGCATCGTCTGGCGCGCCTTGTCCGGATCGCCGAGGTTGTAGGCGAGCGAGATCTCGTTGAGCAGCGGTCCGATGTTGCTGCGCTCCAGCACCGGGAAATTCGCCTGCGACAGCTCCATTTCCGCGAAGTCGGCGATGTTGTTTGGCCCGAACTTCTGCGTAAACGTCGCGTTGTTGCTCTTGACCTCGCCGGGAATCACCACCAGCGGTGGGCCCTTCTTTTCTTTGTTCGCGTAATCGACCGGCTTGTAAGCGGCGACGTCTGCGGCGGCGTTCGCTTTCTGCGAAGTCGCGCTGCCCGCTGTCGGCGAAGGATTGCCGAACGTCGGCTGTGCCGAGACATTTACGGCGGCAAACAACAAGGCGGCGGCCGTCAAAAGAGGCTTCTTCATGGAAGTTTCCTTTGCATTGCGGGTGGAATCCGGGTCAAGGCGCTATTTTCTGCCGCGCTCCGGTTGCTGGCAATACTCGCTATAGAGCTTCGCGACGACCTCCTTGGCCTGTTCGTTGATCAGGGTCAGCGCCATTGCCTGCACATCTGCGCCGCTGAACGATTGCGACTGCGCTTCGGCCTGCGCGACGCGCCTGCCGTCGGCGCCGGTCAGCACGAATTGCAGGCTGACCGCCACCTGATTTACTGGAATCATGGGGTTACGCATGGCGCGGGCGGAGATCAGGCCCTTGAGCGTGTAGTTCGCCGCGAGGCGCTTCGCTGCCGACAGCGCAGCATCGGGGTCATTCCTGAAATGCGCGTCGATTTCGGCCTGGGCGACCTTGCGGCGGATTTCCTCCTGGGTAAAAGTGCGCAAGCCAAGCTTTTGCAGGCGGGAATTGACCGCGTCGAAGTGGGGACTGAACGCGGCCTGGCGCGCCTGCACCACGCCGTTAACTTCTTCGCCGATCAGCACCATGATCGTGCGATTCCTGATTCGGTCGAGGCACGGGGTGGAAAGCTGGGCTTCGATGCGCCGCTGGCGCTCGGCTTTCGCTTCCGCCGGCGCCTTGTCGTCCTGCGAAAACTTGAATCCCTGCGCGGCGACGGTCAGCGGCCCCATGCACAGCGCCAGCAGGAGCGCGAAGACATGGCGTTTCATAAGCGTCTAAAATAACAGGGATTGGCCGCCCTTTGTCGACCTCGTAACCGGTTCGCATGCTGATCGACTTCTTCCTCAAGCTGAAAAGCCACCGCCTGCCGGTCTCCATCAAGGAGTACCTGACGCTGCTCGAGGCGATGAGCAAGAACGTGATCGGCCCGAACATCAACGATTTCTACTACCTCTCGCGCATCGCGCTGGTCAAGGACGAGGCGAACTTCGACAAGTTCGACCGCGCCTTCGCCGAATTCTGGGACGGCGTCGACGCGATTCCGGGCATCGAGGCGCAGATTCCGCTCGAGTGGCTGCTCAAGCAGGTCGAGCTCACGCTCACCGAGGAGGAGAAAAAGCAGATCGCGGCGATGGGCGGCTGGGAAAAGCTCATGGAAACGCTCAAGGCCCGTCTCGAAGAGCAGAAAGGCCGCCACCAGGGCGGCTCGAAGTGGATCGGCACCGGCGGCACCTCGCCCTTCGGCGCCTACGGCTACAACCCCGAGGGCATCCGCATCGGCCAGGAAAAGGGCCGCAACCGCAGCGCGGTAAAGGTCTGGGACCAGCGCGAATACCGCAACCTCGACGATTCGGTCGAGCTCGGCACGCGCAATATCAAGATCGCCTTGCGCAGATTGAGGAAATTTGCCCGCGAAGGCGTGCCCGAGGAATTCGACCTCGACAACACGATCGACAGTACCGCGCGCAAAGCCTACCTCGACATCCACATGCGGCCAGAGCGCCGCAACGCAATCAAGGTGCTGATGCTGATGGACATCGGCGGCACGATGGACGACCACATCAAGCTCGCCGAGGAGCTGTTCTCGGCCTCGAAGACCGAATTCAAGCACCTCGAGTTCTACTATTTCCACAACTGCCTGTACGACTTCGTCTGGAAGGACAACCGCCGCCGCCACTCCGAGCGCACCCGCACCTGGGAGCTGCTGCACAAGTACGGCCACGACTACAAGGTGATCTTCGTCGGCGACGCGACCATGAG
>Ga0134122_10002014_pt1 | contig 14868 bp, 16 predicted proteins | sample KB302_FD_96461 | JGI IMG/M metagenome (GOLD analysis project Ga0134122, IMG submission 96461) | Terrestrial soil microbial communities without Nitrogen fertilizer from Kellogg Biological Station, Michigan, USA - KB3-0-2 | ecosystem: Environmental > Terrestrial > Soil > Unclassified ... | reverse complement strand
CCGTGCAGGTGGCCGGGGTGGAAGGCGAGGAGCGCGAGCGGCTCCTCGGAATCCTGCCTCTGCGGCCCGGCGACCCCGTGCGTGTGGACCGCGTCGATCAGGGAGCCTTGCTGCTGGAGCGCGATCTGCAAGAGCGGGGCTACGCCGACGCGGCCGTCCGCTCCGCGATCGCCGCCGCACCGGGCCGGCCGGGCGAAGCCGAGGTGATCTATGAGGTGGCTCCCGGTCCGCAATACCGGCTGGCCGGCATCGAGCTGCAAGGCGAGCGCTGGTCGCGGCCGGCGCCGATGTTGCGCGAGGCGGGTCTCGCCGCGGGAGAGCCCTTCACGGAGACCGGCGTCGAGGAGGCCCGCAACCGTCTGTTCAGCACCGGCGTCTTCTCCAGCGTCGACGCCGAGGTGTCGAAGGCCGACGGCGCCGCCAAGGTCTCCTTCTCGCTCGCCGAGCGGCCGCGCTTCCACCTCGGCTACGGCGTGCGTTGGGAGAACGAGGTGGGCACCGCCGCGGCGCTGGACTTCGTGGACCGCAACTTCCTCGGCCGCGCCATGACCCTCGGCCTGCTGGGCCTCTATCAGAGCGACGACCGGAGCGGCCGTCTCTACCTCTACACCGGCGGCGTCCTCGGCACCCGCATCTCCTTCGACGGCTACGCCGAGGAACGCCGCCGCCTCTTCACCGGCGACAACCTCATCGAGGACCGGCGCGAAGCGGCCCTCCAGGCGAGCCGGCCCTTCGGCGAGTCCGGCACCGCGCGGCTCTACACCCGCTACCGCACGACCCATCTCTTCGAGATGGAGCCCGATCCCTTCTTTCCTTTCGACCTCACCATCAGCCTCCCCTACGCCGGCGTGGAGCTCTTGCACGACACGCGGAACGACCGCGTCGATCCCCGGTCGGGCCTCTTCATCAGCTTCGACCTGTCGGGGAGCGGCACTTTCCTCGGCAGCGACTTCAAGTACGTCCGCCTCTTCGCCCAGGCCTCGGCTTTCCGGGACGTCTCCTTCACCGGCAGACCGTGGACCTGGGCGCAGGCGGTGCGGCTGGGCTTCGCCCATCCCTTCGGCCAGGAGATGATCCGTGACGAGCGGTTCTTCGCCGGCGGTCCCTTCTCCGTCCGCGGCTACGAGCTGGAGAGCCTGGGCCCGCGGGAGATCCTCGGCGACATCGATCGCGCCGCGGGAGGGGAGGCGCTGCTGGTGATCAACGAGGAGCTGCGGTTCGCGCTGCCGTGGGACCTGACCGGCCTCGTCTTCTTCGACGCCGGCCAGGTGTGGGCACGGCCGCAGGACGCGGACTTCGACCTGGCGAAAGCGCTGGGGCTGGGCCTGCGGGCGCGCTCGCCGGTGGGCCTGCTGCGGCTCGACGCGGCGTACCCGCTCGACCGGCGGCGGGGCGAGCCGCGCTACAAGCTCTATCTCGGCTTCGGCAACTCCTTCTAGTGCCTCACCGCCCGCAGGATCGCCCTGGCGCGCTCGGCCTCGGGCGCGTTGGGGGCGAGGGCGAGGAAGCGCTCCATGTCGTTGACCAGCAGGTCCTTGCGCCCCAGCTTTTCCTGGGCCAGACCGCGGTAGTAGTAGGCGTAGGCCAGCCCCGAGTCCATCTCGACGGCGCGGTTGAGCTGCTCGGCGGCGGCCGTCCAGTTCTCCTGAAAGGCGCGGGTGACGCCGATCTGGTAGGGAATGAGCGCCGGAGATGGCCCGCTCGCACCCTGCAAAGTCGAGACGGCTTCGTCGTACTGCTTCAGCCGCTGCTGGGCCACGCCGAGGTAGTAGGCGGCCTCCGAGCCTCCCTTGGCGCGGGCCAGATCGGCGGCCTTGCGGAAGGCGTTGTCGGCGTCGCCGTCTCGCCGCTGGCGAAGGTAGACCTCCCCGAGGTAGACGAACGGCGCCGGATCGCTGGGCGCCAGCTCGGTGGCCTTGCGCAGCCGGCCTTCGGCGTCGCCGTACTTCTTCTCCTGCTCGAGGACGCGGCCGTAGGCGGCGGCCACGTAGGCATTGGAATCCGCCTGGTCCATGAACCTGCCCAGAGCGCCGCGGGCCGCGTCGGTCTGGTAATGCCAGAGCCGCTCGTCGAGACCGTCGAGACCGGCCGGCGGCGCCTGCTCGGTCTGCGCCGGCGGCGATTGCGGCTGCTCCGCCGGCGGCGGGCTCGGTTTCGGCTTCTTCGGCGGCTTGGCCTCGGCGGCAAGGCAGCCGAGGAGAACGGCCAGACCCATAGCGATTGAGATACGAGATTTGCGGTTCATATCAATCATTGTAATCGACAACCCCTGCGTTGCCTCTGCGGTCCGCTGCGCCAGAGACGTCAGAAGACGTCATCGTCTCCGCCTTTCGCCAGCGGCCTGGCAAACCGCGAAAGAAGGCGGCGACGGCGGCGGGGAGCTTGCGCGGATGACGGCGGAGGAGATGTGCGAGCTCCTTCAGGTGGACGCCTTCGATGCGCAAAGCCTCCAGAGTCCGCTCGCTCGAGGCCCAGCGCTGGACGGTGACCACCGCGAGCAGGCCGAGGAGCGCCCCGGCAGCGAGATCGAGCAGATGGTGCTCGTGCATCAGCAGCGTCGAGAAGGCGACGGTGACCGCCCAGAGACCGAACAGGGTCTTCCCCAGCCAGCCGCACCGGCGGCCGTAGACGATCGCCGCCGTGACCGCGAAGGCGATGTGGAGCGACGGGAACTCGTTGTAGTCGAGGTTCAGCCGGTCCGCGAACCGAAAGACCGCGCCGCCGAGACCGTACGCCTCCCGCTGCGGATAGCTCTGGACCATGGGGAGCAACAGGAAGAAGAGACCGCCCACCAGCGTCTCGGCCGTGAGCGTGAGGAAGAACGGCGTGAAGCTGCGCCAGGTGCGCAGGATGAAGGGCGCGAGCAGGAGCAGCAGCGGCACCGAGAGATAGACGATGGCCACCGAGGGCACGAAGGGCAGGCGCAGCTCCCAGTCGAAGTGGAAGGCCTCGCGCGCGCCCCGCAGCCTGGCGAGCAGACTGGCGCCGCCGTAGATCGAGAAAAAGATCTTGGAGAACAGGTAGGCCAGCGGCAGCGAGAACCGCAGGCTCGCCACCCCCGGCCAGGCCAGGAGGGGCTCGGCACTGCGGGAGCTACGCGTTGTCATGAAACTTCACCGGCGCCTCCCCTGTGATACCAGGATGCTGCATGAGCATCGAAAACAGAATCCCTGGCCGAATCCTTCCCGCTTGTGCTGCGCTGCCTCCATTGTAGATGGTTCGACCTGGCGCATCCACATCGAGACCCGTTGTACGATAACCCTGGCGAAGATCTCATGTTCCGGATCGAGTTCACCGAAGGAGCCATTGAGGATCTTCGGTTTCTCAAGAAGCTGGAGCAGCGCTTTCTGGTGACGGCGATTGAGCGACAACTCCGCGCCGAACCTGAGGTGAAGACGCGAAACCGGAAGCCTCTAAGATCCAACGAGCTAGCGCGCTGGGAACTGCGGATCGGGACGTTCAGGGTCTTTTACGACGTTGGGGTGCCAGAGGGTGTAGTCCGGGTCAAAGCCATAGGCTGGAAGGAGCATAATAGGCTGCTGATTCGGGGTAAGGAGTTCCTGCTATGAAAAAGCTCAACGTGACGTCCACTTCAAGCTTGGCGGAGTTACTCGATCTGGCGGAAGATGGGGGGATCCTCCTCAGGACACCGGAAGGCCGCGAGTTCATCCTCTCCGAGGTCGACGATTTTGATGCAGAAGTCGAGGCTGTCCGACAGAATCGAGAGTTACTGGAGTATCTGGACGAGCGCTGGCGAGAGCAGGAGACCTACACGAGCGATGAAGTACGGAAGAAGCTCGGCCTGGACTGACTCGACCCGCCCTTCCCTGTAACCTCTACCGCTGCCTGCTCATAATGAAACGGATGCTTTTGGCTCCCGTCCGGAGGTTCCATGCTCCCTAAGTCGCTCCGCACTCCCTGGCTTCCAGCCGCGATCCTCGCCGCCGCTGTGCTGGCGGCGTACGTCTCGGCCCGCGCCCAGACAGCCGCTCCCGCCGCTCCCAGCGCCGCGAAGGTCTCCACCTTCGGCAAGTACTCGGGCTACTCGGAGGCGATCTACGACGGCTGGGTGCGCAGCTCGCAGTACGTGACGGTGCGCGACGGGACGCGGCTGGCGATCGAGATCTTCCGGCCGGCGCGCGGCAGCAAGGCGACGGAGGAGAAGCTGCCGGTGGTGTGGACGCACAACCGGTACCGCTGCGCCGCCATGGACGAGGGAAGGCTGTCGACGGTCACCGACGCCTTCGACTGGCTGCTGGAGGTGCTGCGCCACGGCTACGTGGTGGCGTGCGTGGACGCCCGGGGATCGGGAGCGTCGTTCGGCAAGTTCGAGGGGATGTTCAATCTCGAGGAGACGCAGGACGCCTACGACGTCACCGAGTGGCTCGCGGCCCAGCCGTGGTCCAACGGCAACATCGGCATGTACGGCCGCTCGTACCTCTCGATGACCCAGTACATGGCCGCCGGCCGCAAGCCGCCCCACCTCAAGGCGCTCTTCCCGGAGGTCGGAGGCACGGACATCTACGAGCTGATCTACCGCGGCGGCATCTACCACGGGCCGTTCATCGAATTCTGGAGCAAGCTGGTGAAGCAGATCGACGTGGACGAGCCGGCGGCTCCCGTTGCCGACGACAAGGACGGCGAGCTGCTCCGGGCCGCGATCGAGCAGCACAAGGCGAACCGCAACGCGGCGGACATCTTCGCCGCCCTCCCCTACCGCGACAGCGTCGACGCCGCGACCGGCGCCGCGGTCTTCCATGATTGGACTCCCATCACCTACTTGAAGGAGATCCGCGAGTCGAAGGTCGCCATCTACCACCTCGCCGGCTGGTTCGACCGCTACGTGCGCGACCAGCTCATCCTCTACCACAACCTGGGCAATCCGCAGCGGATCTCCATCGGACCGTGGACCCACACGCAGCAGGACCGCTTCAACTTCGCCGCCGAGCACCTGCGCTGGTGGGACTACTGGCTGAAGGGAATCGACAACGGGATCATGCGGGAGGAGCCCGTCCACTACTACGTCATGGGCGCGCCGCAAGAGACCGCCTGGAGGTCTGCCCGGACGTGGCCGCTGCCGCAGGAACGGCGAACGGCTTACTGGTTCGAGCCGGGACGGTCGGGCAGCGCGCAGTCGGCGAACGACGGCGGCCTCGGCACCGCGGCACCGAAGGACAAGGCCGCGCAGGACGAGATGACCGTGGACTACTCGGCGGCGATCTCGCCCGACCCCCGCTGGACGGTCGAGCGCGAGCTCCCGGAGCTCTCAGCCAACGACGCCAAAGGTCTCACCTACACGACGGCGCCGCTGCCGGCGACGCTCGAGGTGACAGGCCATCCGGTCGTCCACCTGTGGGCTTCGGCTTCGGCCCCGGACGCCGACTTCTTCGTCTATCTGGAAGAGGTGGACGAGAAGGGCGAGCCGCACTACGTCAGCGAGGGAATGCTCCGCGCCTCGAACCGCGCCACGGCTGATCCCGGCTACGACCTGATGGGGCTTCCCTACCATCGCGGTCTGAAGTCCGACCGCGCCGGCTTGACGCCCGGCCAGCCCGTCGAGCTGGTCCTCGACCTCTACCCCACGTCGAACCTCTTCGACGCAGGCCACCGTATCCGCGTCACGGTCACCGGCGCCGACAAAGCCAACGCCCGCACTCCGCAGCAGACGCCGCCGCCACGGCTGACGGTATACCGGCAGGCGGGAAGGGCCTCGTACATCGAGCTGCCGGTGATCCCGTAGAGGCCCCTCAGCGCAGGGTGTAGAGATAGGCCGCGATGTCCCGCCCGTCGCGCTCGGTCACCCCCATCTGGGGCATCGCCGTGCCGGGCGCGATTGCCTGAGGGTCGCGGATCCAGCGCATCAGGTTTTCCGGCGTGTTGGGCCGCTGGCCGGCGAGATCGGCGCGGCTGCCGATGTGGTCGAGCGGCGGGCCGACCTGGCCGTGCGCCCCCGAGATTCCAGGAATGCTGTGGCAGGCCGCGCAGCCGTAGCGGCGGATGGTCTCCTTCCCCCGCGCCGGGCTGCCGCCGGTCATCGCCGCAGCCGTGCGCTCGACGTCCTCGCCACAGCCGCAGAACAGCACGACCGCCGCGAGGGCGGCCCCGAGCAACACCTTGTCGACCGTCCCTTTGACTAGGGCCGGCAAGGCGCCCCTCGCTCGTAGGCGGCCAGGGCGCGGGTGAGGCCGTCCAGCCGCGCTTCGAGCCCTTCGCGCCGAGCCGCCTCGATGGCCTTGCGCTGCCACTCGGCGGCTTCGGTGCAGCGGCTCAGCTCGGCGAGCGCCATCGCCACCGTCTCGGCGTGGCCGGCGGCCGGCAGCGCGTTCCACACCGCGAGGGCGAGGTCCAGGGCCCGCGCGCCGTCGCGCACGGCGCGGTCCGGGCAGGCGGCGAGGAGACGAGCCAGAGCGTGGCTCAGCAAACCGCTGGCCGGCATCTGCCGCAGACCGTCCTCCAGCTTGCGCCGTGCTTCGGCGTAGCGGCCGAGGCGCACCAGCGTCTCGGCTTCTCCCAGGCGGGCCGTCTCGTCGCCCGGCGCGAGCTCGACGGCGCGCGCGTACTCCGGCAGGGCCTCCTCCGGACGGCCGGCGTCGCGCAGCAGCCGCGCGCGGAGGCGCCGTGCTTCGGCGTCCTCGGGCCGGGCCTTGACGGTGGCTTCGGCGTGCGCGAGGGCTTCCTCCCGCGAGGGGCCGTCCGCCAGCAGCGAGGCGAGGTTGAAATGGGCCGTGGCGTTCGCGGGGTCCCGCCGCAACGCCTCCCGGAACTGCTCGACGGCGCCGGCGCGGTCCCCGGAAAGCGCCAGCATCGAGCCGAGGTTGACCCGCCCTTCCACGCTCTCCGGCTGCGCCGCGAGAGCCCGCCGGAACTCCTCGGCCGCGTCGGCGTAGCGCCCGGCCCGAGCGGCCACGCGGCCGCGCATGAGAGCGATCCGCTCTCCCACGCGCAGATTCGTCACGGCATCCAGCAATGGATCGGGCGGACGCAATCCCACCTGGCCCGTCTTCTCCAGGTGCTCCTCGGCCTTCTCGTGCTCCGCCAGACCCCGGTAGGCGAGGGCCAGCGGATAATGGAGACGGTTGGCTTCCGGCACCGCGGCGAGAGCGGCCTCGTAGTGCTCCACGGCGGCCTTGAAGTCGCGGCGGGTCAGCGCCGCCTGGCCGAGAAGGGCGTGCGCCGCGGCGCTCACGGCCGGCGTGGAGAGGGCCGTTTTCAGGACCGCTTCGGCCTCTTCGGGGTGGCCCTGGAGCAGCCGGATCTCCCCCAGATGGACATAGCCGGCCGCCGCGGCCGGCGAGAGCTCCAGGGCGTGAGTGAAGGCCGCCGCGGCATCGTCGAGCCGCCCGGCGGCCTGTTGCGCGGCTCCCAGCAGATAGGGCCAGCGGAAGTCCCGCGCATCGAGGAGCGCGGCGTTGCGAAAGCAGTCGGCCGCGGCGTCGTTGAAGCCGTAGGCGAGATAGACCTGCCCGAGATCGCCGTACGCGCCGGCGGCCTTGAGGGGCTCGGCGCCGGGATCGGCGGTCTGCGACGCCAGCAGCTTCTGCATCTCGCCGATCTGAGACGCCACCGCGCCCTCCAGGCCCGAGAGGTCTGGATTGCGCACTGGGGGCGCAGCGGACGAAGCGAGCGCCGGGGCCGACATCAGAAAAAGACCCAGGACCAAGGAGACGAGGCTCGATTCGGCCGACGCAAGAGTCCGCACCGCTGACCCTCACTCCCCTGACCCCTCTCTCCCAGTGGGAGAGAGGGGAAAACGCCGTAGTGGCAGGCCTACGTGCCCGCCGTCCTGTTTTTCTCCCTCCTCTCCCTCTGGGAGAGGAGGGTCGGGGAGGTGAGGACTTCGGAGGGCCAGCGGGTGCGATCGCAAAGTTTCCGCCCTCCCCGTGCCGCGGACGAGCGTCGTGTACGCCCGCAACGGCGGCGGCGGAAAGGACTCGGCGAGGCCGTCCGGCCAGAAAACCCGCACTCCGGTCACCTCGGAAGAGCCGCCGAGCCCCGCCAGGACGCGGGGATCGTTCGCCGATGCGTAGCTGCCGTCCGTGGCCGCCCGCCGCCAGAGCGAAGGCGCGTTCTTCCGCAGCACCTCGGCGCGGGCTCCCGGCAAATCCCGCCCGGCCTTCGCGCCGGCAGGGCGGCCCACCAGGCGCAGGCCGAGCCAGGGATTGCGGCTGCCGGTCTCGTTGATCAGAAGACGGACCGGGCTGTCGGCGTCCACCACGAGGATGTCCGTGTCGCCGTCGTCGTCCACGTCGCCGAAGGCGGCTCCCCGCGAGACCTTCGGCGTCCGGAAGGCCGCGCCGGCTTCCGCGCTGGCATCGGCGAAGCGGCCGTTGCCAACGTTCCGGAAGAGCTGGTCCGGCTCTCCATAAGGGGCCAATCCCTCGCCCGAGCCCATGGCACCCATCAAATTGACCGCGCCGTTGAACGCCGCGAGGTCGAGGAGACCGTCGTTCTCCACGTCGATCCAGCTCGTGCCGAAGCCGGTGAACGGCAGGCTCGGCGCGCCCAGCCCCGACCGCGCCGTATTGTCCTCGAACACGCCGCCGCCGAGATTCACGTAGAACGTGTTCGTCTCCGACGTCAGATGGGTGATGAGGAGGTCGTCGTCGCCGTCGCCGTCCGCATCGCCCACGGCGATGCCCATGCCCGCCTCCGGCCGGCCCGCCGCGTTCACGGCCACGCCGGAGATCAGCCCATCGTCGCGAAACGTGAAGTCGCGCCGGTTGATCCAGAGGAAGTTGTCGGCGCCGTCGTTGGCCACAAAGAGGTCGAGCCAGCCGTCGCCGTCGAGATCGTCTGCCACCACTCCCAGCCCGGGTCCCGGTTTGCGGCCGATCCCTGAAGGCAGCGAGACGTCCTCGAAAGTGCCGTCCCTCCGGTTGCGCAACAAGCGGTCCGGAACCGGTGCAAAGGTCGAGGGGCCGCAGAAGTCCCGCCGGCTGCTGGGAGCAAAGCAGCGGACGTTGTTCGCCACCGCGAAGTCGACGTAGTTGAGAACGTAGAGATCGAGCCAGCCGTCGCGGTCGAGATCGGCGAACGCGGCGCCGGTGCTCCAGCGAGGATCGCCGGCGCCGGCGGCGGCCGTCGCGTCGGTGAAGGTGCCGTCGCCGTTGTTGTGCCAGAGCTGGTTGGAGCCGAAGTTGGCGAGGTAGAGATCAACGCGGCCGTCGTTGTCGTAGTCGCCGGTCGCCACGCCCATGCCGTAGCCCGCGGCCCGGATGCCGCTCGCCTCGGTCACGTCCACGAAGCGGGGCGCGGGATTGCTTCCCTTGGCAGTGATGAGATCGTTGCGGAAGAGCCGGCCCCATGCCGCCGGCCCGGGAGGAGGAGAGCCGGGCTTGAGCGGATGTCCCTGGACAACGAAGACGTCGAGATCGCCGTCGCCGTCGTAATCGAAGAGGGCGGCCCCGCCCCCCATGATCTCGGGCATGTATAGCTCGCCGGACTGCCCTGTGGAATAGGTGAAGGCGAGACCCCATTCGGCGGCGCGGTCGACGAAGAGATCGGACACCGGCGCTTGGGCGGCGGTAAGCGGCAGCGCGGCGACGAAAACGGCGAAGGCGATCGGCGGTCGCATCGGTCAAGCAGTCTACAACGCGCTCCCGAATCTCCCGCGCCGCGCGGACCCCGTGCGCTCGTGGTCTGCCTACATCAACGGCTCGTCCGTCCTGTCTTCAGCCTGCGGCAGCAGGCGGTCGCGATCGTAGGGCGGCTCTTCACGCTCGGGCAGGACGTCCTTGGGCCACTCCTTCAGCCACTGCCGCCGTTCGTCCTCATCCGCATAGTACTTCATGTGCAAGGCTATATCCTCCCCGCTCCCGAGCAGATCGATGTGCCAGGCGTAGTCTCCCCGGCCCGGCATCACGACGGCCTCCTCCCGCAATGAATCACCCCACAGCTCGGCGTACAGCTCGCGGTCGCTCAGATGATTGGTGCTGTGGAGGAAGGCCCCAAGCCCGGCGAGCGCGTTGATGACCTCCCACAGCTTGGCGGTGACTTGCGAGTCGTCCAGCTCATCCGGCGGCGGCAGGGCCACGCCGGCCTTGGTCAAGACACCGAACAGGGCCTTCGGCTCCGCCGCTTCGTAGGCGGCGATGCTGTCCTCGAAGTCGTCTTCGAAGTCATCAGGATCATCGGCGGACATACGATCTCCTGTTCCAACAGGCGCCTACTTTCGACTGGCACTCGGCTCCACCCCCGCCTGTCTCTCCTCCGCAAAGCGTCCTGCAAACTCTCTCTCCAAGCTTGCATAAAAGGCGACCAGCCTCTCTGGATCATGCCCAAATTCGGCCGAGATTTCGTGCCGGACTTCACGAATGCGATCGATCGTTGGATCCTTCTCTTTCATCTTCTTCCCCCAGAAGCTCCAGCGGTGTTACGAGCGACGGAACGAACAGGCCTAACAGGGCATTAACCCGTCGGATATGATCAAACTTGTTGGCGTTTGCAAGATGGCGACAGTTCCAGGTGAGCAAGAAATTACATTTGTGATAGGACGCCAGAGCCAAATGGAGTGCGTCCCCGACGGGATCGTTAGGCATGACATGGTTGGCGATATAAGCTTCAACGATCTCGGTGATAGCCGGTAACTCAGTTCTGACCAGAGCAACCTGAGCCATGAGGGTCAAACACTCCTCTTGACGGGGAAAACTGGTTCTCTTCAGTTCGTTCAAAACGGCGGCACTGGTGACCAACTCATAGTGATCCCTCGCTCTAGACCACCAGTGTCGTGTCCACTTGCGCCGTGCGACCATCTCCGGAGCGGTCCGATCCTCGAAGTAGAAGCTTGGGATCGAGGTCTCGATGTAGACACGGAGAAGCACGTCTCAGGGTCTCCAGAAAGGCGCTCCGTTTTGAATCTCTCAGGGGTCTTTCATAGGCTCGCCTCTGGCGAGTCACCGCCTGCTACAACTGTATCACAGGCTCCTTCGACTTGGGGCCGGGAGCGGCACCCGGATCGCCTTCTCCAGCGCCTCCGCCGGCAGCTCGCGGACCAACCGCTGGCTCAGCTCGACCTGCCGCAGCAGATGCTCCTCGGCTGACAGACCCTTCGTCATGACCTGCGTCGGCGCCTCGGCGTAGGACCGGCCGGGCCGCTCCGGCGGGCAGAGCCCAGCCGACCAGCGTCGCGGCGACGGGTAGTGACAGTGCCAGGGTACCTCCTTCGACCCGTGGATGCGTTCACCATAGGACACTTCTCCTTTCGACATGGGGTCCCTTCGCGTCTCATCGGACAGCTTGCGACTGATCTCGGGCTGCCCCCGAACGCCAGCGATCGGCGCACCGCAGCCGTGGCTTCCAATAAGAGAGGTGCTGCTCACGGTGAAGATGAGGCCGGATCTGAGCGAGGTCGCCTTGATTTGGAAGACCGCAGCTCACCAGCGCTGACCGCGCGCGCCCCGCTTGGCATCCGGAGCAGAGCCTGAGGCAACTCGCACATCCGAGGGAGGGGCCAGGAAGGGGCTTGGATTCGACGCTTCACGTTCCTTGATGTCGCGAATGATCGCGTCGAAATCGTAATGGAATCGCTCCATGTACTCCTCGCGCTGCCTATGAAGTTCTTCCACGATCGGATCAATGACCATATTCAGCTCCTAGCAGTTCTTCGGGCGTGCAAATGATAGGAAGCGTGAGCCCAAGATCCTCACAGAGGCTCGCGATGCGAGGTAAGATCTCTACGTTCGCGATGTGCTTACAGTTCCACGTGAGCAGGTACTCCACCCTGTGGACCGTGGCGATCGCTGATGAATCCCTATCGGAGTCCTCCATGGCTAACCCGAGGCGGAGGCAGTAAGACCTGCTTTAAACATCATCCCGAGTGCAATGACTTGAGCGGAGTATTGCCCACGAAGTTCGAACCCTTTCCCCTTACTGCCCGCCCCTGCGCGGTCGCCTGTAGAGCGCCTCGCGATTGGCCGTTCCCTTCCGGACGAGCTCGAGCTCGCCTTCGGCGAGCATGCGGCGCAGAACGTCCGAGGCAGTCCGCGAGCCGACCGGTTTGCGCAGGTGGTCCTTGAACCGGCGATTGACTTCCTCCGCCGCGGCCCAGGGACCGAAGGGCTCCGGCAGCTCCGGGCTTCCCACGGCCAGCATCACCAAACGGCCGACCATCTTCCGGTTCGGAGGCGGAAGGGAGATCTCTCCGGGCTGCGGCGAAACCTGAGGGAGGTCCACCGCCGAGGAGACCAGCGCGCGGAAGGCCTCGAGGCTCTGCAGCGCTTTCTCCAACTCGGCCTTATGGAGCGCCTGCTGCTCCTGGTGATGCGCCTCCTGCTGCGCGTGAAAGGTCCGCCGCTCGGCATGGACGGCCTCCTGCTCGCGGTGAAAAGCCACGCGCGCTTCCATGCTGGACAGCACGTCTTCGACCGACCGATTCGAGCCCATCCTCCAGATCCTCGCCCGTCACAGTTGGCGGTGAACCGTACAGAGAGGAGGATATCACCTGACACGTTGCGGCAGAGAAGCTTCGTTGCGGTGAATAAGCCGCGTTGCGGCCAAGCGTCTTAGCTTGCGGTGGATAAGCTTCTTTGCGGCGAATAAGCGCCGTTGCGGTCAATCGTCTTGGTTGCGGTGAAGCAGCCTCGATGCGGTGACCGAGCTTCGTTGCGGTGAGTAAAACCCGTTGCGGTGAATCAAACCGTTCACCGCAACGCGGAATACATTGCGGTGAAGCGTTTGCGACGCGGTGGATCTCCTCCTTCACCGCAACGTATTTCCGTTGCGGTGAAGGAGCGGCGATGCGGTGAACCGTGTTCGGCGCCACGCCGGGTTTCCTACGGGTCCTCGACTACCGGACCTCCGTGACCTTCATCTTCTTGGCATCTCGGCCGCGCTGGAAGCCACCCAGTGCAGCCCCGATGACCGCCGGTGTTCTGGCGAGCCAAGGGGGAGCGCCCCTCAAAAAACCGGCCCGGAGCGACCTCCTTAGAGGACATTGCACAACCCTGACGAGGATGCTTGCCTACAGTTTAAATCTATACTAGAATTTACATGTTGCTAACGACATAAGGAGGATAGTGATGAAAGTAAGAAGGTCCGTCTTCGGTCTGGTGCTGGTGGTGCTCGTGGCGTTCGCCATCCCCGCCCATGCGGCGACCGCCAACTTCGAGGGGAACTGCGTGACCAACACTTCCACCAACAACGTGGACTGCCAGTTCGACGCTCAGCGCGGGGGCGGCTCCACGTGCCCCGGTTCGTCCATCCTGGCTTACTCCTATAGCTATGGCGACAACTCGGGCGGTCTCGCCGGCAATCCCGCCAGCCACACCTACACGACACCCCTCGCGGGCGCCTATCAGGTCGATCTGCTCGTATACTGCTGGGACGGCAACCAGGCCTCGAAGACGCGTTGGGTCTGCATCGCATACAGCTTCCCTGGCTGCATCAACAACAACAGCGGCTGGAATTAGCCCCCCATTGTTTCCCGGCACCGCTGCGACGGAATACGGGATCTCCCGTCGCGGCGGGCGCTCCCGCCTTCTCCTAATGATTTAGTTGACACGGCGCCGGATGGCGGCGTATCATCCTAATTCGTTAGGAGGAGCCGATGGCCAGAAAGACCGCCGAGCCGTTGACGCCGCTGGAGCTGGAGATCATGAAGGTGCTCTGGGAGACCGGCCCCGCCGCTGTGCAGATGGTCCAGGAGCGGCTGGCACCGGAGCGCAAGCTGGCCTACAACACGGTGCAGACGATGCTCAACATCCTGCTGCGCAAGGGCAAGGTGAAGCGGGAAGGCCTGGGCCGCGCCTTCCTCTACGAGCCGGTGGTCAGCCGCACGCAGGCGTCGCGCGTGGCGGTGGGCGATCTGGTGCTCCGCATGTTCGACGGCTCGCCCGAGAGCCTCGTGCTGAGCCTCGTCGAGACGCGCCAGCTCACGCCGGAGAAGCTCGCCGAGCTGGCCCGGCTGGTGGACGGCGCCGAGGGAGATGGCGATGAAGATTGACGGGCTCGTCCTCACCTTTCTTCTCAATGCCCTCTGGCAGGTACCCGCCGTCGCCGCGGCGGGGCTCGCGGGAGAGCGGCTGCTGCAGCGGGCTCCGGCGCGGATGCGCCACCGGCTGTGGCTGGCGGCCGTGGCGCTCTGCGTGTGCCTACCCGCCGCCGGTCTGGCGCGGCAGAAGGCCCCCTTGCCCAGCGTGAGCTCCAAACTGACGGACACGGACATCTCCACGGACAGGCACGCTGCATGGCTGGTCTGGCTGCCGGAGGGACCGCGGCCGGCGCGGGTCTCGCCTTCCGCCGGTTCCGCCGTGCTGATGGTCTACGGGGCCCTCCTCTTCCTCCATGCCTCGCAACTGGTGCGCGCCTGGAGTCGCACACGCGCGCTCGCGCGAAGAGCCCGGCCGCTGGAGTTGCCGGAGCTCCTGGCTCCCCTCGTGAGGCGTTGCAGACGGGCGATGGGCGTCGAACGGGTGGATTTCCTCTCCTCCGACGAGACGAGAGGCCCGGTGACGCTGGGGGCGCTGCGGCCGGCCATCCTCTTTCCTGCAGGATTCTTCGCCAGCGCCTCGCCGGACGAGGTCGTCTCGGCGCTCGGCCACGAGTTGGCCCACGTGCGGCGCCGCGACTACGCCGTGAACTTCCTCTGCGAGGTATTGCTCCTCCCCGTGGCCTTCCATCCGGCGGTGCGCCTCGTGCGCCGCCGGCTCGCGGAAGCGCGGGAGACGGCTTGCGACGAGGCCGCTCTGGAGTCGCTGATCGGGCGCCGCAACTACGCCCGTTCCCTGCTCTCCCTGGCCGCCGCCGGCGCCGGCCTCACCCCGCCTTCAACCACCCTGAACGTCGTCGACTCCCAAACCTTGGAGGTGCGCATGAAAAGGATCCTGGATCTTGGTCCCCGGGCGAGCGTGCGGCGGTCGCGGGCTCTCCTGG
>Ga0134122_10002013_pt1 | contig 14872 bp, 14 predicted proteins | sample KB302_FD_96461 | JGI IMG/M metagenome (GOLD analysis project Ga0134122, IMG submission 96461) | Terrestrial soil microbial communities without Nitrogen fertilizer from Kellogg Biological Station, Michigan, USA - KB3-0-2 | ecosystem: Environmental > Terrestrial > Soil > Unclassified ... | reverse complement strand
GCCGAAGCCGCCGGTGAGCACGTTGAAGCCGCGGCGCACCGCCGCCTCCACCGAATCCGGGCTCTGGGCGGTGATCCAGATGGGCGGCCGCGGCTGCTGCAGCGGCTGCGGGAAGATCGTGGTCTCCGGGATCTTGAAGTACTTGCCGTCGTAGGTGAACGGCTGGCCGCCGAACGCCTTGAGGATGATGTCGACCGCTTCCTCCCAGCGCGCGCGGCTGGATTCCAGCTCCAGGCCGAAGCGCTCGAACTCGTAGTGCTGATAGCCGCGGCCGAGGCCGATGTCCACGCGGCCGCCGGCCAGCAGGTCGAGCGTGGCGATCTCCTCGGCGATGACCAGCGGATGGTGCAGCGGCACCACGATGACCGCGGTGCCCACGCGCAGGCGCGTGGTCTTGGCCGCGATGTAGGTGGCCATCTGCACCGGCCGCGAGAGGTAGCCGTAAGTCGAGAAGTGGTGCTCGGCCAGCCAGACGTTCCGGAAGCCGAGCGTCTCGGCGGCCTGGGCGACCTCGACGCCGCGCGAGAAGATCTCCTGCGAGGAGCGGGCGGACGGCGACTGCATCAGTAGGAAGGTCCCGAAGTTCATGGCGCCATAGTGTACTCTCCCCGGCATGCCTGCGACGGCCACCACCACACGCTTCGGTATCGCGCTGCCCGGAGGGTCCAGCGGCTCCCTGACACCGTCGAGCCTGGCCGACGCCGCCCGTCAGATCGAGGCGACCGGCTTCACCAGCGCCTGGGCGTTCGACTCGATCAGCCGCGGGTTCCTGCTGGCTGACCCGCTCACCGCGCTCGCCGTGGCCGGCACGGTGACGCGCACGATCGAGCTCGGCACCGGCGTCCTCCAGGTCCCGCTGCGCCACCCCGTGGAGCTCGCCCAGCGCGTGCTCACCACGCACCTCGTCTCCGGCGGCCGGCTGCGCCTGGGCGTCGGCGCCGGCTCCACCGCGGCCGACTTCGAGGCGCTCGGCCTCGACTTCGCCGGGCGCTTCAAGCGCCTGGGCGAGTCGCTCGACGTCATGCGCCGGCTGTGGAAAGGCGAGCGCGTGAACGGCGCTTCGCTCGAGCCCGTCTGGCCCGCCGCGCTCGGCGGCCCGCCGGTGATGATCGGCTCCTGGGCCGGCTCGCGCTGGATCGAGCGGGCGGCGCGCGAGTTCGACGGGTGGGTGGGCTCGGGCGCACGCAGCTCCTGGCGCGCGCTGCAGGAGGGGATCAAGCGCTTCCGCGATCTGGGCGGCCGCCGCGCGGTGGTGACCAACGTGGTGGTGAATCTCGATAGCCCCGCGAGCCCCACCGGACCCGACGATCCGTACAACCTCAAGTGTCCCAGGGATGTCGCGCGCGAGCGTTTGCATCACCTGCTGTCGCTCGGTTACGACGACATCATCCTGGTCCCGCCGCGCCACGACGCCGCGTATCTACAGGAGTTGCGGGAGTTGACGCAGAGCGCCCGCTAGAGATAAGGTCAACTCAAGAGGAGACGCGCCATGCCGAAGATCAAGCACATCGCACTCTCGACCCAGGACGTGGACGCGACCGCGAAGTTCTACATCGACGTGTTCGGGATGAAGGAGATCGCCAAGGTCGACAGCCCCGGCGCCTCCGGCTATTACCTGAGCGACGGCGACCTGAACCTGGCCATCCTCAAGTTCAAGAGCGACGCGGTGGCCGGCGTGGAGCGCGGAAAGAACTGGAGCGGCATCCACCACATCGGCTTCGAGGTCGAGAGCCTGGAAGACATCACGGCCAAGCTGGCCGCGGCCGGCTCCAAGCCACGCGACGACGTGAATCGGGCGCTGGGCGTGGGCCACGGTCCCCGGCAGGGCGGCAACGTCGAGGTGAAGTACACCGGCCCCGACGGCATCATGGTCGACGTCTCCGAGACCGGCTGGGTCGGTACGACCGGCAACATGTAGCTTCGCCTCAGCGTGTGCCCGCGGCCGGCCGCATCCGGTACCAGGGATGCGGCTGGCCGGGCACCTTCATCCGCAGCGTGTAGATCGACGTCTTGGCTGTGAAGAACAGCGTCTTCAGATCCGGCCCCCCGAAGGCGAGATTGGCTGGCACCTCCGGCGTGCGGATGATCCCGAGCTTGGCTCCGTCCGGCGTGAACACCCAGGTCCCGCCCGGCCCCGTGCAGTAGATCCGCCCCTCCACATCGACCTTCATGCCGTCGGGCACGCCGTCCTTGTCGTCGGAGGACATGTCGGCGAAGATCCGCCGCCGCACCAGGTCGCCGCCGGCGTCCAGCTCGAAGGCGTGGATGTACTGCGTCCAGCGCGTGTTCGCCACGTAGAGCGTGCGCTCGTCGGGGGAGAACGCCAGCCCGTTGGGATACTCGCAGTCCGCCACCATCGACGTCGAGCCGTCGGGCTTGATGCGATAGACGCCAGCGTTCGGTAGCTCGCGCTCGGCGAACGGGACACGCAGGCCGGGATCGGTGAAGTAGAGGCTGCCGTCGGAGCGGCAGACCACATCGTTGGGGCGGTTGAGGCGCTTGCCCTCCCAGCGGTCCATCAGGACCTCGCTCTGCGTCGCGCTCGACCAGCGGCTCACGCGCCGATGACCGCCCTCGCAGATGACCAGGCGCCCCTGCAGATCGAAGGTGGTTCCGTTGCCCTCGCCGGTCTGATCACGCACGAGCTCCGGCGCCTTGCCGGGGAAGACCCGGTGCAGCCGGTTCTGGCGAATGTCCACGAAGTAGTAGAAGCCGTCCGGGTGCCAGAGCGGGCCCTCGGTGAAGACGAATCCCGTGGCCCACCTCTCGGGCTGCGCGCTTTCGATGAGCGAGGTCAGTGCGTCTGCCATGGCGGCCGCCTCAGGCCGGGTACTCGTGCTTCAGATCGACGCGCTTGACCGCGGATCCCGCGCGCTGGAAGGCGCTGGTGAGCATCGGGCCCAGCATCTCGTCGGCGATCAGGCATTCCTCGCACGCGTTGGGGCGATGGCCGACGCGCACGATCACGACGCCCTCATCGCTCACGGACTCCACGTTGACGTCGAACCCGTCGGCGTCGAAGCCGGGACGGAACTGACCGAGGACCGAATCCAGCGCGTCGTTCATCGGACTCTCCTGAGAGATCGAGGTGGCTCAGCATAGCCCGGCTCGGAGCCCACCGCTCGACATCGACCGGACAAGCCCGTAGGCTTCCCCTTCGGACGGGCCACGGGCACGTCCCGAAGAGAGGAGCGAGTCATGGCCGGACGGCTGGCGGGCAAGATCGCGCTGATCACGGGCGGCGGCAGCGGCATCGGGCGCGCGTGCGCCGTGCGGTTCGCGGAGGAAGGGGCCAACGTGTGCGTGGCCGATCGCGACGCCGCCACCGCGGCCGACACCGCGCGCCTGGTGGAGGCGAAAGGACGCAAGGCGTTCAGCCTGGCGGCGGATACGACCGACGAGACCGCCAACGACGCGATGGTGGCCGCTTGCGTGCAGACGCTCGGTGGCGTCGACGTCCTGGTGGCGGCGGCCGGCATCGCCAGCCCGCGCCCCCCCGGGACCGCGACGGCACAGCCCCACACCGTGCTCGGGATCCCCACCGATCAGTTCCGTGCGGTGATCGACGTCAACCTCTACGGCGTGCTCTTCTCCAACCGCGCGGTGGCGCGCTGGATGGTCGCCAACCGTCGCCCCGGCAGCATGATCAACCTGGGCTCGATCATGTCGAAGATGCCGTCGCCGGGCGGCGCCTACAGCGTCAGCAAGGCCGGCGTCTGGATGCTGACCAAGTGCCTGGCCCAGGAGCTCGCGTCGCAGGGCATCCGCGTCAACGCCATCGGGCCGGGCTTCATCGAGACGCCGATGACCGCGGCCCTGCGTGCCGATGACAAGCGCAGCCGCTGGGCGATGAACATGACGCCGATGGGCCGCTTCGGCACGCCCGAAGAGATCGCCAGCACCGCGCTGTTCCTCGCCTCCGACGAGGCCGCGTTCTTCACCGGGGAGATCCTGCATCCCTCGGGGGGCGTGTTCGTCGGCTGAGCGAACATCGAGAGGGAGGCATCGACCCGTGAAGATCACCGCCGTCACGCCGTTCGTCGTGGATCCCGGCTACGGGAAGAACTGGCTGTTCGTGAAGGTCGAAACCTCCGACGGCCTGCACGGCTGGGGGGAGTGCTACACGCAGGCCGATCGCGATCAGTCGATCGCTGCCCACGTCAAGCAGCTCGGCCGCTACCTGACCGGCCGCGACGCCAGCCACATCCGCCACTTCACGCACTGGGCCTATCACGACTTCGCGGCCAAGCGCGGCGCCATGGATTTCTGGAGCGCGGTCAGCGGCATCGAGCAGGCGCTGTGGGATCTGGCCGGCAAGCGCCTCGGCGTGCCGGTCGTCACGCTGCTGGGCGGGCCCTGCCGTGAGCGCATCCGCGTCTACGCCAACGGCTGGTACTCGGGCGCCAAGACGCCGGCGGCCTACGCGGCCAAGGCCAAGGAAACGGTGGCGCGTGGCTTCACCGCGCTCAAGTTCGATCCGTTCCCCGGGCCGTGGCGGACGCACATCTCGCGCGAGGTCGAGCAGGAGGCGGTGGAGAACGTGCGCGCCGTGCGCGAGGCGGTCGGCCCCAAGGTCGATCTCCTGGTGGAAGTCCATCGCCGGCTGGCGCCCATGCACGCGGTACGGATCGCGCGCATGCTCGAGCCGTTCGATCCGTTCTGGTTCGAGGAGCCGGTGTCGGCCCGCGACATCGGCGCGCTCGCCGAGTGCCGCCGCGAGATCCGGATGCCGATCGTGACCGGCGAGGAGCTCTATACGCGCTTCGAGTTCCGCGAGGTGTTCGAGCGCCGCGCGGCCGACATCATCAACCCGGACGTCTGCAACGTGGGCGGCATCGAGGAGCTGCGGCAGATCGCCGCGATGGCCGAGGCGTACCACGTGGTCGTCTCGCCCCACAACTACAACAGCACCACCGTGGGCCTCGCCGCCACGCTGCACGTCTCGGCGGCCATCCCCAACTTCCTGATCACCGAGTACTTCGTGAACTTCGAGCCCCGGGGCGCGGAGGTCACGGTGAATCCGTTCCACGTGGAGGGCGGCTACATCACCGTGCCGTCCACGCCCGGACTCGGTATCGAGCTGCGCGAGGACGTACTGGCGCGCTACGCCTACCGCGAGTTTCCGGCGCGCACCGTGCCGACACCGCGCGACGAAGGACCGTAGTCGCGCCGAGATCCGCGAGTGATCCTCATCGCAGCCAACCCATATCGAGGCCGACGCCGACCGCGAGCGCGAGTGGCTGCGCTGGCTCGCGAGCTCGAGGCGTTTGGCCATCGCGTGAGGGTCATGTGGGATCCGCACGAACGCGCAGCCGCGCTCGGCGACCCCAGGACACTCCGTGGAGTACGGTGTGTTGTCGCGGCCGGCGGCGACGGCACGGTGGGCGATGTCGTCAACGAGCTGTCGGCCGACGTCCCGCTTGCCGTGCTGCCGCTGGGCAATCAGAATCTCCTGGCGGGGGCATTCGGCTTCGAGGACGATCCCATGGCCCTGGCCCGGGGAATCACCCGCGGTGGCCGGCGTCCGATCGATCTCGGCCGCGTTCATACCACCGCCGGTCCACGCCTCTTCGTGCTCATGCTGAGCGTGGGCTTCGATGCTGACGTCGTCCATCGCATCGCCCGCTGGCGGACCGCGGACGGTCCGGCACGCCGCGCGGGCCCAGCGAACTACCTGCGACCAGTCGCGGCGGCCTTCTGGTCGTATCCTCACGCTGCCGTCACACTGACGGCAGGCGGCGTGGTCGTCGACGGCGCCCACTGTATCGTGGCCAACCTCCCGGACTACGCGCTGGGTCTGCGCCTGGCGCCAGCGGCGCAAGCGGACGATGGACTGCTTGACTGGACGATGCTCTCACGCTCCGGGCGCGTGGCGCTGGCCAGCTATGCGCTGGCGGTGGCTCGAGCTCGGCATACGCTCCGAGCCCACGTCGCATCAGGGCGTACCCCACGCCTGACACTACGCGGCACACGTCCAGTTCCAGTGCAAATCGACGGCGAGCCCTGGGGTTTCACCCCGGCGGAAGTGGAGGCCGTGCCCACGGCGCTCTCCGTGGTGGTGATATGAAAGCGGCGTGGTTGAGCCGATAGGCGACAGAAAGCCGTTCCGCTTCGGCAGCCTTCGGTAAATCTTACAGTGAAACTGGACCGACTTCTCTCGGCACTCTTTTTGCTGCGCGCCTTTCTACCGCTCTCCGGAGAAATTTCCGCATCACTTCGGAGCCCCGGTGGGATCTGAATTTAGTTACTATCTGGCGTTGCTGTAGGAACCATACGTGTCGAAACTACAAGCCTCCTTCGTGGAGCGTGTCGCCGCCGACGGCCTTCAGGTGGGGCCGAGCGCAATGCCGCGACATTCGATGATCCCGATTCGTCTGTTCAACACGACATGAAAGGAGATATCGCGACGCCGATCGTCGTTTTGATCGTGGTGTCGGCACTCAGCCAACGACCTATCTGACTTGGTACAACGGTAGTCAGGCAACGACGCCTGGCCGAAGGAATGCCCTGATGAGGTTCACGGCGCGCCGGGTTCGTGTCGATCCCGGAGGGCAAAGTCGATCAGGGGCGGGAATACCCGCTGCGGCTGCCCCCTCGCCTTCCACCGCGTATGGTTCGTCGAGGGCCGTTGACACGTCTCGATTCCGACACACCACATGGTTGTTAGTTCTCATCAGCACCTACGTGTCGCTGCTCCTCATTGCTCGCTGGTTGTCCTATCTCCTCTTTCAAGGGCACGAGCGTCACGTGTGGCAGCAACCCGGGCTCGGCGAGACAGCCTACCTCGTCTTCACGACGTGTCTCCCGGTTTGGATATGGGCGATGGTGCTGTACCTTCTGGCGCGCCGCTTCCCTCGCCTGCTGTCCTCCTTCTTGCTGGCGTTTGGTGTCTTGCTCGTGCTGATCGTGGTCGAAATAGATCTGGCCTGGTTCAAGATGGCGGACAGGCACATCACCGCGCGGGAGGCGATGCTCTTTCTCACGGACGACGCCGTCCGCTACTGGGGGCTGGATCCCTGGCAAATTCACTTCTTCGTGTGGAGGATCTCCAAGCACGCACTCGTACTGGCCAGCCTCTGGGTCATAGGCGCGCTCTTGAGGCGCCGCCGCCTCCCGCCCTTTCTTCCTCGAGCCGCGTGGCCCGCGGGCGTCCTCCTCACGCTATTCCTTGCCGACGCCACCATCGTCGGCCTCGCGTTCAGTCGCGAGCGCCATCAGTGGGTTGCGATCTCGATTCAAAATCCATTTCGCCTGAGCATCGTCGATCGCGTTCTCGCTCAGTATCTCCGCGGCAACAGGTCGGACCTCGCCGCCGCCAACGACGCCCTCGACGCGCTCAGAGGCGACACGGGCCCGATTGCGATTCTTCGTCACGGCGAGCGGACCGGCTCCGTGGCCGCGCCGGCGAACCCCAGCGTGCTCCTGGTCACGGTTGAAGGTCTGAACACGAGCCAGCTCGACTCACTCACTGGACCGTTCTGGACCGAGTTCGCGCGCCGCTCAACAGAACTCAAGAACCACTACAGCACGGGCAACGTGACCGTGTACGGGATACTGGGCCTGCTGCATGGTTCACCGCCGGCGTTCTACCGAGAAGCCAGGACCTCTCGCTGGTCGATCTCCAGGCCTGTCCAGGGTTCGCCCTATATCGACGCCTTCAACAGGCACGGGTTCGAGACCAAAGTGGTGTCCTGGGAAATTGAGGACTGGAATACGCTGGGCCGATACTTCTTCAACTTTCAACGTTCGTCGTTCGGCCGCAAAGCGGGCTCCCTGACGCCGGCCGATGATTGGGCGATGATCCCGCGCCTGCTCGAAGAGCTCAATCAGGCCAAGCGGCAATTTGTTCAGATTCACTACTGGTCGACACACTTTCCCTACGCCCACTCTCAGCGGTTCGCACGGTTCGCCCCGGAAGTTCCGGAAGGCTTCGACTACGACACCGCGGACCGGAGCTACCACCGACAAGCCATAGTCAACCGGTACCGGAACTGTCTGCTGGAGTTCGACGAATGGTTGCGGACGTTGATCGCTGGCCTCGACCTCGCTCGCACCATCGTGGTGGTGACTGGCGACCATGGAGAGGAGCTGTTCGAGCAGGGGCGCTTGACCCACACCACGGCCCTCAATGATGCGCAGACGAAAACGCCGGCCCTGCTCTACATTCCGGGCGTCCCGGGCCGGGTATTCGACGAGGTGACATCGCATACGGACATCATGCCGACACTGGCCGATATTCTCGGCTGGGGTGGCGAGGTGCAGAGCTTCGGACGCTCGATCTACTCACAGGTGCTCGCTCCGAGTGCTGTCGTGGCCACGAGCAACCGTCCATATGGACCGGAGAAGTGGGCGGTGGTCACCGCGAATGGGAAAAGCATCGTCGCTGGGCCCCCAGGGGGCCGCCTCCAAATCGTAGACCTGGTCGACAGGGCTGATCGCCGGGTAAGCTTTGATCCCGCCACAACAAACTGGAAGCCGAACTTCACCGAAGTGATTCGACTCGAGACGCTGCTGAGGACGGACCGCTGACGTGAAGAGGGTGTTTACGAAGCGACAAAGGGAGCCATAGGACAAATCGATGCCAAGTCGCTCACATGAGGAGTACAACCGGAGCAGGGGCGCCACCACCGCGAGCCGCGCACTAGGGGAAGGCAAAGTCAGCGAGCAACCGTTGCTCTCGACTTCATCGCGGGAGTTCGGCGTGTGGCTGCCCGTCGTGTTTTTCCTCTCGGGCTTTGCTGCCCTCCTCTATCAGGTCGTGTGGCAGCGAGTTCTGTACACGATCGTCGGCATCAACGTCGAGTCGGTTACCGTCGTGGTGACGGCCTTCCTTTTGGGGCTGGGGCTCGGCAGCCTCGCCGGTGGTGTAGTGTCGCGCCGGCCGGAGCGACCACTGCTCTTGATCTTCGTCCTCATCGAGCTCGGGATCGGCACGTTCGGCGTCGTTTCTCTTCCTCTCTTCCATCGAGCGAGCTTCCTGACCCTCGGCCTATCGGCCGCCCAGACCGCGATCGTGACCTTTCTCCTGGTGCTCGTACCGACTTTGCTCATGGGTTCGACGCTCCCGCTGCTGGTGTCCTACACGGTACGCGCTTCGGGGAACGTCGGCCGTTCCGTCGGACTGCTCTACTTTGTCAACACGGCGGGATCTGCCCTCGCCGCGATGGCGGCCGTTCTGGGGTTACTGAGGAATCTTGGCGAGCAGGGGACCGTGCTCGTCGCAGTGGCTTTGAACGTGACGGTGAGCGTGTCGGTTCTCTACCAGTACTTCCGGACCGGAGGGGGGAGATGAGCCTAGCCCTGGCCTTGTGGATTGTCGGGTTTAGCGGATTCATCGCCCTTTCCTACGAGATCCTGTGGTTCCGCGCCTTTTCATTCGTCTCCGGCGGCTCCCCGGCGGCCTTCGGCATGCTGCTGGGGTTGTATCTTGCCGGTCTCGCTGTTGGCGCCCTTTTCAGCCAGATCTTCTGTCGCGACCGAACGGCGGCCGGTGGTTCTCGCGAGCTCACCGCACTCGCCGGGTTCGTGTTTGTGGCCAATCTCTTCGGTTTCTTGGTGCTGCCCATGCTGGCGTGGATGGTGTCAGGCCCGTTGGCGGCCGCCACGATTGAACTCGGGTGGGGGGCTGGTTTGCCGCTTGTTGCCCTGTCGGCCGCCATGATGGGGGCGATACTGCCCCTCGTGAGTCACTTTGGGATTGCGCCCGATCACCTCGCGGGCATGCGGCTGTCGTACCTCTACCTCGCCAATATCCTCGGGTCGACAGCCGGGAGCCTGGTGACGGGATTCGTGATGATGGAGATGTGGCCGACTCCGACCATCGCGCTCATACTGGCCCTTCTGGGGCTGGCGTTGTCAGCCGGACTGCTTCTGGCCGGACTTCGCCGTGGCCGCATAGCCACGGCCGCCTGGCTGACCATCGCCGTGACGGCGCTCCTCTTTGTCGTGGTGACATCACCGCTGTTTGACCGGCTGTACGAGAAGCTTCTCTACAAGGAACGGTGGAAGCAGGGCCAGCGCTTCGCGCAGCTCATCGAGAACCGCAACGGCATCATCGCGGTCTCGCCCAGCGGGATCGTCTTCGGCGGCGGGGTCTATGACGGTGTCGTCTCCACCGACCTGCTGAGTGACCGCAACAACATCGTGCGCGCGTTCGGCGTCGTGGCCATCCATCCTGCCCCCCGCGAGATACTCGAAATCGGTCTTTCGACCGGAGCCTGGGCGCAGGTACTCAGCCACCTTCCCGGTCTCGAGAAACTCACCATCATCGAAATCAATCCGGGCTATCTCAAGATTATTCCGCAGTTTCCACAGGTGGCGAGTTTTCTGCGGAATCCCAAAGTTGAAGTCGTGATCGATGATGGGCGACGATGGCTGGCCCGACATCCAGAGCGCAAATTCGACGTCATCGTCTCCAATACGACCTTCCACTGGCGTGCCCACGCCACGAACCTCCTCTCGAAGGAATTTCTCGAGCTCGTGCGCACTCGACTCAAGCCGGGTGGCGTGTTCCACTTCAACCCCACCGGCTCCAACGATGTCATGAAGACGGCGTTCACCGTCTTTCCTCACGGCCTTCGGTTCATCAATTTCGCCACCGTAAGCGACTCGCCTATCGTCGTCGATCGCGACCGTTGGCGGGAGACGCTCTCGAGCCTTCGGATTGACGAGCGCTCAGTTCTCGATCTCCGGCAGGACAGCGACCGCCGACGGTTCGACGAGCTCATGAGCCTCGCGACGAGCCTCGAGCGAACGCCGGTCGCTTACGGACTGGAGGCACGTGAAAGCGTCCTGGCGAACCTCCCTCCCGACGCGCGGCTCATCACCGACAACAACATGGCGTCAGAGTGGAGGTTCGAGCGGAGAAAGGTGTTCCACGTCGTTCAGTGGCCTGTCGACTGACCGCGCCCCGCGCGTCGCATCGAACACGCGACGGCGGCGAACTGCTACGATCCAACCGGATGCCGACCCCACCCTTCGAGGATGCGCGCGCTCGGTTCGCGCGGGTGCCGTTCGCCGCGCGTCTCGGCGTCACCGTCTCCGAGCTGGCGCCCGATCACGCGGTCGTCGTGCTGCCCTATCGGCCGGATCACATGAACGCGGGTGGTGTCCTGCAGGGGGGCGCGAGCGCGTCGCTCCTGACGATGGCCGGCATGCTCGCGGCGTGGTCGGGAGCGAATCTCGAGGGCAAGACCGACATCCGGTGCGTGGACTTCGCGGTGCAGTACCTCGAGGCGGGGCGGGAGGAGGACCTCGTCGCCGAGGCGCGCGTGCTGCGGCGCGGGCGCGATCTGGTGTTTCTCGACGTGACCGCGCGCTCGCGTGCAGGCGTCCCGATCTGCCACGGCGTGCTGACCTACCAGGCCGCCGATCACGGCGGGCACGCGCCGCGCCTGCACGCGGATCCGATCCTGCTTCCCGCCCCCTCGCCGGTGGTCGCGTTCGTCGCCCATCGTCTGTTCCAGGGCTACGTGAGCAAGCTCGAGATCACGCCGCTCCACGAGGCTCCAGGACGCACACGTCTCGGCATGCCGTGCACCCCGGCGCACCTCGACGAGACCGGTCACCTGCACGCGGGCGTGCTCGCCTCGCTCGTGGACGTCGCGGCGGTCGCCGCCTCGTGGGCGCTGGTGGGCCGCCGCCCGGGCGCGCGCGGCTCCACCATCGGCATGCAGCTGAGCTTCCCGATCGCGACGGCCGAGGCCGTCGTCGCGGATGCGCACGTGCAGCAGCGCTCCGAGTCGCTCCTCTTCAGCACCGTGCACGTGACCGGCGCGACATCGGGCCGGCTCGTGGCGCTGGGCCAGGTCAGCTATCGGCTGCTGGAGCCGCGCCCCGCGTAGGCGCGGCGCCCCGGCCCGATGGGACGCCGCACCAGCGAACTCAGTTGCCGCTTGAGCGGCGCCACTCCTGGATCTGGGCCGTGTGCTCGCGATAGTGGCCGGTCCCGGTACCGTCGAGGAGATCGCGCCCGGGCTTGCCCTCGGCCAACAGCGATTCCGGCAGGGCGCTCGCCGCGACCACGAAGGCGCGATGCGAGGCGTCGAGCTCGGCCACGATGTCCACCACTTTCACGCCCGACTGCTGCTCCACGAACCGGGCGTTCCAGGTGTTGAAGTCGTCGTAGGTGCCCGGTGGGTAGGGCGCCTCGCCCCGGCCGACGTGGTCCAGCGCGGGGATCATGGCGCGGTGCCAGCCCGAGATGTGGATGAGAATCTCCCGCACGCCCCAGGTGCCGAGCCACACCTGGCGCATGGGCGCCTCGCCGAGACCGTCGATGGCCTGATGGAGCTCGGCAAACGCTTGCTCCGCCTCGCGCAACTGCGTGGTCTTGTCGCTCATGGCTTCCTCCGGGGAGTGTGATCGCTTCCGTCAGGTTGAGACCCCGGTCACGCGTGGATGTGAAATCTCGCCGGGGACGGCAGGAAAGAGTTCCCAAGGGCGGCGGGTTGCGCCAGAATACGGTCCGCCGTCACCCCGACGAGGAGACCAGTCATGACGTTCCGCGCCATCGCCGCCGCCCTGACGCTCGCGGTTGGTGTGACCGGTTGTGCCAGCAGCGCCGTGCGCCCGGCCGACATCACCCAGGTGGGCGTGGTCGACGCCGCCCAGCTCATCCGTGAGAAGAAGGTCACCAGCGTGGAGCTGACGCGGGCCTATCTCGACCGCGCCGACGCCAACCGCGACCTCAACGCGTTCATCACGCTGGATCGGGCCGGCGCGCTGGCCGCGGCGCAGCGCGCCGACGCCGACCTGGCGGCCGGCCGGAATCGGGGCCCGCTGCACGGCGTGCCGCTCGTCGTGAAGGACAACGTGCACATCGCCGGGCTGCCCAACACGGCCGGCACGCCCGGGCTGAAGGCGTTCGTGCCGCGCGAGAACGCGCCGACCGCGCAGCGGCTGATCGACAACGGCGCCATCATCCTCGGCAAGACCAACATGCACGAGCTCGCCTTCGGGATCTCCGGCTACAACGAGGGTTTCTTCACGGCGCAGCCGATCGGTACGCGCAATCCCTACGATCGCACGCGCATCGCCGGCGGCAGCTCCAGCGGCACCGGCGCGGCCATCGGCGCGCGGCTGGCGCCGGGCGGACTCGGGAGCGACACGGGCGGTTCCGTCCGCATTCCCGCCGCGCTGACGGGCATCGTCGGGCTGCGCCCCACCATCGGGCGCTACAGCCAGGAGGGGGTCACGCCCATCTCGCACTCGCGCGACACGGTGGGGCCGATGGGCCAGACCGTGGCCGACGTGGCGCTGCTGCACTCCGCCGTCACGGGCCGCGGCATGCCGACGGCGGTGTCGTTGAGCGGGGTGAAGCTCGGCGTGTACCGCGCGTACTTCTTCAAGGACCTGGACCCCGACACGCGCGCGGTCACCGACGCCGCGCTCGACAAGCTCAAGGCCGCCGGCGCGACGATCGTCGAGGTCGACATGCCCGATCTGCAGCGCCTGAACGACGCGGCGAGCTTTCCCGTGGCGCTCTACGAGGCGTATGACGACCTGCGCGCCTACCTGGCGAAGTATCGGACGGGCAAGACCATCGAGCAGATCGCCGAGGCGATCGCCAGCAAGGATGTGAAGGGGACGTACGACGGCCTCGTGCTTCCGCGCAAGCTGCCCGCGCCCAACGGGGTCGTGGACGCGGCCCCCGCCTACAAGGCGGCGATGGCCACGGCGCGCCCGGCGCTGCTCAAGCACTTCATGGACACGCTGTCCAAGGTCGACGCGCTCGTGGCGCCCACGACGCCGGCCGTCGCCGTCAAGCAGGGGCCGGAGGCCAGCGCCCTGCCGATATTTCTACAGTTCATCCGCAACACCGATCCGGGCAGCAACGCGGGGATTCCCGGGCTCACGATCCCCGCCGGACTCGGACCGATGACCGGGATGCCGATCGGGCTCTCACTGGACGGCCCGAGTGGAGGGGAAGAGCGGCTGCTGGCGCTCGGGCTGACGATCGAGAAAGTGCTGGGCCGGACGCCGCCGCCCGTTCGCTAGCCGTTCCACGCGCGACCCGGTCGCCGACGGCAATGGGCCGTCGGCGACCGATGGGGGTGCGCAGCCTCAGGCGCGGATGTTCGCGACGAGGGCGTCGGCGGTCTTGTTGTGATTGCGGACCTTCTTCGCGGCGTCGATCTTCCGGGCCTGTCCCATGACCGTCCTCCTCGTTGATGTTTACTGTCCGGCGGACGGGTAGGGCAGGAACCGGTCCAGGGCGCGATCCACGGAATTTCGAGGTACTCCGGGCGACTCGCCGGGCGGCACCGCCCCGGCGAGTCGGTGGCTCGGGCGGGCTGCCCGGACTACCGGAACGCCGGAGCGATCTCCGCGATGAAGCGATCGAGATCCCGGCGCAGCTCCGGCAGCGGCCGGAACAGGCTCGGGATGAACAGCACGCTGGCGCCGTTGGCCTTCAGCTGTTGCAGCTGTTCGCGGATCTGGTCCGGCGTACCGGCCAGGCAGGTGTCGCGCGCGTCCGCGGCGTGGCGGCCCATGCGGGTCTCGATGGTCTTGGCCAGGGCCTCGATCTCCGCCTTCTTGTCGGTGATGAGCAGGGCCATGTTCACCGAGCGGGTGATGGTCTTGGGATCACGACCGACGGCCGCGCAGTGCTCGTCGAGGATCTTGCCCTTGCGGCCGACCACCTGAGGGCCGCCCCACACGTTCCAGTGATTGGCGTGACGCGCGACGATGCGCAGCGTGACGCGCTCGCCGCCGCCGCCGATCATCAGCTCGGGATGCGGCGACTGCACGGGCTTGGGATCGAGCGGTGCGTCGGAGAGCTGGTAATACTGGCCCTTGTAGTTGCTGCGGCGCTCCGTCCACAGCGAGCGCATCACCTGGCAGGCCTCGTCCAGCCGCTCCAGCCGCT
>Ga0134122_10002012_pt1 | contig 14873 bp, 11 predicted proteins | sample KB302_FD_96461 | JGI IMG/M metagenome (GOLD analysis project Ga0134122, IMG submission 96461) | Terrestrial soil microbial communities without Nitrogen fertilizer from Kellogg Biological Station, Michigan, USA - KB3-0-2 | ecosystem: Environmental > Terrestrial > Soil > Unclassified ... | reverse complement strand
GATTTCGTTACAGACGATAGAGTGTGAGCGGTCACAGGCCGCGCCCACAGTCAATCGGATGCCTATTTCTCTTCCGAGTCCTCGATGAGCTTCATCACATCCGATGACTTCGGCCCGAGCAGCCCGGCCTTGGAATAGACGAACAGCTTGGCGCGGCTGTCGGAGATATCGAGGTTCCGCATGGTGAGCTGTCCGATGCGGTCCTGCGGCGTGAATGCGCCTTCTCCTTTTTCCATGGTGAGACGTTCGGGCGCGTAGGTCAGATTCGGGCTTTCGGTATTGAGAATCGAGTAGTCATTCCCGCGGCGCAATTCGACCGTGACTTCTCCGCTGACCGCTTTCGAAACCCAGCGTTGCAGCGACTCGCGCAGCATCATCGCCTGCGGGTCAAACCAGCGGCCTTCATAAAGGAAGCGGCCAAGACGCCGTCCCATATCGCGATACTGTTCGATGATTCCTTCGTTGTGAATGCCTGTGATCAGACGTTCGTACGCGATGAAGAACAGCGCCATCGCCGGCGCCTCATAAATGCCCCGGCTCTTGGCTTCGATGATGCGGTTCTCGATTTGATCCGACATGCCAAGGCCGTGCCTGCCGCCGATGATATTGGCTTCGAGCACCATCTCCACCGTAGTTGCGAACGTCTTACCGTTAATGGCAACGGGGAGTCCTTCTTCGTAGGTGACGCGAACTTCTTCCGGCTTCACCATCACGTCGCTGCGCCATGAGGCGACTCCCATGATGGGTTCGACGATCTTGATGCCGTTGTTGAGAAACTCGAGATCCTTGGCTTCGTGCGTCGCTCCCCAGATGTTGGAGTCGGTCGAGTACGCCTTCTCCTTGCTCATCTTGTAACGCAGGCCTGCCTTTTTCAGCAGCTCGGACATTTCCTTGCGGCCGCCGAGTTCATCGATGAATTGCTGGTCGAGCCACGGCTTATAGATACGAAGGTCTGGATTCACCATCAGGCCATATCGATAAAACCGCTCGATATCGTTGCCCTTGTATGTGCTGCCATCTCCCCAGATGTCGACGCCGTCTTCTTTCATCGCGCCGACGAGCATGGTTCCTGTTACCGCCCGGCCGATCGGAGTCGTGTTGAAGTAGGGAACCCCGGCGGTCGTGATATGAAATGCGCCACACTGCAAGGCCGCAAGCCCTTCGCGCACGAGCTGCGTGCGGCAGTCGATCAGCCGCGCTTTTTCGGCTCCATATTCCAATGCCCGGCGGGGAATCTCGTCGTAGTCGCTTTCATCCGGCTGGCCAAGGTTGGCGGTGTAGCAGTAGGGAATTGCGCCTTTCTGACGCATCCAGTAAATGGCGGCGCTGGTGTCCAGCCCGCCTGAAAACGCAATGCCGACGCGCTCGCCGGCCGGTAAGGATTGCAGAATGTTGCTCACAGATGAAGATTGTCACATGAGATTGGGGACAGAGAGGAAATTCATGACGCGAATTTCCTTTATGTCCCGAAATTGCCCTTTCAGTCCGTGTGCTTCGCAAATGAGCGGCAGCGGGTGCTACGGAACCGCAGCAGGAATGATACGCAGGTCCACCTTCTGCTTCGACGACTCCTCCACACGAATCGCTTTTCCCAATGACTCGTAGCGCTTCAATACTTCCGGATCGTAGTAGGAGTACGCTTCGAGTGCCTCCCACGCGAAGATTTTGTATTCCCCGGGGGCGACATTCGAAATCGTGAAGCGGCCTGTACTGTCTGAAGTCACCAGCTTGAAGAGCTCTGTCCTCTCGCGGTGTTGGTCGGGGATCAGTACAACCTGGTTGATTTCGACGGCTCGTCCGCGTTCGTCGGAGACCATTCCTTCCACCTGTCCCGCTTTGGAACTCAACAGAATCTCGAGTACCGCGCTCACCGGTCCATCCAGCAACATTGGCCCGTTGAGGACGTCTGCAGCGCCTAGCCGTGCTGCTTTCACATAGAAACCGGGAGGAAGAGGGAGGCCGCTTCCCACAACCAACCGGTGTGTGCCTTTTAGAACTCCATCGATGGCGAAAGATCCATCCGGGTTCACTGGCCTCGAATATGCTCTGGCGGTTGTCACGGTTGACGTACTGTCGTTCCGAAACGGATGGAGCTCGGTACGCAGCGCCCGCAAACTGGCGTCGGGCAGTACTGCGCCTCCTTCAAGGTTGTATTTGCCGTTCATAGAGAAGGAATCAATCGTGAGAAGAAGATTGTCGATATCGGAATCGACGATCCGAATCACGGTGTATGCGACAAAAGACGGCCCGGCGGCCGGTCCAGCCGTTCCACCCGGTTGTCCCAGGGGCGGACGTACCGTCGCAACGACACCGTACAAACCTGGAACGACTCTTCCCCACTCGAAGTTTCCAGTCGCGGCGTCGTAGGAGGTTCCCGAACTCGCCATGCCCGTAGCGGCGCCTGGAGGAAAGTTCAGCGATACGCTCACGTTCGCAGGGGGTTGGCCCGTCTTGGCGTCGACCACACGTCCCCGGATGGCATACTGCCTCCGCCGGTCCACTTTGATATCGATGCCGTTCAATTCACCGCCCGATGGAACGTCGACAATCCTGGCTTGCTCGACTTCGGCAACTCCCGGAAAAAACACGAACGAATATACCTGTTGACCGCCATTGGGGGTTCCCGTGGTATTCAAGACGCCTGCTCCGGCTTGAGGAGCGCCCGGAAGATTTCCAGCTCCGACGAAGTAGCGCCCTGGTGTCACGAAGTGGAAACGGTAATCTCCGCGATCGTCCGTTCTCGTGAACGATACTGCACTCAAACTCCGCTGTCCGTTGGCGTCATAAGCAAACTTCGCCAATTGGACGGGAGCATCGGCGGCAGGCAGTCCGTTGGTGTCTCGAATCCGGCCAGTCAGGGTGCCTGTAGGTGTCAACCGAACCACGAGGCCATTCGTGGGTTGTCTTGCGATCACATGGATTGGTGTTCCCTGGCCGGGAAAAACCTTCTGGCCGTACTCCTGAAGGGCATACCCGTTGGATTGAATCGTCATCCGGTAATCGCCGGGATCGACGTCTTTGAACGCAAATCTTCCCTGGCCATCCGTGGTAACCGGTGGGATTGGCAGAACGGTGGGGACGCCTCCACGGTTCGCCGCCGGTGCGGATCCGCTGGCCAAAGTGACGCGAGCGCCCACAATGGGATCGTCGTTTTTCGCATTCCGAACGACGCCTTCTACCGAACCCTTCACCGATGGTTCCTGCGCAAGGACGGTTGTCAGCAGAAACACCGCCGCTGCGGCAACGAGGGAAGCTCGCATTACAGCCCTCCCGCCGGGATGATTTTCACATCCACAGTCTCGCGCGATGATTCCTGCAACCGGACGGATTTGCCCTTTTGTTCGGACTGGCGGAGCACATCGGGATCGAACCACGCATAGTTGTCCAGTGTTTCCCACGCGAATACTTTGTAGTCTCCCGGCGGAATATTGGAAAAGGTGAAGCGGCCATTCGCATCGGTTCTTGCCATTTTGTACAGGTCCACGCGATCGCGCAGCCGGTCCGGTACAAGAATGACCTGGCTCGTTGGGACTGGCTGAAGCCGATCGTCGGTCAGCGAACCTGTGACCTGGGCTCCCTTCGAGCTGAGCACAACTTCCATCATCCCGGGATCGCTCCCCGTGAAATGGAGCAGCTTTCCAAGGACGTCTTCTCCGCCCAGACGGATCTCCTTGATGTAAAGCGGAGCCGGGGGAGTGAACTGGACTCGATAATCTCCCGGCGTGATATTGGTGATTGTGATTGTGCCGGACGAGTCGGGTGGCTCCGCCTGGGGCACGGCTCCGGGAATATCGGGCCTCAGTGAGACTCGCAGCACGGGTGCCGCAGCCGGTGCTGCGCCATCCACCGTGATCCGGCCCTTGATGGCGAAAGGCGGGGCAACCGTCCACACGATGTTTTCAACATCGGCGTTTGTGACCGGAATCGTTGCAGTGGCCGTGTCCCGGCTTGGAAGGACGCCACCGCGAAGCGATGCCGGATCGGGTTGCGGGGTGACGATGACCGTGTATGTGCCAGGCGTCAAGTCGCGTACTTCGACAGTACCGGTTGCGGCATCATACAGGCCCTGGAATCGACCGGCGCTACCTGTCAACGACGGACTTGAAACCGCGACCTGAGCCCTGTCCGGAGCCTTTCCAGTTCTGGGGTCGGTTGCCCGGCCCCGAATCCGGTAGAGAGTCTGCGGTTTCAACGTGAAATTCATGCCTTCGGTCTCAACACCGGGTTTTATTTCAAGGACCGTCGCCGCACTGGTGTCCCCGGCATTCGGGTAGAACACCGGTGCTGTGATTTCTGCGAGTTCGTTTGGAAAGTTCCGGCCGATGTCCGTAGATGTGGTGACTGCGCCGGGGCCCGATGAAGGACCACCCGCGATCAGGTAGTATCGGCCGGGAGTGGTCCAGAAAATCCGATAGTCTCCCCGATCGTCGGTGCGTCCGCTACCTACGGCTTGAAGCGTTTTTTGACCATTCGAATCGTACGTTGCGCGCATCAGAAGGACTCGGATCGCCACGAGAGGCTTACCGGCGGTATCTCGAATTCGTCCGCTGACGGCTCCGGTTGGCGTCAGCCGCATCACGAAGTCTTTCATCGCCTGTCCCAGGGTGAGAACGACCGGAGTGCCCGTTCCTGGAAAGCTCTTCTGGCCGTAGGCCTGCGTGACGTATCCCGGACCTTCAAATCTCAACCGGTAGGTGCCGTCATAAATATTTCGGAACGCAAATTTGCCCTGATTGTCTGTTGTGGCCGGAAGCGGCGCCGCCTCCGCGACGGGCGTCGCAGAATTCAAATACACTTGAACGCCAACCGCAGGCTCGTTCGTCCCGCCCCGCAGAACCGTTCCCTCAATAGATGCCGTCGGTCTGGAGTTGGCTGGACGGGGAGCCGGCGGTGGACCTGCGCCTCTTGCCGAAAGCGTTTCCGCGGACAATGGAATCAAGAGAGCGATCGCAGCAAGCATGGATAACTTCATCGGGACCCCCAAGGCGTTCGCGTAATTTGCGCCAGTATAGTTGAGAACGTCTGAGGCAGAAATTTATTAGAGCAATAACGCAAATGCTCAACGACGGACGTTGGATTCCGGCCTCACCGGTCCCAGAAGCGTCATATCCAGTGTTGGCGTTGTGGCAGGCTGGTTGTCCTGCCGGGTGGCAATCCGCATTTCGTTCATGGAGATGGTTGCAGTGGCTTGATTATTGAACGGTCCGTTCTGAATGCCATTTCCCCAGTCTTCGTGAACGATGTTGAACCGGAAGGAGTCGCCGCTGATCGAGCCATTGTCGAGTGCGCCGAAAGTGAACGGATTGTCGCAGGGGCCGCAAACGACGCCGCGAATTTCATTCCCAACCTGGCGGAAGATGAAATACTGCTTGCCTGGCCCGGTGCCCCAGAGCCACACGCCGGTTACCTTCGGCGCGGTCAGCGGCTCATTCGGTCCGGGTGGAACGTAGCCTCCGCGCCCGCGTGCGCCGGCGGGCAGAGCTCCGGGAACGGGAACCGGTGCGGTCGCGTTGGGTCCCCGAGCGCCGGGAGGAGTCGCTTCTCCGCCTGCTTGTCCTCGTGCGGGGGCGGGAGCCGGAACTGCGGCCGGAGGTGGTTCGGCGCCGGGCGGAAGTGGTGCGATGACTCCGGGAAGAACGATACCACTGGCAGGACGGCGGGGTTCGCGCATCATCGTCATCTGTTTTGCAGGAGTGGTGGAGCCCTGCCGCACCGCGGTCACCACCAATCGGCCGTCGACAATTCTCCCGTTTACATTCTCACGATACGGTGCACCCGGTCCGCCATCATGCAGCAAGACGAACGAGAAGCCATCCGCTTCGAGCTTTCCGTCCATCACGAAAGCGAGGTTTTCCGGATTGCTGCAGTCCCAGCAGTGAATGCCTCGAATGGCGTTACCGCGAACATTCAATAGATAGACATGCCGCTGCCCGTCAATATCCGCAATCCAGCCTCCCCGGACTTCGTCCGCTGTCAACGGCGCAACGGCGAGACCGGCGCTGCCGAACACAGCCAGAAAGATTCCGATGTAGATCCATCCACGCAGATTCATTGCTTCTCCTTCCGGGCGGAGTTCCCGCCACCAATTGCTACTTCGCGCGGTCCTTCATGCCTTGTGCGACCATGGGCAGTTTATAAATCGTGGCGGCGGTCTGCTGCGGTCCGCCGCGGGTATCTGGGGAAAACTGACGGCTGACAAGCAGAACCACATCAGCATGTTGTACACCGCCTTAGTTTCATAACGCCTCCAGATATGCGGATGCTATCCGTTCGCGTGAATTCGCCGCAAGATCATTTCGGAATAGACGGAAAGGTTCAGGAGTCTCTTGGTTCAAAACCGAGGTTCAGGGCCTCGAAACCGACTAACCCTTCTCTCCTGCAATCCGCGATCAGTTTGTAGTCTTCGCGCGCCAGGCCGCGCATCGAGAAATGCTGTTCCAGGAGGGGAGTCGTGTCGACGGTACAAATGCCAAGAACTTCGCATGTTGAGATTGCGCACTGAAATCCCGGACAGCTGGCCTACATGATCCTTATGCTTTGAAAACCATTTGTTATAAGCGTCCGCCGGGATAGCATGAAAAAATCCATTTACGTTGCTCAGAATAGCTGAATTGAGGAGGCAAGCATGTTGCAGATTGTTTCGTTCAGAAGCCCTTCAATGGTGTTGCTGCCGATGATGGCTTTGATGTTGATGGCGCCCGCAGGCTATGCGACACCGATCAAGCTCGTTGCAGACCTTAGCGGTCTAAATGAGATTCCCGCCACGAATTCTCCAGGAATCGGACACGCGGATATCGTGTTGGATGCAGCGGCCCACACCATTCAACTCAATATCACATTCAGCGGTTTGGTGTCGCCCGACTCCGCGGCTCACATTCATTGCTGTCTGCCCGCTCCCTTGAATAACACGACTAATGTTGGGGTAGCCACCGCGGTCCCTGCGTTTCCGTTGTTCCCTTTGCAGGTGACTTCCGGTACCTATTCCTCCGCGGTATTCGATCTTACACAGTCCACTTTCTACAACTCCGCCTTTGTCACCCTTCAGGGCGGATTACCTCAGGCCGAAGCATCTCTTGTTGCGGGTCTTCTGGACGGAAAGACCTACCTGAATATCCATTCCGGGACGTTTCCCCTTGGAGAAATTCGGGGGTTTGTTGTTCAGGCAGTACCGGAACCTTCAAGCCTGGTCCTGTTGGGCTCAGGCGTCTTCGCGCTGTTGCTCTATCGCAGGAAATAGTCGCGCGAAGCGCAACCGAATAGCTGTAGGTGCGGTCTATGACCGCACACATTCCAGAATATGCAGTACTGCAGAAAGAGAGACATTGTGCGGTCCGACCGCACCTACAGCTGTTCGGATGCGCTTCGCGCGTTCCCCAATTCCCAGCGCGTGCACAGGTCCTGTGACGCGCCAGCCCACATTGGATATTGAAAGCCAAAGCCCGATTGCAGCAAACGGGCGGGAATAACGCGCCGGCTTTTCAAAACCAGTTCCGTTTCCGTGCGCAAAAAGAAGGCGCCGATCTCCAGCATCCATTTCGTCGCAGGAAGTCCGAAAGGAACTCCTCGCGTCGTCCGAAGCGTGCGAATGAACTCGGCATAGGGCAGAGGGTGGGGCGCAGCTACATTAACAGGGCCAGCTATGTCGTTGCGATCGATCAGCCAGTCGACCACGCGTATAAAATCCTCGTCGTGAATCCACGAAACAAATTGACGGCCATCTCCAATCTTCCCGCCCAGACCAAATCGCACCAGACGCAGGAGCACGTCGAATATTCCGCCACGGTCCGGGCTCAGCGTGAGCGCAGACCGCATGAGCACCTTGCGTGTTCGGGGAGTCGTGGCTTCGTTCAAAGCGTGCTCCCAAGCGGTGGCGACATCAATGCTGAATTTCCAGGTGTCGGGCGAATTCGGCTCCGCGCCTCCGATCAACCCCGTCACTTCGTCATTGGCCGCATCGTAGCGGTGAGCGTAAATCGTTGCCGTGCTGGCCTGCAGCCACACACGTGGCGGATGCCCGGCGCGCGCGATGGCTTCGCCGACTACTCGCGTGGAATTAATGCGGGATGCGAGGATGGATTCCCTGTTTGCGCGAGTGTAGCGGCAGTTGACGCTGCGGCCGGCCAGATTGATAACGACGTCTGCGCCGTCGATCTGCCCTGCCCAGTCCGCGAGCGTCCTCGCATCCCATGCCATAACTCGCCATGGTGCGCGCTTTGGATTGCGGCTGAGAACCAGAACGTCGTGTCCGTTCGCGTGGAAGGCCCGCGCCAATATCGTGCCGACCTGTCCGCTGCCGCCAGGAATGACGATTCTCATACGTCGATGAACCTGTCCTGATTCTCGATACTCGGCAGCATGCATCGATCGGTCTTGCCGAAAATTCGATATCGGTGGCGCGCAACGAAATCGTACCCAGAATCCAAGAGCCGGTCCGGCAGGACCCTGAAGACTCCAGCCCAGCTCCATGGGCTGCCGAGCACTTTCATCACAAACAACGCCGCGCGGGCCCGCTCGGCGAGCGAACCCGCTCCGGAGCCGAAGTCTGCGATGACGTAGAATGTATCGAGAGCCTCTGGATGTCGGCCGTATTTCCGAAGCAGCGCCTGCCCTGTCGCACTCTGAAGCGAGGCGAAGCGAAAATGAGCCTGTTTATCGTGTTTGAGAACGAAGAGGTTCAGCCGGTTGCACAACCCGCAAACCCCGTCGTAAAGAATGACGTGCGATCCAGGTGATTGCGGGTTTTTTCCGCCCACGATGGCGCTATTCCGGATGCTCGCGAACAACGAGGACAGAGCACGGCGCTCCACTGGCAACGGCTTCGGCAACACTGCCGAGCAGAGCGCGGCGTAACCCAGTGCGCCCCACCGTGCCGACGACAATGAGATTCGCCTTTTCTTCGGAAGCAACTTCGATGAGCGCGGTTCCTGCCGAACCGACGGTCACGAGCGTATCGGCGGTGACGTGGGCTTTCTTGAGGGAATCCTCAAGGCGTTGCTGGGCAATCGTCTCGAGTTCCTTGATCTGGTCCGGAGACATTTCGAATGGCGCTCCGCCAAACGCCATCGCCGGGTACGACGCCGGCGCCCAGACGAGGTCCAGACTGTGGACCACGGTCAATTTGGATCCGGTCCGTTCCGCCTCGTCTGCAGCGGCGTGGATCGCCGGCAACGCCGGATCGGAGAAATCGGTCCCGGCGATGATTCGACCTGTATGTTTTCCGGGGCGAACGATCAGAACCGGACAGTGGGCATGCCGCAGGACGCTGTTGGTGATGCTGCCGAGCAGCACATCCGCGGCGCTGGTTTGACCGTGACTGCCCATGAAAACAAGGTCCGCCTTCCATTCTTCAGCGTGGCTCAGGATCAAGGCCTGCGGCGCTCCATCATCGACGATGAGTTCAAACTCTCCCTCGCTCCGCCCGGTAATTTCGGCAACGCGCAACGCCACCGTTTCGGCAACCTTGGCGATCTCCAGTGGAACCTGCAGTGCGGCAACCTGGGTGATTTGAGGGAACAACAGATCGCTGCGAAGGCTATTCGGGACGATGTGGCATACCGCCAGGTGCGCTCCGGTGGACTTCGCACGCTCGTGAGCCTGGCGGAGAGCTTCATCCGAGTCCGGGCTGAAATCGATGGCGACGAAAAGTTTCCGGAACTTATGCATGAATCTCTCCTGGTGCTGCGCGTTTCTTCGAATGGTGCTTTGATCTGCGGGATGATAGCACAGCACTAAATCGGCCGGAATCCGGATGGCAGGTGCGGCGCGCCGTGGTATCGCGGAACCGGGACCCTTCAGTTTATATGGAGAGATTCGGATGGGCTGGTGAAGAAGCTCGAGTCCGCGCTGAAATTGGGGAACGAGGGGACAGTCCTCTCGTTCCCCATTTTCCTGTTAGCGTCTGGCGGGGCCTTCGGCAGAGAGAACGACATCTTTGGGTGTACTGACATACCCTTTAATTCGATCCTTCTCTACCGAATTGACAACCAGCTCATATCGCACATGAGATTGGCCGACGAGGAGCGGAACAGGTTCATTGATAATCTGTCCCTTCTTCGCAAGCCTGGCATCGGAGACAAGCATGTTGACGTCATAACGCTGCGCCTTCGGGTCCGCCTTGGTCAACTGAAGTTGAATGTCGCCAACGCGCTGCATTTGATTGGATTTTGCGATGTTGAATTCGAAGTAGTTCCGCTCTCCTCGCCGTTTCAAAATCGACAGCTCATCTTCGTTGTGAGCAATCTGACGGCCCAGGTTATCGCGTACATCGCCGATTTCCTTTCGGTTTGCGGCTAAGTCATTCTTTGTTGACGCCAGATCGGTCTTGACGACCTCCACCTGGCCGTTGACGGCTTTCACATCGCCATTGACGGCGCCGATTTGACTGCTCGTGTCCTGTTTCACGGCTTCAATTTTCGCGACAGACTCCTCGCGGAGAGCATCGACGGCCTTGGCATGCTCTTCCTGCTGGCTTTGAATCTGGTTGTGCAGATCCGCGACATACTTGGACTGTTCCTTCTTGAGGGCAGTCGCGGTTTTCTGCGTCTGCTGGATGATGTCTTGTGAGGTTGCGCCGATTCGTTCATTGGCCTGATTGAGACTCGTTGTCAGGTCCGCGATTCGGGCGGCGTCCTGATCCTGAAGCGACTGGATTCTGCTGTCCATCTCCTCCAAACGCGATTCCATGGTCGTCTTTGTGGTGTGCATGCCATAGAACCCTGCCCCGAATAGGGCAACAATGGCGGCGGCTGAACCAAGTAATACTTTCGTCATACACAATACCTCCGCTCCGTACAATGCACATCCACGGCCATTGTCAGCAATTACCGGGTTTCGTCCACGATCTCCGTGACATACGAGAAGTTTCGTGCTTGGCGATTCCATCGAAACTCGGAATTCAGGGAAGAATTCCCGTGGAATATTGTTTCCAATCCGTGGAAGTGCAATTTTCGTTTTCTGGGTCGTTACAGCGCGCCAAACAGTACGAAAGAGCCACTCGGCTGAGGCAGTCCGCCGGCAGGTTCTGTGGTAACCGCGGTCGCTTTAAGAGCGCCGATATCGGCAGGAACCGGAATTTCAAATGTTGCCGATCCGTCCGGATTGGTGTTGAACACGTTGGCGCTGACCGCTGCGCCGTTTTGCGGCACGAACCAGAGCTGATACGTTTTATCGTTTGAAACCGGCGGCAGTTCGCTCACATAGCACAACCAGCGGCGTTCGGTTTCGTTCCAGAAGATTCTGGCGCCCGCCTGAGGAACTGTTCCCAGGCCAGCGAGATTTACGACACGAAACCGCGGAGAGGTCAGGGCTGCCAGAGTGGTGCGCTGGCCCACCAGCTGCGTCTCCAGTTCCGCAAGCCGGGCGCTCAGGGATTCCACCCGGTTCCTCAGATTCGAGTTCAGGAACAATACACCCACGAGCGCGGCCGTCGCTGCTGCTGAAATGAGCCATGCCAACCACTCGAATCCGCGAGATGGAGTCCGATACTGAAGTCCTCGCATGGAAGCCGATACCTCCGCCTGGGCCATCAATCGCATCTTCACCGCGGGGGATGGACTGCTCTGCGGAATATCGAAGGCAAGCGCATGCATCGCAGCCTGCAACTCCAGCACTTCTGTCCTGCACAATGTGCAATCGTCTTCTTCCAGGTGACGGGCATAGTCCTTCCGTTCGCCTTCGCTCATGGCGCTAACTGCATAGATGCTGGCTCTTTCCAGCAGGTCTTCCGTGAGTTGGAGATGCTTCATCTACTTATCCCATTCATATATACGCTTTCAGTTGCTTCCTTAGATGGGACATTCCGGCACGGATCCGATCTTTCATTGTGCCCAGCGGCTGGTTCAGCGATTCGGCAATTTCAGTGTGGGTCATGCCATCGAAATAGGCCATTTCCAGAGGAATGCGTTGCTGATCGGGAAGGCGAGTCAATGCGTCGCGCACGGCCTGCCGCGTGTCGGCAAGAATTCCGGGATCGGGGTTGCCGCGCTGGCCCGCCGGCAAATGATGGTCTTCAAGCTGGTCCGACGTCGAAGCATGGGACGCCTTACGATTGCTGGAACGCATTCCATCGATGGCGCGGGTGCGTGCAATGGTGAGTAGCCACGCAACGGGCCTGCCGCGTGACGAGTCGTAGCGCGCAGCCTGCTGCCAGGTCTGCCAAAACACGTCCACGACCACGTCTTCGGCGTCTTCGCGGACCCGGATGATTCGCAGGACGAGACTGAACACAAGTCGATTGTAGCGATCGTAAAAAGCCTCGAGCGCCTGCGCGTCCTTTAGCGCCATCCTCCGGATCAGTTCAATATTTTCCTGGTCGGTCCGATCCTCAACTGACATGTTCGGACGACATAGTACCAAGAAACGCCGGCGCAGGCCGCTGCAAGCTGCTGAGGAGGTTGAACCAACTCTGGCCCGGCAGCCGTCCGATAACGGAATCGATGCGCCGCGCGGCACTCATCCCGTCGGGATCACCGAAAACGAAACGCATGGTCCATTGAACTTCCTCGTCCCGTTTCAGGCCATCGCCGACCGGTGTCCAGAAATTCCGAAGGATGATTCGAGTGACCGACTGCGCCGAACGCGACTGCAGCAGTGGGAGAGCTTTGTTGAAATAGAACGAGAAATGGCGGCGTTCATCCTTTGCGATTCGTTGCAGCAGTTCGCGAAGAATTGGATTTTGTGTGCGCCTGGCCAGGCCTCCATAGCTTTCTGTCGCCGTCAGTTCCTGGATCGCTCCCCATGCAAAATACACCGCATGAAAATCCTTCACGACGTAACACAGCAGGGAAGCGGCGATCTCCTCCATTCCTTCCCGCCAGGAGCGGCGCTTATCCACTTCGTGGATGCGGGACGCCGGGAATTCAATGCCCGCGGCACTGAGGAATTGACGAATTGCGCGTCCATGAAAGAATTCCTCATAAGCCCAGCAGCTGAGAAATCCCACCGTTTCCGGGTCGCGTATGGCGCAGGTTTTCATCAAGCCGCGAAGATAGTTGAGCGTGTGATATTCGACATCCATCATGTAACTCAGGCATCGAACTTCGTCATGCGTCAGGGGGTAATCTTTGACCTTCGAGAAATCCAGGCCCGAAAGATCCACTTTTTTGGAGTTGTCGAGATAGCGCTCGAGATCGAATGTGGATAGTGTCGTTTGTGTTGAATCCATATGGCCCTCTCCAATCAATACGCTGCATCCGCCGGGTTGGATGGTGCGATTAAGTTCCAACCAAAATACGCGCCGAAGCGTGGTTATCAAAGGAAGAGTTGCTTAGTCCATGCTGCAATGCAGTCCGCAAAGAGGTAACCCTTTTCCAGAAGAGTGCGAATGCAATTCGTCATTTTTCATTTCACGCATTGTCATTTCTCGTTAACGAACGTTCCGTAGTCTCACATCGATAAACGATCCAACACCGTCATATGGTCCGCATCGAATACCCGTCGCGCGCTTTGGCAACTGTCGCCGGAGAACGGACCATTGTAAAAACTGAAACCGAGTCAGGAGAAGAAGCCATGCATTTTCAATTTCCCAAAAAGATCCGGTTAATCGTCTGCTCGATCGCGTTCATGTTTCTCGGCAGCGGGCTTTGCTTCGCAGCTCAGAATGAGAAAAAAATCCCAAGGGAGATCCAGCCCCCATCTGCCGACTCAATTCCGCACGCGGAGAGATTAAACACGTCATCTATATTGTTTTTGACAACACGCATTTCAGGCGGGATGGCGCGAATGTGATGTCGGATCTCGAACAGATGCCGTCACTGCTGAATTTCATTAAAGGCGGCGGGACCCTGCTTTCCAACCATCACACCATCTTGATCGCGCACACAGCGGGCGGAATTCTCTCGTCCATGACAGGGCTCTATCCCGATCGCAACGGGATTGCGGTATCGAACAGCTATGATTATTTCAGGCCCAACCTCACCCCGGCATTTACTTCCGCTTTCAAGTACTGGAACGATCCGGTAGACGCGGTCAACGACCCGCTTCCGAACATGGTCAACGGCGACACCGGCACGCCACGGATTACACCGGCGCCGTGGGTTCCATTCACGCGGGCTGGTTGCGACTTCGGAGCGGTGTCGGCGGCGAATATTGTGCTCGAGAACACGTCGACAAGCTCCGCTGGCGGCGACATCTTTACCGTATTTGGCCCGGGCTCGCCCGAATTTCTGGAAGCGTCGAGCCCGGATGCCGCCACTCGCGCCAGAGCATTTACGGATTTCGTCGGGATCGCGATTCACTGCGGTGTGGGTACTTCATGCAACACCGCGGCCGGGGCTCGACCGGACAAGCTACCCGACGAGGTCGGTGGCTATACCGCGAACGCACTTTTCGGCGCCAAGTATGTGAACCCGGCTATCTGCAGCGGATCATCGGCAGTTTGCGCGAATCTGGGAGGAAGTCCGGCGGTGACGGATTTGAATGGTTTCCCAATCAAGGATACGGCGGGCAATCCTGGATTCCCTGGCTTCGACGCCATGTCTGCCGCGGTCTCTTTGGCCTACATCGCGCAGATGCAGGAAGCCGGAGTGCCGGTCACATTCGGATACATTTCCGACGCGCACGATAACCACGCCGGCCTGGGTGCGTATGGACCCGGTGAAGCCGGATATGTCCAGGAGCTGAAGGCCTACGACAACGCGTTCGAAGATTTCTTTGCCAGGCTCGGCTCCCACGGAATCAACGGAAGCAACACGCTGTTTGTTTTCACGGTGGACGAGGGCGATCATTTTTCTGGCCAGATCGCGGGCAATTGCAACGGTGTAACCTCCCCGTGCACCTATCAGCACAAGCTGGTGCCGTTGTCGAACGGAGCAGCGACGGGAGCAGCGTGGACCCCTCCCGCGTGGCCGCCGTCTTTCGATGCAACCGGTGCACCG